>LXNJ01000330.1_pt1 | contig 34238 bp, 31 predicted proteins | sample 809081 | NCBI WGS metagenome assembly LXNJ01 (sample SAMN04870510, study PRJNA318959) | sponge metagenome | biome: sponge; feature: marine sponge reef; material: water | host: Petrosia ficiformis | place: Greece: Milos, Mediterranean Sea | collected 2013-05-29 | depth 5-7 m | reverse complement strand
CCTCATCGGTTTCACCTCGGGCTCCACCGGTACTCCCAAGGGCACGGTGCATTTCCACCGCGACCTGCTCGCCGTGGCGGACACGTTTCCCAAATACCTTTTCGGTCTGGGACCTGATGACGTCGTATGCGGCAGTCCGCAGATCGCCTTTTTGTACGGGTTTTGCGCCTTCATCACCGATGCCCTGCGCTTCGGAGCTTCCTCGGCTCTACTCGAGCGGGGTACGCCGCGTGATCTGCTCGAAGCGGTTGAGAGATACAAGGGAACTGTGTGCTTCAGCACGCCATCGGGCTACAAGCAGATGCTCGATATTGCGGAAGGATACGACCTCGGCAGCCTGCGCGCCTGCATCGCGGGGGGAGAGCCGCTCGAGCCTTCGGTGTTCCGGGAATGGCGAGAGCGTACGGGGGTTTCGATCATCAACGGCTTAGGCATCTCGGAGCTTTTACACATATTCATCTCGGCGAGCGGGGAGGATATCCGCCCCGGGAAGATAGGCCGCGCGGTGCCCGGATACGAGGTGCGCGTGGTGGATGAGGAGATGCGCGATACGCCGCCCGGCGAGGTGGGGCAGATGATCGTCAAGGGTCCCACCGGCTGCCGCTATCTCGACGACTTGGAGCGCCAGCGGAACTACGTGCGTGAGGGCTGGAACATGACGGGGGACCTTTGCCGCGTCGACGCGGAGGGCTACATCTCCTTCGAGGCGCGAACCGACGACATGATCAACACCGGGGGATACAACGTCTCGGGCCTGGAGGTGGAGGCCGTGCTGCTCGAACACGCGAAAGTGCGCGAGTGCGCGGTGGTCGGTTCGCCGAACGCAGAGCGCGGGGAGATCGTGAAGGCGTTCGTGGTTCTCACGGGAGACGCTGAAGTTGGCTCCGAGAGCGTACAGGATGCAATGGTCCGGGAGCTTCAGGATTTCGTGAAGGCGCAGCTTGCGCCCTATAAATACCCGCGAGCGGTGGAGTTTCTCGATAGCCTGCCCTTGACAGCCACTGGCAAGATACAACGGGGCGCTCTTCGGAAGCTGGAGCGCGAGCGCGCGCAAGCCGGGGGTTGTTGAAGGAGTCCTTGCGGATCGTAATGGCGAATTTCTGCAATCGTAGGGACAACCCCTCCTCAGGGTTGTCCTTTTGCAGGATGGTTACAATCAGGACAGGCACGGAGGCCTGTCCCTACGGGGAACCCGACCCTCAAGGGACTGTTGAAAAACCCCCGTCTGCGACCCCTGCAAACCGCCAACGCCACTTCCCTCACCCTGAGTAGCCGCCGAAGGCGGCGTATCGAAGGGCGAGGGGAGTCGAACGCCTCGCTGCGGGGCGAGATGGCATCCTTCGATACGCGGCTTCGCCGCTACTCAGGATGAGGCAGAGGGGGCTTTTCAACATCCCCTTCCGGGGTGGATTGAAGCTTATGCCGTCCGGATGAAGTGGCTCAGGACGTTTCGTGATAATACGGCACCGATTTCCGGCATCTTGCGGCGGCTTCGCCAAACATGGTATTCTTTTCACTCATCGTAAAATCATACAGTTTCTTTCGGTGTTGTCTTGTTTCGAGCAGGAGAAATCGAAGGAGAATCATATCTTCCCGGTACACTGAGTGCGTCCCGCCATTGGGGCGTTGATTGAGCCCATGACGCAAGCCGCGAATCCTGCGGCCCAGAGGGAGGCTGAAATCGTGGATAACAGAACGCATGTACGGGGTCTCATCTTCAAATCGGTTTTGGCGGTTATCCTGGGAGTGGCGCTCGTCTTCACCGCCGCCACGCCTTCGGAATCGGCCGTCAAGCGAGTCGTCATCACCCAGGCGGTCGAGAGCCTCGCCTTCGTCAGCAACTACGTGGCGCGCGCGAACGGCTACTTCGCCGAAGAGGGTCTGGCCGCAGAGGTCATCTCCACGCGGGGCGGCGGGCCGGACATCAAGGCCAACCTCGCGGGCCAGGCGGATTTCTCCATCGCGGCGGGCACCTACCAGATCAACGCCGTCAAGGCGGGTGGCGCCCTCATCGCGGTGATGAGCTGCCTGAACCGCAGCATCGTCAACTCCGCCATCCGCAAGGACGTCGCCAAGAAGCTCGGCATCACCGCCAAGACGCCCTACAAGGAAAAGATCAAGAAGCTGAAGGGCCTGACCGTGGGCGCCACGCGTCCCGGCGCGCTCACCTACAACCAGGGCGAATACTGGATCCGCCAGGCCGGCTATACGCCTCAGAAAGAGGTGAAGCTCATCGGCGCGGGCGCGGGCCCGGTGCTCATCGCCGCACTGCAGCGCGGCAAAATCGATGTAGCGATTCAGACGATTCCGGTGCCGGAGACGGCCATATTCAAGGGCATCGGTATTCCCTTCGTCACGAACTCGGCAGGTGAGGACCCGGAGATGGACCAGTTCATGATGGAGGTCCTGCTCGTGCGGCCCGATTACGCGAAGAAAAACCCCGAGACCGTCCGCAAGGTGGTCCGGGCGCTTCTCAAGGCCAACAACTGGATCAACAAGCACACCGCCGAGCAGATTCGCGAGAAAATCCAGCTTTACTTCGCCAAGACCGACAAGCGGCTGTTGCGCACCAGCATCGCGGCGGTGAAGAAGGCCGTCTCGCTGGACGGGAAAGTCACCCAGCGTGCGGTGGACATCACACAGAACCTGCTCATCGCGGCGGGCAAACTCAAGAAGGCGTTCCCGAGGAGCACCCTCGTCACGGACGAGTATCTGCCCGGCAAGATGTGAGCTATCATTTCCGACTCTGAATAACCGCCGGGGAGGGGCTTTTGAGAGCCTCTCCCCGGCGGCGGAGATTCATGTCCCGTGCCTCCAATTCTCTCGATCAAGAACCTGCACAAGGAATTCTTCTCGCGTGGAAACCGCGTAATCGCGGTCGATGATCTGAGCCTCGAGATCGAAGACGGCGAGTTCATCACCATCGTGGGACCGAGCGGCTGCGGGAAGTCCACGCTGCTGAACTGCATCATCGGGCTGGTGCACCCCACCTCAGGCACCATCACCTACAAGGATAGAAAGCTGCACGGCATCAATACCGATATCGGCTACGTGCCGCAGTCGGACTATCTCTACGCCTGGCGCACGCTCATCAACAACGTCGCCTTCCCGCTGGAGATGCGGGGCGTCGACCAGAAGACCAGGCACGACAAGGCGCGCGAACTCATCCAGCGCGTCGGCCTCGCCGGTTTTGAAGATCACTACCCCCACGAACTCTCGGGCGGAATGCGCCAGCGCGCCAACATCATCCGCACTCTTATATACGACCCGGAAGTCATCCTGATGGACGAGCCTTTCGGGCCGCTCGACGCGCAGACGCGCATTATCCTTCAGGACCAGTTGTTGAAACTCTGGCGCGAGGCGCGAAAGACCGTCATCTTCATCACGCACGATCTCGTCGAAGCCATCGCCCTGGCCGACAGGGTCGTCGTCATGACGAGCCGGCCCGGCAAGCTCAGGAGCGTCGCCGAAGTAGACATTCCGCGTCCGCGCGACGTGTTCACCATCCACAGCAAGGAGGTGTTCCGAGAGACCTACGATCAGCTGTGGCAGGAATTGCGCGAGGAGGTCCAGCGCAGCGAGGATTGGATGAAAAACGGATCCGCGAGTTGAAGTGAGCGGATGAGAAGGGGGTTGCCATGGTCGACATGATCGATAAATCCGAGAAAGAGGCGAGCGAGGACAAGGGAGCGAGCGAGTCCGAACTGAGCGCTCAGGAGGCTCCCGGCCGCGTCAGGCTGCCCAAGCTGGGCGAGATCCTCCTGACGATTCCCCTGCCGGGCGTTCCGCAGATCTGGCGGGGCGATTACCTGATAGGCTCGCTCTTGTTGTTCCTCACCGCGGCTGGCTACATGATGTGCTCCGTCACGGGCATGTTCTTTCACGCCATTGCGTTCGTGGACGTCTCCATCTCGAGGACCGGCCGCTTCATCAAGAGCTCGCGACTGCGCATGTTCGTCTACCGGGCCTCATTCGCGGGCGGCTTTCTGGCGATGTGGGAGCTCAGCGCCTGGGAAATCGGCCCCAAACAGTGGCTCTGCGTGGACCCGTTCTGGTTCGGCTCGCCCATTCGCGTCATGAGCTATCTGGTGGAGATAACGCTTTCTGGTAGTCTTTTCATCGACACCTGGACGACGATGTACGAGGCCTTCCTGGGCTACATCCTGGGCGCGGCGCTCGGCATCGCGCTCGGTTTCATTCTAGCGCGGCTGGAAACCCTGGCCGAGATACTCGATCCCTTCATCGTCGCGGTGAACGGCATCCCGCGCGTGGCGATGGCGCCGATTCTCATCATCTGGTTCGGCATCGGGGTGGAGTCGAAGATCGTGCTGGCGGTGAGCCTGGTCTTGTTCCTCACCTTCATGAACACCTACTCGGGCCTCCGGGGGGTGGACCCCAACCTCAAGAACCTCGCGCAGGTGATGGGCGCGAACGAGATGCAGGTTCTCTGGAAGGTCACGCTGCCCGCCGCGATGCCCTGGATACTCACGGGCCTCAAGATCGGTGTACCGTTCGCCATCATCGGGGCTATCCTGGGCGAGTTCATGGCGGCGAGCAAGGGGCTGGGCTTCATGATTCAGCACACGAGCAACCTGTTCAACATCGCGGGCTCGTTCGCGGGCCTCATTCTACTTATGTTCATCGTGCTTATCGCCAACACGGCGGTGAACTGGCTGGAGCGCTATCTGTTGCGCTGGCGGCCCAAACAGCAGGCCGCGGGCGAAGGCGGCGCAACGGAGGTGTATTAGGGTTCCCGGCTCGTAGTCTTTCTGATCGGTCAGGATTGTCTTTGAGGGGTGGACCCGTGTGTCCGCCCCGGTTTTTTTGCGGATGACTACCGTAGAGACAGGTCGCGAACCGCTCCTACAACCCGTGGGCTTCCGAAATAATTATGACGCATGGCGCGGGCGGAGCAGTAGGTCCGCCATTTGCGGAAGCGCAATGTTGGTGTTGGGGCCGCATACATGCGGCCCTGCCTTTTCGCCTTCAAAATGTGGGTCGCATGTATGTCGGACATATATGTCCGACCTACACACGTATTGACATCCCGACAAAGGGGGAACTGGATCGGCCCGATCCGCTAGGGCTTTTTCAACAACCCTCGCAAGATGGGAGTGATTCACAAGTCCGCATGTGGGAAATTTCTCTCGCTATAGTGGAAATTGGCGCAAAGCTATAAATGGGTGCGGGGTAGACATTCTCTTCGCCAAATCCTATGTGACTTTCAGTCGCCCCTTGGCAGTACGCTGTGCTCCTAGTGATCATGAGCGCAGCCGATCCCTTGGGGCTTTTTTGTGTCCAACGGCGGGGTGACGCCGATTTCCCCGCGCATCAAACGGCGGAAGGCGATGCGCCGCCGGACATCGCGCGAGACGGCGCTTATGACGCGCCGCCACGTTACGGAGAAGACGCCGTCGGCGCGCATGTGTTCTTTGCGCGCGAGTCTGCGGTCGCGCTCGATCTGGGAGTCGTCCTGCTCGTCGTGGGAGATGACGGGCGGGTCGACGTAGAACACGTTCAGCCCGTTCTCCCAGAAGCGGGAGAGCGCCTGGTCGATTTCGCGCATCATCATGGGCGTGTTCTCGAGAAAATGGCGGGCCGCCTCGCGGGTGATGACGTAGCCTTCGCTGCCGTAGTCGGAGTAACGGACCCGGCCGACCCGGTGTCCCGTATCGAGGCGCTCGCACGGAATGAAGGTCTTTTTCAGCGAGCGCCGGTTCAGTTTCACGACGTCGAATGCGAAGGGCCTGCACTCCAGCGCGTCCAGCACCGCAGGGAGTTCCGTCGAAAGCCCGGCGTCGTCCTCGAAAATCGCCGCGGTTTCCGGACCGTTTTCCACGATTTCTGACATCACCCGACGCTGGCTTATCCAGTTGGCGATGGAGCCGTCGGCCTGGGGCCAGAGTCCCAGCCGCCGCCTGGTTTCCCTGTCGACCTGGGCGTAGTGCTCTTGCGTCAGCTCTCGAGCATCGACGGCGGGGTGAAACGTCGCTTTAAGACCCAATGACTCGAATTGCTCCTCCATCCGGCGGCGGCGCTCCACGGCCCTGGCAAGATTGATGACGAACGCTTTCATGGTCGGGTCCCCTCGTGTCGGCGAATTTTTTCAATTCTCCGCCGGACGATTCTGACGCATTTCCCCCTGTATGTTCAAAGCGCCAGTCGGCGCTCGCGCACCAGGTCGAGGATCAGGCGCTCGTATTGATCGACCGAGGCGTCGAAGGAGAACTCCTGCGCCCTGGCGAGCAACGCCTCCTTACCCGGCGGGGAGTCGAGAACGCGCTCCATGGCCGCCGCAAGCGCGGAAGTATCCCCCACGGGCACGAGTGGACCGAAGCGCCCGTCATCAAGAATCTCTGTCGGGCCGGAAGGGCAGTCCGTGCTGACGCAGGGGCAGCTGCACGCCATCGCCTCAATCAGGACAGTGGGCAGACCTTCATTCTTGGAGGAGAGAACGAACATTGCAGCGCGGTTCATGAAGGCGTAGGGGTTCGAGACCCACCCGGGCAGGGACACTTTTTCCTGAAGCCCCATTTTGCGGGTCATGTTTTCCAGCCGTCGACGCCAGCTCCCTTCCCCCAGAATGATTAGACGGACATCGCGATTCCGGGAAACCTGCCGGAACGCCTTTAAGAGGGTCGGGTAATCCTTGACCCGCGCCAGCCTTCCGGCAGCCAATATGACCGGGGGGCCATCGTCCGACGCCCAGGGATGATCGGGAACAAAGTGAGCCAGCTTGGTGATTTCCTCAGTGTCAGCCGGATTGTAGATTCGGGAAATTTTTTCGCGGGGTAATTCGAGATTAGTAGATAGATTGTCGGCGACGCCGTCGGACACGGTGACGAGCCGATCAGCCACAGGAAACAAGATCGAGTAGAGGCTGCGAAACCTCCGCTTTCTGTTAATGAGTACGCTATGGATAGTTGGGATTACTACCGGTTCCAGCCTAGAGAAACAAATAGCGAGCAATGCCGCTGATTTCGCTCTTGGAAGCGAGGGAAGGACGCAGTCCGGCTGCTCTGCGTCGACATAGGCGGCCATAGAGCGGGCGTCCTGCAACAAACTTCTCCGTAAAAACCTGAGAATCCTATAACCAAAGCGCCGTACTAGATGGATGCGGTCGTGAATGTCATGTATCAATCCTGGTTTCAGTTCAATCAGGCGAGCCTCAGAGGGCATTTCATCCGCAAGCGTGTCAATTTTTTCGAAAACGAGAATATCTACACGATACCCTCGCTCAATCAGTCCACGCGCCAGTTTCAGCACTGAGCGTTCCGCACCGCCGCCGCCCAAATGAGGAATGGCGAGGGCGATTCGCAGGGGTTTATCAGGATCGTTCATTTCTGGTTTTCCGATCACCAATTGCCGAGAAGCAATGCTCTTTCGAACTGCCGGTAGACGTCACCCTAGAGTCTTGATTCACGCCGTCTTGTTTCTGCTCACCCTGAAACGCCGCCGTTCCTGGCGCTCCTGACCTTGCGAGAGAAATATACGCGCTTGAGCGCCTCTTCTCTGAAATTACTGAACGCGCGGCGCCCCAGTTTCCAGAAATTCCGTCTCGGCCGGGAAACCGCCGCCTCCTGAAGGAAAGAGTGGCCGCCTGTCTCATTTCCATCGAATACGACGGGCGTTTCCAGGGAAAAAACTTCCATTCCGTTTTCCCAGTATGCGTGCAGCGTATGATCGATCTGATGCACGATTCTCGGACAATTTTTCAGAAAGCGGCTCGCTCCTATTTTCGAGACCACGTAACTCTGCGTCCCCCAGTCTGAAAATTTTGTGATGCCCAACCGAGTGTCCGCATCGACTCTCTTGAGCGGCGCAAAGGGTTTGTCCGTCCTGTTTCGATGCAGAAAAACGAAGTCAAATCCCCAGCCCGAGGCGTAGAGCCGCGCAATCGCATCCAGCGCACCGCCGATATCGGGCGCGAGCGTTACGTCGTCCTCAAAGACGGCGGTTAGTTCATCCTCGCCCGCCGCAACGCCTTCGAGCGCCTTTCTATGGCTGAGATAGCAGGCGATCATGCCGTTCGAAAGCGGGCGGCGTCCCTCCCTGTCGCGGGATTCCCTGTCCACGAGGGTCCAGTCTTTCTCACCCAGATCGCGCCAGTCCGTGGCGTCGAAAATCTCGAATTTCATGCCGAGCGCTTCGAACTGCTTGCGCATCGCCTCGCGCCGGGCCTCTGCGCGCAGCAGGTTGATGACGATGCACTTCATCGTATGAGGAGCAATATCCACCGCTTCATCCCTTTACTCCGATTTGTTCGACGGTTCCGCGAGGTATTTCGTGGAATTTTTTCATCGCTTCCCCTCGGCCGGCTCCATTCCATCTCCGTGGGCGAATAGTAGCATTTCTATGTCGATGGGGTAACGAGGCGGTGGGGGAATCGGCGGGCTGGATCATCTGATGCGCTGGTGGGCGAGGCCCGCATTTGCCCGCAAGTCCTCCCGCATCCGCCGCGACCGGCCCGGAGCCGCATCCCGAAAATCCGGGATGGATTCTCGCGTCGAAATGAGTGATAATAGGGCCTTCCAAAATCAGGGGCATTACTAGAGTACCGGATCCCATGAAGCGAGGGACATTATCTTATCCAACCTGGAGGAAAGCAGATGAAAACGTACCGTAACTTGTGTCTTGTTCTTGTAGCTGTATTTGCACTCGCATTGCCGCTGCAATCCGCTTCGGCCGCCTATCCCGAAAAGCCGATTCAGTTCATCATTCCCTTCGGCGCGGGCGGAGGTGCTGACATCGAGGGGCGCCTGCTCGCCAAGGGCATGGCGAAAGAACTCGGCGTTCCCGTGGTGGCCATCAACAAGCCGGGCGCAGGCGGCGCCGTGACCTACACCTTCGTCAAGAACTCCAAGCCGGACGGCTATATCGTGGCCTGGAACTCCACCTCCGTCCTTACCTCCACGAACATCGGCAACGTTCCGTGGGGCTATCAGGAACTCGACCATATCGGGCGGGTGCACTTCCAGCCCCTGGTGGTGGCGGTGAACGCGAAATCGAAATGGAAGACGGCCAAGGATTTCGTGGCGGACTGCAAGAAAAAGCCGAACACGCTCAAAATCGGCCACGCGGGCACCGGCAGCACCACACATCTCACGGCGGTCATTTTCTCGAGCATGACGGGGTGCAAGGCCATACTCGTTCCCTTGGGCGTCAAGCGGCGCAACGCGGCGCTTCTGAGCGGCGAGGTCGACGCCATGGGTGCGCCTCTCACGGGGGCGATTCGCCTGGCGAAAGCAAACAAGTTCCGCATCATCACCCACATCACGGGCAAGCGGAACCCGGCAATCCCGGACGTGCCCACCATGAAGGAAATGGGCCACGACATCGACTTCGACCATTTCCGCGGCCTCAGCGTGCCGAAGGGTACGCCCGCCGCGGTTAAGGCGAAACTCGTCGACGCCATGAAAAAGGCCGCCAACTCGGCGGCTTTCAAGAAGCTGGCCAAGACGAAGGGCTTCACGATCGACCCGAGCGGGCCGGAAGAATTCGGCAAGATGCTCGCCAAGCGCGACAAGATTGTCGCCGACATCATGAAAGCCACTGGAGTGTACAAGTCCAAGACGAAGAAATAATCGCGCCAATCGCGTGACACACGGGGGCCGCCTCTTCCAGGGAGGGGGCGGCCTTCTTTTTCTAACCGTTTTCATCTCCTTCGGACGGATTCGGGATGGGACTCAGAAACATCGTCGGCGGGGTGGTCATCCTCGGTTTTACGCTTTACTACGGCGGCCTCGCCACCCTGCTTCCCAAGCGCACCACGACCGACGCGCCCGGACCCCATTTTTTCCCCTACCTCATTACCATCTCGATACTCTTCCTATCGGCGATGCTCATCTTCCAGGGGGTGAGGGGACTTAAGGACTCAAACGGCCTCGCCGACCTGAGGCCCGAAAGACCTTCTTCGAACGAGAATTTCAGCATCGTCCGCGCGGCGGCCGGCCTGCTGATCACGGGGCTTTATTTTTTCGCGCTTTCGACCTTCGGGTTCTTCTGGTCCACGCCCGTCTTCTTCGGCGCTCTCATGTGGGTGACGGGCGAGCGCCGCCCACTGGTTCTCCTGGGGCTTGCGATTGTCGTTCCCATGTTCTTGTTCTTCCTGTTCCGCGACCTGTTTCAGCTTCCCCTGCCGAGGGGAAGTTTTTTCGGATGACGCCATATGAACGGTGACTTGCTACAGGGGTTCTACCTCGCCCTCGCGCCGACGAGCATTCTGGCCACCGCCCTGGGCGCGCTGCACGGCCTCATATGCGGGATGATGCCGGGGCTTACGACGAGCGCGGGCATCATCATCCTGTTTCCGGTCACCTTCATCCTGGAGCCGACGACCGCCGTAGCGCTGCTGCTGGGCGTCTTCGCGGGCGGTATGACGGGGGGGAGCTTCGCCGCCATTCTCATCAACATCCCCGGCTCGCCATCGGCATCGGCCACCACGATGGACGGGTTCCCTCTTACCCAGAAGGGCGAGGCAGGCCGCGCGTTGGGCGTTTCCATCGTATCGAGCTTCACCGGCGGGCTCGTCAGCTTCTTCTGCCTGATTTTGATCGCTCCCCAACTCACGAAAGTGGCGCTCCAGTTCCGCGCGGCCGACCTGTTCGGGCTGGTCTTTTTCGGCATGTCCGTCATATCCGCGTTCGCCGCGAAATCGCTCGTGAAGGGTCTTTTGTCCACTTTTCTGGGTCTCATGATCGTGACGGTAGGGATGGATCCGCTCGTGGGGACGGCGCGCTTCACCTTCGGGGACGCGAACATGCTCGCGGGCATCCACTTCATCGCCGCTCTCGTGGGCCTGTTCGCCATTCCGGAGATAGTGGCGAACCTGGCGGAGGGGAACATACGTTCGGTCGCCTCGAAATTCGGCCGCGTGTTTCCCAGTTGGGAAGACATCAAGAAAATCCGGCTTCCGGTTGCCATCGGCTCCATCGTGGGCACATTCGTCGGCATCCTCCCGGGAGCGGGTGGCCCGATAGCCGTTTTCGTGAGCTACGACTACGCCCAGAAGGTCAGCAAGGAACCGGAGCAATTCGGCAAAGGCTGCGTGGAGGGAGTGGCCGCGCCAGAATCGGCGAACAGTTCCATCGCGGGCGGGGCGCTCATTCCGATGATGACGCTGGGGATTCCGGGCGACCCGATAACCGCAATTCTCATCGGCGCCTTGCTGGTGCACGGCATGGCGCCGGGGCCGCTTCTTTTCGTGGAGCAGGGTCCCTTCGCCTTTTCCGTGCTTTTCTCGTATTTCATCGCGATTTGCAGCACGGCGACGGTCGCATTCCTGGGGCTGCGCGTCATCGTGAAACTGCTGTCCATCCCCCGCTCGCTGCTGCTTCCGATCATCGTCGCCCTGTGCGTTTTGGGGACGTATGCGCTGAGAAATTCCTTCTTCGACATCTACGTCATGTTCTTCTTCGGCCTCGTGGCGCTATCGTTCAAGTGGCTCGATATTCCGGTCGTCCCCATGCTGCTCGCGCTCGTGCTGGGGCGGCAACTCGAGGAGCACATGAGAGTCGCCCTCGCCGCATCGAAGGGCGACATCTCGATTTTCTTCACGTCGCCGTGGTGTCTGTTTTTCCTGTGCCTCTCGGTGATCTCCTTCACCTGGCCGTTCTATCTCGAGTGGAGAGTCAAGAAAAGAGCGCTCCAGAAGGCGACCGATCCTTCCTCGGCATAGCGTATATCCACCCGTCAGGAGATAGAGGATTAGATCGGCTTGGAGGGCATCCAGGAAATCGAAGAAGAGGCTGTAGGGAAGAAAAAATGGGAAAGACGCTGGAGAGTTGTTTTTTTCAGAAAGGGAGCGCCAAACCATGAAGCGAAGCACGGAGAGAATACTCACGACCCACACGGGGAGCCTGCCGCGTCCCCAGGATGTGGTCGATCTGTTGCTGGCCCAGGAGGAAGGCAGCGTGGATTCCGGCGAACTCGATGCCGCCGTGGCGCGCGCCATTGAGGACGTCGTGGAGAAACAGGCGGCGGCGGGGGTCGACGTCATCAACGACGGCGAGCAGGCCCGGCCCGATTACACATCACACGTAAAGCACAGGCTGACGGGTTATGAGGGACCGAGTTCGCCCCCGCTCGGCACGGGCGAGGAGGGTTTCCCCGAACTCTCAGAGATTCTCTCCCAATTCGCCTCGCCCCTCCAGAACCGTCCGGCCTGTTCCGGCCCGGTGGACTGGAAGGACTGGCCCGCCGCCGAGGTGGACATCGAGCGCGCGAAGAGTGTCCTCGGCCGTGTCGACGTGGAGGAGGCTTTCATGACCTCCCCTTCGCCGGGCCAGATATCGCGCTATCTCAGGAACCTCCACTACCCGAGTGAGGAGGAGTACATATTCGCGCTCGCAGAGGTGATGCGACGCGAATACGAGGCGATTGTGGATGCGGGCCTGCTCCTGCAGCTCGACTGCCCCGACCTGGCGCTCAGCCGCCACACCGTGTTTCGCGACCTGAGCCTCGCGGATTTCCGCAAGGAAATCGAGATGCACGTCGAAGCCCTGAACCATTCGGTGCGGAACATCGCGCCCGAGCGCATGCGCATGCACATCTGCTGGGGCAGCACGCTTGGGCCGCACCATGAGGACGTTCCGATCAAGGACATCATCGACATCGTGCTCAAGGGAAAGCCCTGCGCCGTCTCGTTCCCCGGCGCGAATCCCCGCCACGGCCATGAGTGGAAGGTATGGCGCGAAGTCGACTTGCCCGAGGGCAAGAGCATCATCCCCGGCGTGATCGATTCGACGTCGAACTTCGTGGAGCATCCCGAACTGGTGGCCGATCGCATCGTGAGCTACGCCGAGGCGGTGGGGCGCGAGAACGTCATCGCCGGCGTCGATTGCGGCTTCGGCACCTTCGCCGGCCGGGTGCAGGTGGACCGGCGCATCGTGTGGATGAAGATGGCCTCCCTCGCCGAGGGCGCGGCCCTGGCGTCCGAGCGGCTCTGGTAGGGCGGCAAAGCAGATTACACGCTCCCGAGCGCATTCCATGCCCCCGGAACGGCGGTTCCTCCTCCAGATTCACTTCCAATAGACAAGTTCCGTCTCCGCCACCGGGTAGGTGGAGAACCACGTTCGTTTTCCAGGCGAGAACCGCTCGATAAACACCCCCTCCGGTGAGAGACACCGCCGCCGCGCAGTAAATCCAGGCTGATCGAACGACACTTCGTTGAGAAAATGCAAAAATTTTCAAAAACCCCCTCACTTTTTATTGACAAAATGAAAAAATGACCTATATATAAAGTTTTGTAATAATATTATATGAGTGTTAACAACTCAAATAAATGGGATTTTCAGCCGCCAACCATGAAAAACGGGGAAATCGAGTCCCCGAAACCATTTTCACTATCAGGAGGATGAACAATGCCCAATTTGATGAGAAACATTTCGATTCACGACGTTTTCAACCGCATGCTGGAAGATTCCTTCGCCCGGCCGTTTACTCAGGACGGCGAGGAAGGGATTCTGCCCATCGACATCGCGCAGACGGACAAGGAGATCGTGGTGCGCGCGTCGCTTCCCGGCTTCAAGAAGGAGGACGTCGACCTGCGGATCGAGGAGGGCGTCCTCGCCATCAAGGCTTCGAAGCAGAAGGAAACCGAAGTCGAAGATGAGAAATACTATCGCCGCGAGCGCTTCATGGGTTCCGTGAGCCGCCGCATCGTACTGCCCGGCATCGTTCAGAACGACGCTTCGAGCGCCGAGCTGGTGGACGGCGTCCTCACGCTTCGCGTGCCCATCGCCGAGGCGAACAAGCCGAAGCAGATCCTCATCAGCTAGGAGAACCCGCCCGTCCGGCCCCCGGCATCGCGTCGGGGGCCGGCTCGTTTGAACGCTCTCCATTTCCCATATTTCGTCGAAACAATCCCGGATGATCGTCAGGTATCCTGAGAATGCCGGCTCAGCCCGAGCCGCAAGAGGTTGTTGAAATAACCCCGATCAAGAGTGTTCACCGTCATTCCGGCGAAAGCCGGAATCCATTTTGACTTTGCCTTTTCGTCTCTTTCACGTCCTCGCCCCGCACGTCGTTTTGATCGTAAGCATGGTGTAGAGGCCGCATATGGGGTTGTTGAAAAACCCCTGATTCCGTGTTTTGGCGAATGAAACCAACCAGGGGGCCGTAGGGACAGGCCTCCGTGCCTGTCCGAAATCCTGCGCCTGTTCTCACGGAGGACAACCACGGAGGGTTGTCCCTACGGGCTCGGTTCGAATGAATGCGCGATGGTTTCATCCGTCGAGGTGGTCTGCGAACCGCCCCTGCTTTTCAGGCAACTTGTAGTGGGCCGCTCACAAGAACGGCCCGAAATGTGGCGGTGTGATTCTGTTCGTCATTCCGGCGTCGGAGCCGACCGGGGAAAGAGGGTTCGACGGAATCCGTTTTTGCCGTTGTTTTTTATCTTCTGATTGATTCGCGCCAATGATGAGGAGATGAAAAGCCGTAGCATGGTCATTCCGTTTGAGAATGGATTCCGGCTTTCGCCGGAATGACGGCGGTGGTCAATTCCGATCGAGGGAGGCTTTCTCAACACCCCCGATACCTCATGCGTGGTACGGTCGATGCTGCTTGCCTGGTGGAGCCGGTCTTACGCCCCCGCCACGGTGAGGCGGATGAGTTTTTCCGCCTTCTCTTGCGCCTCCAGTGTGCGGCAGGTCTCGATGATTTCCTGAAAGCGCGGTTCCGGTATCGGCAGGCCGGGAGCGATGCCACAGATGCGGTCCGCGAGTTCATCGAAGCTGAAGATGAACTCCCGCCCGGTGGCCTGTCTGGTGAAGACCCCTCTTTCTTTGGTGTAGATGTTCACTCTGGGAGCGAAAAGGCCCATCTCGCGTGAGGGGATGATTCTCACGCGCTTCATCATCTCGAGCACCTCGGGTGGATCGTCCTGGCCTGGGGGCTTGTTCAGCAGCGGATAGCCGCGCTCCACGACGCCGAAGGCCGCGTAGTAGTGTGTGCTTCCCGGACTGGGCGCGCCGTCTTCTCTGCGGTTCGCGAAGGCGGGGCTCGGGTATTGGGTCTCCAGCCAGTTCACTTCCGTCTCCACGCGTTCGACTTCTTCGGGGCGGATGTCGTTCTCCTCGCAGAGGCTCGCCGTCACGTCGATGTGGGCGAGGTTGTAGCCCGAGGCGGAATAGATGCGGAACAGCGTTTCGAGGAACAGCCACTCCTCGCCGAGACCCTCGGTAATCTTATCCAGGCTCGTTTTCGTATCGCCCGTGAAGCTGTAGGTCAGGCGGCCCTCGTTATTTCCGGCGTAGGCGTGATAGAAGCCGGCTTCTCCCTCTAACACCGTCTCCCCGCCGACGTGGCCCCGCCCGGCGAGGTCCGCCGCCAGGAGAGCGTTCCGCACCGCACCGCCTTCTCTGAGCGCCTGTCCGCCGCTGCGCGGGCCTTCGAGGTTACCGCTCGCGAGACTCGCGCAGAGCGCAATCGCGCTGTTCATTTGCTCCTCGCCCAAACCCATAATTTTCCCGGCGGCGACGGCGGCCCCGAAAATCCCGAAGACGGGCCCCGCGTGAAAACCGCGCGACATCACCGTGGGGATGAAGTCCGACGCCAGACGCTCCATGACCTCATAGCCCGCGGCGACGCCCGTCAGGAATTCCTCGCCCGAGGCTCCCCGCGCTTCCGCCGCAGCGAGGGCGGCGGGGATGATGGAGGTTCCCGGGTGGGTGAGCATGCGGAAGGTATCCCACTTGCCGCCCGCCAGCGCCATCTCGGAGTTGGCGAATGCGGCGCCCCCTTTCGTCGCCCCGGCCCCGCTCACCATGATGGTCGCGCCGTTACGGACACCCGCCTCCTCTTCGGTGATGAGGGCGACGGCCCGCCGCCCGTCTTCGGTTTGAGAACCCAGGAGAGCGGAGCCGATGGCTTGTAATGTGGCGCCCCTGGCGCGGTCGACGACTTCATGCGGCAGATCCCCGAAGCGAAGCCCCGCCGCCCACCTTGCGAGCCGGCGGCTTATGGACGGCATCTTGCCGGCCTCCTCGAAGGTGTGGGATGTGTCCTGAAAAGTAGGAGTTGCCCGGCATCCGGGGGGTGGATAGCGGAAATATTGGTCATGAAGTAGCCAATCCTCGAAACATGGATGAAACAAAACAGAAACGACAATTTAACCGAACCGCAAGATTCCCGTAAAGAAACCTCTTTATATTTCCATCCTGTCATCGAAGATATTCAGTGTTCATTTTTTCTGGCTGCGCGAGGCGGCCGCTTCAACACAGAAAAGAAGGGGAGATTGAAAGAATGAAGAGCAAGAAGAAGTTAATGAGCGCGGAAAAGCTGTCCCGCAGAAAATTCCTGAAGAAAGCGGGGGCGATGGGGCTCGGCGCGGCGGCGATGAGCACGCTCCCGTTCCCGAACGTGATTCGGGCGGCGGAACCCATCAAAATGGGTATTCTGCATTCTCTGAGCGGAACCATGGCGATCAGCGAGGTTTCGCTGCGCGACGTGGTCATGATGGCCGTGGAGGAGATCAACTCGGCGGGCGGCGTGATGAAGCGCCCCATCAAGCCCGTGGTTGTCGATCCGGCGTCTGACTGGGATTTGTTCGCCGAGAAGGCGAAGCAGCTTCTCCTGAAAGACAAGGTGGACGTGACTTTCGGCTGCTGGACCTCGGTGAGCCGGAAATCCGTTCTTCCCGTGTATGAGAAGAACAACGGCCTTCTCTTCTACCCGGTGCAGTACGAGGGCGAGGAGTGCTCGAAGAACGTCTTCTACACGGGCGCGACGCCGAACCAGCAGTTGATTCCCGCGGCGGACTACATGATGAGCGAGGACGGCGGCGGGTTCAAGAAGTTCTACCTGCTCGGCACCGACTACGTGTTCCCGCGCACGGCGAACAAGATACTCCGGGCCTTCCTGCTGGCGAAGGGTGTACCGGCCTCGAACATCATGGAAGAGTACACGCCCTTCCATCACCAAGATTACCAGACCATCGTGGGCAAGGTGAAATCGTTCGCCTCGGGCGGCGATGCCGCCGTGCTCAGCACCATCAACGGCGACAGCAACGTGCCCTTCTACAAGGAGTTCGCGAACCAGGGGCTGCGCTCCGAAGACGTGCCCATCATGGCGTTCAGCGTGGCGGAGGACGAGCTTCGCGGCATGGACTCGAAATCGCTCGTCGGGCACCTGGCCGCCTGGAACTACTACCAGTCGATCGACACGCCGCAGAATAAAAAGTTCGTGAAGAATTTCAAGACCTACTGCAAGAAAATGGGCCTGCCGGGTGGCGCCAGCCGCGTGACGGACGACCCCATCGAGGCGGCCTACCTCGGCGTCTACATCTGGAAGCAGGCGGTCGAGAAAGCGGGCACCACGAAGGTGGACGACGTCCGCAAGGCGGCTTACGGCATGGGCTTCGAGGCGCCGGGCGGGTTCAAGAAGATCGACGAGAAGAACCACCATCTGCACAAGCCCGTGCTCATCGGGGAAATCCTCAAGAACGGGCAATTCGAAATCGTCTCGCAGACGAAGGGCCTCGTGAAGCCCGAACCATGGAGCAAGTACACGAGTCCAGACAAGAGCTGTGACTGGGTAAATCACCAGGGTACATATAAGAAGACGACGACCTAGTCGCAAGAACCGCCCGGGGGGAGCCGCGCCGCGGCTCCCCCATGGGCGGCCCAAAAAAAGAATATGTGAATCGCAAATACCGGCCAGAATACGGCGAAGGAGGGGGTATGCAGCTAGCCGGCGTTAGGGCGATTCCGCGTGGAGGGTCGGCGAGAGCATTCATATCTCGCGTCCTTATTCTGGTTTTCGCGCTCGGCTTTGGTTTGGCCGCGAGGGGTGAAGCGAAAACCGAATCATTTTCACCGGCCATCCAGGCGGAGATCGCGCAGTTAGGATCGAAGAACAGAAAGAAAAGAAGACGCGCTGCCCTCGGTCTCGCGAAGCGCCTCGAGCCAAAGCTGCTACCCCTTCTTTTGGCGCTTCGCGAGGGCAGCCTTTATCGCTGGCAGCCTGAATCGGGCGAGGCCCGGTTCGTCATCGGCGGAGACGCCGTGACGCGCGGGGATGAGGAATACGTTCCCCTTTTCTCGATTCACGGGAAGAAACCTCTCACCTCCCCGGACGGGAAACCCTTTTTCGTCATCGAGGGAAAGCTCAACAAGATTCGCGCGGGCAGAAGAATCCGCCGCGCCATCAAACCCTATCTCAACCAGCTGCAAAGCTCGGCGCAACTCTACTCCGCCGACCCGAACGTACGCCGCGCGGCGGCGACGCGTATGGCGAGGTTGGGGGATAAAAACCTGATCCCGCTGCTCGACAGGGTACTGAAGAGCGAAACCCACTGGCTGGGACGTCATGCGCTCATCGAGGCGAAGGCGCTGATAGGGCTCAAATCGCCGAGTCCAGAAGACAGGCGCTCGGCCGCCGCCGTGCTCGGCGAGGTTCATGGGCTGAACGCCGTCTCACAACTCAAGCGCCTGGCGGATAAGGACGCCGACCCCGCCGTGCGGGCGGCATCCAGCGCCGCCATCAAGGAGATAGAGGGCTATCTGAACTGGACCGCGACGATCGACACCTTGTTCCGGGGCTTGAGCCTGGGCTCGATCCTGTTGCTGATGGCGCTGGGGCTGGCCATCGTCTTCGGCCTCATGGGCGTAATTAACATGGCGCACGGGGAATTGATGATGCTGGGCGCCTACGCCACCTTCATCATCCAGGGCGTCTTTATCTCTTATATGCCGCAAAATTACTTTGGCTGGTATTTCATCCTGGCGCTACCCGTCGCTTTTCTGGCTTCGGCCCTGATGGGCTATCTCATGGAGATTTCCATCATCCGCTACCTGTACGGCCGGCCGCTGGAGACGCTGTTGACCACCTGGGGGATCAGCCTGATTCTCCGGCAAGCCGTCCGCCAGGTGTTCGGCGCGCAGAACGTGGACGTGAAATCCCCCGAATGGCTGAGCGGGGGGTATCACCTGATGGTCGGCGTCCAGTTTCCCTTTAACCGCATGTTCATCATCGCGCTGGCCGTTTTCTGCGTGGCGGGCACATATCTGTTCCTGTTCCGCACGAGAGCGGGCCTGCGGATTCGCGCCGTCATCCAGAACCGGGGCATGAGCACCTGCCTGGGCGTTCCCTCCCGCCGCGTGGATGCGGGCACGTTCGCCTTCGGCGCGGGGCTGGCGGGCATGGCGGGCGCGGCCCTGAGCCAGGTGGGAAACGTGGGGCCCGACCTGGGGCAGAACTACATCGTGGATTCGTTCATGGTGGTGGTGACGGGCGGCGTGGGCAAGATTCTGGGTACCATCGTGGCGGGCTTCGGCATCGGCGGCATGAACAAGATGCTCGAGCCTGCGATGGGCGCGGTGTTCGGCAAGGTGGTGATTCTGGTTCTGGTGATCCTCTTCCTGCAAAGAAGGCCGGAGGGCCTGTTCGCCATCCGCACGAGAGGGGCTTGATACGTTATGCCGGGTGAAACTCTGGTGGACAGGATGGAGAAAAAGGTCGGCGGCGTCATTCTCGTGATCGCGGCGTTCTGGTTCATCGTTGCGATGCCCTCGCTGAACGCCTTCGGGACGCCGGGCTCTTTCTTCCACGTCTCGGATTTCACGCTCAACCTGTTCGGAAAATTCCTGGCCTACGCCATCCTGGCGCTGGGCCTCGATTTGATATGGGGCTACACCGGCATCCTGAGCATGGGCCACGGGGTATTCTTCGGCCTGGGCGCCTATTGCATGGGCATGTACCTCACGCTCGAGATCGGCGGCGAGGGGGTCTACCAGAGCAAGCTGCCCGACTTCATGGTCTGGAACCAGGTGAAGGAGCTGCCCCTGTTCTGGAAGCCGTTCCACTCGTTTTTCTTCACCACGCTCGCGGTCGCGCTGGTGCCGGGCGCGCTGGCGGCCGTCTTCGGTTTTCTCGCATTCAGGACGCGGGTCCGCGGCGTGTACTTCGCCATCATCACGCAGGCGCTGGCGCTCTCCGCCTGGCTCGTCTTCAACCGCAACGAGGTGAACCTGGGCGGAACGAACGGCCTCACCAACTTCAAGAAGGTGCTCGGCTTCACGCTCACGGAAGTGTCCACGCAGCGGGGGCTATACATCGTAACCGCGCTTACGCTTTGCGGCGCGTACCTGCTCTGCCGCTGGATAGTGAAATCACGCGCCGGAAAGATTCTGCTGGCGATCCGGGACGCGGAGAACCGCGTGCTCTACTCGGGCTATACACCCGCGAACTACAAGGTGTTCGTCTTCTCCGTATCCGCCATGCTGGCGGGGGTCGCCGGCGCGTTGTACGTGCCCCAGGTGGGCATCATCACTCCCGGGCGGATCGGCGTGCTGCCCTCCATCGAGATGGTCATCTGGGTGGCGGTCGGCGGGCGGGGATCGCTCATCGGCGCCGTCATCGGCGCTGTCGGGGTGAACTGGGCGCGGAGCTACCTCACGTCGAGTTACCCGGATTACTGGCTCTATTTCCTGGGCGGCATATTCGTCCTGGTCGTTCAGTTCTTCCCGGACGGAATCCTCGGCGTGGTGCGTGATGCGCCCCGCAAACTGGAAAGATGGATCCGCCGAAAAGAGCGCGTGGCGGCGGATGAGTCTCTTGCGCCTCTGCGCAGCGAAGGCTAGGGGAAAACATGGCGCTGACATCGAAAAGCATACTCTATATGGAGGACGTGTTCGTCGTCTTCGACGGCTTCAAGGCGTTGAACGAGCTCAACTTCAGCATGGACAGGGGGGAGCTGCGCTGCGTCATCGGCCCGAACGGGGCGGGAAAAACCACCCTGCTCGACGTCGTGACGGGCAAGGTGAAGCCCGATTCCGGGCGGGTGGTATTCAAGGAGAAAACCAACCTCGCGCGGATGCGCCAGGAAGAGATATCGAACGCAGGCATCGGCAGAAAATTCCAGACGCCGACCATTTACGAGAACCTCACGGTGCGCGATAACCTCGAACTCTCCGTGAAACAGGACAAGAAGGTGACCTCGCTTCTTTTTGGCGGGGCCACGGCCGAGGCGCGGGAGCGGGTGGAGGAAACGCTCGACGTCATCGGACTCACGTCCAAGAGCAACTGGCGGGCCGGCCTGCTGGCCCACGGCGAAAAACAGTGGCTCGAAATCGGCATGGTGGTGGTGCAGGACCCGGATCTCCTGCTCGTCGACGAGCCCGTGGCCGGTATGACGGACAGGGAGACGGATAAGACGGCGGCGCTTTTGCGGCGCATCGCCGAGAATCGCTCGGTTCTCGTCATCGAGCATGACATGAAATTCGTGCGGGAGATCGCCGAGCGAGTCACCGTGCTTCACGAGGGCGCCGTAATATGCGAGGGTTCCATCGATCACGTGCACAAGGACGAGCGGGTCATCGAACTCTATCTGGGCAGGGGAAGCGAGGAACATGCTTAGGGTTGAGGAACTCCACGCCTACTACGGCGAAAGCCACATTCTGCGTGGGCTCGACATCGAGGTTGGTCCCGGCGAGATTGCCGGCATCATCGGCAGAAACGGCATGGGCAAGACCACGTTCCTGAAATCCATCGTTGGTCTGCTCAAGCCCAAAGCGGGAAAAGTCGAATTCCTGGAGAGCGACATCACTGCTTCGAGACCCGAGGCGCGCGCGAGGATGGGTGTCGCCTACGTCCCCCAGGGGCGGGAGATTTTTCCGCAGCTCAGCGTGCACGAGAATCTACTGCTGGGGCTGGAAGCCCACCCCGACCGCCCCCGGAGGTATGACGAGGGCGTTTTCGAGCTTTTCCCCGTTTTAAGGGAAATGCTCGGACGAAAGGGAGGGGTGCTGAGCGGCGGACAGCAGCAGCAACTCGCCATCGCCCGCGCCCTGGTGAGCGAACCCAGGCTCCTGCTGCTCGATGAGCCGACCGAGGGCATTCAGCCCTCCATCATCATGGACATCGAGAGCGTTCTTTGGAAGATCAAGGAACGCGGCGACGTGGGCATCATCCTCGTGGAGCAGTACCTGGAGTTCGCCTGGCGGCTCTCGGATCGATATTACGTGATGGAAAAAGGGGAATTCACGGCCACCGGACAAGCGCAGGGCGAGTGCGACACAGCGCTGCTCGACCGCCTGACCGCGTAGCCGCCCGCAGGAGTATTCTGACAGGAGGCAGGCGATGCATCTGACACCGAGGGAGCAGGAGAAGCTCCTCGTTTTCGTTGCGGCGGAGTTGGCGCGCGCGCGCCGCGCGCGCGGCCTCAAGCTCAATTACCCCGAAGCCGTCAGCATCATCACGGCGGAGGTGCTCGAAGGCGCGCGCGACGGGAAATCCGTGGCCGAGCTGATGCGATACGGCGCGACGATTCTCACGCGAGAGGACGTCATGGAGGGCGTGCCCGAGATGATCCACGAGGTGCAGGTCGAGGGCACGTTCCCCGACGGCACCAAGCTCGTGACGGTGCATGACCCGATACGAGGCTGAAGGAGAGCGCATGATACCCGGCGAATATATTCTGGCGGACGGCGTGATCGTCCTGAACGAGGGGCGCGTAACCGCCTCGCTCATCGTGGCGAACCGAGGCGACAGGCCCATCCAGGTGGGTTCCCACTTTCATTTTTTCGAGGTGAACCGCCTGCTCGATTTCGACAGGAAGGCGGCTTTCGGCATGCGGCTGGACATTCCGGCGGGAACGGCGGTGCGCTTCGAACCCGGCGATGAGAAGGAGGTGACGCTCGTCGCCTTCGCGGGCACGCGCACCGCCATGGGGCTGAACGCGCTGACGGAGGGCGCGCTCGATTCGGCCGCCGTGCGCGAGGGCGCACTCGAGAAAGCCCGCGCCGAGGGCTACGGGGGGACGGACTGATGGCTTTTCGCATGGACAGGCGCGCCTACGCCGACATGTTCGGCCCCACGGTGGGGGACAAGGTGCGCCTCGCGGACACCGATCTCTTCATCGAGGTCGAAGAAGACCGCACCGTTTACGGCGATGAGTCGAAATTCGGCGGCGGCAAGGTCATCAGAGACGGCATGGGGCAATCCCCCACCGAGACGCGTGAGGCCGACGCGCTCGACCTGCTCATCACCAACGCGCTGATCCTCGACTACTGGGGCGTGGTGAAGGCGGATGTGGGAATCAAGGACGGGAAGATTGTCGGGGTCGGCAAGTCGGGCAATCCGCACCTGATGCAGGGGGTGGACATGACGGTCGGCGCCGCGACGGAGGTGCTGGCGGGCGAGGGGATGATACTCACCGCAGGCGGCATCGACACCCACATCCACTTCATCTGTCCCCAGCAGATTGACGAGGCGCTCTCCTCGGGCGTCACCACCATGTTCGGCGGGGGAACCGGCCCCGCCACGGGCACGAACGCCACCACCTGCACGCCGGGGGCGTGGAACATCGCCCGAATGCTCCAGGCGGCGGAGGCCTACCCCATGAACCTGGGATTCCTGGGCAAGGGAAACGCATCGCGGCCGGAGCCTCTTATCGAGCAGATCCGCGCGGGCGCGGTGGGGCTCAAGCTCCATGAGGACTGGGGAACCACGCCCGCGGCGATTGATTGCTGCCTCGGCGTGGCGGAGGACATGGACGTGCAGGTCTGCATCCATACCGATACGCTGAACGAGTCGGGCTTCGTCGAGACCTCCATCGCCGCGTTCAAGGGCCGGACCATCCACACCTACCACACCGAAGGGGCGGGCGGCGGCCATGCGCCCGACATCATCCGCGTGTGCGGGGAGGCGGGCGTACTGCCCTCCTCGACGAACCCCACGCGGCCCTTCACGGTGAACACGGTGGACGAGCATCTCGACATGCTCATGGTGTGCCACCACCTGGACAGCAAGATTCCAGAGGACGTGGCCTTCGCCGAGTCGAGAATCCGGGCGGAGACCATCGCGGCGGAAGACATTCTCCACGACATGGGCGCGTTCAGCATGATGGGTTCCGACTCGCAGGCCATGGGCCGCGTGGGCGAGGTGGTCATCCGCACCTGGCAGACGGCGGACAAGATGAAGCGACAGCGCGGCGCGCTGGCCGAGGAGAGCGGCGCAAACGACAACTACCGCGCCAGGCGCTACGTGGCGAAATACACCATTAACCCCGCGATTGCACACGGGATTTCCGATTACGTCGGCTCGATCGAAGTGGGCAAGATGGCGGACATGGTGCTCTGGAAGCCCGCCTTTTTCGGCGTGAAGCCCGAAGTCGTGGTGAAGGGCGGCTTCATCGCCCACGCGGCGATGGGCGACCCCAACGCCTCCATCCCCACTCCTCAGCCCGTTCTGGGCCGGCCCATGTTCGGTTCCATGGGGAAAGCGGTCGGCCCCACTTCCTACGCCTTCGTCTCTCAGGCCGCGGCTGAGGATCGACTGGGCGAGGCGCTCGGTCTCACCAAGATCGTGGCGCCCGTCTCGAACTGCCGCGGGATCGGCAAGAAAGACATGAAGCTGAACGACGCCCTGCCCGATATCGAGGTCGATCCCGAAACCTACGTGGTGAAGGCGGACGGGGAGACGCTCACGTGCGAACCCGCCGAGGTGCTCCCCATGGCGCAGCGGTATTTTCTTTTCTAGGAGGCGGCGATGATCCTCGTCGAAGAAATACGGGGCAGGCTCTGCGCCGATGAGAGCAGGCGCGTCGAGCGCGTGGCTCTGGGCTGGGAGGACAGGCTCAGGAGCCGCCAGCGGGTGCGCACCGATACCGGCACCGAACTCGGCGTTAAACTGCCGACCGGGCAGCCTTTGAAGGAGGGCGACGTTCTCTTCGAGGATGGGGAGCGCGTGGTGGTCGTGGCCGCGATCCCGGAAGACGTGCTCGTCCTCTACGCGGATTCACCCACCGAGATGGGCCGCCTCTGCTACCAGGTGGGAAACCGTCACGCGCCGATCTGCGTTCAGGACGGCCGCGTCCTCACGCCCTATGACTCCGTGCTGGAGGCGTATTTCGTCAAGATGGGCGTCAGGTGCGAGAAGGCGAAAGAACCCTTCACGCATGATTTCGGCGCCTTTCACTCTCATCACCATTAGAAGATGAGCGCTTACCGGCTCCTCCAGATATCCGATTCCGCGTTCCCGCGCGGGGCTTTCGCCCATTCCTACGGTCTCGAGACCTATGTAACAGAAGGACGAATCACTTCGGCTGCGGGACTCGAGGAATTTATTGCCTCCCTCCTGCGCCACGGCGCCGCGACGCTGGACGGCGTCTATCTGCGCGAGGCTTATCTAACGAAAAAAGAGGATGATCTCCCGAAGATCATGGCGCTCGACGCCGCCTACGACGCCGCGCGGCCCGTCAAATCGCTGCGCGATGCGAGCAGGAGCGTGGGCCGTCAGTTCCTGCGCACGGCGCGGGGCTTCATCGAGGATACTTTGCTGGACGAGCTGGATGAGGAGGCAAGGCGGGAGCGGACTTTAGGCCACTACCCGATAACGCTTGGCTGCGTCGCCGAATCCTTAGGCCTGGCTTGTGAAGAGGGCCTCGAATCGCTTTGCTACGGCGTCGTATCCGGCCTGGTTTCCGCCGCCGTGCGGCTGGTTCCGCTCGGCCAGACGGAAGGCCAGCGCGTCATCTCGAACCTGGAAGGCGAAGTGCGCGAGGCGGTAGAGACCGCGACGGCGCTTTCTCTGGAGGACGCGGGTTCCTGGGGGCCGGGGCACGAGATATGCGCCATGACGCACCGGAGGCTTCACACGCGCTTGTTCGTTTCTTGAGGAGGATAACGATGATGGATAAGGCGCCCGTAAAGATAGGCGTGGGCGGGCCGGTGGGATCGGGCAAGACCGCTCTGGTGGACAGGCTGTGCAAGCGGATGCGCGACAGGTACGCCATCGCCGTCGTGACGAACGACATCTACACGAAAGAAGACGCGGAGTTCCTGACGCGCAGCGGCGCGCTCTCGCCCGAGCGAATTTCGGGCGTGGAGACGGGCGGGTGTCCGCATACGGCGATCCGCGAGGACATATCGCTCAACCGCGAAGCCATGGAGATACTCGCCCGCGATTTCCATCCGCTGGACATCATTTTCGTCGAGAGCGGTGGGGACAACCTCGCCGCCACTTTCAGCCCCGAACTCGTGGACGCGTCGATCTACGTCATCGACGTGTCGGCGGGGGACAAGATTCCCCGGAAGGGCGGCCCCGGCATCACGCGCTCGGAACTCCTGCTGATCAACAAGATAGACCTGGCCCCGCTCGTGGGCGCGAGTCTCGAAGTCATGGACCGAGACGCGAAGAAGATGCGCGGCGAGCGCCCGTTTCTGTTCACCAACCTGAAAGCCGAACAGGGCCTCGATGAGGTGATCGGCTGGATCGAGCGCGAACTCCTCTTCGTGGAGGCCTGATGCCGCTCTTAAGCGCCACCGCGCCCTCCCGGGTGGGACGCCACGGCGTCGCTCTCGCAAAATTCAAGCGTACGGGGGAGCGGACGTATCTCGCGGATTCATTTTTCCGGGTGCCCTTGCAGTTGATGCGCCCCAATTATCCCGAGGGGGAGGCGCCTGCCCACATGACGCTCATCAACCCGACGGGCGGGCACGTGGGCGGCGACGTTCTGGAACTTGAAATCGCCCTCGATGAGGGCGCGCGCGTCTTGTGGACGACGCAGGGCGCCACCAAGGTCTACAAGAGCCTGGGCGAGCCTGTGACGTCGACGACCAGGATCGAGATGGGCTCAGGGAGCGGCCTCGAGCTCCTGCCCGACCCGATCATTCCCTATAAAGATTCCATCTACGCGCAGGAGACGCGAATCTCCATGGTCGAGGGAGCGAAGCTGCTTTACGGAGAATCGCTCTACCACGGCCGGGTCGCCTCGGGCGAGCATTTTGAATATTCGTCCTTGAGACTCAAGCTGCATGTCGACTACGCGGGCGCGCCCCTCTTGCGCGACGTAATGGAGGTGAAGCCTGAAGAATCAAACCCCGAGCGGATGGGTCTGTTCGAGCCGTATCCTTATCTGGGTTCTTTCTACGTCGCAGGCGGGGCGGATGAGGCGTTGAACCACATCGCGGAGCAGGTCGAATCCCTGCTGGCGGGAGCTTCCGGCCTTGCGGGCGGCTGCACGCGGCTCACAGGCCCCGGCGCGCTCGTCCGCTGGCTGGCGGAATCGCCGGAAGTCTTGAGAAAAACCCATTTCGAGATATGGAGCATCGCCCGAAAAACGCTTTTCGGCCGGGAGGCGACGCCGCTCAGAAAGTTCTAGAGGCGCGTGGATATGCGGTCTCAAAGAAAGCGGATTCGTGAAACCTCCTCATCGGGGGACATCGCCTTTATCGGGAAGGCCGCTTTCGCACGAACCCCCGACTCTCCTCGTCAGAAGCAACCCCCCCTACCCCCCCTTTTCAGGGGGGTATAAAAAGGCGATGTCCGCCCGCCGGGATGCGATGTCCTCCCGCCGTGATGCGCCCCCGCCTGATAGAGGGGGCTTTGCTTTTTCTTGCCCCCCTGACAAGGGGGGGTAGGGGGGGTTGGTTTTTCGGTCGAGAGGTGCGTCCCCTCTACCCCCTGAAAAGGGGGCTTTCTTCAACAACCCATTGTCAGGGGGTCTTTTTTCAACAGCCCCCTAAAGTCCGGCGGGCTGCTACTCCGCCGTGCGGTGAAAATGGGGGAGGACTTCTTCCCCGAGCAGCCGGATCGCGTTCATTATCTTGGCGTGATCGAGACCCGGAAACTGCATGCGGAAGTGCATGGAGGTCGTTCCGAGTTCATCCCGGTATCGTTCGATCTGGCGAATGCAGTCATCCGGCGACCCCAGGATGAATCGCCCCCGGAGATTTTCCGTCGCTTCCGCGCCCCGCTGCACCGGTTTGCCATCGTCGTCCACCAGATGGCCCCAATCGAGATACTCCTGGTAGTTGTAGAGCATGGGTTCGCGCGCCTCCTCCCAGGCCTGTTCGCTGTCTTCGGCCACATACGCTTCGCGCCTCAGAGGGAACTCCACGCCTGATGCGTCCTTCCCGGCTTCGGCCAGGGCGTCGAGATAGACCTGTTTCCGCTCCTTGAGCAATTTAAGCGGCGTGACCGGATCGGCGAGCCATGCGTCGCCCATGCGTGCGGCGCGGCGGACCGCGGCGGGCAGCTTGGCCCCCACCCAGATGGGCGGGCAGGGCGTCTGCTCAGGCCGGGGCATGAGGGTCACGTCCTCCATCGGGAAGCGAGGACCCGGATGCGTTACGCCGCGTTCCGTCAACAACCGGCGAACCAGCCCCAAAGACTCCTCGAAGCGGGCGGCGCGATCCTCGAAGGGGACGCCGAATGCCGCGAACTCCTCCCGCCTGTAGCCGAGCCCCACCCCCAGCACGAAGCGGCCCTTGGACATGATGTCCAGCACCGCGGCGTCCTCTGCCACCGCCAGCGGGTGATAGAAGGGGAGGAGGAGGACGCAGGTGCCGATTCGCATCTTCTCCGTCCGGGTGGCGATGCCGGCGGCGGTCACCATGTTGGAGGGGAAATAGCCGTTGTCCTCCACCATGTGGTGTTCGCTCGTCGTCACCATGTCGAAGCCGTACTTCTCCGCCAGGGCGATCTGCTCCAGCGAATTGTGATAGGCGCCCACCCAGTCTCCGGTGCGGGACTGATAGCTGTAGTGCAAGGCGAATTTCATGGTTCCGACCTCCTGAACGCTTCGCGAGATTGATACAAAAAAAACTGCGCAGATCCTTGCAGGATGCTCGAAAGCCGCTTTCCGCCGGAATTTCCGGCGTCGGAATCAGGCTGTATTCGAACCCGGGCGGCTTATTGTCCTTTCAAGAAGTATATAAGTTCGTTTATATCGTCCCTACGGGAGAAACGCGAACATCGAATCGATTCTCTGAATACCTGCCTGGGCGAGGAGGAGGCCCTCATGACGCGCATCAGTACCGGTGCGCAGTCCGGCGAATGCCCCTTTTTCAGCGCGATAATGACGAAGTGGAACGGCGGGTTCGACGAGGAGCCTTGCATGATGACCTGATTATGAACTATATTTAGTTCGATAAGGAGGAAGTCGATGGGGTTGTCCAGCCGAATCAAGCCAATCAGTTATCTCAAGGCCCACGCCTCGGAAATCATGCGAACGCTTCGTGACGAACAGGAGCCCTTGATCATCACCCAGAACGGCGAAGCCAAGGCGGTCGTGCAGGATATCGACACCTACGAGCAGACACAGGAGACCATGGCGCTGCTCAAGATACTCGCGCTTGGTAATCGCCAGATCGAAGCGGGCCGGGTGCGGCCCGCCACCGATCACATCGCAAGGCTGCGGGAGCGGCGACAGACTCCCTGATGCCTTTCTCGGTTCAGTTGACTGATGACGCGGCGCGCGACCTAGAAGAACTCTGCGATTACGTAGAAAGGCGCGATGCGCCGGGCAGGGCGGAGAACGTACTGGAACGGCTTGAGAAGGTATTCGAAAGCCTGTCTGAGCACCCCCACCGCGGAAATTACCCGAATGAATTGTTGGAAATCGGTATTCGAGAATACCGGGAAGTCTTCTTCAAGCCCTACCGCGTCATCTACCGGGTGATGGGAGACGACGTCTATGTGCTCCTTATCGCCGATGGGCGGCGTGACATGCAGGCGTTGCTGCAGGGGCGCTTGCTCCAGACTTGAACCCCGGCTTGTGTGCTTTTTTCAGAAAGTGCGGAGAAGAAGACCCGGCAGGTTCGGAACATATGCGCATTCGCAGAGTTCGGCCCCGTTCCCACCATGTGATGCTTACCCCCTGGAGTGGCGATTTCTAGGGCGAACCAGCCTCCGGACTCCTTGACGCGCCGCGCGGAACGAACTGCCCGTAGCCGGGCTCCTGCACGAGTTCCCCGTCTCTGAGGAGCGGCTTTCCGCGCAGGAGACTATGCTCCAGTCTGCCGTTGAGCTCCCACCCCTCGAAGAGCGAGTAGTCGGAATTCGTGTGCTGCCCCGCCGCCGTCACGGTTGAACTCCCTTCGGGGTCGATCACGACGAGGTCGGCGTCGGAGCCGACCCCGAGCGCGCCTTTCTGCGGGTAGAAGCCCAGCGTGCGCGCCGGGTTCTCGCTCGTGAGCTGTACGAGGCGCTCGACCGAAATCCGCCCGCGGGCGACGCCCTCGCTGTAGAGAACGGGCAGGAGGGTCTCGATGCCGGGCGCGCCGAAGGGAGACTGGGTGAAGGGCGGGTCGTTCTTCTGCGCCCGGGTGTAAGGGGCGTGATCGCTCCCGACGAGGTGGATCCATCCGTTCTGGACCCCCTTCCACAGAGCGGAAATGTCCGCCTCCTCGCGCAGTGGAGGCGCCACCTTGGCGGGCGCTCCCATCTCCCGCACGGCATCTCCCGTCAAGGTCAGATACTGCGGGCAGGTTTCCACGACGATGTCCTTCCCGGCGGCCAGCCCGCGCCGCGCCTCATCGAGCGCCAGCTCCGCCGTGAGGTGAACGATGTAAAGCGGGCAGCCCGCGAGATCGGCGAGGTGGATCGATTTCGCGACCGATGAGGCCTCAAGCTCCGGCGGGCGTGAGTATTCCTGGAAATCGGCGCCGTCCATTCCGGCGTCGAAGGCCTTGTTCTCCAGGTAGTCGATGACAGGACCGTTTTCGGCGTGGACGAGCACGGTGCCCCCATGACGCCCCACGATTTCGAGCGCCGCGTAGAAGTATTCGTCCGGGATGCAGCGGCCGCGGCCCCGCTTCTTGTAGCCCATCATGACCTTGAAGCTCGTGACGCCGCCCTCCATGGCCCTGGGGATCTCGGCGAGGTAGTCGAAGTCCTCGAATATCCAGGCGTGCAGCGAGAAGTCGACCACGCTCCCCGCTTCGCCCTCCTCGCGGATGCGATCCAAAGTGTTGAGCATGGTCTCGTTCTCCTCGCCCGTGGCGAAAACGACCATGGTCGTGACTCCTCCGTGCGCGGCGCTGCGCGCAACGTCGGCCAGGGAATCGATGTGGTTCGAATACGCCCGGCAATGGACGTGGGGGTCGATGACGCCCGGAAGAACGAGCTTGCCCGGCACATCCAGCACCTCATCGGCGGCCGGCATGCTCTCGGGCGCGCCCACGCAGGCGACCTTCCCGTCCCGGACCCCGAGAGCAGCCTCCTGGCGGCCGTGACCGGAGACGACCGTGCCGCCCGTAACGAGCAGGTCGAGTGGTTTCTGATGGGAACTGTCAGTCATGAAATCCTCCCTGGCGGGCAGCCGCCAGTGTCGATGCAAGCAGTCGCTTCACGCCCGCTCCAGATTTGTGAAATGACCCGTCCATGAAGCGGTAATCGAATCTTGATCCTTCCGTTGATTTTGAAGGAGCATATCATAAAATCCGCGCGGGTCGCCCGTGAGCGGGGAATCGCAGCGGCGGGTCGCATCTATGCGACTCCTGCAACAAAAGCCTGGATTGCAATGGGTCCGTTGGGGCCGTATAGAGGTTTGTTGAAAAAGCCCCTCCTTAGAGGATAAAGGCAACCCCCCCTAACTCCCCCTTGTCAGGGGGGTAAAAGCGGAAAAGCCCCTTCCTCAGAGGGGCGAGAAAAAACAAAAGCCCTTCTACCGGCGGCGGGCGACGCCTTTTCATACCCCCCTGACAAGGGGGGGTAGGGGGGGTTGGTTTTCGAGTTGAGGGCGAGCGGGACGAGTGAAGCATGATCTCCGCTTAACCCCCCAACACCTTTGCCTGCGCCTGCCCCTACAGCGGCCCGAAGTCGGGCGGGGGGATGCGGCGTTTGGAAGCCGCCTCGTAGGTCGAGGCGATCCGGAGCAGCACGTCCTCCCTGCCGGGTTCGGCGCGGAAGACGAGGGAGAACGGCAGGCCCGGCTCGGGGATGGTGGTGGCCTGGTCGTTGTGGGCGGAGATGAACCGCGTCCCGTCCTCGCTCAGTTCGAAAACGGGGTCATACGTCGTGCGCACGTAGCCCGCCGGCACGAGCACTTCCGTCAGCCCCGCGTTCGGCCCGCTTTGCGATTCGGGGCGTGAGTTCAGCAGGAGGCCGGGCTGGACCGCGCCCCCGATGATGGCGGGCGGGAACGGCGTGTGCAGGCGCACGAGGGCGTCGAGCTTGTTCTCCAGGATCACCATCATGTCCACGCGGCGCAGGAGTTCACGCAGCATGATGCGCTCGTTCACCCCCTGGCGGCCCCCGTGGGGGTTGCGCGGGTCTGAGACTTCCTCCCAGTTTTTGAAGGCGGCGCGGTGGTCGTCGCCCCAGAACTTGGAGCGCGCGTTCAGTTCGGGAAAGCCCGTGATGGTTTCGCTGAACCCGCGCTCCTTCCAGTCCTCCGCACGGCGCGATAGGTACTGGTGGATGTGGTAGCGGAACGTCATGGCGAGTTCCTGCTGCTGTACGGTGGGGAGGTCGAGGTTTGCGGGCTGCTCGATTCTGCCCTCGCCCATGGCGAGCATGTAGTCGATGGGCTGCATATCGCCCGAACCGAAGACGACGCCCGGTGCGAACTCGGTGGGGACGATGGCCTCGGCGAACTCGGTGAAGAGCGGCTCGCCCTCGGGCGTGAGACGGAACATGATGTCCGGCATGAAGACGGGGATGAGCCTGGCGAGCGCGCGGCGGAAATCCGTCTTCATCGTCTCGATCTCGGGGTCGCCCGCCCAGAGCGGGTCGGTGGATTCGAGGAGTTTCGCCCCGAGTTTTTGGCCGAGCACCTCATTAATCTCCCGGCCTGCCGCGTTGACGATGGGCTCTTCCGACTTCGAGCCCCTCGGATACACCATGGACTCGCGGATGACCCCGATACGCACGCCCTCGAGCGCGCCCGCCTCTCCGCTCGTCTTGATGTGCGACGCGTAAGGCGTATCCAGGACGGAGGAGCGCGGCACCGTGGTGAACGGATCGCGCGGGTCGTAGTAGCCGTTCACCGGGTCCTTCAGGGAGTCGAGCACTTTTGCGCAATCGGCGAGTGATTTCGTGATGATGCCGCTCCTGTCGCAGTAGATGTCCGCCCCGATGGCCCCGCCGTCGAAGCCGAGCATCGCCTTGTGCGGCAGGATGAGCGCAACGGCGTTGTGGTTCGAAGGCCCCCGGCAGGAGGCCCTCGTCTCCTCGCCCAGGCTCGCCATCACCATGTTGGTGCTCACCGAGAGTGCGGAGCCGGAACTCGAACCCAGAGAGGCCGCGCGCGTGGTGTCGTAGGGGTTCGAGGGGTTTCCGCCCCACGTGCTGCGCTGGTAGCCCAGGACGGAGGGCAGCACCTTCTCGGGCGCGTGCCGCCCGCCCGGGTCGCCGGCGCGCCCGTTATATTCGGTGCTCACGGCCTTGGCGAAGATGATGGCGCCCTTGTTCCTGAGCTGCTCGACGAGGATGTGGTCGCGCGCGGGGAAATCGATGTCATAAGCGGCGTCGCCCCCGCCGGTGGAGCGCATGTCCTTCGTGTCGAAGGGGTCCTTGAAGGAGAAGGTGACCCCATACATCGGCATTTTTTCGAGGTCGGGGTCGGCGCCGTATTCGGCGTCGAGCTCCGCCGCGCGCTCCAGCGCGTCGGGGTAGTGGCGGAAGACCTCGCACATGGGCGGCGCGCCCGGGGGCAGGGGGCCTTCCGCGGGATGCCTGTCGAAATCGCCCTTGCACGTTACGGAGCGCTCGCCGCGGATGTTCAGGGTGGCGAGGGCGTTCACCTGGCCCGCGTTCGGGACCCCGACGATCATGCCGTATTGCTGCTGCACTTCGGGGTCGGACGCCGTATCCTCCATGCGGCCGAACTCGAGGGGCGGGCCTGCGTATTTATCCAGATCGGGCAGGTAGTCGGTCGCCTTCACCGTCTCCGTCGGAAACTTGATAGGCGAGCCGCCGCGCATCGTGCCCCTGGCTTCGGGGACGGGCGCGCCGTCTTCGGTGACCAGCATGCTGGAGACGCCGTTGTACGCGCGAACGCGCTCCAGGTAGCGCTCCACCACTTCGACGCAGGTGGCGCGGCCCTCGCGAATCGCCGCGTGCAGATCCTCGATGCTCGCTTCTTCGAGGCGGAACGCCCCGCTCTTATCCTCCATGACGCATCCTTTCGTATCCTCTCGTGTCGGCTCGCCCCGTCCTGAGGAGGGAGCGGCATCCGGTATCAGACGATGCGGGAATACTATGGGCGAGGCGCGGTTTTGGCAACGGCGGGAGGAGAAAATGAGGGGGATGGATACGAGAAAACGCTCCCGCGTCGGGGTTGTTGAAAAACCCTCAAGGGAGGAGGGAATTCCGATCATCGAATCGTTCATCGCATCGGACAGGCGCAGGGGGTTGTCCTGCTACAAAACCAACCCCCCTACCCCCCCTTAACAGGGGTCAATTCCGACCGAGGAGGGCCTGTTGAAAAAGCCCCATTTTTGAAGCGGGAAGAACGGCGGTTCACGCGGCGGCGGAGAGGAAGCCCAATCGGCGCGTAAAGCCGCCAGGAACGC
>LXNJ01000329.1_pt1 | contig 34267 bp, 29 predicted proteins | sample 809081 | NCBI WGS metagenome assembly LXNJ01 (sample SAMN04870510, study PRJNA318959) | sponge metagenome | biome: sponge; feature: marine sponge reef; material: water | host: Petrosia ficiformis | place: Greece: Milos, Mediterranean Sea | collected 2013-05-29 | depth 5-7 m | reverse complement strand
AGCCGGGTCGAAAGACTGATGCCCGAGGCGCGGGCCGCGATCGCGCACGGCCAGATGCCGGAGCGCGAACTCGAGGACGTGATGCACCTGTTCGTCGACGGCGAGATCGATCTGCTCATCTGCACGTCCATCATCGAGAACGGACTCGACGTCCCGTCCGCAAACACGATGATCGTCCACCGCGCCCACAACTTCGGCCTGGCCCAGCTCTACCAGCTGCGGGGGCGGGTCGGTCGCTCTCACCGCCGGGCCTACTGCTATCTCGTCGTCCCCTCCGATGTCGCCCCGGATGCGGCGGAGCGGTTGCGCGTGCTCGAGCACCACACGGAACTGGGCTCGGGATACCAGGTCGCGCTCAAGGACCTCGAGCTGCGGGGGGCGGGGAACCTCCTGGGCGGGGAGCAGAGCGGCTTCGCCACCGCGGTCGGGATCGAGACCTGGCAGCGGCTCGTCGAGAGCACCCTTCGGCGATTGAGGGGGGAGTCCCCGGACCCCGCGCCACGCGCCCGGGTCTCCGTGGACGGAGAATCGTTCCTCCCCGATGCCTACGTCGCCGGGTCTCCGGTGAAGATGCATCTCTATCGCCGTCTCTCGCGTCTCACGAAATGGGAGGAGGTGAAGGCGTTTCGTGCGGAGCTCGAGGATCGCTTCGGTCGCCTTCCGCCCCCCGCGGCGCGTCTGCTCGCGGCGGCGGAACTCCGGATTCTCGGGGCGATGATCGGCGCGGACTGGATCCGGGCCTCCGACGACGACGCCCGCATCTCGTTCGAAGCCACGGCCTCGCCTCAGCTCAGGCTGCTTACGAACGCGCTCGCGGACCGCCAGCTGCACGTTGAAGTACGGCGGCTGGAACCGTTATCGTTGGTCCTGCGACGGGCGGGAACCGAGCCCCTCCTGCCGATGCTGGTGGAAGCCCTGGGAATCCTGGCGGCGCCGGGGCGCACGGAGGCGAAGGAAGTGAGAGTTCCGGTGACCGCGGGAGGAGTCTAGCGTGATCGATATCAATCCTGGAATGAAGGCCCTCCGGGCCGGCGCCTGCCTGCTCGCGGCGGCGCTCGCCCTCAGCGCCCCGCTCTCCGCGCTTCAGGAGAACGAACCCGCGGCGCCCGACACCGTCGTCGCGACGGAGTTCCCCGCCGGCGTGGAAACGCTCGACCGGGTCGTGGCCGTGGTTGGCGACACGGCCATCCTGATCTCCGACATCCAGATCACGCTCTACCAGTTGCAGGCCCGCGGCGCCCGCGTTCCGCCCGAAGGGACCGAACGCTGGGAGGAGTTCGCCCGCGAAGTGCTCGAGGCGATGATCGACGACCTCATCTATCTCCAGCAGGCGAAGAACGCGGGAATCACGGTGCCCGAGGATCGCGTGACCGAGATGGCGGACACCTACTTCGCGGAAACGAGGGGCCAGTTCTCCTCCGATGAGGAGATGATGCTGGCGGTGGAGGAGACGGGCATGAACATGCTCCAGTTCCGCCAGATGCTCCGCTCCCAGGCCGAAGCGGAGGGAATGCGCCAAGCCTACCGGTTCGAACTCGAGCAACGCACCGACCTGCCGCCCGTCATCGTCAGCGAGGAGGAGGTCGAAGCGGCCTTCGACGAGTTCGCGCAGAACCAGCCGCCTCGGCCGGCGCTCGTTTCGTTCAACCGGCTCGTGGTCACGCCGTTGCCGAGCGGTGCGGCGCGGGACAGCGTCCTGGCCCGCACGATTCGCGTCCAGAACGACTTCGCGAACGAGGAGGAGTTTTCGGTCCTCGCCCGCCGCCATTCCGACGATGAAGGGACCAGGGAGCAGGGCGGCGAATTGGGCTGGATGGGCCGCGAACTGCTCGTGAAACCGTTCGGCGACGCCGCCTGGGGGGCCCGCCCCGGCCAGACGGTGGGTCCGGTGCAGACGCAGTTCGGACTTCACTTCATCAAGGTCGAGCGCCAGCGGGGGGCGGAGCGTTTTCTGCGCCACATCCTCCTGCGCCCCGAGATCAAGGACGAAGACATCGAGGAAGCCCGGACGCTCGCGATTCAGATCGCGGACAGCCTGCGGGCGGGGGCCGACCCCGAACGACTCCTGGCCGTGTTCCGTGGACAGGTGGCCGATGAGGCGATCCGCTTCGACGATGTCCCGCTCGGGAGTCTGGTCAGCCAGTTCACGGGCGGGGGCGCCGAATCCGGGCTCACCGCCCCGACGGCCGGGATGGTGTACGGGCCGCTGCCGATGCAGCGCGGCGGTCCCACCGAGTTCGGACTCGTCCACATCCTGACGTTTCGTCCCGAGGGGCCGATCGAGATCGGCGACGTGCGGGATCAGATCCGGCAGAGCCTCCGTACCCGCAAGCAGATCGACATCATCCTCGAAGAGGTGCGCGCCAACACGTACATCGATGTGAGATTCTGAGGAGGATGACCCACATGCCGCGCCTCGGGATCACGCTGGGCGATCCGCGCGGGATCGGCCCTGAGGTGACCGCGGCGGCGCTCTCCTCGACCTCGGGGGCGGACGGGTTCGAAGCGGTCGTCGTGGGGCCGCGGTCGCTCGGCGAGGTGGAGGACCGCCTGGAAGGGGTGCCGCGGGAGACGGTGGGAGACTGGCGCCCCGCAGGCGGCGAGAGGCTCGCGGGCAGGTTGTCGGGGCGCGCCATCGAACGGGCCGTCGCGATGGCGCGGACGGGAGAGATCGACGGCATCGTCACGGCGCCGATCAGCAAGGCCGCCCTGCGGGCCGCGGGGTACCCGCACCCGGGGCATACGGAGTTCCTCCAGGAACTGGCCGGAGCGCACGAGGTCACGATGATGATGGCCGCGGAGCGCACGCCGCTCGGCGGATCCCTGCGCCTGGCGCTCCTCACCGCTCATCTCCCCCTGCGCGACGTACCCTCCGTGCTCGACGCGGATCTCTTCGCGCGCAGGTCCCGGATCGCGATCGAAGCCCTGCGCGTCTGGTGGGGGATCGAACGGCCCCGCCTCGCCTTTGCGGGGCTCAATCCGCACGCGGGCGAGGGCGGGCTCTTCGGCGACGAAGAGATCGAGGTGTTCGCGCCGGCGCTCGCCCGGCTCGCTTCCGACCCCGAGGTGGACATCCTCGGAATCTTCCCCGGGGACACCGTCTTCCTGAAGGCGCTGTCGGGGGAGGCGGACCTCATCGTGACGCCCTACCACGACGTGGGTCTCGCGGTGCTGAAGACGATCGCGATGAACGAAGGCGTGAACGTGACGGCCGGGCTTCCCTTCCCGCGCACTTCTCCGGATCACGGCACGGCCATGGATATCGCGGGGCGCGGGATCGCGGACCCGGGGGCCATGCGCGCCGCGATCGACCTCTGTGCCCGGTTTTGCGCGGCGCGGGCCGTCGCGAGATGATCTCGCTGAGAAACGTCTCGAAGGCATACCCGCGCTCCGGAGACGCGCTGCGGGAAGTTTCGTTCCGTCTCGGTAAGGGGGAGTTCGCCTTCCTCACCGGGCCGTCGGGGGCGGGCAAGTCGACGGTGCTCGAGCTGATCCACTTCCAGACCCGGCCGACCCACGGCGAGGTGCGGGTCTCACGCTATCACTCGAAGCGGATCCGCCGCCGGGACATTCCCGCGCTGCGGCGGCGGGTGGGTTTCGTGTTTCAGGACTTCAAGCTGCTGGAACGGCTGACCGCCGCGGAAAACGTGGCCTTCGCGCTCGAGGTCATCGGGACGCCGCGACGCGAGATCGCCGGGCGCGTCCAGCGGCTGCTGAGCCAGGTCGGCCTCGCCGCCCGCGCCCGCTCGAGACCCTCGGAACTGTCGGGCGGGGAGCGGCAGCGCGTGGCGGTGGCGCGCGCCCTCGCCACGGAGCCGCGGATCCTGCTCGCGGACGAGCCCACGGGCAACCTCGATCCGGACGCCGCGGGCGGGGTGTTCGAGCTGTTCCGGATGCTGAACCGCCTCGGCACGGCCGTGCTCATGGCGACGCACGACGCGGATTTCGTGCGCCGACATGCGGAGATCCGCAGACTCGAACTGGAGGACGGGCGACTCGTCCGCGATTCCGCCGCGTGAGAGCCCTGCGCGAAGCGCTCGCCGGCTTCCGGCGCACCCCCCTGCTGTGCGCCCTCTCCATCGGAGCGATCGGGCTCAGCCTCGTGATCCTCGGTCTCTTCGGGCTCGTTGCGCACAATATCGGCGGCGCGATCGGCGACGTCGAACGCCGCGTGGAGGTCGTCGGCTACCTGCTCGATGACGCCGCCTCGGAACAGGTGCGGGCCGCCCGGCGGGAGTTGGAGGCGCTGCCGGCGGTGGAGTCGGTGCGGTACGTCTCGAAGGACGAGGCGCTGGAGCGGGCGCGGCGCGATCTCGTCGAGTTCTCGAACGTCTACGGGGAACTGCTGGTGAACCCGCTTCCCGCCTCGTTTCACCTCAGGCTCCGGGAGGGCTTCCGAACTCCGGAAGCGGTGTCGGAGACCGCGAGCCTGCTCGCGGCGTATCCGTTCATCGAGGAGGCGCGGTTCGGGGATGAGTGGGTGGAGCGGCTCTTCGCCCTGCGGAGCGCGGCGACGGGAATCGCCCTCGCCCTGGGCGGCGGGTTCGCACTGGTCGCGATGCTGCTCATCGTCACGACGGTGCGCATGGCCATCCTCGCGCGCGGCGAAGAGATCGAGATCATGCAGATCGTGGGCGCGCGCGAAGGCTACATCCAGCGGCCTTTCCTCCTCGAGGGCGCGGTCACCGGGCTCGTGGGCGGACTGCTCGCGCTCGGCGTCACGCGACTCGCGTTCGTCGTCTTCCCGGCGCGTTTCGCGGCCATCGAATCTCTCGCGTGGCTCCCGCACCTCTGGACCGCGGCCGGCGTCGCGACGGCCGCCGCGCTCGGCCTGCTCGCCGCCGCATTCTCCGTGCACCGTGAGGTGGGACGGGCGTATGGCCCGTCCTGACCGCGCGACCGGGGGCGCGCGAGGTCGCGCCTGGATGGCGCGGCTCGTGGTGGCCGTGACCGTCGCCGCCGCGGCGAGCCCGGCGTGGACCGCACCCGCGACCGCGCAGGAATCGCCGGATGTGCGGCGGCGCCTCGACGAGAGCCAGGCGCGGCTCGATCTCATCCGCGAAGAACGGCAGCGGCTGCGGCGGGAACTCGAGGGGATCGCCGGCCGGGTCAGCGGCGATTCGGCCGAACTCCTGAACATCGAACGACAGATCGCCGCCTCGTCGAGCCTCCTGGCCGAGTTCGACGTTCAACTGCGCGCGCTATCGGAGCAGTTGACGACGATGACGCGACAGATGCTGCTCACGCGCGACGACCTCACGGCCCGCCAGGTCGTGCTCCGGGGACGGCTCCGCGACATCTACAAGCGCGGCCCCCTCCGCGCCGTCGAGGTGCTCCTCTCCGCGCGGTCGTTCTCGGACCTGCTCAATCGCTACCGGTATCTGCGCGACATCGCCGTCTTCGACCGCATGCTCCTGGAGGACGTGAAGAAGCTCGAGGACGCGCTCGCGGACCTGCGCGGCGGATTGGGTCGGGAAAGCGACCGAATCGCCCGCGTGCGGGCGGAGAACCTCCGGGAGTACGACGAGTTGGCGGGGTTGGAGCGGCAGCGACAGGAGCGGCTGCGGCGATTCGCCGACCGCCGCGACGAGGCGCAGTCGACGCTGGCGCGGCTGGCGAGGGAAGAGGCCGAACTGCGCGCGCTCATCGGGGGGCTCGAAGAACGACGCCGCTCGGCGGAACGCGCGGCCGGCGCGGCGTCGGTCTCATCGCTGACGACGGGCGATCTCGGGAGTCTCGCCTGGCCGGTCGAGGGGGAGATCCTCTGGCGCTTCGGGCCCGAGCGGGAGGGACGCACGACGATCCCGCGCGAAGGGATCGGGATCGCGGCGCCGCGCGGCACGCCCGTGAACGCGGTGGATCGCGGCACCGTCGCCTCCGTGGCGGCTCGCGCCTCTGGACAGACGGTGATCCTCGACCACGGAGGAGGTTTCTACTCGTCCTATCAGAAGCTCCTGGACGTCACGGTCCGCGAGGGGCAGCCGGTCGGCGAGGGACAGGCGATCGGGCACGTGGGCGGGGACACGACCCGGCCGCACATCGAGTTCCAGATCTACGAGCCGGGGGCGGTGGGGCCCCGCGCGGTGGATCCGGTCCGGTGGCTGAGGGATCGCCGGTGAAGGGCGAGCGTCCCTGGGGACAGGAAGACCTCCTGCGGCGCCTGGCCGGCGCCGTCGCGGGCCGGCGACTGCCGCAGTCGCTCCTCGTCCACGGCCCGGAGGGCGTCGGCAAGCGCTCGCTGGCCCTGTGGATCGCGCGCGCGCTCCAGTGCGAGACCGCGGAAACCGCGGAGGTGCCCTGCGAAGCGTGCCGCAACTGCCGCATGGCGGCGCGGCTGGAGCACCCGGACATCCACGTCCATTTTCCGATGCCGCGCCCGAAGCGGGCCGCCTCACGGGCCAAGCTGCGGGAGGCCATCGAGGCGCAGCGGCACGAGCGTCTCGCGCTCCTGCGGGAGGATCTCCATGCGCGCCCGGACCCGGACGCGGTCACGGGACTCTATGTGGCCGCTGTCGAGAACATCCGGGACCAGGCGGCCCGGCGTCCTTCGATGGCGCGCAAGTCGGTGTTCGTGATCGAGGACGCGGAGCGGATGGTGCCGCAGAGCGCCAGCCCCGAGGCGGCGAACGCCTTTCTCAAGCTGCTGGAGGAACCGCCGCCGTTCGCGTGCATCGTGCTCACGAGCGGCCGTCCGGACGCCCTTCTGCCGACGATCCGGTCCCGCACGGTGCCGCTCCGCATCGCCCCGCTGCCGACCGAACGCGTGGCGGCCTACGTGGCGGAGCACCTCGGCGTTCGCGACGCCGACCGGGCGCGGGGGGTGGCCCGGCGGGCCGGCGGCGCCGTCTACCGGGCGCGCGCGCTCGTCCACTCCGAGGACGGCGAGTCCGGGGCCGGCGAATCCGGGGCGGCCGCGGACGGTCTGCTCGCCGCCGCCCTCGACGGCACGCCGCAGGCGCGCTACCGCGCCGCGTCCCGCTTCTCCGCCCGTGGCGCGCGGGGAGAGTTGGAGCCGGCGCTGGAGGCGCTGAGCATCCGGCTTCGGGACATGCTCTGCGTCGCCGCTGGCGCGGCCGATGCGGCGCTCGATCCGGATCGAATGAAGGATCGCATGAAGAGGTCCGGCGGAGCGCGAGGCCAGGGTGCCCGCGGAGCGCGTGGCGGCCCGGGGGAAGGCGCGGTCCTCGAAGCCCTCGGGGCCGTCGATGCGGCCATGGAGGGGGTGGGCCGCAACCTGAATCCGCAGGCGACGACGGCGCTTCTGCTGGAGGAGATGAGCGCGGCCTTCGCCGGTCGCTCCACTGGCCGGACGGCGGGAACACCGCAGTTTGCGGGGGTACTGAGAAGTCTGTGACGGGAGGCAGCTTCGTGGACGGACTCACACACCTGGATCCGGACGGGCGGGTGCGAATGGTCGACGTGGGAGAGAAACCTCTCACGCGACGCGTGGCCGTGGCCGAGGGCCGGATCCGAATGCGCCGCGCGACGCTCGATGCCATCCGGGCGGGCGAGGTCGAGAAGGGAGAGGCGCTCGCCGTGGCGCGCCTTGCGGCGATCCAGGGGGCCAAGGCGGCGTCCACGCTCATCCCGCTCTGCCATCCCATCCCCCTCGACGCGGTCGATGTCGACCTCGAGGCCGAGGAGTCGCCGCCGGCCTACCGGCTCAGCGTGCGGGCCTCGGCGGAGTGGCGAACGGGCGTCGAGATGGAGGCGATGGCCGGCGTCGCGGCGGGCCTGCTCGCCCTGTACGACATGTGCAAGGCGATCGACCGGGGCATGGCGCTGGGACCGATTCGACTCCTGGAGAAGCGCGGGGGACGATCGGGCGCCTGGACGGCGGACGCGAAGTGACGCGGCTACAGGGGATGCAGGGGATACAGGGGATACAGGGGATACAGGGGATTCGGGGGACGCCGTGAACCACGGAGAAACGCTCCGGAAGAAGATCGAGTCGGGCACGGCCCGGGTGGGCGTACTCGGGCTCGGCTATGTCGGCCTGCCCGTCGTCACGGCGTTCTCCGGCGCCGGTTTCCGGACGCTGGGGTTCGACATCGACGAGCGGGTCGTGCATCGGGTGAAGCGCGGCGAATCCCACATCGGCGATGTGCCGGCGCGGGCCGTCGCCGCCGTCGTCGAGAGCGGCCTCCTCGACGCGACCACGGACTTCGGCCGGCTCGGCGAGATGGACGCCGTCATCATCTGCGTCCCCACGCCGCTCGGGAAGACCGGGGACCCCGACGTATCCCATATTCTCGACGCGCTCGGACACATCCGGGACGGCCTCCGGCCCGGTCAACTCATCGTCCTCGAGTCGACCACCTATCCGGGCACGACGCGGGAGCTTCTGCAGCCCGAACTCGAACAGGGCGGACTCACGGCGGGAAAGGAGTTCTTCCTCGCCTTCAGCCCCGAGCGCGTCGACCCCGGCAACCCCGTCTACACGTTCACGAACACGGCGAAGGTCGTGGGCGGACTGACCGCCTCGTGCCGCGAACTCGCCGCCGGCCTCTATGAACGGGTCATCGACGAGGTCGTCAGCGTTTCGTCGCCCGAGGTCGCGGAACTCACGAAGCTGCTGGAGAACACCTTCCGCGCCGTGAACATCGGCCTCGTGAACGAGATGGCGGTGATCGCGGATCGTCTGGGGATCGACATCGGCGAGGCCGTCGAGGCCGCGGCGACGAAGCCCTACGGCTTCATGCGTTTCACGCCCGGCCCCGGCCTGGGCGGCCATTGCCTCCCGATCGACCCGCAATACCTCGCCTGGAAGATGCGGACGCTGCAGTACCGAACCCGCTTCATCGAACTCGCCGCCGAGGTCAACGCGGAGATGCCGCGCTACGTCGTGGATCGCGTCGCGCAGGCGCTCAACCGGCATCGACTGCCGCTGAACGGCAGCCGCGTCCTGCTGCTGGGCGTCGCCTACAAGCCGGGAGTCGGCGATGTCCGCGAGAGTCCGGCGCTCGACGTCATCGAACTGCTGCGCCGGCAGGGCGCCGAGGTCTCATACCACGATCCGTTCGTGCCGAGGCTCGCGCCCGAGGGCGGAGACCTGGAATCGCAGCCCCTGACGGCGGAACTGCTCGCATCGAGCCACGCGACGGTCGTCATCACGGATCACCCGCAGGTGGACTACGATCTCGTGCTCGAGAAGGCGCGGATCATCGTCGATACGCGTAACGGCCTGACGAGACAGCCCGGGGAGCGTGGAGAGCATCGGGATCCGGGCGGTGCGACCCTCTATCCGCTTTCCGGCCCGCCGCGCGGCACCTCAGCGCCGGATCTCGAGCCGGTCGCCGGGATGGATCCGGGTCGAGGAGAGGCGATTCCATTCGATGAGGTCGCGCGTCGATACCGAGTGTCGGCGGGCGATCAGCCATAGCGAGTCGCCCGGCCGGACCACGATCGTTACGGGCCCAGCGCCGTTGCTCGCGGACCCGGCCGACCCCGTTCCCGCCCGCCGGCCGGCGCCCGGAATCAGCAACTCCTGGCCGATCTGCAGCCGACGCGGGTTCACATTGCCGTTCGCGGCCCGCAACGCAGCCACCGACACGCCGTATCGCTGCGCGATCACGTCCAGCGTCTGCCCGCGCTGCACGGTGACGACCGTCGTCCCCTCGGCATTCGTCCGCGCGGTGAGCGGGCTCGCGTTCGAACTCCTGGCGATCGTGGCGCCGGAGGCTCGCGCCGACCGGGGCACCACGAGTTGCTGGCCGATCTGCAGGCGACGCGGGTTCAGGTTGCCGTTCGCCGCGCGCAGCGCCGCCACCGACACCCCGTACTGCTGTCCGATCCAACCCAGCGTGTGACCGCTCTGGACCGTGTGGAACGTCCACGTCACCCGCTCATCCGCCGGCACGGCGGCATACCGCGCCGCGAACCGGGCGGCCCCCTCGACCGGGACCCGAACCTCGACCTCCCGGTGCGGCGGGGTCACGTCGCGCGGAAACTCGGGGTTGAGGAGGTTGATCGTCTCCTCGTCGGTCCCGGCGACCTCGGCCAGGACATCGAAGCTCGTCGCGTCGGGCACGCGGACTTTCACATGCTCCGGGATCGTCTCTCCCTCCGGGTCGGGGAACCCGTAGCGCGCGGGATCGTGTCCGATCATGGCCGCCGCGATGATCTTCGGCACGTAGTCGCGCGTCTCGCGACGCAGCAGACGGCGGTCGGCGAGATCCCAGAAGGTCGCGCCCGGCACGGTGCGAAGGCCGCGGCGGACCCGGTTCGGCCCTCCGTTGTAGCCCGCCGCCGCCAGGTACCAGGAACCGAACTCGTCGTAGAGATCCTTGAGGTGACGGACCGCGGCGTCCGTCGCCTTCTCCGGGTCTCTCCGTTCATCCACCCAGTAGGATATTTCGAGGCCGTACTGGCGCCCCGTGCCCGCGATGAACTGCCACAGGCCCACGGCGCTCGCACGGCTGTAGGCGTTGGGGTTCATCCCGCTCTCGATGAGCGAGAGGTAGATGAGGTCCTGCGGCAGCCCCGCCTCGCGCAGCTTCCGGCGAATCATGGGCTCGTAGCGGGTCTTGCGGCCGAGGTAGGTCGCGAAGCGTTCGCCGATGGCGGTCTGGAAGTAGTGGACCCACGAAGCGACGCGCTCATTCATCTCGAGCCTGAAAACGCGCGCATCCTCGCTTTCGTGGACGAGGCCCATCGGGTCGCCGCCGAGCATCTCGCGGACCGCTCGATCGATCTCCGCCGCGGTCGGCCCCGCGACCGTTTCGTCCGCCGGATCCGGCACGACCGGGTCCTCCGGCATCAACTCGTCTCCCGGCACCGGCGCGTCGCCCGGTGCCGCAGCGTCCCCCATCTCCAGGGTCGCTTCGGATGGATCCGCCGCGCCGGTCTCGAGCGCCCCCGGTTCGACGTTTACGGTCTCCGGCGCCGGGCCTGCGTCGGGTGGACGCTGCGTGAACGCGCAGCCGTGCAGAACGAGCGCCGCGAGCACCGGACCGGCCCAATGACGACACGCCCCGAAGGGCGTTCTCGATGATCTTCTCGATGATCTTTTCGACGATCGATGGGTCATCAGGCGGCTCATCCTCGGCTAGACGTGGTAGTTGGGGGCCTCGCGCGTGATCACGACATCGTGCGGATGAGACTCGCGAAGTCCGCCGGGAGTGATGCGGAGGAAGCGGGCATCGCGGCGGAGTTCGTCGACGGCGGCGACGCCGCAGTACCCCATGCCGCTCCGGAGACCGCCGACCATCTGGAACACGGTGTCCGACACCGGCCCCTTGTAGGGCACCCGGCCTTCGATCCCCTCGGGGACCAGTTTCCGGGCGGCCGACCCCTCCTGGAAGTACCGGTCCGCCGAGCCGGCCTGCATGGCCGCCAGCGAACCCATGCCGCGGATCACCTTGAAGCGCCGGCCCTCGAGGAGGAAGGCTTCGCCGGGGCTCTCGTCGGTGCCCGCGAACATGGAGCCGAGCATGCACGTCTCCGCTCCCGCCGCGATCGCCTTCACGAGATCGCCGGAATACTTGATGCCGCCGTCACCGATCACGGGCACCCGGCCCTCCGCCCCCGCCACGCTGTCCTCGATCGCGGTGACCTGAGGCACGCCGACGCCCGTGACGACGCGCGTCGTGCAGATGGATCCCGGCCCCACGCCGACCTTGACGGCGTCCACGCCCCGCTCGACGAGCGCCGCCGCCCCTTCGCGGGTCGCGACGTTGCCGGCAATGAGGTCGATGTCGGGGAGCGCCTCACGGACCCGGGCGACGGCCTGGAGGACGCCCTCGGAGTGTCCGTGCGCGCTGTCGACGACGATGACGTCCACTCCGGCCGCGGCGAGTTCCCGCGCCCGCTCGAGGTCGGTCCGGCTCGCCCCCACGGCAGCCCCTACCCGCAGCCGTCCGTGGCCATCCTTCGTCGCGTTGGGAAACTGCCGGCGCTTGAAGATGTCCTTGACCGTGATGAGCCCGGCGAGCCGCCCGTCCTCTCCCACCACGGGGAGTTTCTCGATCTTGTGACGGCGGAGAATCTCCTCGGCCTCCTCGAGCGAAGTCCCGGTCGGCGCCGTAACGAGCTTCTCGCTCGTCATCACGTCCCGCACCGGTCGCGAGAGGTCGGTCTCGAACACCAGGTCGCGGTTGGTCAGAATCCCGACGAGCGCCCCGCCCTCGTCCACGATCGGGACCCCGCTGATCGAGAACTCCCTCATTCGCCGGCGGGCCTCGCCCAGCGTGGCGTCGGGCCCGAGCGTGATGGGGTCCAGAATCATCCCGCTCTCGGACCGTTTCACCCGGTCGACCTGCTGGGCCTGGGCTTCGACCGACATGTTCCTGTGGATGATGCCGATCCCGCCCTCGCGCGCGAGCGCGATGGCCATGCGGTACTCCGTCACCGTGTCCATGGCGGCGGAGAGCAGCGGAATCTGGAGTCGGATGCGCGAGGTCAGGCGGGTGGAGACGTCGACATCCGCCGGATGGACGAGCGCGTGCCCGGGAGCGAGCAGAACGTCGTCGAAGGTGAGCGCTTCGCGGCTGGAGCGGGGCATGGGAGCTTCCATGCGCCATCGTAGGCGACGGCCCGCGCGACGTCAACGAGCGGACCGCCGTTCGACCGCCGCGACGATCGCGCGCGTCGTCGTCGATGCTACGGGTCGACCACAATCTCGCGCGTCTCGGGCGGGGGACGATCCTCGGTGGGCTCCGGTTCCGGGTTGCCCGCTTCGAGTTCGGCGAGGAATCCGCGCCCGGCTTCGCGGAACGAGTCGATCACGCGGTCGGCCGCGCCGAGCACCTTCATCGTTCCCTTGACCGCGGTCGTCGAGGCCCGCGTCCTGCGCAACCCCCGGTGGACGGATTCGGCGAAGTGCTGGAACGGATCCGCCCCGGCGGCCGGCCGGGAGGCGTACCTCGATGCGAGATAGTCGATGAAATCGACGACCTCGTACTGCTTGTCCTCGGGGAGAGCCTGGAGCTTCCTCCAGATCTTCTTCCTCAGAATCTCGTTCATTCCTTCTTCGGCCATGGCGCCTTTCCGACTCCGCGGTCGCCCGAACCCGTCCGGCGTTCTTTCTGTCCGATCCCCATCACCGGTCCCCCTCCGCCGGTCCCCCCCATACTCCGCCCGACCGGGGGCAGGTTTCAAGTACGCGGGGCGCGAGGGGTTCCGTCGTCCGCCGCCGCAAGCATAACATGTAGCGCGTGAAAACCGCCTATGCTCTCGCCTGCGAAGCACTCACGGCGGCCCCTCGCCGATGGCTCGTCACGGGGGGCGCCGGCTTCATCGGATCCCACCTCATCGAGCGGCTCCTGGCGCTGGGACAGGAGGTCGTGGCACTCGACGACCTCTCGACCGGACACCGCGGCAACATCGACGAAGCCGTGGCGGCCTCGGGCGCCCCCGCGGATCGGTGCCGTTTCGTGGAGCGGGACATCGGCGATGCCGATGCCGTCGCCGAGGCGTGCCGCGAGGTCGACATCGTGCTGCACCAGGCCGCGCTGGGTTCGGTGCCCCGATCCGTGAAGGAGCCGCGGGAGACGTATACCCGCAACGTCGCGGGGTTCATCAACGTGCTCGACGCGGCCCGCGATGCCGGCGTCTCCCGCCTCGTCTACGCCTCTTCGAGTTCGGTGTACGGGGATTCGCCCCACCTCCCGAAGGCGGAAGCCCGCATCGGTAACCCGACGTCGCCCTACGCGGCCACGAAGCGCGTAAACGAGTTGTACGCCGAGATGTACCGCCGCAGCTACAGCCTCGAGATCGTCGGACTCCGTTACTTCAACGTCTTCGGCAGGAGGCAGGCTCCCACCGGACCATACGCCGCCGTCATACCGCGCTGGACCCGGCGGCTGCTCGCGGGAGAGCCGTGCCAGATCTACGGGGACGGCAAGACGACCCGGGACTACTGCTACATCGACAACGTGGTACAGGCGAACCTGCTCGCCGCCACGGCGGGGACGGAGACGGCCCGCGGCGTCTACAATGTCGCCGCGGGCGATGCGACGACGCTGAACGAACTGTTCGGCCTCATCCGGTCGGGGCTCGCGGAGAAGCGGCCGGACGTGGGAAGCGCGGAACCTGTGTACGAGCGCTTCCGGGCCGGTGACGTACGGCATTCCTACGCGGACATCTCGAAGGCTCGGGAACGGCTCGGATACGAACCCCGCTCGACGCTCGTCGAGGGCCTTCGGTCCACGCTCGACTGGTACGCCGCCCTCTGAGCAGCGGGGACTGGCCTGCGGGCGCCCGTCCTCCGGGGCTGCCGGGGCCCGACCTTCACGTCTGGAGGATCGACCTCTCGGCCCGCCGCGAGAGCGGCGGCGGCGAACTCCTGAGTCCGGACGAGCGGGCCCGCGCCGAGCGGCTCGTCAGCGCGAAGGCGCGCGCCCGGTTCCGCCGCGCCCGCATCGCGCTGCGATGTCTCCTCTCCGAGTACCTGCGCGTCCCGCCCGGGGAGTTGGCGCTGGCGTACGGAGAGCATGGAAAGCCCCGGCTGGTGTCGGCACGAGGGGGGGACGGGGACGCTCCCCCGTTCTTCTTCAATCTCAGCCACTCGGGCGGACTCGCGCTGTGCGCCGTGGGCCAACTCGGCGAGATCGGCGTCGACATCGAACGCATCCGGCCGCTCAGCTTTCCGGGGGGCCTCGCTCGCGACCACCTCTCCCCCGAAGAGCGGCGCCTCCGGTCCGACTGGGAGACCGAGGCGGCCCGGCCGGAGTTTTTCCGGATCTGGGCCCGGAAGGAATCGATCCTCAAGGCCGCCGGACTGGGACTTTCGCGTCCGCTCGACCGAGTCGACACGATCCGGGGGGAACTGGATGGACGATCGTGGTGGCTGACGGACGTCTTCCCGGGAGAGGGTTTCGCCGGCGCCGTGGCGTGCGCGCGCCGACCCGCCTCGGTGCGGCGGTGGAGCTGGCCGTGAGGAGCCGGCCGAGCGGGCTGGGCACGGAGGTTGACGAGTGCGGACTTCCTGCCGATACTGCCCCGCGACATTGCGGGTCGTGCCCGACCGCCCAAGCGGAACCGAACGTACGAACCCCCCTTTTCAAAGGCCCCAGGGACCCGGAGGTCGCACCATGTCCGACGCCGTTTTCGCGGCACCCAGTGAACACTCCTCGCAGGTTCGATACGACGATTACGGGGGCACCGTGGCCTCGGGCGATCGAGACGCGATTCTGAAGCTCTGCGAGGAGCTGAACGTCCGTTTCCTTCGCCTCATCTTCATCGACATCAACGGCTTCGCCAAGAATGTCGAGGTTCCGGCGAGCAAGTTCGAAGAAGGGTTCGACGCCAAGGTCATGTTCGACGGCTCGTCGATCGCGGGCTACGTCCGCATCGAGGAGAGCGACATGCTCCTCCGGCCGGATCTCGACACCTTCCGGATCTTCCCGTGGGGGAACCCGGAGGCCCGGGTCGCCCAGATGTACTGTGACGTGCGGCGCCCCTACAACAAGCCGTTCGGCGGCTGTCCGCGGGCGGCGCTGAAGCGCGTCGTCGGCAGAGCGGAGGCGATGGGGCTCACGATGTACGCCGCCGTCGAGGCCGAATTCTTCCTTTTTGACACGAACGAGGACGGAAGCTGCAACTTCGTCACGCACGACGACGGCGGATATTTCGACCTCACGCCGTCGGACCTCGCGGAGCGGGCGCGCCGCGAAATGGTGACGGGCATGGAGGCGATGGGCCTCGATATCGAAGCCGCGCACCACGAGGTCGCCGAGGGCCAGCACGAGATCGACTACAAGTACGGCGAAGCGCTGCGCACGGCCGACGACCTGATGACGTTCAAGTTCATCGTCCGGAACGTCGCGCTCGCGCACGGCCTCCACGCGACGTTCATGCCCAAGCCCATTTTCGGCGCGAACGGGTCGGGCATGCACACGCACCAGTCGCTGTTCAAGAACGGGAAGAACATCTTCCACGACGCGGACGCCGACTATCAGCTGTCGGACACGATGCTCCACTACATCGGCGGGCTGAAGAAGCACGCGCGGGCGATCGCCGCAGTCACGAATCCGATCGTGAACAGCTACAAGCGGCTCGTGCCCGGCTACGAGGCGCCGATCTCGATCGCCTGGTCGCAGCGGAACCGCTCGCCGATGATCCGAATCCCGGAGCAGCGGGGCCTGGGGACGAGGGCGGAGTTCCGGATGCCGGATCCGTCGTGCAACGGCTACCTGGCGCTGGCCGTCCAGCTCGCCGCCGGCCTCGACGGGATCGAGAACCGGATCGATCCCGGTCCGCCGCTCGACACGAACGTGTGGCAGCTTTCCGACGAGGAGCGCGAGCGGATCGGGCTCGAGGTGCTGCCCGCGAACCTGGGCGAGGCGGTGGAGGAGTTCGAGGCGAACGACGTCATGAGGGACGCACTCGGAGACCACATCTCCGGCCAGTTCATCAGCCGCAAGAAGGCGGAGTGGAGCGACTACGTGGCGTCGGTCTCCGAGTGGGAGCTCGAGCAGTACATCAACTACTAAAAGCCGGCCAGCCGATCAGCGGTCCGGGGATCCCGCCATCTCCGGATCGTTGACGGTATCCACGGCCACAACGAGGCCGGGGAGCCCCGCCCCGGTCCTCCGCACGTCGGCGATCACGTTCCGAATTCGGCTCAGCCCCACCGCATTCCGGCGCCGGAAGGAACGCATCGCGTCTTCCATCGTTGACGCCTCCGCACGGACGATGACCTGCGCCGCCATGCGCGAACGCGCCAGTTCGAGCCGCGTGACGAGGATGCGCGCCGCCCTCTGATCCCACGGATCGTCCGTGACAAGCGAGTAGATGCGGCTTCGCAGCCACGGAAAGTCGATCTCCTCGGCGAGACCGAAGTACACGGCCCCGACACTCCGGGTCTCGGCGCCCGTCTCGCGGATGAGGCTGGCGATGGGCAGCAGTTCGTCCACGTAGCGGAAGGTCGCGAGTTGCACCGCGCCCTCCGGATCGAGTCCGTCCATCTCGTGCAGCGAGCAGGTGGACTCGAAACGTTCCCGCCGTTCCGCGGTGAGCAGTTCCGGCAGGGCCTCGCGGATCGCCCGCACGGGGTCGTGCAGCCACTCGATCGCCTCGCTGATCGGCTGCGTGGGGTCGGCGCGCTGCAGGAGCCACTGGGTCGCGCGCGTCAGCGCGTCCGCCATCGCGAGATAGCACTCGTTCTGCGCCCCGCTCCGCATACGGCTGTCCGCGATACGGAGCCGCTCGTACAGGTCCTCCGCATCCGCGATCCGTGACGCGACCCACCACGTGCGGGCGACGGTCGCGGCGGCGCGGCCCGTCTCCTCCATGAGCCGGATGTGGCTCGTGGCGCCCATGCGGTCCACATAGCGGTTCGTCAGCAGCATGCTCGAGATGTTCGGTCGCAGCCGGTGCCCCTCGAGATCCGGGGCCTCGACTTCCTTCAGCGCCCCGAACGGGAAATAGTCCTCCACGAGTTCCATCATCGCCGGGTCACGGGACACGCTGGACTCCGTGATCGCGTGCTTGAGGTGGAGCTTCGAGTACGCCATCACCGTCGCGAGTTCCGGCCTCGTGAGATGCGCGCCCGCGCTCTCCCGTTCGAGGAGTTCCTCGCCCGCCGGCAGGTATTCGAGCGCCGGATCCAGGATCCCTTCCCGCTCGAAGCGCTGGATCACCTCGTGGAACGCCGCGGGCGCGCGCCGAGCCCGGATGTAGTCGAGGCTGATCGCGAGGCTCTGGCTGTAGGTGTTGCGGAGGACCTTCCACGCGACCTCGTCCGTGCACTCCCGGAGCAGGTCGTTCCGGGCCTCGTAGTCGATGCTCCCGCGCGACAGCGGCGCGCCCAGGAGGATCTTGAGGTTGACCTCGTGGTCGGACATGTCGACGCCGGCGGAGTTGTCCACGGCATCGGTGTTGATGCTCCCCCCGAGGAGCGCGTACTCCACCCGCGCGCGCTGCGTGAAACCGAGATTGCCACCCTCCCCGACGACCCGCGCCCGAATGGCCGTCGCATCGACCCGTGTGGGGTCGCCGCTGGGGTCGCCGACATCGGCCTGGCGTTCCGAACTCGCCTTCACGTACGTGCCGATGCCGCCGTTCCAGAGCAGGTCGACCGGCGCCGACAGGATCGCGCGGATCAACTCGTTTCCGTTCATCTCCTCGCGATCGACGGCGAGGCGCTCGCGGATCTGCGGCGAGAGGGGGATCTGCTTCTCCGTCCGATCGTAGACGCCACCCCCTTCGCTCAGAAGCTCGGTGTCGTAGTCGGCCCACGACGAGGCCGGGAGGTCGAACAGCCGTTTCCGTTCCTCCCACGACGCCTTCGGGTCCGGGTTCGGATCGAGGAAGATGTCGCGGTGATCGAAGGCGGCGACGAGTTGGATCTGCTTGCTGAGCAGCATCCCGTTGCCGAACACGTCGCCGCTCATGTCCCCGATGCCGACCGCCGTGAAGGGCTTGTTCTCGTAGTCGATGTCCGCTTCCCGGAAGTGGCGCTTCACGCATTCCCACGCACCGCGGGCCGTGATCCCCTCTTTCTTGTGGTCGTACCCCTGCGATCCGCCGGAAGCGAAGGCGTCATCGAGCCAGAAGCCCGCTTCCGCCGCGAGTTCATTGGCCGTATCCGAGTTCTTCGCCGTCCCCTTGTCCGCCGCGACGACGAGGTACGGATCGGGTCCGTCGTGGATCACCATCCCCCGGGGCTGCGTCACCTCGCCATCGACGACGTCGTCGGAGACTTCCAGCAGCCCGCGAATGAAGTCCCGGTAGCTGTCCAGCCCTGCCGCAAGCCGCGCCTCGCGACCATCCGGCAGGCCCTTCACGATGAAGGCGCCCTTCGCGCCGCCGGGCACGATGACGGCGTTCTTCACCCTCTGCGTCTTCACGAGCCCGAGCACCTCCACCCGGAAATCCCCGTAGCGGTCGCTCCACCGGATCCCGCCGCGCGCCACGTCGTCCATGCGGAGGTGGGCGGCCTCGGTGCGAGGGCCCCGCAGGTAGACCTCGTGCTTCGGCTTCGGCTTCGGAATGAAGTCGACGGAGCGGCTCGAGATCTTGAGGGCGAGAAGAGGCGACCGGCGCAACTCGCCCCGGTAGTGGTTCGTGCGCACCGTCGCGTGGACGAGTTCCATCATCCGCCGCAGCGTCCGGTCGTCCTCGATCCCGCGCACCGAAGCCAGCGCGCGCGTGAACTCGCGCTTCAGGCGCCGCATCGTGTCGGCCGCCCCTTCCCGCGCCTCCGGATCGAAGCGCGCCTCGAAGGCCCGGAAGATGCAGCGTGCGATGTCAGGGTACGCGGTGAGCGGAAACTGGCCGCCCGTGGGCGCGGCTACGGCGCCGATGCGGAACGTGTAGCCCGCGTAGGCCCGGAGGACGGACACCTCCCGCCACGTGAGACCGGCGGTCACGATGAGTTCGTTCAGCCGGTCATCTTCCGCGATGCCCGCCCGGATCGCCCGCAGCATGTCGCCGATCCGGTCCTGCGCCGCCGCGATGTCGATGTCGCCGGCGCGCCGCGCCTCGGCTTCGAAGGACTGGACGCGCGCCGCGAACGTCTCTTCCGTGGCGTCGGGCGTCTCGTCCTTGAGCTGGATCGTGAAGCGGAGCGAGTCGAGCACCCGGAGCCCCAGGTTCTCGAGCGTCGGAATCACGTCGCTGAGGACGTAGTGACCCTTCCGGGCGTACAGCCGCAGCTGATAGTGCCGCTCGTCCGCTTCTCCCGGGGACCGCTTGAGCAGCACCTGGCTCTCGCCCGTCTCGGCCAGCCGCGCGAGACCCGCCACATCCTCGACCGCGGTGTCGATGTCCATCGCCGCCTGATAGCCGGTCGAGAAACGCACGACATGCGTTGCGAGTTCGTGGCCCCGCGTGGGACCGTGGACGGCATCGAGCGCATCCTCGAGCCGCTCCTCCCACGTGCGGACGATCGAGCGGACCTCGGCCTGCACGGCGTCGAGGTCGACGGACCCCACCTCGTCCGGGTCGTGGGCCAGGTAGAAGTGGAGGCGCGCCTGGTCGCCCTGGCCGAGCGCGAGGTGGTAGTTGAGGAGCGTCCCCCGGTAAGCTTCGATCAGCGCCGCCTGCAGCCGCCTCCGCACCTGCCCGGAGAAATGGGTCCTGGGGAGGATGACCATGAGCTGGACGCCGCGGCCAAGCTGGTCGGGCCGCGCCGTGACCCGCACGTCGTCCCCGCCTCCGGTCGCCATGACCGCGTCGATGACCGAGCGGATCTCCTCCACCGAGGCGAGGAACAGTTCCTCCTTCGGCATCGAGTTGAACGTCCCCAGGATGACGTTGTAGTCGTGCGATCCCGGGGGCGCGGCTTCGAGCTGAAGGATCTCGCGCAGCTTGCGGCGCAGGATCGGGATGGAGGAGGCGTCCTGCGAGAACGCCTTCGCGGTGAACAGGCCGAGGAACCGGTGCTCGCCGTACACCGTCCCGTCCGGGCGCAGACGCTTGATGCCCACGTAGTCCATGCGGACGTTGCGCCGAATCGGACTCTGGGCGTTGGTCTTCGAGATGATGAGAAGGGGGCCGCCCAGCACCCGGGCGCGGAGGTAGGCGGGGAGTTCGTCCAGGGGGCGGGGTTCGTGGTATTTCGATTTGCCGTCGTCCCTGAGGATCCCCAACCCGGTTCCCTCGTCGACGCGGATCCAGTCGCGACCGGCGTCGTCCGTCTCGATTTGGTAGGCGCGATAGCCGAGGAAAACGAACCCGGGGTCCACGAGCCACCGGAGGAGGTCCTGGATCTCCTCGAATTCGGCGCTGCGCCACGGCGTCTCGATCCGCTTGGCCTCGAGTCCGCTCACGAGCGTCCCCACCTGCTCGATCATGGGGGAGAAGTCCGCGGTGACGGCCCTGACGAGTTCGAGGCGCTGTCGCACCTCGGCCTCCAGCGTCTCGCGGACCTCCGCGTGGTGTGCGTCGTCGAGCACGATGTGGACGACCGACACGCGCGTGCCGTCGGCGGAGTGGTCGCGGATGTCGAGCGCGCGGCCGGAGGCGTCCCGGTCGACCACGACGACCGGGTGGAGAAGGTGCGGAATATCGATTCCGGCGGAGTGGAGATACTCGCGCAGCGTGTCGACGATGAAGGGCCGGTCCTCCATCACCGTCTGAAGCACGCCGCGAGACGGATCGTCCTCGTCCCAGGCGAGCCGGATCGCAATTTCGCCGTCGGCGGCGCCGGCGACGAGGCGGTAGAGCGCGGCGACGTCATCTGCCAGAGCGCGGATCGGACGCCCATCCGCGATGTGGGTGTAGCCGCGGCTGAAGAGCCGGCGGGAGAGATTGCGGACCGCTTCGCCGGGCGCGTCCGGGAGTCGCGATTCGACCTCGCGGATCAGCGGCCCGAGGTCCGACGGCTGCGCAGGCTTGTGTTTCATGCCCGTAGATACCCCATTGTGCCGCACAGGGTCAACGGCGAACGTGCCGAGCACCGAATCGAGTACCGAATCGAGCACCGAATCGCGGTCGGCGCGGGCCGGCGCGGAGCACCGGAAGAACCGAAACAGGGACGGACAGCATGCACATATCGATCGAATACTGCACCGCTTGAAACTACGAGCCGAAAGCTGCCAGTCTGGCGGCAACTCTCAGGGAACGGTTCGACAATCCGGAAATCGAGATGATCCCGTCCGGCGGCGGCCGGTTCGAGGTCGTGGCGGATGGAAAGCTCATCTACTCGAAGGCCGCCACGGGCCGACACCCATCCCATGAGGAGATCCTCGACGCGCTGGGTTAGCGACGGCTGAGACGGCTCTGGACGTTCCCGCGGGAACGTTCAGGGCCGGCGCGACCGTTCAACGGACCCGTCCGTAGCGGTCCTCGAGGCGCACCAGGTCGTCCAGTTCCGGCGTGCTCACCTCGAGGATGACGCTGTCCTCGAGCGCCTCCATGCGGTGCACGTTCCCCGGCGGAATGGAGACGATCTCGCCCGGGAGCCACTCGAAGACTTCGTCGTTGAGCGTGAAGCGCACGCGTCCGGCCTGGAGCAGCATCGTCTCGTGCTTCACGACGTGCTTCTGCAGTGAGAGGATGTGCCCGGCATCGACTTCCAGGACCTTGCCCGCGTAGCGATCGGTGTGGGCGTACCACACCTCGCGTCCCCAGGGCTTGTCGACGATCCGCGGTTCGCCCCGGCGCGCTTGCTCCCGCTCGTCCGGCGGGTCCGGCGCGCGCCCGTTCCCGAGTCCCTTCGCATGCCCTTCCATGGTGGGACATGATACACCGGCGGCCGCTGCGACGCCGGGCCTGGAATCGGGCTGGCCGGATGTTTGCGGCGTGAGAACCCCGGAGCGGCTGATGGGTATACTCCCCGTTGAGCCGCCAGAGGCACGTGGAGATGCAGTGGAGATGCAGTGGAGATGCAACGGGCCGCGGAGTGGCGGCGACAGCCGTACCGAAGGAGGACTCCGATTCGCAGCAGAAGCCTTGCTTTCATCTTTCTGCCGGCCCTGGTCTTTGCCGGCTGCGGCGGTTCCACGGGGCCGGGCGAGCCGACATACCTCGAGACGCTGGAGGTGACCGTCGGCCCCACGCTGGCCAAGTGCTACGGCGTGGGCCTGCGGTCATGCATGGTCGTCAACGGCCGGTTGTTCTACGACGGAATCGAAGGATTCGAATACGAGGCCGGCTACGACTACCGCCTGCGCATCGGCAAGTACGATCCCTGGGATGGGGGAGAACCGCCCCAGGATGCCGGACGGTACGCGTACCGTCTGCTGGAGCAACTGGAGAAGACCCCGGCGCCATCCACCCCCGCCACCCTGTCAGTCGGTCCGGCGCGGGTCATCTGCCACCGAAGTGACGACTTCTGTCCGGTGGTGGACGGCGCGCCGTACGACGAGCTGATCACCAGCTTCGAATACGAAGCGGGCCACCACTACGTCCTCGAGGCCAACAGGTATGCCGATGGCCGGTACGTGCTGGGTGAAGTCGCCTCGAAAACCAGGGCCGCGGGCACGGAAGAGGAGATCACCATCGACCGCCACCGGGTCGAGTGCGACGACGGCTACCCCGGGTACTGCAAGGTCGTCAACGGCGCCCCCTACCGCGGCGAGGTCGTGGGCTTCCAGCCCGCGCACGACTCCAGCTACCGTCTGCGCGTCGAGAGGTTCGACATGTTTCCCGGCGGCATGACCGGATCACCCGATGTTCCGGCCTACGGCTATCGCTGGCTGGAGACGCTCGAGACCACTCCGGGCACCTGAGCTACGTCGTGCCTGGTGTGGTGTCGCAGCAATCCCACGGCCATTCGAGCGCCGATGCATCCGCCCCTGCGGCGTTGCTCCTCCTTGCAATAGCTCTGCTATTCCTCGTCGGAGCGCCTTGCAGTCCTCGGCGCCTCGACGCTCTCGGTGGCTCGCGGACTTCTGCGACACCACACTAGAGTGACGCCAGTCGGTCCAGTGTGTCGGGATACTTCCGTGTCATCAGAATGAGCGCCGCGGCGGCGTGAGGTGGTTTCGACCTCCCCTGCTCCCAACCCTCGAGGGTGCGAACCGGCACACGGAGCAGGCGTGCGAATACCGCCCTCGACACGTTGAACTCCTCGCGAACCTCCCTGATCTGTTCAGGCGAGAGTCCGGGCAGTGGTGCCGGGAGCCGGACGGTCCGGAGGCTGAGCTTCCCGGCGCGGTGCTCGCGGACCTCCCGGAGCCCCTCAAGAACCTCTGCTGCTATATCCCGCTCATCATTCCGTTCATTCATGTTCGATCTCCTTCACGACGCGGCGCCACGAGGCTCGTTCCGCCGCAGTCAAATCGCCCCGTACTCCCTTACCGTACACGGTGAGCAGGTAGATCCGGCTTTCCGGGGCCCGCCAGTAGTAGATGATCCGGATGCCGCCCCGTTTGCCGCGTCCCTTCGATCTCCAGCGGATCTTTCGAAGGCCCCCCGATCCCCGAATGATCGTCCCGGCGCTGGGCCGCTCGGCGAGAAACGCCTGTAGCGCGGCGTAGCTGTCGTCGCTGAGATGCGCCGATATGTGCTTCGTGAACGCCGATGTCTCAACGAACAGCATTGGCAAAACTATACGTGATCCACGTTGTCATGTGAAGATCCTCGCCAACCGTGCCTCCTGGGCCGCACTTCAGAGAGGCGGCGACTTCAGAACTTCGGTCTCAACCTCAACTCTGCATCAACGGCAGCCGCCGCCGCGGCCCCAGCTCATGGTGGGGGGCGGGTCGCGTCTGAGCGCCTCCAGGTACATGAACGGGTCGGGCTCGGCGAGGCGATCGGCTGTGGCCGCGATCCGGTTCGGAGGGGAGCCCGGCCGGATCGGTTCTGTCGGGGGTTCGGGCACTTCCGGCGGCGGGGCGGGCGTCTCGTCCTCCCCCTCCACGGCGGGGACCGTCTCGCGGCCCAGCCGGAGTTCGGGGCTCAGGCGCAGGGGATACACCCCCTCGGCGAGCACGTTGTACGTCGCGCCGTCCTTCTGAAGCGCGCCATCGATGTAGAGGAAGGGTTCGAGGCGGATCGCGGCGCGGCATTCCCGGTATACCTCGGGCCTCACGATCGTGTTGATGGGCCCGAATTCGTCCTCCATGAGGATGAAGATGTAGCCTTTGGCCGTGTGCGGGCGCTGGCGGGCGACCACGATCCCCGCCACCCGGACTTCGCTCCCGTTGGGGAGATCGACGAAACGGGCCGATGAGACCGTGCGTTCGGGCAGGTGGTCGCCCACGAGCGCGAACGGGTGATGCAGCGAGGCGGCGAGGGAGAGGATGCGGTACTCCGCGATCATCTTCTCCATGTCGTGCGTGCCCCCGAAGCGGAGGTCCGCGTACGGGTCGTCGAGCGCGAGTTCGATCTGGCCCTGGTCCGAGCGGTCGGTGCTGCGCCGGCCCCGCACCGGCGGCGCTTCCCCGCCCAGCCCCGCGGCGCTCGTCGCGAGTTCGCGGCGCCGGCGCTCCGCCTCCGTCTCGGCCTCCGGACCCAGCCAGAGCCCCGTCTGCCACAGCAGGTCGCGGCGTTCGATCCCCAGCGCATCGAGCCCGCCGACCCAGATCAGGTTCTCGACCGCGGCCCGCTTGAGCGCGGCCGGGGTGCGGCGAAGGAAGTCCGGGAGCGACGCGAACGGTCCGCCGCGCTCGCGCTCGGCCACCACGAGTTCGGCCGCCTCGGACCCCCAGTCGCGGACCATGCCGAGCCCGATCCGGACATCGTCTCCCTCGGCGGTGCAGGCGACCTGGCTGGCGTTCAGGTCCGGCAGCTGGACGCCGACCCCGTGTCGGCGCGCGTCGCGCCCGATCGCGTCGAGCGAGTAGAACCCCATCGGCTGGTTGTTGAAGAGCCCCACGTAGTACTCGGCCGGATAGCGGTCGCGCAGCCAGGCGGACTGAAAGGCGAGGAGTCCGAACGCCACCGCGTGCGACTTCGGGAACCCGAACTCCGAGAACGCGACGACCTGCTCGAACACCTTCTTCGCGGTGGGGCCGCCGACCCCCTTCCCCGCCGCGCCGTCGCGGAACGCCTCCCAGTACTCGAGCAGCGCCTCGCGCGAACGCTTGCGGCTCATGGCGCGCCGCAGTCCCTCCGCCTGCCCGTCGCTGAACCCCGCGAGCGCCCTGCACACCTGGAGCACCTGGTCCTGAAAGATGATCACGCCCAGGGTCTCGCCGAGCGCCTCCTCGAGCAGGGGATGGTCGTAGGGGACGACGTAGTCCGGGTCCCTGCGCAGCTTCTCGCGCCGCCGGACGTAGGGGTTCACCGCCCCGCCCACGATCGGACCCGGCCGCACGATCGCGACCTGCACCGCGAGGTCGGCCAGGTTCCGGGGCCGCACCCGCCGCAGCATCTGGATCTGCGCGCGGCTCTCGACCTGAAAGAGGCCCACCGTGTCTCCCGAACAGATGCGGTCGTAAATCGCCTCGTCCTCGTAGTCGATGCGGGACAGATCCGGGATCTCGCCGTGACGCGCGTGGATCGTCTCCACCGCCTCCTCGACGAGCGACATCATCCCGAGCGCGAGAAAGTCGATCTTGATGAACCCCGCGTCGTCGCAGGAGTCCTTGTCCCACTGGCAGAGGACGCGTCCCTCCCATGCGGCGGGCTCGAGCGGGACGATCTCCATCAGCGGCCGGCTCGAGATGATCATCCCGCCCACGTGCTGGGAGATGTGCCGCGGGAGCCCCCTGATCTCCTCGGCCAGTTCGGCGAATACCTGCCAGATCCTCGCGTTCGCGCGCGCCTCGAGGCCGGGGATGCGTTCCAGTTCGGCCATGAACCCGTCCTCTCCCGGCTCGGCGAGCTTGGCCAGTTTCTCCACGTCGCCGGCCGGGAGACCGAGCGCCTTCCCCAGTTCGCGCACGGTCGAGCGCGTGCGATAGGTGGGGAAGGTGCACACGAGCCCGACGTGGTCGTACCCGTAGCGCTCATAGACGGCGAGGATCAGTTCCTCCCGAATATCGCGCGCAAAATCGATGTCTATATCCGGGACGCTTCCCATGGCGTCGTTCAGGAAGCGGCCGAGGAAGAGGTTCGTCCGCACCGGATCCACGTGGGACAGTCCGATCAGATAACAGATGATGGAGGAGACGGAGGACCCGCGACCGCGCCCGGGCGGGAGCAGTTGGCGCGGCATCGAGTCGCCCCGCACGCGGTGCGCGACCTCGCGGGCCAGTTCGAGGATGTCGTGGTAGACGAGGAAGAACCCGGCCAGGTCGTGGCGGTCGACGAGCGCGAGTTCGGCCGCGAGCCGCTCTTCGGCTTCCTGTCGGTATTCGCTTTCGGGAGGATACCGGGTTTCGAATGCCCGGCGGCATACGTGGTGAAGCACCCGCATGGCGGGGGCGAAGCCGCTCCCGTTGAAGTCGGGAAAGCGGTAGCCGAGGTCGGCAGTAAGATCGAACGCCTGGCAGCGCTCGGCGATCGCCCGCGTGTTGCGGAGCGCGTCGGGCCGCGACGCGAAGCGCCACGCCATCTCCCGGGGCGAGGCGAGGTGGAAGCAGGCGTTGGCGCGGCGGAGCGCGTGCGAATCATCGACCGTCGTCCGGTTCCGGATCGCAACCAGGACATCCTGGAGACGGTGCCGGTCGGCGACGTGGTAGTGGACGTTGCCCGTGGCCACGACCGGGATGCGGAGCCGGTCGGCCAGCGCCCCCAGCGCCCGGCCGCGCGCGAGATCGCCGTGCACCGCGTTGTTCTGCAGTTCGACGAAGAGGTTGCCGGGGCCGAACGCGTCGCGCAGGCGCCCCGCCAGCCGCTCGGCTTCGTCTGTCCCCCGTTCGAGCGCCGCCAGAAGGGGACTCCGGCGGCACCCGCTGAGGAGGATGAGTCCCTCCGGCCGTTCGAGGAGCGCATCGAGGTCGAGCCGGGGCTCCCCGCGCGGACTCTTCATGTGCGCCTGCGTGATGAGCCGGCACAGGTTCGCGTACCCCGTCGCATTCTCCACCAGCACCGTGACGTGACAGTCGCCGGCGAGGGTGAGTTCGGCGCCGGTGATCGGCTGCAGCCCGCGAGCACGGGCGAAGCGCGCGAACTCCATCGAACCGTACAGCCCGTCGTGGTCGGTGAGCGCGAGCGCAGGATAGCCCAGTTCGAGCGCGCGCGCCGCGAGTTCCTCTGGCCGCGACGCCCCATCGAGAAAGGAGTAGGCGGAGTGCGCATGCAGTTCGACGTAGTCGACGGCCCCCCGGGGGACTGCGAACGGCGGCGAAGCCATGCGCGAAGGAGCGTCCGGGAGCGGCCTCGCGTCCACGGCGGCTATTCCGGCTGCAGGAACCAGCGATCCAGCATCAGATCGTGGTACGCGGTGAGGTGGGCGCCGTTCTCGAGCACGATCGAGAAGTAGGCGCGCGAGATCGGTTCCCTCCACCACTCGTCATCGATCCGCCACTGGTCGAGCACGTCGCCGATCCGCCGCCAGCGCCCCCGGATCTCGAGGCTCACGGGCACCCCGGCGCCACCGAGCCGGACCCGCACCGGCCGCGGCCGGTTGAGCGGACGCAGCTTCCCCGCGGGCGGCTTCGGTCTCGGCGCTCTCGGCGCCACACCGGGTTTTGCCACGGACGGCTACGCGATTTCCATGAGCGCGTGCCGGCGCTCGGGGAGTCGGGAGTTCGGCTCAAGTTCGAGCACCCGGTACAGCGCGGCGGCGCCCAGCCGCAGCCGCAGCACGCGCGCTGCGCGCCGGAACGCGGGCAGCAACTCGCCATCCTTCGTCTCCAGCGACCCGAAGGCGCGGGGCGCGCCTGCCTTCGGGTCGAAGAGTCCGGTCTGCGCGCTCGCCGGGCCGAAGCGGAAAAGCTCGAGCCGCAGCGTTTCGACCGCGCGCCGGGGCCGGTCGAGCGCGATCCGAGAGCGGAGGAACGCCCCGAGCCGTTCGGGCTCGCTCGTGGGTTCCCGGGCAATCGCGCGAATGGACCAGGAGCCGCCATCCTCGAGGCTCGCCGACACCCTGAGGCCGCGGACGCTCTTGCCTCGTCGCCGCGGATGCTCGAGCGCGCGACCGATGAGCCGGTCGAGCGCGGCGTGCAGCAGTTCGAGCTGCCCGATCGGGCTCGGAAAATCGAGCGCGACGCGGATCGGCCGGGCCGGCGCCTCCGGCCGCACACGGTCGATGCGCGTCCCCCGCGCCCAGGCGAGCGCCCGGCGCCCATCGGCCCCGAACTGCGACACGAGCGCCGGCTCGGGCATGCGCACCAGCTGCCAGAGCCGCCCGACCCCGAGCCGCTTCAGCCGCCCGACCATGCGCGGCGACACCGGCAGCACATCGACCGGCTGCGGCCCGAGAAACGCGGCCAGATCGGCCGCCGCCACGCAGACGTCCGCGCCCGCCCGACCGGGCTCCGCCAACCCCGCCGACCGGGCGGGCGCCACGGACCGCGCCGCGACCCACGCCGCGAACTTCCCCGGCGCGTAGCCGACCCGGGCGCTCGACGCGAGCCACGGCGACAGCGCCTCGAGCCCAACCCGGAGCCCCGCGATCTGGCGCTCCGGCGGACCGTACAGCCGTTCGAGCCCGTCGACCCCGACGAAGAACCGCCCCCGGTCCGCCGACCGCTCGACGACCGGGCTCCAGCCGCGGAGGACTTCCGCGATCCGGTCGCGCGCCGCGTCGTGGAAATCCGGGTCCGGTTCGCAGAGGACGAGCGAGGGGCAGAGCGCGATCGCCTGCGAGACGATCATCCCCGGCTCGACCCCGAAGGAGGCCGCGCGCGCGCACCCCATCTCGATGCGGCGGCGGTCCCCCACCGTCGGCAGCGCGAGCGGCTGGTCCGCGAGCGACGGCGTTCGGACCCGCTCCAGTTCCAGCTCGAACCCCGGCCACCAGAGGCAGAGCGCCATCCGGCTCCCGCGACCTGCGTCCATGCGACCCTTTCCATCCGAAAAACCGAATAAAAACCGAAAATCGGACCGGCCAATCTAGGCGATTCGAAACGGGATGCAAGAGCCCGGATGCGTCGCCGGCCGGACCAACGCCGGGTACTTTTTGACTCATGAACCTGAAACCCGACACGGGAGAGGCGCTCACGCCGAAGAGTTGGGCCGCATTCGTGGCGCGGACCATCCTCGGCCTCATCTTTTTCATGGCCGGGTTCTGGAAGGTGTTTGAACTCGGGGCCGTTCAGCACGCGCGGGGTCTGTTCGTGGAGGCCTATGCCGACACGTTCCTCCCCGCCTGGTCGCTGTGGGCCGCCGGGGTCGCGATCCCGTTCGTGGAACTGGTCTGCGGGGCGCTGATGCTGGTGGGCTGGCGGCGCGGGATCGCCGCGCCGGGGCTGGGCGGGGTCCTCATCCTCGTCACCTTCGGCCACCTGCTCGCCGAGCCGCTCTATGTCTTCAGCGCGCACGTGATCCCGCGCACGCTGCTGCTCGTCATCGTCCTCATCCTGTTCGAGAACGACCATCTGAGCCTGGACAGCTGGCTCGCGCGCCGCTTTGGCAGAGACGCGAATGGCTGACGCGAAGCAGTCGACGATGCGCGACGCCGGGCAGTCGCTCGACGACCATGCCATTCGCTCGCGAATGCCTGTTGATACGGTGTTGACACGACGCAACACCGTGGGGCATGATCAGGCTCCGGAGGCATCCGAAGAAGGACATCGAGAAGGCACTGGCCGTCGCCCGCAAAGCCGGGTGGACGGTCATACCGAAATCCTCCGGGCATAGCTGGGGCGTGATGTACTGCGCGGCGACCGGAAGGGGCGCCTGCAGCAAGTCCATCGCGTCCACGCCGCGCAACCCCGGCGATCATGCCAGAAGACTCCGACAGGCTGTGCGCCGATGTCATCACGGAGAGAGACGAGAAGTCGAGAAATGACGACCCACAGCTTCACGCTGATCGTCGAGGGCGTGGAAATGGACGATCCGCAGGTGTTCAACGCCCTTTACGAAGCCGGGTGCGACGACGCGACCATAGGCATCACGAACGGTATCCCGGTCATGGATTTCGACCGCGAAGCTGCGAGCTTCTGCGAAGCAATCTCCTCCGCCATCGCGGATGCGGAATCGGTCGACGGTCTCCGGGTGGTTCGGATCGCGGACCTCGATCTCGTATCGATGTCCGAAATCGCGGCTCGCATCGGGCGCTCGCGCGAGTGCGTCCGGCTGTGGGTGAACGGAAAGCGCGGGCCGGGCGGATTTCCGGCGCCCCTCAACAGTCCTCACGACCGGTACCGGTTCTGGCGCTGGTCCGACGTGGAGGGCTGGCTGAGAGGAGTCCTCGGAGACGAACCGTGGTCATCCCGGGATCACCTGCGGGCGGCGATCAACGCGGCGCTCGAACTGCGCCACCACTTCCGCCAACTCGACCCAGGAGACCGTCCCGACCTGCGCGCCCTCGCCGGATCCGCCCTCGGCGGCTAACCCGTTCGGCCTCCAGTCGAAGAGGGTCGGCTCACAACCCGTACCGTCGGCGCATCACCTGCCCAGGTGTTGATACGGTGTTGACACGACGCAACACCGTGGAGCATGATCCGGCTCCGGAGGCACCCGAAGAAGGACATCGAGAAAGCGCTGGCCAGCGCTCGAAAAGCCGGTTGGACCGTGATACCGACGGCATCGGAACATCGCTGGGGCGAGTTGCGCTGCCCGTCAGCCGGCGTCGAGGTGTCGGATTCCCATCGCGTCGACGCCGCGTAACCCAGGCAACTTCGCCAAGCATCTCCGGCAAGCAATCAGAAAATGCGATCACCCACGGTGAGGGGACACCTTCGAATGGCAAACCATGACTTCACGCTCATCATCGAAGGGCGCGACATCCACGAGGATGACGTGTTCGACGCCCTGTATGAAGCCGGGTGCGACGACGCCCTGCTCAGAAGCAAGGACGGGACCCAGTACATGGACTTTACCCGCGAGGCCGCGACCCTCGACGAGGCAATCTTCTCGGCGGTCAGAGATGTCGAGACCGTTGAAGGCGTTCGGGTCGAACGCATCGCCCAGCCGAAGGATCGATCCGGCATGCGCGCCCTCACCGACCCTGTCCTCGGGGGTTGACCCGCCGGCCGCCGACCACCGTCCCTTCGCCGGATCCCGCCGAGACACAGACATTCCGCCCATGGTTGTCATCACGGAGAGGTCATGGATTCTTCCTGCGAGGCGCCGAAGCTCGACGCAGCGATTCTATCCGCGATCGCGCATGCCGAGTGGGCTGAATCCGCAGCACCGACGGGACCTGCGCGCACTGGCGGGCCCCGTCCTCGGCGTCTGATCCTCCCGTCACCAGCGCCCGACACGCCCTTCTCGCGGCGGCGCGGGGAACCAAAACGCGGCTCGTCGGTCCTACTTTCCGAGACCCTCACCGAGGAGCGGGGAATTGGCGTCACGGAGCACGAAAAGAATCCGGAACGTGCTGGTGTCGGCCGCGACCGCGGGCCTGACGTTCGTCGCGACCGCCTGCGAGCCACAGCGACCAGCGAATCTCGGCGCGGTCGCGACCAGAGACACGCTGCCCTCGGGCATCGAGCGCGTCACGAACACGCTTCCCGACGATCCGCCGCCGACCTGGACGCTCGTCGAAGAGCTTCGGGTCGGATCCGCGGACGGAGACGGCCCCGACGTCTTCGGCGAACTGAGGGGGCTGGCCGTGCTGCCCGATGGCGGGTTCGCGGTGCTGGACTCGCAGGCGCAGGAAGTCCGCGTGTTCGCGGCGGACGGCTCGCACCGGGCCACCTACGGTGGTGAGGGAGAAGGCCCCGGCGAACTCCGCGGCGCCCACGGGCTCATGCTCGATCCGCAGGGCCGTCTCTGGGTCACGGACCCGTCCAACAGCCGGCTGTCGGTGTTCGATTCGGAAACCGGGTTCGTGGAGTCCTTCCGGCACAACTTCGCCTTCTACGCCTACATCTGGCAGGGTACCATGACGGCGGATGGCCGGATCGTGCGTCCTACCCGATCGCGACAGGGCTTCGAGGTCTACGACCTGAACATGGAACTCGTGGAGTCGTTCTCCCGGCCCGACGAGGGAAGCAGGGGGCTCTCGACCCGGGAGGCCCTACAGCAGGGGGAAGACGCCACTCCCTCCAGTTTCGCCTGGCAGTCCCGTGACGGGAGCCGCTCCGGCTTCATGGGTGTCCCCTACTATCCCCGAGGCGTCCGGTACTACGATCGCGCGGGGACGGTCTGGATCGGCGCTCACGAGACTGAACCGGCCGGTTACCGCATCGCGCGGCGGCACCTGGCCGGGGACACGGCGCTGATCGTGGAGGTTCGGAAACCTCACATCCCCGTCTCGCGCGCAGAGCGGGACGGGGCGATCGAGGGGATCCGGGAAAGGCTCCGGGAGCAGGGTGCCGACACCGACCGCGACTGGTCCAAGATCCCGGACGCCAAGCCCTCCATCGTCAACCTCTTCACCTCGGCGGAAGGCGATATCTGGGTCCGCGTCCCTTCGACGGGAGAGGAGGCGACGTGGGACGTCTTCTCGGCGGACGGGACCTATGCCGGGACGGCGACCTCTGCGGCGCTCAATGCCCTGCCCTTCCTGGCGCCCATCGTCCGCAGCGAAGAGTTCTGGGCCATCGTCACCGACGCGCTCGGTGTCCAGCACGTCGCACGGGCGAGGATCACCCCCTCCGGCTGAGGTGCGCGGTAGCGGAACGCTTACCTTGTTGCGACAAGCAAGGCAATACTGCACAATGTAATGTGTTTGGATGTATTGTAAGGAAATAGAGGTGCGGCCATGCTCGAATCCGCGGTAACGAAAAAGGGACAGACCACGCTCCCCAAGCCCGTCCGGGACACCCTGGGCGTACAGGCCGGTGACCGCGTGCGCTACATCGTTCTTGACGGCGAGGTGCGCATACTGCCCGTACGGCCCATCCATCGGCTGTTCGGCATACTGAAGCACGATGGCCCACCCGTCACCGTTGAGGAAATGGAGCAAGCCGTAGCCGACGGGGCATCTGAGGAATGATCGCTCTCGACACCAACGTCCTCGCCCGCTACCTGGTGCGCGACGACCCGCGGCAGGCGGAGTCCGCTCGCGCGTTGTTGGAATCGCTCACGACCGAACGCCCAGGCTATGCCTGCCGCGAGGTTGTCGTCGAACTCGTCTGGGTCCTGGAACGAGCCTACGGGGTTTCCCGCAAACGCATTGCGACGATCCTGCAGGAACTCGTGGCGACGCAGAATCTCGTCATCGAGGCCGCGGACGATGTGGCCCGAGCCGCCTTTCGCTACCAAGCGGGTGGCCCGGGATTCTCGGATCTGATGATCCTTGCCGCAGCGGAGCGGTCCAGAGCGCGGCCGCTCTATACTTTCGATCGGAGGGCGGCGCGACTGGAGGGTGTCGAATTGCTGCGATGAGGACCGACAGCGTGCAAATCGACGCCGGCCCTCCCCGCCGACGCCGCGTAACGTGTCGCCCCTCACCCGGCGCGAACCCTTCTCTTCGTCAAGTGGATGGTACGCCGGGGGAGCTAACGTGATCGAGAACTCGTCGAATCGGCATTTTAATTCTAGCAGCCCGTGGCAAAAACCCCGCTGCGTTCGAGCGACGCTGCATCTCGCCTGAAACGCTGCGCTCCTTGTCAGGCGAGCGCTTCACCGCTCTCGGCGCTGACGCGGGGTTTCGCCACGGACTGCCAGGGGACGCCCTCACCTCATCGCGTTGCCTCGTCAGGGCGGGCCGGCCATCACCTCGCGGGCCCCGGGGGGGACCTCGATGCGTTCGACAAAACCGCCCGGCCACCGGACCTCGACGGCCACGGGATCGGCCGCGAGGCCCAGGATCTGCACCGGATCGTCGTGGGAGCCCGTCCCGGACCCCGCCCTCACTTCGCGCGCGGGGCCGAGACCGTCGGCGTACACCACGCGCAGGACGGCCCCGATGCCGTGGCGGTTCCCGGCCGGTCCCGCGAGGCGCACCCGCAGGCCCGGCGAGCTTCCGCTCCCGCGAAACAGGCGCGCCGGA
>LXNJ01000328.1_pt1 | contig 34456 bp, 27 predicted proteins | sample 809081 | NCBI WGS metagenome assembly LXNJ01 (sample SAMN04870510, study PRJNA318959) | sponge metagenome | biome: sponge; feature: marine sponge reef; material: water | host: Petrosia ficiformis | place: Greece: Milos, Mediterranean Sea | collected 2013-05-29 | depth 5-7 m | reverse complement strand
CCATGATCCGGCGATGGAGCGGGAGAGTGGTCTGAATGCCCTGCACTTCCATTTCGGCGAGCGCCCGCCGCATCCGCGCGACGGCGTGCGCCCGGTCCTCGCCATGCACGATGAGCTTGGCGACCAGCGAGTCGTAGTAGGGAGGAATGACCGCGCCCGCGTGTGCCGCGGTATCCACGCGCACTCCCGGTCCGCCGGGACTGTGGAAGGCCGTGATGGTTCCGGGGCTCGGAATGAAGCGTTCGGGATCCTCCGCGTTGATCCGGCATTCGATGGCGGCGCCCAGGATGCGCACCGATTCCTGCGAGAACGACAGCGGGTCCCCCGCCGCCACCCGGATCTGTTCGCGCACCAGGTCGAGTCCGGTCACCATTTCTGTCACCGGGTGTTCCACCTGAATTCGCACGTTCATCTCGCTGAAGAAGAAGTTCCCGTCCGGATCCATCAGGAACTCAACGGTTCCCGCATTGCGGTATCCGACCGCCTCTGCGGCCTTCACCGCAGCCTCTCCGAGTTTCGCGCGCGTGGCCTCGGTGAGGCGGGGCCCCGGAGCCTCTTCCACGAGTTTCTGGTGGCGGCGTTGCACCGAACAATCCCGTTCTCCCAGGTGAACCGTGTTTCCCTGACTGTCAGCGAAGACCTGGACCTCCACATGGCGCACGCTCGGCAGATATCGCTCGATGTACATCTCGGCATCACCAAAGGCGGCCTGGGCCTCGGCCGCCGCGGACGCGAGCGCCGGCGCCAGCTCAGATTCGTCGCCCACGATGCGCATGCCGCGCCCGCCGCCACCGAAGGAGGCCTTGAGCAAGACGGGATATCCGACCTCACCCGCCACGCGGATCGCCTCGTCGGCGCCCGATACCCCGGACTCGGTCCCCGGAAGGATCGGCACCCCGGCCTCGCGCATGACGCGTCGCGCCAGCGCCTTGTCCCCCATGGTGCGAATACTCTCCGGGGGCGGACCGATGAAGGTGACCCGGCAGGCTTCGCAGACCTCGGCGAGCGCGTGGCTTTCGGCGAGGAATCCATAGCCCGGATGAATGGCGTCAGCGCCGGAGATCTCCGCGGCGGTCAGGATCCGGGGCACGTCGAGATAGCTCTCGGCCGGCGCCGCCGGCCCAATGCAGACGCGTTCGTCGGCGAGCCGCACCGGCAGGGCCTCGCGATCCGCATCGGAATAGGCGACCACGGTCCGCAGGCCCAGATCGCGGCAGGCAGCGATGATCCTGACTGCGATCTCCCCGCGGTTTGCGACGAGAACCTTGTTGAACACGTCAGCGGCCTGTAGACAGCGTCACGCGGCGGCTGTTCAGGCCGGCTGAATCACGAAGAGCCGGTCCCCGAACTGCACCGCCGAGCTGTCTTCGGGAACGACTTCCACGATCTCCCCGCTGCAATCGGCCTCGATGTTGTTCATCAGTTTCATCGCTTCGATGATGCACAGAACCTGTCCCTTGCGGACGCGGTCCCCGACACTGACGAACGGCTCCGCATCCGGCCGCGGACGGCGGTAGAACGTCCCCACCATCGGCGCCGTCACGATTTCGAGCCCGGATTCGTCCGCGTCCGCCGGCTGGTCGCCTGCGGGAGCCGCAGACGCCGCGACCTCCGCGGGACTCGCGGCGGCAACGGTCGCGGCCGGCCCCCGGGCGACGCGCAGCCGAGCCCCTCCGACTCGGAGATCGACCTCGTGAAACTCCGTTCCGGCGAGCTGATCCAGTGCCTCCAGAAGGTCGGCGAGGGTCGGCTCTTTGGACGAAGATGCGGGCACGAACGGCAGCGGGGCTCGGCCCGCAACGCCGCGAACGGTAGCACAAGGAAGTCCCTCCACGGCGGAAACGAACGGTCGCGTCCATCGCCCAAACACCGGTTCAGCGCTGCGCCGGAGGGGGTGTTTCCGACGCCTCTTTACTCCCCACCGAGCGGATCCGCGGGGTGAGGAAGATCAGCAGTTCCTCGTCCCGATGGTTCTGCTCCCGCGACCGGAACAGATGACCCAGGAGAGGAATGCGGTGAAGACCCGGGACCCGGCCGCGGTCCTGCGATTGCTGAGTGGCAAAGACCCCCCCGAGCACCGTCGTGGCGCCGTCTTCGACCCGTACGCGGGTCGTGGCGTGCTGCGTCAGGATGCTGGGAATTCCTCCGACGGCCTGGCCGAAGTCGAGTGCGTCGTTGTTGACCGTGAGGTCGAGCAGCACCGTTCCCTCCGGGCTGACCTGCGGCGTGACCGTGAGTTCCAGGACCGCGTCCCGGAACTGCACCGTGACGGTGTTGTTGGCCACCACCTGAACGGGGAAGGTCACGCCCTGCTTGATGGTTGCCGGCCGGGCGTTCTGGGCGACGATCCGCGGCGCCGAGAGGATTCGTACCTCCCCCCGCCGTTCGGCCGCGCTCAGCGCCAGGTCGAGATGGGCCGCCCCATCCAGAGCGCCGAGCGCCAGCCCCAGCACACCGGTCGGCGCACCGCTGATGGGGAGGTTGACGCCGTATCCCGGGCGCCCGCCATCCGCGTTCGCCGGGGGCGACACCCCCCCGGCGGGCCCTCCGGTGGAAAAGGAAGAGGTGGCCGCTCCGATGGCATCCGCGCCGACGCGGACGGACTGCGGCAGTTTCTTCCCGGTGCGTTCCCGCACCAGTCCTCCGCCCCACTGAATGCCGAGCCGGCTGGTGAGGGTTCGCGTCGCCAGCACGATGCGCGCCTCGATCTCCACGCCCGGAACCGGAATGTCCAGGACGTTCAGCACCGACTCGATCTCGCGAATTCGGCTTTCCACGTCCGCGATGAGCACGGTTCCCGTGCGTTGGTCGGCGACGAGGGAGCCCCTCGCACTCAGGCGATCTTCGAGCACCTCCCGCACCTCTTCCGGGCGCACGTAGGCCAGACTGCGGCTGAAGGTGACCAGGTCCCCGGCCAGTTCCCGGGCTTCGCGCTGGCGCCGCCGCTCTTCGAATTCATCAGCCAGTTCCGCGGCCGAACCTACGCGCAGCACCCCGTCCTCGAGCACGTGCCCGAGCCTCTGTGACCGCAGCACGAGTTCCAGCGCCCGGTTCCAGGGAATCTCCCGGAGCCGCAGGGACACCCGGCCCGAAACCCCCGGTTGCAACACGAAATCGAGCCCGCTCACCTCGCTCAGCACGCGGAGCACATCCCGGAGGTCCGCGTCCCGGAAGTCCAGGCTGACACGCGGTTCGGCGGCGTCCGCGGCGTCTCCCGCGGTGACCGCCGCTTCTTCGGGTCGAGGCTCGGGCGAGGCCCGGCAGGCGATTTCGAGACCGGCGTCGAACAGTGCCGGGGTACACCGGGCGCCGGGCGCAGCCACCACCGTAATGCCCTCGGTCTCGTCCGACGAGACGCGTACCTCGAGGATCTCGGCCGTCCCCACACCCCACGACCCCGCCACGGCCGAGAGATCGACCCCCGGCATCAGTATCTGGAAGCGATCCCGCCAGTGCCCGTTCCCCGGGGGCCGCAACTTGCCGTCCGCGATCAGGCGCAGGACGGTCACTCCAGAGCCGGGGTCCACCTCGAAGCCGGTCACCGCGGGCGGCGACGCGGCGACCAGAACCTGCCCCGGCCGGAACTCGTAGGCGGCGGCCGGCCAGGCGGTGCACACCGCGAGTACCAGGCGAGCGGTGCGGACGGGGATCCGGAACCCCGCGAGTTTCTTCAGTGATCTCATGCGCCCTCCCTGACGTCCACCGCCGGCCGCGCCAGCGGGCGATAGACCCGGCGATCGGGATCTCCACCCAGCCAGAAAATGACCCCGCCGTCTTCGATCAATCCCAGGACCCCGTCGCGCAGGCGGTCACCCGGGGCCGCGACGAATCCCTCTCCGGTGGGGGACTCCAGGATCGCCCACGCGGCAGCCTCCGTCTGCGCTTTGCCGTTCGGCGGGGTCCGATAGCGGACGATCCCGCGAATCACCGCCTCAGTCACCCCGAGACCGGCAAGCCCCGCGGGCCGGGATGCGTCGGGCGCGGCCTCCGGAACCCGGAACGGATCGCGCTGCGCTTCCCGCCTCCCCGTCTGCACGAGAGGGGCAACCGGACCCCTTTTCGCTCCGGCCTCGCCAACCCCGACGATTTGAGCGGTCAGGAGGAGCAGCGCTGCTCGCCACCAGTTCGTATGCATCAGCTCTCGCCCTCCTGTCCCGGCGGCTCCTCGGGACGGGTTCTTGTCGAAGTGATCTCCCCCCCGTTCGATGAGCCGGCCCCGGCTCCGGCCGCACGCAAGGTGACCGCGACGAAGCGGCACTGGAGGAGATCGCCCACCCCGCTCTCGAGGGCTACGTCTTCGACCAGTACGAGGTGCGGAGAGAGCGAAATCCGGTCGAAGAAGCGAAGGAAGTCGAAGAACGTCCCCTCGGCGACCACAGAAACCGTGCTTGCCAGGTACCCGTCCAGCCGGGTTGCGGGCTCGGGTGCGAAACGCACGAACCGGACTCCCGCCGCCGATGCGGTCGCCCCGAGCGACCGCAGCACCGTCTCGGCCTCGGCCGAGGTCGCCAGGATTCCGGAAAGCGACGCGACGCGCTCTTCGGCGTGACCCAGTTCACGGGCAAGCTCCTCGGCCCTCTCCCCATCGGCGCCGGAAGACCCCGCCCCGCTCACGCTCGCCTGGGCGTTCATCCGGGCCACCTCTTCCTCGATCTGACGGGCCTCCGCCAACATCGCCGGCCGCAGGGCCAACCGAAACAGGCAGTAGGCAATCGCGGCTGCGGCCAGGTAGAGCCCGACCTCCGCCCAGCGAGGGGCCGCGCGGGTCATCGCGACCCCCCTCCCGTCCGGGGCAATACCCCGATCCGCTGGAAGGGCTCGGGCTCCCTCGACGCGTAGCGCAGTGATCCGGCCAGGGAGAAACGTTGTTCGGCGGGGCCCGCCACCGGGTTCGCCTGCTCGACCCAGAGCAGTTCCAGGTCCTGGATCCGCTCCGTTTCCGAGAGGGCCTCCAGGGTGCGCGCGACGAGCGACGCGGAACCGGCACGCCCGGTCACGCGGAGTGCAGCGCCCTCGCGGCGAACGGTTTCCAGCACGACCTCGGCCGGCAGCGCGCCCGACAGCGCCCGGAACAGCTCCGGCAGGACAAACCGCTCCTCGTCCCAGCGGGCGAGGCGTCCTTCGGTAGTTCGCAACTGCCTGAGCCTCTCCCGATCCGCCGAGAGGCGTTCCTCCAGATCCGTTTGCGCCTCGCTCAGGACCAGCAGGCGGCCCCGTTCGGTTCGCGCCCGTTCCCGGCGCGCTTTGAGGGAATGCACATCCAGGCCGATGACCGCCAGGGCGGAAACGGCGACGAGCACGGCCCACACCATCCGGAACCTGCGCCTGCCGCCGGCCTGTCCGACCAGCCGGCCGGGGCGCTCGGGGTGCGCTGGCAGCAGGTTCATGCGTGACCTCCGGTTCCCGGCGCTCTCTGATCGAGGATCTGTCGGTACGCGAGCCCGGCGGCCACCGAATAGACCGGCCCGCAGTCCGGGCAACCCAGTCCGCTCAGCGGGTCGAGCACCGCTGGATCTCCCGATGCGAGTCGCTCGAGCCCGAGCTGAACGGGCTGGGCGGTGGCTCCACCGCCGCTCAGGAACACCCTTGGACCCTGACGCAACCCGGCCTCCCGGAGCGCCTCCCGCACCGTCGCGACGATGCGGTTTCGAAACACCTCCGCGTTCCGGGCCGGTCCCCCCGGCGGCGCGGGCGCCGGATGGCTGCCGGGTCGGGCCGGCTCGTCCCCGGACTCCGCAACCCGCGCGGGTTCATGCATCAGCGGGGCGTGGACCCCGGGCGCGGGCACGCTCGCCAGCAGTTCCGCCGGCGCCTCCCCTTCTGCCGGGGCTAGCCCCGCCGAACCCCGGGTGGGGGCCGGGACACCGGCGGAATCCATGAAGACGTGTACCCCGGAGCGCGAGTTTCCGATCTCGACAATCGCGACCCCGCCAGGCTCCCGGTGCCCTTCCGAGAGGTCATCCGCCCACCTCACCGCGGTATGGAGCGCGTACGGCTCGAGTTCGATGCGGGCCACCTCGCGCCCGGCCGCCGCGGCGGCCCGGCAATGGGCCTGGACGACCTCGCGGGGAGCGGCGCCGAATACGACGCTCCCGGGCTCTTCTCCCGCCATACCCGGCGGAATCGATACCGGACCCTCGTAGTCGAACTCGAGCGACTCCAGGTGGAAGGGAACGTGGCGGGCGGCTTCCGAGGCCACAGCGTCGCGAAACCCGCGTGCTCCCTCAGGGCCGCCCGCGCCGCCGGGAGGGGCCGGGAACCGCTTGATGAGGACCGAACCCCCGCCGATGGCAAGACCCAGCAACCGGGAGCGGACCCGGAGCCGGGTGAGCAGGCGCCGCAGCCCGGCGCCGACCTCCTCGACGTCCTGTACCGCGCCGTCCCGCACGGAGCCCGCCGGGAGCGGCTCTCGCCCGGCCCCCAGAACCGTCAGCTCGCCGCGGCTCGCCGAAAGAACGACGGCCTTGATCCCGGAAGATCCGAAGTCAACCCCAACCCCGTGAACGGGGCGTCTCCAAGAAATAAATCGGCGCACATTTCTTCAGACGAAAACGGGCGCGAAAAATTCCCACTTCGCGCCGGAATGTGGAAAACTCGAAGCGAAGATGCGGATCGCGCCGACCGAAATCCGCTGATTTCCCGGTGACGCGCGAACGAACGCGGGTACCGGACCTCGTCTCGAGGCGCCGCCGGGACGCGGCCACCTCAGTGGAGACCGCAGCGAATCGGCCAGTCCTCGAACGGGATGTACAGGCGGGGAGTCCGCACCCCGCCGGCAGGCGCCTCCACGCGGTCCACCGGGCGCCAGTAGTCGCTGGCCGACGTGTCAGGACAATCCGGAAGGCCATGCTCGAAGTAGGCGTTCCGCCCGGGATCGATGGCCGCTTCCACCTCCCGGCTCCATTCGGGTCCCGCGTACATCAGGTCCTGGACATTTCCCCCGACGTGCGGGCTCGTCTCCAGCCGGCCGGGAGCACATTCGGGCACCGCCCCGAAGACGTGAAGCAACTCATGCACCATCACCGCCTCGTAGGTGGAGGCCCTCTCCTCGCCGGCTCCCATGGCGGTGGCGCTGCACCCCTCCGGGTCCAGGAAGACGGCGGCGACCCGGTCCTCGACGGCGGCGCTGCCGCACGCTTCCCCGAAACGGCCGGCGTAGTACACCGCGTATGCCTTGTCGGGAGACGTTCCCATGCCGTCCCGGATCGCGGCGGCAAGGTCCACGAGGAGCGATTCGGCGCGCTCTTCTCCCTCCTGGGCCGTGAACGGGAGGCGCAGGAAGGTCACGTCCGGTTTGCCTCCGGTGGTGTCCAGATGCAGGCGATGCCCGATCTCGTCGCCGAGCCAGTGCTGAATGGACGCCAGAGACCTTTCGATGTCGCCGTAGCGGTCCAGATTGGTGTCCTCCACGTCGCTCGGAAGGGCGTACACGGCGTGGATTTGCGGGCCGGGCCGGTCGTCCGGCTGATCCCGCTCGTACCGTGGGTTGGGCTCCAGGACGGTCAGGTCAACGGCGTCCCCGTATTCCTCGAACGAGGCCGAGACGGTCGCCCGTCCCACGGCGACGCCGGTCAGCGCTCCCGCTTCCCCGACTTCCACGACCTGGGGGTCCGACGATGCCCACACGCCTTCCACCACCGCCGTGGTGCCGTCGTCGTACCGCCCGTACGCGAGCGCCGGCCCGAGCATCTGACCGACCCGGAGTTCGTTCCGTTCGACGGAGATTTCAAGACCCCGCAACTCCCCCGGAGAGATCCGGGTCGTTCCCGGGGTCACCGGAGTCCCGGTGTTGTCTCCACCGCCGCATGCGAGCAGGATGAGCGTCAGGAGCGGGAGTCCCCGGGACCGGAGGAAGGCCCCCCGCCTCGAAGTCATGCGCGCTCCACGCTCCGGTGCGTCCCGGACGTTCTCACTCCTCTCGAATGACCTGCCGGTGGCGAAAACACGAAACCAGGTGGTCGTTCACGAGTCCCGTCGCCTGCATGTGGGCGTAGACGATCGTGTTCCCCACGAAGCGGAAGCCGCGGACCTTCATGTCCCGGGTCAACGCCGCCGCCTGCTCGGAAGTCGCGGGCACCTCGTCATCGCGCTGCCATCGGTTGACCACGGGAACCCCGCCGACGAAGCCCCAGATGTAGGCGCTGAAGCTGCCGAACTCCTGTTGCACCTCCAGGAATCGCTTCGCGTTGGCGACCGCCGCCTCCACCTTTGCCCGATTGCGGATGATTGCCGGATTCTCGAGCAGGCGCTCGATCCGGGGTCTCCGGAAACGGGAAACCCTTACCGGATCGAAACTGGCGAATGCTCGCCGGTATCCCTCCCGCCGCTTCAGGATGGTGGCCCAACTGAGGCCGGCCTGGGCGGATTCCAGGATCAGGAACTCGAATTGCCGGTGGTCGTCCCGCGCGGGGACGCCCCATTCCTCGTCGTGATAGCGGACGTACTCCGGGAACGTCCCCTCGGCCCAGCCGCAACGCCGCGGTTCCCTCACGACGGATCGGCGGCGCCCGAAGAACCTCTCCCCGCGACCTCGCTCATTTCCCGCTCGTAGCGGGAAATGGCCGGCTCCTGCTCGAGCAGGAAGTCGAGCGGCCCCCTTCCGGTGAGCAGGCACCGGCGCGCGAACGGCGGAAGCTCGAACCGGGCCGTACCCCCTCCCGGGAGCGACACCGTGCCCGCCTCCACGGCAATCACGATCTCGGCTCCCGGACGGGAGAGGAGCCTCTGGTGGGCCTGCGGTTCGATCTCCACCGGAACGAGGCCGTTCCGGACCGCGTTCCCCTTGAAGATGTCGGCGATCGAGGGGCTCACCACGGCGGCGAACCCGTAGTCGGTGAGCGCCCACGGAGCGTGCTCGCGCGAGGAACCGCAGCCGAAGTTGGCCCCCGCCACCAGGATGCGCGCGCCGTCGGCCTCCGGTTGGTTGAGTGGGAACTCCGGACGCAGATTGCCCACCCCATCGCGTCTCCAGTCTGCGAACAGGCTGGCGCCGAGTCCCTCGCGGCTCGTGCCGGTGAGAAACCGGGCCGGAATGATCTGGTCGGTATCCACATTGTCGGCGGCAAGCACCACCGTGCGTGATGCGATACGAACTACGGGCTCCATCGCTGTACCTGGTTCAGTTGCAGAGGAAAGGCCTCGGATCGGCAACCGCTCCCGCGAGGGCCGAGGCGGCCGCGGTGACCGGTGAAGCGAGGACCGTCCGGCCCCCCGGCCCCTGGCGTCCCTGGAAGTTCCGGTTCGACGTCGAGACGGCGAGTTCCTGCGGAGAGAGACGATCTCCGTTCATCGCAATGCACATCGAACAACCGGGCGCCCGCCATTCGGCTCCGGCGCTCCGGAACACCTCGTCAAGTCCTTCGGCCTCCGCCTGCCGGCGGACCTTTGCCGATCCCGGGACCACCAGCAGGCGCGTCCGGGGATTCGTCTTCCGTCCGGCCAGAACCCGCGCCGCGGCCCGCAGGTCGGAGATCCGGGCGTTCGTGCAACTCCCGATGAACACTACGTCCGCGGGCCGGCCCAGGAGCGGCCGTCCCGCCTCGAGACCCATGTACTCGAGCGCCGCCCGCTCTTCGGGGTCGGACGGCGCCGGGACCGCTTCCGAAACCCCGCACGACATGGCCGGATTCGTACCCCAGGTGACCATGGGTTCGATGGATCCGGCATCGAACGACAGCGACCGATCGAACACGGCGCCCTCGTCCGAAGGCAACTTCCGCCAGCTGGCGACGAGGTCACGGAAACCGTCGCCGGACGCGACGTTCTCCCTCCCCTCGAGGTATTCGAAGGTCGTTTCGTCCGGGGCAATGAGGCCGGCCCGCGCTCCGGCCTCGATGGACATGTTGCAAAGCGTCATGCGCGCTTCCATGCCGAGCGCCTCGACGGCCCCGCCCCGGTACTCGATGACGTATCCCCGCCCGGCGTCGACTCCGAACCTGCGGATGATCCCGAGGATCAGGTCCTTGGCCGAGACGCCGGGCGCCAGTGTCCCCGAGACCTCGATGCTCAGCGTCCGGGGACGCTCCTGGAGCAGACACTGCGTGGCGAGTACCTGGGCAACCTCGGTGGTTCCGATGCCGAACGCCCAGGCTCCGAAGGCTCCGTGGGTGCTCGTATGGCTGTCGCCGCACACGATCGTGCGCCCCGGCTGGGTCAACCCGAGTTCCGGGCCGATGACGTGGACGATTCCCTGCCCCGGATCCCCCATCCGGAAAATTGGAATTCCGTGCGCCTCACAGTTCTGCTCGAGGGTCGCCACCTGGTTCCGGGTGGCCCGGTTCAGGAACGCCGGGCGTCCCTCAACGAAACGGGTGGGAATCGAGTGATCCACGGTGGCCCAGGTACGGTCCGGACGGCGGACCGGGAGCCCTCGCTCCCCGAGCAGGGCAAAGGCCTGCGGTGAGGTCACCTCGTGAATCAGATGGGTGTCCACGTAGATCACCGCGGGATGATCCGGACCGGCCGGAACGGCCTCATGGGCGTCCCAGATCTTGTCGAAGAGAGTGCGCGGTCCGGTCATGCGCGCGCCTCCTGCCCTTCTCCCCGGTCCCGCCGGGTTCGGGCCCGGTTCTCGGCCTCCTTGAGACGCCAGCGGCGCTCGGCCTCCGAGGAGACCGCCACGAGCACCAGGCCGGTCAACAATCCCATGCGGGGCACCCCTTCCCAGTTCCCCTGCGGGTCGAGTTCGCCGAGACGTTGGGCGAGGCGGCCCGGATCGCGTTCGCTCCGTACCGCCTCGAGCGCCTCGTCGGAAAACCCGGTAAGCGGCGAGCCTCCGCCCGCAAGTCCGAGGAGCCGGCTCCCGGCCTTCCGGAGCGCCTCCTGCTCGGCGGCGGACAGGTTCGGCTCACCGAGCCGCCGGGCGCGCGCCTCGGCCCGCTCGGCGATGAGCTCACGCGCCGCTTTCCGGTAGATCGCGAGGGAGTGCCGCTTGGCCACCAGGGGCCCGAGCAGGGCCGGTAACTCTCCGGGCTCCTCGAGCCGGGCGAGCCGGGAAAGCACCTTGAGCGGACGTTTTTCGATCGAGGCGCGGGGCCCCGGGATCTTCTTCGGAGGCAAGGGGCGCGGAGCCTAACAGCCGGTGGTGAAACCCACGTGGCGGTTCGCGCGGCACACCGGGCGTATTCCGTCCTGGCGCAACGGGGAGTGCCTCGCGGAGGCGCGGCCAGTCCTCCCGGTGGGGGCCAGGCAGAATGCCTCGCCGCTCGAGCCCCCACCGGGAGAACTGGGCGCGAGACGTTGTCGACAGGGCACTAAACGGCCCGAACTCCGGCCGGACAGCATTTCGAAGCCGAGCCGATGACCGCCCGCCGCCTTGCCCGACAGGCTCTCAGGTCGCCCGGGCCTCTACGGAGGACCCCCGCCGGCCGACCTCCCGCTGTCCCATGAGGGCGGTCAGGTCGGCATCGTCGACTTCCCGGATCCGGTCCGCAAGCCGCTTGAAGTCGCGGAAGATGGAGTCCATCTCGCTCTCCTCCGGCTGAAAGCCCAGTTCCCGGAGCCGAGCGCGCAGGGCGTGCCGGCCGCTGTGCTTTCCCAGGACGAGCACGTTGCTGGAAACGCCGACGTCGTTCGGGTGCATGATCTCGTAGGTGGCGCGGTTCCGCAGCACTCCGTGCTGATGGATGCCGGCCTCGTGCGCGAAGGCGTTTTGCCCGACGATCGCCTTGTTCCGCTGCACGACCATGCCCGTGATCTCGGAGAGGAGCCGGCTCGCCGGATAGATCTCCCGGGTATCGATCCCCGTGGAGACCGAGAACAGGTCCCGCCGGGTACGGAGACTCATCACGATCTCCTCGAGCGAGGCGTTGCCCGCCCGCTCGCCGATGCCGTTCACCGTGCATTCGATCTGCCGGGCGCCCGCCTCGATGGCCGCCAGGCTGTTCGCCACCGCCATTCCCAGATCGTTGTGGCAATGCACGCTGATCACCGCCCTGTCGAGGTTGGGGACCGTCCGGTGGAGATGGCCGATAAGGGCGCTGAACTCGGCCGGCATCGTGTAGCCCACCGTGTCCGGGATGTTGACCGTGGTGGCGCCGGCGTCGATGGCGGTTTCCACGACTTCGGCGAGAAAGTCCGGCTCGGTGCGGGAGCCGTCCTCCGGAGAGAACTCCACATCCACGGTCAGTTCCCGCGCGGCGCCGACCGACTCCGCCGTTCTCCGCACGATTTCGCGCTTCGCCATGCGCAGCTTGAACTCGCGGTGAAGAGCGCTGGTGGCGAGGAAGACATGGAGCCGCGCCCGGGGCGCGTCACGAAGGGCGTTCCAGGCGGCCTCGATGTCGCCGGGCACGCAGCGGGCGAGTGCCGCGATGCGGGGTCCCTCCACCTCGCGCGCGATCGCCTGGACCGCTTCGTGGTCTCCTTCGGACACCGCCGGAAAACCCGCTTCCAGGATGTCCACCCTAAGTCGCGCGAGCTGCCGGGCCATCCGAAGCTTTCCTTCGAGGCCCATGCTGCAGCCCGGTGACTGTTCGCCGTCCCGGAGCGTCGTGTCGAAAATCAGGACGCGGTCCGATGCAGGGGTGGAGGTCATGTTGGGTTGTCCCCGGTGAGGGCCGGAATCAGGGGAATGGCGGCCCGTATGAACAATGACCCCGACGACCGGAGTCGCCGGGGCATGCCGCAATCGCAACCGTAGACCCCGGAAGGGTCTGTGTCAAAGCACCCGCGCGCCGCTCCTCGATCGGGGCCGATTCCGGGGGCCTCCGGCCTCCCGGCGCCCGGCCCCGCTCAGGACCCGAACAGCATGCTCCAGTCCATGACGATCGGCTCCGGAGTGAAACAGAGGATGAACGTCACCACCCCGGCGGCGGCCAGCAACTGGCGGCTTCTGCCCAGGGGGATGGAGTCATCCAGCGTGGGCGGGTGCGGCCGCCGGGCGCCGAGGAGCAGGCACAGGAGTCCCCATACGAGCCAGGTCGGTGACCACACCGCCAGCGGAAACATGAGCAGGTGCACGATCTTCGAAAACCGCGCCGCGCGCGCCCGCAGCACCGCGTACAGCGCGTGCCCGCCGTCGAGCTGCCCCATCGGCAACAGGTTGATCGCGGTGACGAGCAGGCCGAACCAGGCGGCAAGGCCCATGGGGCTCAGATAGAGGACTTGCCCGTCGGGGACCACGGGGCCGAACGCCGAAGCGAACCACTCGAAGAGGATCGGCTCCCCGAACTGCAGACCTCCCGCCGCCATCGGGCCCGGGCGCGAGGAGGCGACTCCAGCCGCCAGAAACGGCAAACAGACCAGGAAACCGGCGATGGGTCCGGCAAGCCCCACGTCAATGAGGGCCCGGCGGTTCGGGAACGGCGAGCGAATCCGGATGAAGGCGCCCAGCGTTCCCACCATCGTGAAGGGCATCGGCAGGAAGTACGGCAGGCTCGCGTCCACCCGGTAGTGCCGGGCGGTGAGGTAGTGGCCCAGTTCGTGGCAGAGGAGGATCAGCAGCAGCGAGAACGAATAGGGAATCCCGTAATCGATCCAGAGCAGGGCCCATTCGAGCCCCGAACGGGACCCATCCGAATCCCGGAAGAGTTCCGGCGCCTCCGCGGCAATCCCGAGCGCGCCGCCTACCCAGAGGGTGGTGGCCAAGGTGGCGACAAACAGCGCCGCCGGAAGCAGGAATCGCCGGCGCCCGGGCGCCTCCTGCCGGAGTTCGAGTCCTCCGGTTTCCGGGGGAGTCCCCCGAGGCGGAGCCGGCTCCTGGATTTCCCCGCCGTTCATCGGTCCGGATAGAGGAGATAGCGGCTTCGTTCCTGAAGGAACTCACCTACCGCGGCATCCTCGGCAGCCATCAGTTCGTCCACCGGGATCCCGGCATCGATTCCCCGGCGAATGCGGTCGGTCCCGAGCAGCAGGTCCAGCCAGTAGCGCTCTCCGGTCGAACGCCACGCAAAATCCTCGGGGTGGGTGCGGCGGACCGCGTCGATCGCCGTCAGGCCGGTGCGCACGGGCCGGAACGCGGTGAGGTGGGTGATCTCGACCCGCAGTCCGGCGCTCACTTCGCCCGGGAAACGCGGATTCGGCGCCGCGGGCACCGATCGGGGCGTGAAACGCGCCTCGGCAAAGCGGACGCCGGGCATCGCATCCGCTCCCCCAATCTCGGTGATCCACATCGCGGCATTCACCCACGGGGCCCCCACCACCTCGAACGGGGTCTCCGTGCCGCGTCCCTCCGAGAGCATGACTCCCTCGAACAGGCCGAAACCCGGGTACACCAAAGCGCTTTCCAGCGTTGGGATGTTGGGGGACGGCGGCCGCCAGGGAAGGCCGGTCTCCTCCCAGCGCGTGCTCCGGGTGAGCCCTTGCACCGGGATGACCTGCACCGACGCTCCCTCGCGGGCAGCAAAGAGCCGCGCCAGTTCGCCGACGGTCATCCCGTGAAGGAGGGGGAGTCGATCCGTGCCGACGAAGGACTGGAACTCCGGGTCGAGCATGGGGCCCTCCACGCGGTCTCCACCGTTGGGGTTGGGCCGGTCGAGCACCCAGAACTCGATTCCCGCCCGGTTCGCGGCGATGAGCGAGTTCCTGAGCGTGGAGATGTAGGTGTAGAAGCGAACCCCGATGTCCTGAATGTCGAAGACGAGCGCGTCGAGTCCCGCGAGCGATGGCTCGTTGGGACTCCGGCGTTCCCCGTAGAGGCTCGCTACCGGAAGGCCGGTCTCGGGATCGCGGCTCGACCCGACCTCCTCGCCCGCCGCGGCCGACCCCGAGACACCGTGCTCCGGACCGAAGAGCAGGGACACCTCCACACCCGCGTCGAGGAGCGCCACTGCCGCCGACGAGCCGTCGATCGTGCGGCCGGTGTGGTTCGTGATCAGCCCCACCCGTTTCCCCCGGAGTTCTCCCGGGCCTTCGGCGACGAGCCGGTCAAGGCCGGGAAGCACCGCGGTTTCCAGCGGATCCCCGGCCGGGGCGCAGGAAACGAGCGTCCCGATGAGAAGCAGCCGGGCCGCGCTGGCGGCGCGCGCGAACACCGTCAAGGGGACAGGCAGGTCAGGCCAGACGGTCGACCCACCCGTACGGATCCGGGCGGCGGCCGAGACGGATACCCGTCAGCCGGTCCCGCAATTCGTTCTGGAGCGGCGTCTCCTCGGGGAGCCGAACCTCGACCCCGCCCCCGGTGAGGCGCGCCACCGGTGTCACCACCGCTGCGGTTCCGACGCCGAAACACTCGTGGAGCGTGCCGGCCTCACCTGCCCCGGCGACTTCTTCGATCGACAGGGGGCGCTCTTCCACCGTCCTGCCCATCTGATCGCGAAGGAGCTGAATCGCGCTGTCCCGGGTAATGCCCGGCAGAATGGTTCCACCGAGCGGCGGTGTGACCACCCGGTCGCCGATGACGAACATCATGTTCATCGTGCCGCATTCCTCAACGAAGCGGTGCTCGCGGGAATCGAGCCAGAGCACGTTGTCGCAGCCGTGCTCCCGGGCCTCCTTCATTCCGTAGTAGCTGGCCGAGTAGTTCCCCGCGGCCTTCGCTTCGCCGATCCCACCTTCCGCCGCCCGGATCCACTTCCGGGTCACGTAAAGGCTTACCGAACCCTCGTAATAGGCCCCGACCGGAGCAGTCATCACGTAAAACCGGTACTCCCGCGACGGACTGACGCCGATGTAGGGATCCGACGCGAAGAGGAACGGACGGATATAGAGGGAACCGTGCTCGTTCGCGGGTATCCACTCCCGGTCGAGCCGAACGAGCTCGCGGATGCCTCCGAGAAAGATCTCTTCCGGGACCTCGGCCATCACCATCCGGCACGCCGAGCGGTTCATGCGCCGCCAGTTCGCTTCCGGCCGGAAGAGCACGGGAGTCCCGTCGTCCGTGAGATGAGCCTTCATCCCCTCGAAGATCGCCTGCGCGTAGTGCAAGACGGCGGTCGCCGGATGCAGCGAGATGTCTCCGAAAGGAACGATCTCGGGCTCGTCCCAGACCCCGTCCTCGCACCGCGCGCTCAGCATGTGATCGCTGTAGACCCGGCCGAAGGGAACGTTCGCGAGGTCCACCTGGGGGAGCCGGGATTCGGCCACCCGGCGGACGCGGATGGCGGGACTCGAGGTAACGGCCGAACTCATCGGCGCCGGATGCTAGCAGGCGGTGGCAAAACCCCCGCGGCGTTCGACGGGCGATCCATCCCGGGCTGGCGCCGGCCGTGCGGAAGCGCTCAGCCGGGCGTTTCCCGCCGTCGCCTGATCACCACGATCCAGCCCGCCAGGCCGGCCGCGGCAAGCGGCCACAGCAGCCACGACCAGGACGGCGGCGCTCCGCCCGAAATCGCCCAGGCCCGGGTGAGTTCCAGGTACCGCGACTCGAGCAGGTGCCAGGCGGCGTGGCCGCCCACTACCGAGAGCAGGGCGCTGACCATGAAGCGGGAGCGGTCGGTTCCGCTCAGGAGATGCAGCAGCGGGATCACCGCGAGCACCACCGCCGCCTGTCCGGCTTCCACCCCCAGATTGAAGGAGAAGAGCGCGAGCGGCAGGTGGTCCCCGGCGAAAGCGAGGGATTCACCGAGCGCGAAGGCGAAGCCGAAGCCGTGGAACAGCCCGAAGACGAGCGCCAGGATCGCTCTCCGGACGACGCTCGCCGAAATCAGGTTCTCGATCGCGGTGTAGAGGATCGAGAGCGCCACCACGCCCTCGACAAGGGGAACGAACCAAAGCGCCTCGGGGGCGTGCCCGAGCGCCGCGGTCACGAGCGTCACCGAATGGGCCACGGTGAATCCGGTGACCATGATCAGCAGGTGCTTGATGCGCGAGAGCCGCCCGAAGGGGGCGATGAGGCAGATCAGGAAGAGCAGGTGGTCCCAGCCGGTGAGGATGTGCTCGACCCCCGAGCGCCCGAAGGCGAAAAACGCCTGGAAGGGCGACGGGTCGAGCACCACCCTGCCCTCCCGGATACTGATGTGGTAGAGGTTGCTCTTCAGGTCTTCTTCCCCGGCCTCCCGGCGCTCGTACACCACGTCGATCGCCACCCGGTCGCCGAATCCGGGTGCCACGTTGCACTCGATAGCGACGCTTCCCTCCGCGGGCGCCGGATAGGCCAGGTAGAAATCGAGAAAACCCTGGTTCCAGAAGACCTGGGTGTCCGCCGGCAGCGGATCGGAGAGGACCGTTTCGCGCGCCGCGTCGAAATCGGTGAACGACCGGTTCCACGGCAGGGCCACCCGGTAGGCGCGCAGTTCGGCGGGCAGCAGGCTGCCGTCGGGATGGAAGAGGGGCGCCTCCTCGGCGAACACCTCCCCCGCTCGCCGCAGCACGGGATCCGCGCGCTCGAAATCGAGGTATCCGGCGCCCCACTTGGGAACGTTGAGCGAGAGCAACAGCAGCAGCGGAACCCGCGCCACCAGGTGCAGTTCGCCGTCCATCTCCCGGATGAAGACCGGAATCCGGATCTCGTCGGGGATATCGTGGGAAGCCGCCGGGCGGGGCGCCGCGGCGACGAAGAGCAGGGAAAGGGCCAGCAGCGCGGCCAAGCCCCGCGTGCCCTTCTCCATGGCGCGATCAGGCGGGTGAGGGAGCCCGGCCGGGCGAGACCGCCAGCGAACGCCTCCGCCCGGACGGAGGCGTTCGGCTTCCGGTCAGGATGTTCTCGGGAATTCCCGTACCCGGGCCTCGATCAGTGAACGTGCCCTTCGTGGTCCACGACGAACTTCTGGGCGCGGCGTCCCTGGTTCACCTCGGCGGTGTAGAAGTTGCCGTCCGAGTCCACCGCCACGTTGTGCACCCAGTGGAATTGGCCCGCGTACCGGCCCCGGCGGCCGAAGTAAGCCTCGATCTCCATGGCCTCCCGGTTGATGATGTGGATCCGCTGGTTCTGGCCGTCGGCGTTATAGAGATCCACCTGCCCCTCGTCCGGAGAAAGTTCGAGATCCCAGGTAGAACCATTGCCGAGGCTGTTCCCCTCCACGATCATCTCGTTCACGTAAGTCCCGTCCTTCTGGAACACCTGGATCCGGTTGTTCACCCGGTCCGCCACGTACACCATCCCGTCCTTCGCGATCCGCACCGCGTGGACCGGGGTCCGGAACTGCTGGATGGGCTCCGAACCCGGGACGAACCGCCCGGTGTCCTCGTCGGAAGGCTCGTTCCCGTAGGCGCCCCAGTGCCGCAGGTATTCCCCCGTCTCCGCATCGAAGACGATGATCCGCTTGTTCAGATAGCCGTCGGCGATATAGAGCTCGTTCGTTTCCGGATCGACCTCCATGTCGGCGGGCTGACCGAGAAACTCGGTGCTGTTGCTGCCCTCGGTGCGGCCGGCCTGGCCGATCTGCATCACGAAGGTTCCGTCGCCGCTGAACTTGAGCACCTGGTGGTCGTCGGGACCGTTCCCGGCGAGCCAGACATAGCCCAGGTGGTCCACAAAGATGCCGTGCTCGCTGGCCGGCCATTCGTAGCCCTCGCCCTGGTAGCCGTTCGCATCGCCCCAACTATCGAGCAGGTTGCCGTCGGCGTCGAACTTGAGAACCGGCGGCGCCGGGTTGCAGCACTGCGACAGCGGCGGGTCCTGCGCCAGGCCCGACTCGTCGGCGTTGAGGCTGCGGGGGCGCTGGACGAGCCAGATATGGTCGTTCATGTCCACCGCGATCCCGGAGACTTCCCCGATCAGCCAGTCGTCGGGGAGGATCGGCCAGTGGGGATCCACCTCGGGCATTTCCGCATGCTCGAGGTGCGGGTCGTGCATCGGCGCTCCGCTCGTCCGTTCGCCCGGTGCCTGGCAGCCGACGGCGAACGCCACTCCCAGAACCATCAAGAAAAGAACCGCATTCTTGGTCTTCATCGCTGTCTCCCGGAGTCGCTGCCCCGACGAAAATCCGTTATCGGCGCCCGAACGGCGCCAAACCGAGTGAGTGTATGGGAACCCCGGCCCACGGCAAAACCGTCCGGGGCCATCGCGACTCCCGAGCGGCGGCCTTCCGCCGGGGCCCGGCGCCGGCCCGGACTTCGGGAGGCCCTCCGTGTCCGTAGCGGCTCCCGCGACGATCAGTGGGTGTGGCCCGAGTGGTCGACCACGAACTTCTGCGCCCGGCGTCCGGTGTTGACCTCGGCCGTGTAGAAGTTGCCCTCGGAATCCACTACGACGTTGTGGACCCAGTGGAACTGTCCGGAGTAGCGCCCGCGGCGCCCGAAGAAGGTCTCGACCTCCAGCGCCGACCGGTTGATGATGTGGATCCGCTGGTTCGTGCCGTCGGCGTTATAGAGGTCCACCTGGCCATCGTCCGGTGAGAGTTCGAGGTCCCAGGTGGAGCCCGCGCCGAGCGTGTTGCCCTCCACGATCAGTTCGTCCACGTAGGTCCCGTCCTTTTGGAACACCTGGATCCGGTTGTTCACCCGGTCCGCCACGTAGACCATGCCGTCGTTCGCGATCCGGACCGCATGCACCGGGGTCCGGAACTGCTGGATGGGGTCCATGCCCGACTCGAACGAACCGGTGTCCTCGTCCGAGGGTTCGTTCCCGTAGGCCCCCCAATGGCGGCGGTACTCGCCCGTTTCGGCGTCGAAGACGATGATGCGCTTGTTCAGGTACCCGTCGGCGATGTAGAGCTCGTTGGTTTCCGGATCGACCTCCATGTCGGCGGGCTGGCCGAGGAACTCGGTGCTGTTGCTGCCCTCGGTGCGGCCCGCCTGCCCGATCTGCATCACGAAGGTGCCGTCGCCGCTGAACTTGAGCACCTGGTGGTCTTCGGGCCCGTTTCCGGCGAGCCACACGTAGCCCAGGTGATCCACGAAGATGCCGTGCTCGGTCGCGGGCCACTCGTAGCCCTCACCCTGATAGCCGTTTTCGTCCCCCCAACTGTCGAGCAGGTTCCCGTCGGTGTCGAACTTCAGGACCGGCGGCGCCGCGTTGCAGCAGACGGAAACCGGCGGATCCTGCATGAGTCCCGTTTCGTCGGCGTTCAGGCTGCGGGGCCGATGGACGAGCCAGATGTTGTCGTCCAGGTCCACCGCGATTCCGCCGACTTCTCCGATCAGCCAGTCGTCGGGGAGCCTGGGCCACGCCGGGTCTACCGTCGGCGGCTCGGCGTGCTCGTCGTGCGGATCGTGGGGCGGCGCCCCGCTCGTTCTTTCCCCGGGCGGCTGGCAGCCCACGGCGAAGGCCAGCACCAGGAGCGCCACAAAGAGAAACAGCGTGTCGGACTTCATTCCTTCCTCCCCGGAGCCGCCGCCACCCGCGCCGGCCCAGCGTCTTCCAGAGTGAGTTTATGGGAACCGCCGCCGGCCTCAGCGCTCATCCGGGAGCGCCGCGATCACCGCGTCGTGGAACGCGGGCCGCAGCCGGGAGATCCCCTCGTTCTCCCGCGTCGGATAGACGCGGTTCGTGAGCAGCACCGCGAAGAGTTCGCGTTCCGGATCCACCCAGATCGAGGTGCCGGTGAAGCCGGTGTGCCCGAAGGAGGACGGCGAGAAATGGTCCCCCGCCGAGGAAGGTCCCCCGGACGAGCTCCGCGACGGAGTGTCCCAGCCGAGCGCCCGGCTGCTTCCCGGCGCGAGGTTCGCGCGCTTTGTGAAGCGGGCAATGGTGTCCGCGCGAAGTAGCCGCTCGCCGTTCATGGAACCGCCGTTCAGGAGCATCTGCAAGAAGACGCCCAGGTCGCCGGTGGTGCTGAAGAGCCCGGCGTGCGCCGCGATCTCGCCCAGAACCACGGTGTTCTCGTCGTGCACCTGCCCGCGGACTACCTGGCGCCGCCAGGGGTTGTCTTCCGTGGGCGCGATGCGTTCCCGCCACACAGGGGGAGGCCGATACCGGGTGTTGGCCATCCCCAGCGGACCGAAGAGCCGCTCCTCGGAGAGGACGTCCAGCCCCTTCCCGGAGACCCGTTCGATGATCTCGCCCACGAGCAGGATGCCGTTGTCGGAATACACGGTGTCCGTGCGTGGCTCGTAGTCCGAAGCGGCGCCCATGATCCGGTCGAAGACCATCCGGCGGGCGTCGTCGAGCGGCAGGCCGCGCACCTCCGGGTCGAATTCCAGATAGAACTGGATCCAGGCCGGCAGTCCCGAGCAGTGAGCGAGGAGATCGGCCACCGTCACCCGGCTGCGCCGGTACCGCTCCTCTTCGGAGGGCGCCTGATCGAGGAACTCCGGAAGATAGGCGCTCACCGGAAGCGAGATGTCGAGCGTCCCCTCTTCCACGAGCATCATCACGAGGGTCGTGGTTCCGACCACCTTGGTGAGCGAAGCGAGGTCGTAGACCGTCTCCGCGCTCACCGCGGCGGCCCCTTCCTCGTAGGTCAACCGGCCAAAACCCTCCTGGAGGAGCACGGTGCCACGGCGCACCACGAGAGCACTCGCCCCCGGAGTCACGCCGGCGGCGATGGCCTCCTCGATCACCGCCCGGATGTTCTCGACGCCTTCGCGACTCATGCCGACCTCCCCGGGTTCGACCGGGCGGAGCCGCTGCCGCTCCGCCTGTTTCCTGACACCTGCCCCCGTGGACTCCCCCTCGAGTGGGATCGGCAGGCGTCCCTCCAGCGCACTCTCGCCGAAAAGCGCCGCCGCCGCCGCTTCCTGATTTGCCCGCGCCCCGTCCCAGGCGAGCAGGATTGCCGCCTCCGGGGGCGCATCCCCGATCCCGTGGGGGTTGCCGAACGAAACGACAAGCAGTTTTTCCGCGAAGGGGGTCAGGGCATTCAGCAGTTCCCCCGGCATTTCAAGACCGTTCTTCCGGAAATCGGCCACCACCACCGCGTCCGCCCGATCGGCGTCGCGGGCGAACCGCGCCAGCGGAAGCGCCCCGTGGCGCGTCGTCGTTATCCTCGACGACAACGCGCCCCGCCGGCGGAGTTCTCCCCGGAAGAAGCGGCGATCGGGCTCGTAGGGACCTTCCTGGTGGATCTCGACCAGGAGGAACTCGGGGGTGGTGGCGGCATGTCCCGACCTGCCCCCGGTGATCCGGGTGGACCACGGGATCAGTCCCTCGGGGTCGCGAACGAGCGTCAGCCCGCGGGCAAAGAGCGACTCCGCGAATTCCCGGGCAGCCGGATCGCCGAACGCCTCCCCCAGCCGGTCCGGCGGACCCCGGTCTTCGAAGAGGCCGAGCCGCGCCTTTGCTTCCAATACTCGCAGGACCGCGTCTTCCAGCCGGTCCTCGTCGAGCCGGCCCGCGCGCACCGCCCGCACAAGGGCGCCGTGCGCCACCACGGGATCTCTCGGAACCAGAATCACGTCCACTCCCGCCCCGAGCGCGAGCGCCGCCACCTCACCGTCGAAGCGGCCTGCCCGCGCGCCCTCCATCTCCAGGGCGTCACTCACCACGAGTCCGGAGAACCCCATTTCCGACCGCAGCACTCCGTCGAGGATCTCGGGTGAAAGGATCGCGGGCCGGTCGTCCCGGCCGTCGAGAGCCGGAACGGCCAAGTGGCCCGGCATGACCGCGGACACCCCCGCCTCCACCGCCGCCCGGAAGGGAGCGAGATCCACCGCGTCAAGGTGCTTCCGGTCCGCCGGCACGACCGCGAGCCCGTGGTGGGAATCCGCACCGGTTCCGCCGTGCCCGGGAAAATGCTTGGCGGTGGCGAGGGCCCCGCCCGCTTCCACCCCGCGCAGGAAGGCGACTCCAAGCTCCGCAACGAGGCCCGGATCGGACCCGAAGGAGCGGGTGCCGATCACCGCGCTCGAGGGGCTCTGGAGGACGTCCAGCACCGGGGCCAGCACCAGATGGACCCCCACCGCCCGCGCTTCCCGCGCCACGATGCGGCCCTGGCGTTCGATAGCCCCGGGATTGGGAGACGCCGCCGCCTGCATCGCCGGCGGAAACCGCACTCCCCCGGCCGTGCGCATCGGGGTTCCCCACTCGTAGTCGGCGGCGACCAGAACCGGGAGCGGCGCCGCGTTCTGGAGGGCGGTGGTGATTTCGCGGGTTCCCTCGGGACTGCCCGCGAAGACGACGACCCCGCCCAGCCGGCCGGCTTCCGCCATCGCGAGCAGCTCCCGCCGCTCCGGATCCGCAACGTTCCTGAACTCCGCCGGCGCGCGCGGCATCAGCACCTGGCCCACTTTCTCCTCGAGGGTCAGCCCCGCCAGCACCCGCCGCGCGGTCTGGGAGGGTTCCTCCGCACTCCCGGCGGAACCCGCCGCCAACAGGAGCCCGATCCAGGCACTCCGGACCGGCGCGTCGCTCCGGGGTGCTCTCACGCGCCGTTCCCTCCCCTCAGGCCTTCTGCAACAGCACGATCCGGTTCGTGTTGGTGCCCTTCCGCCGGTTGTCCACCCCCCAGCAGTTGGAGGTCTTGGTGAACTGCTGGTCGTTCACCAGGACGAGCAGGGGCTCGAGGCCCGCCTCCCTGGCCGCGGGCACCACGAGGGTCTCCAGCAGCAGGCGTCCGCTCCGCACTTCTCCCACCTCGAAGGCCACGAGCCCGGACTGCGCCAGGACGCGGTGCAGCTCCCGAAACACCCGGGTCATGGCCGCCTGCCAATCCGGCGCGCGCGTCCAGTGCCACAGGGCCACCTTATCCCCATCCACCCCGTTGAACCAGCAACGGAGCCAGTTGTCGGCCCGATAGTTCACCACATCCAGAAAGGGCGGCGAGGTCACGACCAGGCGGACGGTGCCGTCGCCGATCCGGGGGGTGCGGTCGGCCGATGAGGTCAGGAGCACCGGGCCCGCGTTCTTCAGGCGCGCGCAGTCACCATCTTCAAGCCGCGCGAGCAGGGAACGCGTCTTCCGGAGGATGAGCGCCTTGACGTCCCGCTCCCGCGGGGACTGGTTCCGGCGCTCGTTGATCCGGCGCTGCGATCGGACCGAGGCCGCCTGGTTGGGGGGGAGCGTGTACACCGAGAAGAAGCCGGGCGAGTGTCCGGTGAGCCGATTCGTGGCCACCATCTGGATCCAACGGTCCACGCGGTCTGCCGTACCCGCGGTCCGGCGCCGAACCAGTTCCTCGCGGAGGTTGACGATCCGCCGCAGCGTGATCGGGTGGTAGAAGGCGAGGAGATCCTCCGGGGGCACACACGAGCGCTCGAGATCGAACGAGGCCAGGCCCGCCGCCACCTCGGCGGCATCCGGGGGATCGAAACGGGGCTCGAGAAGGCGCGCACTCAGCGGGTTGAGATCCGAACCGGCCGCGCGACGACCGAGCAGGGCGGCTTCCAGGAGGGTGGTTCCCCGGCCCATGAAGGGGTCGTGGACCAAATCGTCCGGCCGCGTCAGCCGGGTGATGAAGAACCGGGGCAACTGCGGCTTGAAACAGGCCCGATAGGAAATCTCGTGCAGGGAATGGGCCGCCCGCTGTTTCGAGGTCCAGAACTCGTTGACGTAGACGGGGAGGCGGACCTCGGGGTCGGGAAAGGCGACCACCCGCGTGCGCTTCCCGAACTCGCGGAACGCGCGCAGCTCGGCCTCGAACGATGGGATGTCGACCGGGTTCGCGGCAACCGGGAACCCCGTGGGAGGCATTCCCGGCGGATCCGCCGAGAAAAGCGTTGGGGCCGTTTGCCGCGCCAAGATCCGTGTTCCTCCGGGGCCTTCTCGCGCCAAAGTTCCCGCCAAAGACCCCCAAGGAGTCGGCGCCCGATCGGCCCCGATGCTACCAACCCGGCGGCGTTTGCGATGTCTCCTCAGGGGGTGACCGGAAACGGCGCACACCGTCCATATCATCCGCGCTTGATGAACCCGGCCCTGGCGGAACCCGAGTCGCCACAGTGGATCGAGATCCGCCGGTTCGCGACCTGGCGCGGACTCCGGAATTGGGTCGCTCGCCAGGCGTCCCTGGCCACTGCGCAGCCCGACGGGGAACGGCTCCAGCTCGTGGTCCCCACCCAGGGAGCCGCGTGGGTGCTCGACCGGACACTCCGCGCCCGCCTGCCGGAGGGTTCCTCGCTTCCCTGGATCGGCGTTGCGGACAGCGCGTTTCGGGACCTGCCGGGCGACCTTGATCCGCCCTTCCGCGCTGCCCCGCGGCTGACCCGGGAAATCCTGATCGAAGAGGCGCTGTTGGCCGGCGCCTCCGAGCCCGAAGCGCCTCCCGGAGACCCGGCGCAACTGGCGGAACCGCTGCTCGCTTTCCTCGACGAACAGGCGAGAGACGCCCGGATCAGGCCGGACCGGACGGCGTTCGAGGCATTTGCCGCCCGCACGGAGAGGAACCTCGCCGAAGCCCAGGAGACGGATCAGGGAGCGGTGCGCCTCCTCAGGCTCACCCGTTGGCTCCGGAGGGTCCACGGCCGTTACCTGACCGCGCTCGAGGACGCGGGCCGCGCCGATCCGGGTTCCCTCCGCGAGCGGCTGTTTGTGCACGCCGCCGCGCTCGCGCCCTCGCTCGCCGGGCTCCGCGTGGTTGGAGTGGGAGAGGACGCGCTGCGACCCTCCGATGCGGAACTCCTCGCCGCTCTCCTGCCTCCCGGGAAGCTGGTCTGGGCGCTCCCCGCCGACGCGCCTCCGCCGCCTCTGCCGAAGGGGCTGCCGGTCCGCGAGGCCGGCATCGGCGAGGAGGCTCCTCCGGCGGAGGCCGCCCCCACCCGGGCGCGCCGGCAGGGCCAGCCCACCCTGTTTGCGGTATCGCGCCCCCGCGGCGCGGGTGACGCGGCGGGGACCCGGGAACAGCCGGAGGCGAACCCCGCCCCGATCTACATCCCGGCCACCGAGGATGGCCTGGTGTTTCGGGCGACCGACCGCGCGGACGAGATCCGGGTGGCCGCGGCCCTGCTGACGAACTTTCGCCGGTCCGGCGCGAACTATGGCCGAATGGCCCTGGTGGCGCAGCAACCGTCCCGCTATCTCGAGACCACCGCAGTAGCGCTCTCCGGCTGCAGCATCCCGTTCGAGACCCACCTGCAGCCGAGACTCTCCACCGAACCCTGGGTCGCCGCGCTGTCCGATGTCCTGGAGTTCGGCGCCCGCCCCGGGCGACTCACCCTCGGCCTGAGGCTCCTGCGGAGCCCCTTTGTTCGCACTCCCGATCTGGCCACGGCTCCGCAGCGCGCCGCGGACATTCTGCAGCAGCAGTTGGTCGACGCCGGGATCCGGGACACGCACCCTCCGGAGGAGCTGCCCCGCCTCGCCGACCGCCTTTCCCAGTTGGCGAAGCGATCCCGTCAGCGCGTACCGGATACGGACTCGCCGGAGCGGGCAACCCGGGAGGTCGAACGGCGGATCGCCCGGGTCGAGGATCAGGAGACGGCCGCGGCGGCGCTCGAGACCCTGGCCGCAGCCGCCGAGGCGCTCGCTCCCCTCCGGGACCGGGAAGCGGGCTTCGACGTCGCGATCGAGGCCCTGCTTCGCTTCCTCGACCGATTCGTGGAACCGCCCGCGGACGAAGACGCAGCAGTCCGCGAAGCCGTGTTCCGAACCCTCCGTCAGGCGGCGGCCGCCGCCCCCGAGGGGGCCCGCGCCGGCGGGCGGGGAGGTTTCGCGCGGCGCATCCGCCGCCTGCTGAACCGCCGCACGTCGGAGCCGCGCCCATCACCCGGCTCCGGGAAGGAGAACTCCGGCGGGGGGATATCCCTGATCGCGGCCGACGACGCGCCGTTCGGCGATTACGACTCTCTGGTCCTGCTGGGCGTCGCGGACGCCGATTGGCCGGGACCACGGCCCCGAAACATCTTTTTCCCGAACAACCTGCTCGAAGAGGCGACTCGCTCGCGGCAGGCGCGGGCTCGGCAGCGGGAGATCCGATTGCTGCGGGCCATTCCCGCCCTGCCCCGCTCCGGGGTGGCGTTCACTCGGCCCGAACTCGACGACGGCTTTCCGGTTGCCGCCTCGCCCTTCGAAGTCGAACTTGTCGAGGCCATGGAGGGGCGGGAACCGGCGGCGGCCCGGATCCCGGTCCGTGGTCCGCTCTCTCCGGGGGGCGCCCCAGGTCCCGGCGAGATCACGCCGCTACCCACCACTCTCGATCGCCGGGCGCCTTCCGCCGCGGTGCTCGAGCGGCCGGTCTCCCCCACCGCCCTCGACACCTATGCTGAAAGCCCGGCCCAGTTCTTCGCCCGCTACGTCCTGCGCCTACCCGAAGAACGGCCCCTCGCCGACGTGCCGCCGCCCACGGAGCGCGGCGAGCTGCTCCACGACTTCCTGCACCGAAGCTACCAGGCGCTTCCGGACGCGGGCCTCGCCGCCGCTGAGTCCGCTCTGGACGATCTCCTCGGGTTCTTCCAAACCCAGTTCCGGAGGTACGCCGAGGCCCGGGGCATGGAGGAAACGGAGCGGCGCATCGAGGAACGCTGGCTGTTCGGCGGCGAAGCGACTCCCGGCGCCATGGAGTGGTTCCTCCGGGAGGAGCGCGACCGCGGCCCGTTCACTCCCGCCCGGTTCGAGGAATGGATCGGAGGCGAGCCGGAAGCGCCCGCCCCTGCCGGGCCGACACTGCGGGTCGAGGGAAGGCTGGACCGGCTGGACCGACGGCCCGACGGAACGCGCCGGGTTCTCGAATACAAGTCCGGCCGCTTCTACCAAAAGCCGCTCCAGGCGCGCCTCTACGCACGGGTACTCGAGGCCGCCGACGGGATTCCGACCGACTTCGCCATCCCCTATTTCGGCCACCGCCGCTGGATCGGGCCGGCGGACAAACCCGGGGATTCCGAACAGGACGCCCAGATAGCTGAAGCCCGCGACGGGATCGCGCGCGGCGCCTTTCCACCAGCGCCTGCCAGCGACGGCAACTTCGCCTTCCATCTGGTGATCCGCCGGGACCTCCCGGAACCTCTTCCCGAGCCCCCGGAATCCGCTGCCGGTTCCTGAGCCCGTGTCCTCGTTCCCCGGCCCGTTTCCCCCGGACCTGGAGGACCGCCGCGCCGCCGCCGATCCGCGTCGCAACGTCCTCCTCCGGGCCTCGGCGGGTACCGGAAAGACCACGGTTCTGACCGGGCGCTACGTGGCCCTCGTCGAGGCCGGAACCCCGCCGCGGAACATCCTCGCCCTCACCTTCACCCGCAAGGCGGCGCAGGAGATGAAGGACCGGATCCTCGCCGAGTTGGGGAAGGCTCACCGCCGCCGGGCGCTCGCCGGCCGCACCGATATCGCCGAGGTGAACATTTCCACCCTGGACGCCTTCACCCTCGGCCTCATCCGGGAGTTTCCGCTGGACGCCGGGGTGAGTCCCGGCGTCGAGGTGCTGGACGAGCGCTCGATGCCGGTGGTGCGCGAGGAAGCCATCCGGAGGGTTCTTTCCGGCGTCACCGGCTTCGATCGGGAGGTGCTCGGTTCCCTTCCCGTGCTGCTCGGACGGTCGCGGGGTGAGGTCGCCAAGGCGGTCCGGAACTATCTCCACCGCCGCCTCACCTGGCGGCAGTACTTCGAGGAGAAGGCCAGGACCGCGCGGGACCGTCCCGCACCCGAACCGCCGTGCCTGCAGTCGTTCTTCCGGCCCGTCGCGGCCGCGTGCGCCCGGCTCCGGGAGCTGGGGCCCGATGACCCCCCGGGAATACGGATGCCGCTCGCCGTCCGGTTGGCGCTCGGCCTCGACGAACAGGAGAGCAGCCGGGACGCCCTCGACCGCGAAGCGCTCGAAAGCTACTTCCCGGTGCGGCTCAAGAATCCACCCCGTGGGTTCCCCGCCGAACTCAGAGAGGACTACGCCGCGGTCGCCGCCCGGGTCAAGGCGTTCCGCTCCGCGTGGCTCGATTCCCTGAATGAGCGGGCGTTCGGGCCGGTGTGGCAACTCTTCCAGGCAGCGGAGAAGGAGTACGGGCGCCTCAAGGCGGAACGGGGAGTCATGGACTTCGACGACCTGACCGAGGCCGCCACCAGGCTGCTGTCGGGGCTTGGCGAATTTTCGGCGAGCCGGTTCCGGCTCGAAGCCCGCTACCACCACCTGCTTCTGGACGAGTTCCACGACACCAGCGACCCCCAGTGGCGGCTTCTGCAGGCCGTCATCCGGCCCTGGGGCGAGGGGATGGGGCTGGCGGCCGAGGAAGTACAAAGGGTCACGGGCGGGCGGCTCTCCCGGCCGACCATCTTCGTGGTGGGAGATCACAAGCAGTCCATCTACCGTTTCCGCGACGCCCGGGTGGAGATCCTGAGCCGGGCCGAAACGAAGATCCGGGCCCTGGGCGTTCCTCGGGACGCGGTGTTCCCGTCGCTCGAGTGGAACTTCCGCTCCCACCACCTGCTGCGCCGCTTCGTGAACAGCGCCGCCCGCCGGATTGCCGAGGACTCCAAGGCTGATCCCGGCGCCGACTGGGCGTTCCGTTACGACCACGAGAACGACGCCTTCCGCGAGGACGCGGGACCCGGCGAGCGACGGTTATCGGGGAGAGGCGCGCTTTCGGTCGCGATCGCCGGCACCCACGAGGAAACCGCCGCCCGCCTCGCGCGGCGCATTGAAGCCCTCGTGACCGAAGACGGCGTCAGGCCCGAGGAAATAGCCCTTCTCGCCAGAGCGGGCACCCGGCTTCCCATCTATCGGACCGCCGTCGAGGAGCGCGGGATCCCGACGTATCTGCTCAAGGGCGCGGGATTCTTCGACACCAGCGAAGTCCGTGACCTCCACGCACTCTGCCGTTTCCTCGCGCGGCCCCGTTCGGATCGGCGCGCCGTGGAACTGCTTCGGTCCCGGTTCTTCGCACTCCCGGGTGAAGATCTCGTCTGTCTGCGCCGCCACAGCCCGTCGGGGGCGCCGTTTGCCGACCTGCTCCTCGCGGGAGAAAAAGGGCTGCCTCCGGACCTGGATCCTGTTCTCCGGGAGCGGCTCGGCGAAGCGGCGGCCCACGCCGCGGCCTGGCTCCGGATTGCGCGACGCCTTTCGCCGTCCCGCACGGTTGCCCGGATCCTGGATGAGACCCGCTACGTACCCCGCGCCGCCGCCGCGGCCAGGAACCACTACGAGGCCGCCCAACAGGCGGCCAACGTCACCAAGGGGCTCCAGTTGCTCCAGAGCTTCGAGCGTGGCGGGTTCGCCACCTTCGAGGAGGTGGCCGAGCGCCTGGCCGGCGCCGCCGACGGCGACGCCACCCAGGCCGCGGTGCAGGCGAAGGGGGCCGTCCAGGCGCTCTCGATCCACGCCGCCAAGGGACTCGAGTTCGATCACGTGTTCGTGGTGGATTGCGGGGGGCGCGGCGGTCGGGACACCGGCATTCCGCGGGTAGTGGAAAGCGAAGGGGGCGTCTGGAACATCGCCCTCGTGACCGACGCGACCGCGTGGCAGATCAAGGACGGAGGGCGTGCCGAGTCCGAAGAACGCCGGTGCATGTACGTCGCGATGACACGTGCGCGGGACACCCTCACCCTCTCCTGGAAAACCCGGTTCAAGAAGGACGGAACCCCCGACGGCAGGGACCAGCCGCGCTATCTCCCGACCGGTTTCGCCACTGCGGCCGCCCTCGCAATGAAGAAGGAGCGCGAGAGCTTCGACTGGGAAGGGCATGCGATCGAGGTCTTGCCCTCCGCTTCTCCCGACGTTCCAAAAACCCGGTCTCCGGGGCCGGAGGCCCCACGCGCGAAGACTCCCGCGATCCCCGAAACGGCCGCACGGGCATGAGCGGGAGGGCGCGGCCCCCGGCCAGAGACCCCTTCGGCACGGCGGTGCGCGTGCTGGCCCACCGTCTCCTGCACCGCGCCGACCGGCTCGGGCAAGAGCCGCACCCGGACGCTGCGCTCCGGCTGGCGGACGAACGCCTGGTGCCTTCGCGGGCGGCGCGCCGCCGGGTGGCCACCCAGGCGGAACGGCTCTGCCTCGCCGCGCTGGCCGAGCGGCGCCCCGGAGGGCGGCTCGACGGCGAACTGCGCGAAAACGTGCGGGTCGGACTCCGCCGCCGGGACGGGAGCGCCCGGGTCGTCCTGATTCCGAGCCTGATCCTCGACCGCGAGCGCGGCGGAGTTTCGGTCCTGACGATGCAGGACGGCGACACCGAAGCCGCCGAACGACGCGTCCGGCGCTACCAGGCGGCCGCGCGCGTCCTCTACCAGGGGCCCGTACGGGCTTTCGTCGCGCGCCCGGAGGGGACTCTCGAGGAACTGCGGCGGGCCGCTAGTCGCACCGGACCGCGCGCGGCGGCGTATCCAGGCAGAGAATGTTCGCCGTCCGGCCGTCCGCAATCCGGGCGCAGGCCCCGGTGACCGCGGCGCGGATCGCGTCGGGCTCGCTGGCGCCCTGGGCGGTCACCGTAGCCTGGCGGCCCGCCATCGCCATGGTGACTTCGCAGCGCGCCTGACCCATCGTGAGCGTGGAATACACGAGGAACACCACCAGCAGGGCAAAGAGCCCGAAAACGAGCCAACCGATCCGGCGGATCCTGGTGTTCATGACGCCTCCCGGACCAGCGGCCGGGTCAGGCAGGTGGGGCCCCCCGAACCGTTCTGGCTGATTTCGCTGCCCTCGTAGGTCAGCACCTCGAAACCGGCGTCGCGCAACCGGGCGTTGGTCTTGCGGTTCGCGGCGATGGCCAGCAGGGTCCGCTCCCCGAGGGCCAGCACATTCGCGGCCATCGTGGAACGCTCCTCTTCGAGGATGGGGATCAACTCCCAGCCGCGCGCCTTCAGCATCTCGAAGGTCGGCACGCCGAGGAACCGGAGATCCGCCACCATCGTCCGCCGGTCGAGCACGCTGATCAGCGACATCAGGTGGAGACAGCAGTGCGGGCCGTCGCCGAACGGCAGGGGCACGGCGATCACCTCGACCCCGTCCCGCGTGAGGATCTTGTGGAGTTGGGCGATTCCGGCCGCGTTCGTCCGGTACCCCTCGCCCGCCAGGAGGGTGTGCTCGTCGAGCCAGACCAGGTCGCCGCCCTCCGCGAGCCCGGGCGGCTCGATGGCGCCGATCACGGGGATCCCGCTGTCGGCGTAGATTCGGGCATGCGCTGCAGGTTCCCCGCTCCGGTTCTCCTTGCCCATCCGCATCAGGATCATGCCCCTCCGAGAAGGGAACGAGGCGTCGTGGCAGTAAACGGCGTCAGGGGTCAGGCCCGGAAGAAGCTCCTCCGGCTCCACGACCTCCACCCCGCGTTCGAACAGCAACGACCGGATTCGTTCGTGCTGTCCGGCCGCGAGCCTCTCCTCGGGCGGATGGAGATATCCGAGATCGCGCCAGGACGCCCCGGCTTCCCAGCCCACGGCGCGCGGGCTGATCAGCAGCGTGCGCACCAGCTTTCCGCACATGCTGGGAGGCCCGAGGCCAGCCGGCGCCAGGGTCGCGGTCGTCATGAGCCCGGAACGCTAACAGCGAGTTGAGATGGAAAATGATACCGCCTAGCGCCATCCCGTGATATCATGTCATGCACCACCATGATATCACGCGTCGACGCCCGAACCTCCGGACGTTTTCTGCTCCGGATGTCCCCGGCGCTTCACCACACTCTCCGATCCGCGGCGCGGGCGGCAGGGCTGTCGCTCAACGAGTACTGCGTACGACGCCTCATCACCGGAAGTGTCGTCCACCAGGATGCAGCGGCGCTCGTCTCCCGGGCAGCCGCGGCGGTCGGGGACGGACTCGCCGCGGTCATCCTGCACGGATCCTGGGTTCGCGGTGAAGCCACTTCCGGGTCCGACGTCGACGCCGTGATCGTGGTGGATCGGACAATCCCGCTTCGGCGCTCGCTCTACCGGAGCTGGGACGAGCGGCCGGCTACCTGGGGTGGCCGCCCGGTGGATCCTCATTTCGCGCACCTGCCCGCGGGCACCGCAATCAGTGGACTGTGGGCGGAGATCGCGACCCACGGACTGACCGTGTTCGACCGTGACGGACGACTCGGCGCCTACCTGGCCGGGGTGCGGAGCGCCGTCGCGGACGGCCGGTTGCGGCGACGCACCGCACACGGCCAGCCGTACTGGATCGACCAACCGGTGGCGTCGTAGTGCGCAACCGAACTCTCGCCGCGGACCACCTTCGCCGCGCCAAGGCCCGCCTCATCGCGCTCGACACCCTCCATGACGCAGAGAGTTGGGCGGACGTGGTGCGTGAATCGCAAGAGGCCGTGGAACTGGCGCTCAAGGGCCTGCTGCGGGCCTCAGGCGTCGACCCCCCTCGCGTTCACGACGTGGCCGGCGTCCTGGAGGCGGAGAGTCACCGTCTGCCGCCGGCTTTGGCCCCCGACGTGTCCCGGCTCGCCGCCGCGTCCCGCACCCTGCGGAGGGACCGCGAACTCGCGTTCTATGGCGCGGAGGACCTGACGCCCTCGGAGTTCTATCGGCGAGAAGACGCTGACGAAGCGAGAGCCGCGGCTCGGTTCGTGGTCGAACGGGTGGCTCCCCATGTGCTCGGCGAGTGATGTCCTTCGCCACAGGCTGTCAAGTCCGGCCCGGTTATGCTCGGGCGCTCTGGAGGCCCGATCCATGACCATCCTTCCCCGTAAGAAACAGCTCCTCCCCATTCCCGTCGCGCTCGCGGCGCTGGCTGCCCTCGGCGGCTGCGGTTCCGAGCCGCCGCCGCTGCCCGGCGTGACCGCGTTCACGGGCGCCACCCTCTGGGACGGCACCGGAAGCGCAGTGGTCGAGAACGCGGTGATGGTCGTGGATCACGGACGCATCGCGGCCGTGGGGTCCGCGGACGAAGTGGAGGTGCCGCCCGGCGCCGCGGTGGAAGACCTTGCCGGAAAGACCGTAGTCCCCGGGCTCATCAACGCCCACGCCCACGCGAGCGACGTCATGGGGCTGGAGACCGGCCACTACAGCCGGGAAAACCTCATCCGTCAGCTCGGCCTCTATGCCCGCTATGGCATTACCAGCATCGCCTCGCTGGGCGGCGACGGACCCGAAGCGGCTCAGCTGCGCGACGAGCAGGACGACAGCCTTGACCACGCCCGGATCTGGATCGCCGGCGAGGTCATCTCGAGCGGCACCCCCGAGGAAGCTGCCGAATCGGTGGCCCGGAGCCTCGCGCTGCCCGCCGATTTCCTCAAGATGCGGGTGGACACGAACCTGGGCGCGAACGAGCGCGTGTCCTCGGAGACCATCGAGCAAGTGATGGAACTCGGCCGGGAAGCCGGCAAGAAAGTCACGACCCACATCTTCTATCTGGAGGACGCCAAGGAAGTGCTGCGCGCGGGCTCCGGACTCATCGCCCACAGCGTGCGCGACCAGCCCATCGACGATGAGTTCGTCGAGCTGATGAAGGAGCACGACGTCTGCTACGTCCCCACTCTGGTTCGCGAAATCTCCACGTACGTCTATTCCGAGGTGCCCGAATTTTTCGATGACCCGTTCTTCCTGAAGGACGCTGATCCGGCCGTGCTCGAGGCGTTGAAGGACCCCGAGCGCATGGCGCGGGTGGCGGAGAGTCCCTCCGCGCAGGGCTACCGGGAGCACTACCCCATCGCCATGGCCAACGCGAAGGCAGCGGCGGACGCCGGGATCAAGATCGCCTTCGGCACCGACACCGGTCCGGCCGGAAGGTTCCAGGGTTACTTCGAACACATCGAGACCGGGGAAATGTCCGAGGCGGGACTCACCGCCGAGCAGATCCTGATGTCGGCCACCGGAGATGCGGCGGCCTGCCTCGATCTCGAGGGAGTCGGCACCCTCACGGCCGGCAACTGGGCCGATTTCATCGTGCTGAACGAGAGCCCGCTCGAGGACATCGCGGCGCTGAGGTCCATC
>LXNJ01000327.1_pt1 | contig 34488 bp, 24 predicted proteins | sample 809081 | NCBI WGS metagenome assembly LXNJ01 (sample SAMN04870510, study PRJNA318959) | sponge metagenome | biome: sponge; feature: marine sponge reef; material: water | host: Petrosia ficiformis | place: Greece: Milos, Mediterranean Sea | collected 2013-05-29 | depth 5-7 m | reverse complement strand
TCGCTACCACTAATCCGGATGAAGTACCACCGTCCGCTGTTAGGGCTGACCGGAACAGCTATGTACTCGTTATTCAGCACATGAAAAACCTGAATTAAAAAGCGTAATCCCACCCCCGGCATACCAGGCCGCTCCATTTTGTAATTGCCTGCATGCTCCTTAACTGAAGTACCAGTGAATATTATAGTATGAACATGCTGATGATTGTCGTCGAATACAAAGACATAGGGTAAGCCTACGTAGACTGCAAATACAAATTGATCCTCTGGCGTAGCCCCAACCGCAACGAGATCCATCGGTGGTTGTGTGATACCCAGTGAAGGTAGAAATGGTTTGGTCGCTTCATAGGGCGCCTCTGTTTCCCGCGAGCAAACCCGAAACTCATGCCCCATGGGACACGGAACGTATAGATACGTGGCACTTGCTGACAGGCCCGCGCCAATCGCGCCGGAAACCAAACGGGATGGCGCAGTGGCCACATATTCAAGACGGGTGGATAAGACCTGCAGGCGAGATCTTTCGCTGGCAAACAAGTGCGGCTCAGCATAAACCAGGCTGGACAGTCCATCGAACTCGAGAGGACCGGATCCCTCTCGGCCTACTCTCCTGCGCAGCAAGCCATCCAGTCCACTCACAAAAATGGCGTTTGCCTGAGCGTCAGCAACGTAAAGGCTGTCCTGTGCAATGGTAAACCTAAATTGGTTGCCTAGCATCAGGGAGTCCCGCATCTGCCCCAACTCCAGATTGGGATGCCACACCTGTTCGGGTAAGGCATCCACGTCTATCACCGTCTGGGGTGCAGCGGCCAGCAATGAGTCGATGATCTCCGACTCTATGATTCGCACGAAATCGGGAGATTGACGACAGCCCCCCGCCGAAGCGAGGAGCATCGCCAACAGCATTACTCTTGTGTCGAACAAATTGGCCTTCGTACGCGAACCTTCGCAGCTTGCTGAGCCTGGGTAACGTGCCACGCTCTTGCAGCGCTGCCGACATAAACCTTATCAGCCACCTCCGAACTCGACACCGCAGATGGTGCCCGTCCATGTACCGGATCCGGACCATGCCCCGCTGTTGCCATCATCACAATCTATGGTCAACGTCCAGCTGTTCTGACCTTGGTCTAGGTCTGTTTGACAGTACCCGTTGTCGCATGAAAAGGTGTACTCAGGACCTGCAGCCACTGCCACATACGCTATAGCGCCGGTCAAGCCCAGTGCGAGTGATAAAACGATCTTTTTGAAAGATCTCATAGTGCTACCTCCGTAAAATTAGTGAGGCGCCAAAGATAGCTGATGTTCTCCCAAATACAAGCGGCTTCGTCAAATATTCGTATTGCCCGGAAAGTGTGCTGCCAGTGGCCCGCCTCGAGCTCCATCGGGCCACTGGCTACGTGAGGTACTTCGCGACGGCGCCTCCGGCGTTTCCGTTGCTAATCGCCGAAAACTGCTTTTAGGTCGGACTCCCGCGCCTCTTGTGCCGATCTATCCCTGCAGCTGGAGCTGCCCGGTGCCGTCCTGACGCCTATTTATGCTCCGTAGCGCAACCGGGCCATGGCGCCGCGTCCTGCGAGCTGGCCGCGCGCATAATGGGCGGGCATCCGTGCCGACTTCCAGCGGCCTGCGAGTTGTGTCTCCGTGAGCGTGGCGCCGCGTTCAACGAGCGACTGTGTAGAGCCCACCCGGAACGAGTGTGAGCTAACGCGCCCGGTGACGTCCAGCGGGCCAGCGATGCGCTGGATGATGCGCGATACGCTGCGGGCGGTGAGTGCCAAGCCGACAGTGCGGCCGCCCTTGCGGACCGAGCGGAACACCGGGCCGTCCTGGATGCCTGCCTGTGTAAGCCATGCACGCACGCGCTGCAGGGTGGGGGCACCGAGGTAGAGCACGGCGCCGGCGCCTTCCTGGTCGGTCTTGGATTGGTGCACGGTGAGCCGGCCTGTCCCGTCCGGTTCGGTGGTGATGTCCTGCACCTGGACAGCCACGGCCTCGGATGCGCGGAGCATGGCGTCCGACATAATGGCGTCCGACATAACCGCAACCAGTGCGGCGTCGCGGAGCGCTTGGAGCGATACAGGGCACAGGAGTGCTTGGATGGCGTCCGTACGTGACCACGTGAGGCCCGCAGCTTGGCCGCGGCCGCGCCCCCGTCCTTCCCTGCGGATGCCTGCGAGGGTGGTTTCTGACTGGGGGCCGGCCACCGTGGTGCCTGCCTTGCGATCCGCATAGCGCACGGCGCTGTGGACCTGTGCGATGGTCGCTGGCGCCTGGCCCGCGGCATGCAGGGATGCCAGGTAGTCGGACAGCGAGGCGTCCGACGGCTCCGCGCCATCAAGCCAGCTGCGAAAGCGGGCCAAGGCGCGGGTATAGGCACGCAGCGTGTTGGCGCTGAGCGCCCGGGCTTGCAGCTTCCGGGCGGCCCGACCTGCACTGATGGACTTCGGCGCTGCTGAGGACGCGGTGGGGGACACAGAGGGGTGCATAGCTGAAATACCGTTTGCGCCTGACAAGGTGAAGTATTGGGACCGCTGACCGCAGAGCGGTTTGTCGACATTGGCGTAATATCCCGCGTGCCCACAATGCCCGAAAACGCATGAGCCGCTATACCATAAACCTCACGGATGAGCTCTACCAATACATCTTGGACGTATCCCTGCGCGAACACCCCGTACTGAGGCGGCTACGCGAAGAAACCAAGCAGCACCCGGACGGGAAGATGCAGATTGCTCCGGATCAGGGCCAGTTTATGGCGCTGTTGGCCCGACTGATGGGTGCGCGGCGCGCCCTTGAGATCGGCGTGTTCACGGGCTACTCCGCGCTGGCCGTGGCACTTGCGCTACCAGACGACGGGCATATTGTCGCCTGCGATGTCGAGGCTTCGTATACCGATGTGGCAGAGCGCTACTGGAAGGAAGCGGGCATCGCCCATAAGATTGATTTGCGCCTGGCACCGGCAGCGATCACCTTGGCACAGCTTCTGGAAGAGGGAAAGGAAAACACTTTTGACCTCGCCTTCATTGACGCGGACAAGGAAGGCTACGACGCCTACTACGAATACTCGCTGCGCCTGGTGCGCCCTGGAGGCCTGGTGCTGATAGACAATGTGCTGCGCAAAGGCACCGTCGCCGGCCCTCCCTCCAGAAACAAGGCCACCGCCGCCATTCAGGCGCTCAACAGGAAGCTCCACAAGGACCCGCGCATTCACCTGGGACTCGTTCCTATCGGGGATGGCGTGACGCTCGCCCAAAAGATCTAGTACGTTCGCCGGCGCTGCCACGATCGGCTAGGCTGCGCCGCAGGTAGACGCGCCTCGGTGGGCCGACCGTACGGCCGGCCCAGAACCGCCGCGATAGCTGCCGCGCGTGCAGACGCAAGGCCTGCCGGTCTGGACGTAGTCAGCGCCGCGTGGTCGTTAACGAAATGCGTCGACAGTTCGCCCCGCCGAAATGCCTCGCTCTCCATCACGCGGATGCAGAACGGTATCGTGGTCTTGACACCTGCTATGTCGTAGTCCTTGAGCGCCCGTAGCATGCGCCTTCGCGCTTCCTCGCGGGTCCGGCCCCAAGTGGAGACCTTGGCTATCATCGGATCGTAGTGGATGGAAACTTCGCCGGGTCCGTCAAATGCAGCGTCAGCGCGCACGCCCAAGCCGCTGCACGGCGCATGCCGGATCAATAGCCCTGCGTCAGGCAAAAACCCGCTGGCTGCATCCTCTGCATACACGCGGCACTCAATCGCATGCCCGCGCATTGCAAGGTCAGACTGCACGAATGCAAGCCTCTCTCCACGCGCTACGCGGATCTGCTCCGCTACCAGATCCAACCCTGTGATCCACTCCGTCACAGGATGCTCGACCTGGAGGCGCGTGTTCATCTCCATGAAGTAGAAGTGCTGGTCGCGATCCAACAAAAACTCCACCGTTCCGGCACCGATGTATCCGCATGCGTGGGCCGCCTTGAGGGCCGCATCGGTCATCCGCTGGCGTAACCCTGGCGTGACGATGGCGGATGGTGCCTCCTCAATCACCTTCTGGTGCCGGCGCTGAATAGAGCACTCCCGCTCGTAAAGGTGGACGGCCCCGCCATGGCTGTCCATGAGCACCTGCACCTCCACATGGCGAGGCTTCACCAGGTACTTTTCAATGAAGACGCGGCCATCGCCAAAGGAGGACTGTGCCTCGCTCTGCGCCAACGCCATTGCGTGGGCCAGCTCACTGGGACTTTGGACCAGGCGCATGCCCTTGCCGCCCCCACCCGCCGCGGCCTTGGTGATGACAGGGTATCCGATTCCGTCGGCAATCGCAGCGGCTTCCTCGAGGCTTTCGACTGCGTCGGGGGTCCCCGGAACGATCGGCACGCCCGCCTGCGCCATGAGCATGCGCGCGCGCGTCTTGTCACCCATGATGGCAATGGCGCGCGCGGGAGGACCGATAAAGGTTAGCCCCGCCTCCTCGCAGCGTGCAGCGAATTCGGCATTCTCAGAAAGGAATCCGTATCCCGGATGCACTGCATCAGCGCCATGCTGCATCGCGGCGTCCAGTACGCGGCCAATCGCCAAGTAAGATTCTCTCGATGGCGCTGGGCCTAAGCAACAGGCCTCGTCTGCGTATCGCACATGTGCACTTTGGCGGTCGGCTTCGCTGTAAACCGCTACCGTGCGTATCCCCAACTCCTTGCATGTGCGCATGATGCGCAGCGCAATCTCGCCTCGATTTGCAACTAGTACCTTGCGCAGCTGTCCCATGGATCGATTAGGGCGTGCATCACCACCACGCCCTGATGCCGTGTAGTGGTATGAAGTTGTCCAAAGGTACACGCCGTTAGGCAAAGTCCCAGATTATGTTCCGTGCTTGGCGCGCACGCCGAGTTGCGGATATCGCAGCGGCGAGGGGAGGCCTTTCAAGCTGCAGCCATGTGCAGCCTCTTCCTTGGTCAATATCGAATGAAGGCTGCGCACCCTACAGCACAGGAGGATCGACACATGGATAACGACCTTCGGAAACTGATCGGCGATCCCTGGTGCCGCATATACCATGGGAAACCGGAGCTCCGGCGTAAGGCCTTCAAGCTGCTGGGCGTCAGCTATGCGTAGCCGGCCACGAGCGCGGCTAGGCTTTCCTCACGAGTTCGCAATCCACGCAAAATCAAGCCCCGCATGGACAGCCTGAAGGTCAAGTCGAGTGGCCCGGGGGAATTTCACCTCTAGGCCCTCACACAACCGTGCGTGAACCTCTCCGTTCACGACTCTTCCTGCGCAGCCGTCTGGTCACGGATAGCGTCGAACCATGCAGCATAGACCCGTGTGCAAACAACGTCGGATTCCTACGTGCCCAATCCATTAACCATTGTAAGGCACGGAGCCACTTCCGCCTAAATCGCTTGTATTTCCGCATAGCCCACTGAACCAACGGGCAGTCAATGGCCTGTAGCGTGCTGTACATCGCAGATTTGCGAAATACTCCATAGTAGGTCATCCATCCCCGAATCGTTGCATTATAGCGCTCGGCCAGGTCCTCCAGCTTCAGCGAATTGCACCGAGGCGGTCGCCAGCTTCGTACCCGTCGCCGTATGGCCTTGACCAACTCCGCGTTGGAGGCCACACGCCAACGGCGTGATCGCCCACGCGTAGATCTGCGGCAGGTCGCGCAGCATGTGGGCGCCGTTGTGGTACAACTTGTAGGACCGGTGCCTCAAGAGCTTGACTCACCGCACAGAAGTGCCATAGGTCGCTAGAGGCATTAGGTATCTTGGGGAACCTTACCCCCGGGCCCAGACCGCTGCTGGCGCACTGTACATGCCTCCATCATCCCAGGCCTGCCCCGCAGGCGACGATGGCTGCGGGGCACACATCTGGACGAATACCCGAACCGCATAAGAGGCTAACGACGGGACAAAGACCCGTAGATTGCGCCGATTATCGCCTCGTTGGAGATAAATCCGCCGCCCCACGCGGCGTCGTATGCTGCGGTCGGCTCTTGGGCAATGATGGCCGCAAGGTCCAATCCGCTATCGATGCCCGCCTGCACCGCGTGCGTGATATCCTGAAGCAAGTCCCGGTACGCCTCCAGTTCGGCCTTGTTGGACAGTGGTCCGTGACCCGGAATGACCTTGGTATCCTCGTTGGATAATGCGAGAACCTGATTGACGGCACTAATCAATCCGTGGACATCGCCTCCGCCATCAAGGTCGATAAACGGATACATGCCGTTGAAGTAAATGTCGCCCATATGGAAGGCGTTGGCCCCCACAAACTGGATGATGGCATCGCCATCGGTGTGCGCACCACCATCGCCAACATGAAAGACGCGGATCTGCTCCCCATTCCAATGGAAGTTGAGCCCCTCCGTAAAGGTGATCACAGGCAGTGCGCCGGGTGGAGCGGCCGGGATTACCATCTCCATGGAACTCCTGAATTGCTCCACGCTCATCCTGGTGCGAACGTTCTCGTGCGCAATGATGATTGCCCCGGCCTTGCCGAGGTTCTCGTTGCCCCCAACGTGGTCTCCGTGAAAGTGCGTATTCACCACAAACTTCACGGGATGTTCGGTGAGCGTGGCGATGGCGGCAAGAATCTTTTCGGTCAGCGGCGCAAACTGATCGTCTACCAGAAAGACACCATCGTCTCCTACGGATACACCAATGTTACCGCCGGCCCCGGTCAGCATGTAGACGCCCTCTGCTACATCTAAGACCTCAATCTGGACGGCATCAAGATCCCGCTGGGCTAGCACCCCCGACACAAAAGAAGACAGCAAGGCCATTATGACAATAGAACGTGACAAGATTCTCATAGCGCTCCGCAGCTTGGTGAGCAGGTGAAGGATACTTCGCGTCCAGGCGCGGTGCTCCGCCTTTACGAATTCTTCGCTATCCCAATGCACGCTTGGCCGCGTGCGGGCGACACCGACAAAAATACCGCGTGGCGGGAATTTATGCGTTATGCGCCACTTGCGCTACCAGGCGCGCGCATTGCAGTTGCGCCCGGGGCTGAGGCTCTTAGCCCTCTCTTTGACTTCGCTGATCTTTGCACGACGCGCGCTGCTGTTGCACCGCAAAGCCGAGGCTTGTGGCGCACCGCAGCAGCCGGGGGCAGACATTCATTGAACAAGGTCGGCTTCCAGCGTGTACCATGCGTAGATCAACCGGCCCACCATGCAGCACCGCTACACATTCTGGCTAATTACTGCAGCTGATGTCCAACGCGCCGCGAATCCTCTGGGCTGACGATGAGATTGACCTCCTCCGATCACACGTCCTTTTCCTTGAAAGCAAGGGCTACCACGTAACCAGCGTGACCAACGGCGCCGACGCGGTCGCCGCCGTGGGTGAGGGGCCCTTCGATGTGGTCCTGCTTGATGAGCAGATGCCCGGCATGGGCGGCCTGGAAACGCTGGCAGCGATCAAGCGCATCCGCTCGCAGGTCCCCGTGGTCATGGTGACCAAAAGCGAAGAAGAACACCTCATGGAGGAGGCACTCGGCGACCAGATCAGCGATTATCTGACCAAGCCCGTCAACCCCAGCCAGATCTTGTTGACCTGCAAGCGCCTCCTGGAGCGTGCGCGCCTGCGCAGCGAAAAGGTGTCGCACGACTACTTGCGTCGCTTTGGCCAGATTGCCAGGGCGCTGGCGAGCCCGCTGTCCCACAAGGGCTGGGTCGACTTGTACCAGGAGATTGTGCGATACGATGTGGCGCTCGAAGGCGATGAGGGTGCCCGCCAGATTCTGCAGGACCAGCACCGGGAAGCCAACAGGGCGTTCGGCCGCTTCATAGGTGCCCAATACAAGGACTGGATCCGCGACACACGACGCGCTTCGAATAACGAACGACCCGTGCTGTCTCATGAAGTCGTCCCGACATGGGTGCTGCCCCAGCTGGACGAGCGACGCACTGTCATGTTCATGGTCATTGACTGCATGCGCCTTGATCAGTGGCTGGAGTTTGAAAAGCTGCTGTACCCGCTGTACACCATCGAAAAGGCGTTTCACTACTCGATCCTGCCCACCGCCACACCCTATTCGCGCAACGCCATCTTCAGCGGGCTGCTGCCGCGGGACATCGCGCGCCGGTACGCACGCGAATGGGATTCAGGCGACGATGATGAGCATAGCAGAAACCGCCATGAAAAAGCGTTTCTGGCGGACCTGCTTCGGCGCAAGCGCCCGCACGAGGTGCGACTTCGGTACCAGAAGCTGGCGGGCAAGGCGGACGGACGGGCGTTTGCCAACGAGGTAACAGACTACCTTCAGTCTGATCTGAGCGCCATCGTGGTCAACTTCGTCGACATCCTGGCGCACAGCCGCGCGGATTACGACATTATCAAGGAGCTGGCACCCGACGAGCGCGCATACCGGGCGCTGACCCGCACCTGGTTTGAGCATTCCTGGTTGTTTCAGGCATTCCAGAGTCTGACGAAGCACGATTGCACCATCGTGATTACAACCGACCATGGAGCCATCCGAAGCCTGCACGGGACCAAGGTCCGCGGAGACCGGCGCACTTCAACGGCCTTGCGCTACAAGTCTGGGCGTGGCCTCAAAGTCAACGGGAAACATGCGCTGGTCATAAAGAACCCCCATGCGTGGGGACTCCCTTCCGACCGCCTGATCAGCGACTACATCATCGCCAAGGAAGACTTCTACTTCCTGTACCCGACCAACTACCACTACTACCTGAACTTGTACAACGACTCTATGCAGCACGGTGGTGCGTCTATGGAGGAGATGATCCTTCCAGTAATCACGATGCGCCCGCGTCGCTAGATGCACACCTTTGAGCGGTACCTGCTGCAGCTGCCCCGCTACGGCGACCAAGGCAAGCGGGCTTTGTATCCGGGCCTTGAACGCATGAATGCACTCATGGCCGCGATGGGAGCACCGCACCAGCAGTTTGAAAGCATCCACATCGCCGGCACCAACGGCAAGGGATCTACTGCGGCGATGGTGGCCGCGATCATTCGAAGCACCGGTCAGCAGCGGGTCGGACTGTACACCTCGCCGCATCTTCTGTCCATGCGCGAACGAATCCGCTGCGACGGGGCTATGGTGCCTGTTGCGTGGATGAATGCAGCCGTGGCACGCCATCGGCCTTTGATGGATCGGGTGCAACCGAGCTTCTTTGAGGCAATGACCGCGCTTGCTTTTCTGTTCTTTGCTGAGCAGCGGGTCAGCCTTGCCGTCGTTGAAGCTGGCCTTGGCGGCCGCCTGGATGCCACCAACATGCTGACGCCGCGCCTGAGTATCATCACCGGAATTGACTTCGACCACACCAACGTGTTGGGCCGCACGCTTGCCGCCATTGCCCGAGAGAAAGGGGGCATCATAAAGCCTGCCGTGCCGCTGCTGACAGCGACGCATCAAGACGAAGCGCGACAAGAACTTAAGGTCATTGCTTCGCGGCTTGGCGCACCGGTCCATGAAGTCCGACATGAATGCCGACTTGCGGCTAGGCCTCATGGCGGGGAGGTTTCTGTAACCACGCTGCAGGCTCAGTATACCGGGCTAAAGCTTGGTCTGTCGGGCAGACATCAACGCACCAACGCCTGCATGGCCATCCGGGCTGTGGAGCTTGTGTACAGTCCCGATACCGCGGCGGTGCGAACAGGCCTCTCCAACGTGCAGGCGCTGAGCGGCCTCCGGGGCCGCCTGGAAACGCTGGCGACCGCGCCGCTGACCGTCTTGGACGTAGCACACAACGCAGCGGGACTGCGTGCAGCCCTCTCCTTTGCCGGTGCGAATTGTCGGGGACGACTTTTTGTACTTTTCGGGCTGGTCAGAAACAAAGATGTTGCTGCCATGGCCCAGGCTCTTTTTGATTCGCGAACTATTGTGTATACTTGCACTGTACGTGCCAAGCGCGGCTTGGCCGCAGGCGAGCTTGCGGTAGTACTGCGGGCATGGCATGTGCCGGTTGCTTTCGCCGGTTCGGTTGAAGAGGCCTCAATGCGCGTGAAAGACCGCGCTGTGCAAAGCGATGTAGTACTGGTTTGTGGTTCTCACTACCTTGCAGCTTCGTTCCTCGAAGCGCATACGTAGTGATGTGTTGCGACTGAAGCGCGTTCTTCATGCAAATTGCGACAACAAAGCACCGGCTAGTTCGTAGACTCTTGCGGCATTGATTACTGCTGCTGCGCTTAACCTCCTCCTGCCGGGACCGCCTGCCCGCTCCGAACACGCAGAACACGCATCCTAGTCCCCCCTGCTGCTTGACACAAGGCCCTGCGGCCTGACCGGTTAACCCTCATCCTTTCGGGCGGCGAAATACGCTTGACGCCCACCCGCATCCTGATCACTCCTTCTCTGTCGTCAGACCTTATGAATCTCGCTGAACTGCAACGAATGAAGCTGGCCGAGCTCAAGCTTTTGGCCCGTGAGAACAAGCTTAAAGGCTGGACCCATTTGAATAAGTCTGACCTTGCCGCATTTTTGGCCACGCGCATACCTGATGCGCAGCACAACGGCGCGGTAGCCCGACCCGCTGCGCCTGCGCAGAAGACGCCCAAGCCCGAGCCTGCGGCTCCACGCCAAGCAATTCTGTTTACCGGGGGCCGGCCAGGTCAGCGTCCAGAGAAGCCGCGCCCTATGCGGCCGAGGATCAAGCGTACATCCACGGCTGACAGCACGCTTTCCCGCCCGGAGAAGCCGCGCCGACCACAAGCCCCAGAGACGCACGAATCCCGTCCTCGCCCCCGCGTCAGCAGCGGGCGCCCACCAAGGGAAGAGTCCAAGCGAGGCTCGCGCCCTGATCCGCGGCGGGCCAACCCTCATGCGCGGGCCGAGCGCAGCCGGACTCGGCGAGAATCCAGGCGTGCCATGCGTGGAGAGCGACGCAAGCGGGTCTATGAAGGCCGCCCCGAATACATGGCGCGACACGCACCCGGCCGCATGGAGTTGGACGCCATGATCCGCAAGACTGGCGTGCTGGAAATACTGCCGGATGGCTACGGGTTCTTGCGCTCGCCTGAATACAACTACCTGCCCAGCCCGGACGACATCTACGTGTCTCCTAGCCAGATCAAGCGCTTCAGCCTGCGTCTGGGTGATACCGTAGATGGGGCAGTGCGTCCCCCCAAAGAAGGAGAGCGCTTCTTCGCGCTGATTCAAGTCAACAACATCAACGGACACGCACCGGGCAGCGTAGAAGAGCGGCATAGCTTCGATTACCTGACGCCACTGTATCCAGAGGAACAGCTGCGCTTGGAGACGCGGCCGAACGGCATGAGCATGCGCGTTTTGGATCTCTTCGCGCCCATCGGAAAGGGACAGCGCGGGCTGATCGTGGCGCAGCCCAAGACGGGCAAGACGATCCTGCTGCAAAAGATCGCCAACTCCATCTCCTCCAATCATCCCGAGGCGCACCTGCTGATTCTCCTGGTGGACGAGCGGCCGGAGGAAGTAACCGACATGCGTCGAAACGTCAAGGGGGAAGTCATTGCTTCCACCTTCGACCAAGATCCCGAACGCCACGTGGCCGTGGCAGGCATCGTCCTCGAGAAGGCCAAGCGTCTCGTTGAAGCCAAGCATGATGTGGTGATCCTTCTGGACTCGATCACGCGCTTGGCGCGCGCGCATAACGCGGTAGCACCCGACTCGGGGCGCACCCTTTCTGGCGGTATTGAAGCGGGTGCGCTGCGCGGCCCGAAGCGCTTCTTTGGCGCGGCGCGCAATGTGGAAGAAGGCGGCTCGCTGACCATCATCGGCACTGCGCTAATCGACACTGGCAGCCGCATGGACGAGGTGATCTTTGAAGAGTTCAAAGGCACCGGCAACATGGAGCTGGTCCTTAATCGCGAAATGGCGGACCGGCGCATATACCCTGCCATGAACGTAGTCATGTCCGGCACCCGGCGGGAAGAGCTGCTCATCTCTGAGGCCCGGCTTTTGCGCATATGGATCTTGCGCAAGCTCCTGGCCGACATGGAGCCCATCCCTGCAATGAATTTCCTCCTGGACCGCCTGCGCGGTACCAGAAGCAACGATGAATTCCTAGTGTCCATGAACTCCTAGGCTGGCGGATGCCACTTGGCGAGTCGATGGCTGCGCGCGAAGTCATTAAGGCGGTCCTCTTCGACATGGACGGGGTGCTCGTTGATGTCTCCCGGTCGTATCGGCGCGCGTTACGGGAAACCGTGCTGCACTTCACCGGGCGACGCATTACCAACCTGGTGGTGCAACGCTACAAGAACCGGGGCGGATTCAACGACGACTGGGCGCTTACGCACGCCATCGTATCCGACTGCGGCATGGCCGTGTCGCTCATGCGCATCACGGAGGAATTTCAGCGGCGCTACCGCGGCGATCACTGGAACGGCTTTATCAACGATGAACCGCCGTTGATTGCGAACACCACTCTGGAAATGCTCCGGCAACGCGGGCTGATTCTGGGCATTGTCACGGGACGACCGAACGCCGAGGCCCGATGGACGCTGGAACGCCTGGGGTGGCAGGCGTACTTTCCGCTGCTCATAGCACGGGAGCAGTACGGTCGGCGCTGTAAGCCGGACCCGTTCCCCCTCTTGCATGCCTTGGGCATTCTGCAGGCCGCAGGGCACCACATTCGCCCAGAGCACGCGGTCTATATTGGCGACACGGTGGACGACATGATCGCCGCCCGTGCAGCAGGGATGTGGGCAATCGGGATCGTGCCGCCCTACCTGGATCGCGTCGAGCAGAGCGCGCTGCTCTCAGAGCGGGGTGCACACCTGGTGTTGGACAGTCTGGACAGGATGCCCGCCGTGCTCCAAGATTGGCCCGCGGTGGCCACGGCAAGCGTGTGAGTACCGCGAGGGTGGTATCTTTCTAGGCGCAAGGGGGCACCGCAGACCCCTGGGAATGGTCGCGGAACCCCCTATCCTCCCACTCACCGGAAGACATAATGCGTTACGAGCGCTTCGATGCTTTGTTACAGCGTACTTTGACAAAATTTCGTTTCAAGCACTAACGCATGGTGAGGCTCCCGTTTTTTCTGGCGCGGGGGTTCGTAGCCGCCGAAACGATGGCCGGGGCCATGCCCGTAATCCGCCGCGCCCATCAGAGCGGCATGCTTACCACGGTGGACCTCCTAGGTGAGCACGTAAACGACCGGAGCCTGGCCTTGCAGGCGCGGAACCACTACATCCAACTGCTGAGGGCATTGGCACGCGAGCGCCATCAGCATGGCGTAGAAGTCAACATCTCCATCAAGCTCAGTATGATGGGGCAGACTTTTAATGAAGACTTTTGCCTGGAGAACCTGCGCGCGCTACTGACGGTAGCCCGCGAGCTGCAGGGCTTTATCCGTCTGGATATGGAGGACACCACGCTGCTTGATTCCACGCTGCGCCTCTTTGACGCCGTCTATCCAGAATACCCCTCGGAGATCGGCGTGGTGTTGCAAGCCTACCTCAAGCGTACGCCCAAAGACGTCGCGCGCATGTGTGCGCTCGGGGCGCGCGTCCGCTTGTGCAAAGGGGCCTACCGAGAACCGGCGCATCTTGCCTATCAGGACATGACGGAGATACGCGCACGCTACATCGAAAGCATGCAGATGCTCTTGACGCACGGCCGCTATCCGGCTATCGCAACGCACGATGATCACCTGATAGGTGCAACCAAGGCATTTGCCGCCGCGGAGGGTATTGCGGCCGAACGGTTTGAGTTTCAGATGCTGTTCGGACTGCGTCCAAAGACACAGCTCCGGATCGTGGACAGCGGCTACAATATGCGCGTCTACATCCCCTACGGCCGCATGTGGCTTCCGTACTACTACCGCCGCCTCCGCGAGCGCCCGGAAAACGTGACGTTTCTGCTGCGCAACATTTTCCGCGCATAGGCCTCGGCAGCGCACAGGCGAGGCCCGCGCCCAGCATCACTGCGGAAGCATAGGCACCGGGTGCACCCCCATCACTCCGCCGCGTGACGTCGGCAGATCCTTGCGTGCAGTTTCGAGGCAGCAGCCAAGGCCGCTGAGTGAACCTCCGCTCAGCACCCAGCCCGCAGGAGCCGCAGCCCCGGCTCCAAGTACACCGCCGCCTCGCACATCTTCGCACCGGCAGGCCAGTCCTATCGTCGGGTATTATGATGGTAATCCAGGATTTGGTCCGTCCTTTGACACGACGTACGTGTACGGACCCATTGAAGGGCGACACATAGGCGTCGGTGCGCGCCTGACTTGGCGTTAACCCTCGCCGCCGTTTGCACGGTCTTCGCGCGCTTGTCGTTTTTTTTTTTCGCGCGGTGCTTTGAGACACTGACCTCCCGCCGGCAGGCGCATCATGCCGCTCCTTCCACGCGGTGCCCTGAGCCTTAGACCGGCGCAGCATGGACCACTGCGCTGCATTTGATTTCGCCCGGAGGGCTAATGCGGACCGCAGAGGATCAGATGACCGTACCCACAAAGCTCCCTTGTGACCCTGAAAAGTTGCGGGAACCGCATCGATTTCTGGCCCAACGGGCGCGAATTGCTGAAGCGCAACGCATGCGACAACGCGCGGCGTGCCCTTATCGTATTCATCGGTAATCGGGCTGCGCCCATCGTCGCTTTCATGCCAGTGTCCTCATTCAGCCTTCGTAGCGCCGCTGGGGCAAAGGCCCTCGGTTGGGGGACTAGGCCGCGGGCAAACCCACCCGCCCGATGGCTTCCTTCCCAGCATTCGCGTCCTTTTGCCGCCGCAAACGGCAGATTTCTGCCGTTTGATTGTCTGAGGTCACAGACCCTTCACTTAGCTCTGTAGTACGTTTCGGCTGACGTTATCCTATTCGAATCCACGGCTCGTTGCTCTGTTGCGTGCACCTCTCATACCGCGCGGCTCTTCGCGCCGCATCGCTACGCGGCAGTGCTACGCTGCTGGCTCGGCGGCCAGAAACCGCTCGGCGTCGATAGCCGCCATGCAGCCAGTGCCGGCAGCGGTTACCGCCTGGCGATACACATGATCCTGGGCATCACCGCACGCAAAGACCCCCGGTATGTTGGTATGCGTGGAACGCGGCTCGGTGATCAAGTAGCCCTGGGCGTCGCTCTCTAGCCAGCCCTTGAAAAGGGCCGTGTTGGGCGTATGCCCAATCGCCACAAAAAAACCGCCCACGGGCAGGTCGCGCTCTTCGCCTGTTTGCGCACTCCGAAGCCGCACGCCCGAGACCTCGTCCTGGCCCAATACGTCCACCACCATCGTATTCCAGAGGATCTCAATCTTGTCGTTGTCAAAGACGCGTTGCTGCATGATCTTGGAAGCGCGCAGCGCGTCGCGACGATGGATCAGGTATACCTTCGTGGCAAAGCGTGTCAAAAACAGCGACTCCTCCATTGCCGAGTCGCCGCCGCCCACCACAGCGAGCTCCACGCCCCGGAAGAATGCCCCATCGCACGTAGCACACGCGGACACACCTCGCCCGAGCAGTCGCTTCTCATTCTCTAGTCCCAGATACCGGGCACTCGCGCCAGTGGCGATGATCACCGCATCGGCTGCCATAGGCACCTCTTCGTCTACTACCAGCCGAAAGGGCCGCTCGCTGAAGTCCACATGCGTGACGATTCCTGACCGAATGCCTGCGCCGAATCGTGCGGCCTGGCGCTGGAAATCCTCCATCATTTGGGGTCCCATCACGCCATCGGCGTACCCTGGGTAGTTCTCCACATCCGTCGTGGTCGTGAGCTGCCCACCCGGTTCGATACCCGCAATCACTACAGGGCTCAGATTTGCCCGTGCGGCGTACAGCGCCGCGGTGTAGCCCGCCGGGCCCGAACCAATGATGATCACACGGTGCTGCTCCGCAGCACCAAAGTCCACATCTGCGGGAAGCACAGGCCGAGTCATACCCCGTAGTACCGGACTGATGAATAGAAGATGAACGCCGCGCGCGACAGGCGCGCCGCCTGCGGCTTCGCGGGCGCGATCATTGCGCGAAATCGTAAATGGACCACGCGTGCAGGCAGGTTACACAGCCTGGCCTACCAGGTTGTCCAGCCGCCTGGTCAATTCACGCTTGGATACATTGCCGACGACATGGTCCGCAACCGTTCCCTGACTGAAGAAGAGAAGCGTGGGAATAGAGCGGATATTGTAGTGCATCGGCACCACCTGGTTCTCGTCGACGTTTACCTTGGCAACCTTGGCCTTGCCCTCAAACGCTTCCGCCACCGCCGCAATCGTGGGCGCTATCGCGCGGCACGGGCCGCACCAGGCAGCCCAGAAGTCTACTAGTACCGGTACGGGAGAGTCCAGCACCTCCGCTTTAAAGGTGGCGTCTGTCACATTGATGTACTTGCCTGGCATATCTGTCTGTCGTCTTATCAATTGATTGCACTGAGCACGGCGAATCCCTGCTACGGATCGCGTGCGTTACTGTTTCTAGAAAAAACCGTGCCCGTACGTTATCTGGCAGACCTGCGCCATCACGCACTGCCCATCTGGCGTGTGATCGCCTGATCATAGATGTGGTGCAGCGCCTGGTTTGAGCGTTCAATGACCGTGCTGCCGTTGACCTTGATCTGAAGCCGACCCGCAGCTACGGTGCCAATCTTTTGTGCACGCACGCGAATTCCCTGGAGCGCCCTGTAGACCGCATCGCTATCGACCTCCTGCGCAGTGAAGACGATGCGCGACTGCGCCTCGCCAAAGAACAGCACATCCAGCCGAAATGGATCAGCCACATCGAGCGCTATCGCTGCGCCCAAACCGTCAGACAACAGGGCCTTTTCGGCCAGGCAAACGGCCAGTCCCCCGTCCGATACGTCATGCGCACTGCGCACCAACGAGAACCGTATCAGGCGCAGCATTGCATGTTGGACAGCCGTTTCCTCCGTCAGCTCCATGTGCGGGGCGCGACCCGCCGTAATGCCGTGGTTATGCGCCAAAAATTCTGTGCCTCCCAACTCACGGGCAGCCACGCGGTGGTCCCAGGCCTCGGGCGTTAGCAGGAACACGACGTCGCCTTCGTCCTGAAATGCGGATGCGGTGCCATGAGCCTCCAAATCATCCACGAGCCCCAGCATCCCGATGGTCGGCGTGGGAAACACCGCTCCATCTGGACTCTCGTTATAGAACGACACATTGCCGCCCGTTACCGGTGTACCCAGGGCGCGACACGCTTCTCCCATGCCGCCGACTGCCTCCTTGAAGGTCCAGAATACCTCTGGCTTGTAGGGGTTGCCAAAATTCAGGCAGTTGGTAATCGCCAGCGGCGCACCACCGGCGCAGACCACATTGCGCGCCGCCTCTGCTACAGCGATCTGCCCACCGCGGCGCGGGTCCAGATATACGTAGCGCGCGTTGCAGTCGGTCTTCACCGCCAGCGCCTTCCGGGAACCCTTGATGCGCACCAAAGCCGCGTCGCTTTGGCCCGGGCCCAAGACGGTGCCCGTACGCACCATCGTGTCATATTGCTCAAAAACCCAGCGCTTGGATGCGATGTTGGGAGACGCCAAAAGGTGCTCCAAGGCTGCTGCCACCTCATATGGCGCGAGGTCCGCAGGCACGGCAAAGGTTTGTGCTGTGTCGAGGTATGCGGGCCGCTGTGCTTCGCGCTGATACACGGGCGCACCGCCGCCCAGCACCAGGTGCGCAGCGGGCACATCAGCCACCATGGCGCCTTTGTGGTGCACCTTCACCCGTCCGTCTCCGGTGACTATTCCTATCGCCACGGCATGCAGGTCCCACTTGGCGAAGATGGCTTCAAGATCTTTTTCACAGCCCGGAGCACAGTTCACCAGCATGCGCTCCTGGCTTTCGGAAAGCATAATTTCGTACGCGCTCATCTCTGCTTCGCGCACCGGCACCTTGTCCAGGTAAAGCGTCATGCCCACCCCGCCTTTGGCGCTCATCTCGCACGAGGAACAAGTCAGCCCCGCGGCTCCCATGTCTTGGATACCGGCAACCACCTCGGCGCTGAGCGCTTCCAGCGTCGCTTCCAAGAGGAGCTTTTCGGTAAAGGGATCTCCTACCTGTACGCTCGGCCGCCTTGCTTCGCTTTCTTCTGAAAGCTCTTCAGACGCGAACGTCGCCCCATGAATGCCATCGCGCCCGGTGGCGGAACCTACGATGTAGACCGTGTTCCCAACGCCTTTTGCCGTGGCGCTGGCGACGCACCCGACTTTGACCACCCCCACGCTCATCGCGTTGACCAGCGGGTTGCCTTCATAAGCCGGATCAAAGTACACCTCGCCGGCCACGGTAGGCACACCGAAGCTGTTGCCATAGTCCCCGATGCCGCGCACCACGCCGTCGAACAGGTAGCGGACGCGCGGATTGGCAAGCGAGCCAAAGCGCAGTGAGTTCAGCGCGCACACCGGGCGGGCGCCCATGGTGAAGATGTCACGGTGGATGCCCCCCACACCTGTTGCCGCGCCCTGATACGGCTCTACGGCCGAGGGGTGGTTATGGCTTTCGATCTTGAATGCTACCGCCAGCCCATCACCGATGTCCACCAGACCGGCATTCTCTTCGCCCGCGCCCACCAGAAGCGCCCTGCCTTCGCGGGGCAGCGTCTTCAGCACCGCAATAGAGTTCTTGTAGGAACAGTGCTCGCTCCACATGACCGAGTAGATGCCAAGTTCGGTATAGGTGGGCGTACGTCCCAGCTGTTGCGTGATCCGGTCGTATTCCTCAGAGGTCAGGCCGTGCTCAAGGGCCAGCGCTTCGTCTACAACGGGGGGCTGAGTTGCGGGCATTTGCGGACCGGTCGTGCCAAAGGGAGCCGTACATCACGCGCATCGTGGCGATGCCGCCCGCTTATACGCGCCTCAGCGTACTTGTATGCCGCCCGGCGCAGATCCGCGCACCCTCCACGGCTGAGTCAACGGCCCTTGGACCGCTGGAAGAAAGTCCGACTGTACAACATCGGGCGCAAGGACGCCACGCCCCGCGTGTTGGACGACATCTTTACCCTTCGCAACGTTCCGCGTCCGCTGCGCCAGCTTGCCATCCAAGGGCTTGGCCAGGCAAACCGACGCTCCTGATCATCAATCGCATGGATGAACACCCCGCAAGACTGATGGACCGCTAGACGCATGCTCATCGAAAACGCCATTGAAGATGCCATCAACTGCTTCCCTATGGACGCCTCTCCAGTACCGTGCCTTTGCGTATCGATCGGAACCTGCTGCAGCTTACGCTGATTGCCAGCACGCTGTACCAGGGGCTGGCGAAGCGTCTGGGCGCACGCTATCCGGTCGCCAAAAGCCGGATCCTGTTCAATCATTTCGTCCGCGCCCCCGCCACGGTCATCACCCGTGAAGATCCAGTCATAATCCGGCTCGCCCGCCGAGCGCACAACAACGCGCTGCGCGCCGCAGGCTACCTTGGACCCCAAGGCCGAATCCCTTGGAGGCACGACCGCCAACGCGTCATCGAATACCGTTGATCACACGCAGAAGTATGCCAACCTGTCATCCAAAAATCGTGGTTGGAGATTCGGACCCGTGGCCACCGGAGCGCTGGCCGCTGCAAGAACCCGGCGGTCTCCATGATGACCGCCGGCCACACCGGGAGGCCGCTACCAGGGAGTTGTGGACTCGTGTTCGATATGGTCCGGCAATCTATAGCTGACGCCTTCTTCGTCAAAGATCGAAATCATCAGCATCTGCATAAAGTTATGCGCGCGAACCAGTCCCTGGTGCTTGAGCCATCGCTGTGCGCGTTGTTTGAGCCGGTAACTTGCCAGTGTGCCGGTCACACGCGTTTTTGGATAGCCGAAACTGTCAGCTAGTTGATTCCCGATCAGTGCCCTGGATACCCGGTACGCCAACGCAATAGTTTTTTTCTCTTGAACTGGATCGGTCACTTTCGCTACCTTGGGAATAGAATTGATTAACGCGTTGGCCATAGCAGCGGAGTCCGCATCCGGAAGCGGTTCACACATGAATCCGATGCGATAGATCCGCTCTGCTTCGTTGCCGCTTGTATAGAGAATGGACTCAGGAATTCCCATCAGATAGCCGGCATATCGCCAGACGGCAAGGATGCTTGCTTCTTCTTCCTCACTAAAGCGCGCGCCCAGGATCTTGGCAAAGGTCAGCAGACGATGGGAGAAGACGGAAATAGCCAAGCCAAGATTGGCCGCATGCACCGGCACGCCAAGGGCCTCAGCGTCCCACTTTCCTGACGTTTTAAGCAAGTACCTGATGCGAGCATGTACAAAGCGGATGCGAACCGATAGCTTCCATCCGTCTCCGTCTGGCCTCAATCCGCTGGGATAGAAAATCTCCAGCAGTTGGCGGTTATTCTGGCGCAGGCGACGGCTGGTCAACGCCACACGCCCCGTCATGGCGAAGGATTTTGCAATAGTGGTCGAAAACCCTTCCACCAGCACGCCGGCCACGAAGGCAGCAAGTAGGAAGTCGGCATTCTTGTGAAAAGCACGGATGCCGGGGGTAAAGGCCGCGTAATCAAGCCACTGCGGATCACTCTGACTGCGGAAAAATTTGCGCAGCGGCTCTGGTGCATCGTTCAGTCTACGATCATTCCGTTCAATTCCAGCCTTGATGAACCGATGCAGATCCGCCGGGGAAAGGGCTGCCGTCTCTGCCATGACCGGATCGAGAGCCGGATCACCGATGTGCGTGTGCCTGATGTAGTTTTCGGCTGACCTGGGATGAGTGAGACAAGCCTTCTCGTACCGGGCCACATAAGCAGACGGCGGATATGTCTTCTCTGCGCTCATTTCCTGCGCAATTTAGTACACGCGCGCTCCTATGTGGTTCGCGGGCTGACAGTCCTGGCCTTAGCAGGGACGGTGCCTGGGCACCAGTCCGTAGGACCCGGTAACTGTCCGTCGCTTTCGCTTCGGGTCGCAGCCCTAACTTCTGGAACTGTGTTTAGGCCCCCTCTCGTCGAACCACGGCGCAGCGATTGTCGGCACCGGGCGCGCTTTTGGGCTACATCCGGCGTGCAACCGGGAAAACGATCGGGCAGGATCACAGGGTCTGCTTGTCTTGACGAAGGATACGGCCAAAATCGGTGCGACGCCTGAAGGAGCTGCGAGTGAGGAAGCTGACCGATTCAGCATTTTGGTCGGCGCATGCGCGGACAGGGCATATGGGCCGAAGACGATCATACGGTGACTTCGCGATCCATGGTGCGACCCATAATTTCCGCGACGCGGTAATGCAACATCAGTAGTGCAGGTACCAGCATCATCAGGATCACCGTGGCAAACAATACGCCAACACCCAGACTTACGGCCATGGGTATCAGAAACTGTGCCTGCGTGCTTCGCTCCAGAATCAGGGGCAGGACACCAAGGAATGTGGTGACCGACGTTAGCAGTATCGCTCGGAAGCGCTCCTTTCCACCTTCTCGTATCGCTTCCCGCATCGGGACACCGGATCGCCGCCTTTCATTGACAAAATCAATAAGAACCAGCGAATCGTTTATGACAACCCCGCTCAGCGCCACGATACCGAAGAGGCTGAGCATGCTCAAGTTCAGTCCCAAAACGATATGCCCGATCAGAGCACCGACAAAGCCAAAAGGAATCACCGCCATTATTATGAACGGCTGGACATAGGACCGGAGGGGAATAGCCAACAGCGCAAAAATGACAAACAGCGCAATAATAAATCCCTGTGCAAGCGCGGATACCGCCTCGGCCTGTTGACGCTGCTCGCCTTCAAAGCTGACACGCAAGCCAGGTATTGCGCGCCGGATGGTGGGGATTACTTCGTCTTCCAGTTGGGCAATGACGGCATTGAGCGTGTTCTGGCCCTCATTCACGTCCGCCGTGACGGTTACGACACGGCGACGGTCACGCCGTGCAATGGCAGACGGTCCGCTACCGAATCGGACGCTGGCGACTTCAGCCAGTGGGACCCGGGCACCGGAAAACGTCTGTATTTGCATTCTCTTGACATCGGCCAGCGTGTTGCGCTCGTCTTCGGGCAGACGGACGACTACCCTTACGTCGTCCCTGCCTCGCTGGATACGAGCGGCCTCAACGCCGAAGAATGCACTGCGCACCTGGTACGCCATGTCCTCAAACGTCAACCCAAGGGATCGTGCATCCGGCTGCAATTCCAGCTGAACCTCGCGTTTTCCCTTGGTACGATCGTCGTCAATGTTTGAAACCCCTTCAATGTCAGCAAGCCGTGTCTTGAACCGGTTTGCTGCGTCGTCCAGTGCCACCGCCGTTGGTGCGCTCAATTCAGCCCGTATGCTGCTCCCGAGATCCAGCAGTGCGGACTGAAATACCAGGGAACTTACACCCGGCAGTTCACCCACTTCTTCACGCCACTCTTCCTCAAATCTGGCAGCGGGAAACGCCCGGATTTCCGCGCTGACCAGTTCAAAGTTCACTTCGCCCAAGTGCGGCTGCACGATGACCTCCTGGTCCGCTGCCATGGGCCCAAACGCTAGCGAGGGATGGTCACCGACGATGGACATCGTGTTGATCACGGGCGGAGGATGATCCTCTGGCAGCGTAGCGTGCAGCTCGGCTGCGGCTTTGTGGCCCATGGCTTCAACCACGGCATTTATCTGCTGCGTTTGACTTGCGGTCGAACCCAGCGGCATTTCTATTCGTGCTGAAACGACCTCGCCCTCGATTTCAGGGATGAAGATAAAGCCGACCAGGCCGCTCCGCACGATACCCAGAGACCCTGCGATGGCGACAATCGAACAAATAAGCACCCGGCCGTACCGGCGAATGGTGAAGCGCAGCAAGGCGTCCAGCGGACCGTGTATAAACCGTCGCAGCGCGCGCGTAGTGGTCGACTGTATGCTGCCGATCCTGCGCATAACAACACCGCGATGCTCGTTGCGCTTCATGTGCGCCAGATGTGCCGGCAGTATGAACAGTGATTCTATCAGCGAAAACGCCAGAACGGCAATCGCAACGGTCGGGATCGAGCGCATCAACTTGCCCAGGGACCCTGGAACAAAAAGCATCGGCGAAAACGCCGCAATGGTCGTGAGGACTGCAAACGTAATGGGTACGGACATCCGTTTGGCTCCTTGAATGGCCGCGCGCAAGGGCGGCGCACCGAGCTCCCGTTCCCGATAGATATTCTCTCCTACCACGATCGCGTCGTCGACAATTATGCCGATGGCGACGATGAAGCCAAACAGCGAGGTCATCTCAATGGAAACGCCCAATAGCGCCATTACCGAGAATGCACCCACAAAGGAGACCAAAAGGCCAATGGCCGTCCATATTGCCAAGTGAATATTCATGAACAGGACCAAGGCCAAGGTCACAAGTATGAATCCCGCTATGCCATTGTTTATCAGCAAGTTGAGGCGGCTTTTCAGGTAGACGTGCTCATTGCGCCAGGTATCTACGGAAATACCTTCAGGTATGGTCGCGCGAAATCCATTCAGGTAGTCTTCCACGGCTTCGGCGATGTCGAGTACACGTTCGTTTCCTGTGCGCGAAACGGAAATCAGTGCAGCCGGCTGCCCCTCGAATCGCGCAATCAGATCATCGTCCGCGAAACTTTCTGTTACGGTAGCCAAATCAGCAAGCCGGACCGTCTCGCCTCCTTTCCCGACCAGAACGATGATTTCCTCAAAATCCCTTGCCGTGTAATCCTGACCCTTGGACCTGATCAAAATCTCTTCGCTTCGTGTCTCCAAGGTGCCGCCCGGCAGATCAAGGCTTCCGCGCCGGACGGCGGCCGCAATGTCCGAGAGTCTGAGCCCATAGGCGGCGAGCGCTCTTTCAGGTACTTCTATAGAAATCTCGTAATCCGATACACCCACCAGCGACACAAAGGAAATCTCGTCCCGCGCGGTCAGATCGTCCTTGACCTTCGTCGCCAACGTTTTCAGCGTACGCTCACTTGCTGCTCCGTAAATCGCAATCTGGAGCACGTTCCGGCGATTGGTTAACTCCCGTATTGCAGGACGCTCGGCTTCAGCGGGGAACGTGCTGATCCGATCTACGCCGCTTTTGATATCGTCCAGGACTTTGTCCACATCCGCTCCCAGCTTCAGGCTGGCAGTCACCACACCTATATTCTCAGCAGCGATTGATGACAGCCGATCGATACCGTCTATGCCCTCAACCGCATCCTCGATACGGCGCACAACGCCATCCTCTACTTCTTCGGGCGAGGCACCATCATACTCCGCGCGGATTTCGATGATATCCAAGCTGGCTTCCTGGAAAACCTCTTGCGGAATGCGGGATAAATTCAGGACTCCGAGAAGCAGAATAAGCAGCATCAGCAAGTTGGCCGCGACGCTGTTCCGCGCCATATAGGCAATGGCTTGCTTCATGGCCGTAAGGTGCTTGCTCCCGAATCGACGGCCCGAACACGCATGCCGTCGACGACAACCTCCAGCATGCTGACGACCACCGAGTCCGCGCCTGTAATGCCCCCTGAGAGGAAGAGTGTGTCCTCCATCTCATGAATAATCTCAACGGATTGCTCGTAGAGGCGAAGGTTCCGGACAACCCAGACCAGGTTGCCCTGTCTCAGGGCTTCGCGGGGCAGCGTGTAGTAGCGGTCAAATTCTCTGCCTGCGATATAGGCCGTCACAAACGTACCTACGAACAAGGGGGGGCGATCGTCCCGTTGCTCGTAGGGCGCTTGCACGCGGACGACTGCGTTGAGCATTCTTGTAGTCTCGGACAACACTCCTTCTGTACGATGTACTACGCCCGACCATTCGTTCGCGCCGGCTGCGTTGCGTGCGACGATTCTGGCGCGTGAAGCCGGTCCACCAGGCTTTAGCAGATCGCCCAGCAGGTCCATCTCGTTACCCGCAATGGGCACATCAACTTCCACAGCGTCGGTTCCGAAAAACGAAGCCAATGCGTGGCCAGGAGTGACATATTGATCCAGGTCCGCGCCTTTGCTTCGCACGCGCCCGTTGTACGGAGCCACAATACGCGTCCGGCTGAGCTGCACGTCAGCATTGTGCAATCTTGCCTTCGCGCTTCGCAGTTGTGCAGCAGCGGCACGCCATTGCGGCTCCTTAAAGACCAGTCTGCCGAGCACGGTGCTGTCCATTTCCTGCTTGACACCTGATCGACGCTCAAGGACGGACCACTCCTCCTTTGCGATGGTCATTTCCTCTTCTGCCCTGAGCAAGTCCAACTGGCGCTGCGTTACTTCCGCCTGTGCCACGGTCACCGCGTTTGCGTAATCGGTGGAGTCGATTCTGAGGATCTCGTCGCCTTCGCGGAAAACACCTCCTGCTACAAATTCGTCGGCTACCCAGGTAATCTTACCGGCTACCTGGGCCACGAGCGTTACTTCCCGTCGCGGCCGGACTGTGCCGGTTCCGCTTACGGTGATTCGTCCTTCATGAACCGATGGTGTTACCACCGTCACGAGCGGCACAACCGGCTCCGACGCGAGCAACGTCGTTCCGTCGGACTGCCGCAGCTCTCGTACGATCACACCAAGTGAAAGGATGGCAACGATTGCCGCCAGCAGAATAATCCATCTCTTGCGACTCATGAGCAGGGCAAGCGGTAGGAATAAGTCAGGGAGACACAGCGTGCGAGGAAGCCAATTCAATAACCCACGCGCCGCCCAGAGACCGGTGAACGGCAAGTCTGGCCTCGGCCAGAGCGCGGCGTGAGGCCACCAGCGCACGTTCAGTCTGCAACAGGTTCAGCTGCGCACCGAGAACAGCCAGATAGCTTCCCACGCCATGCAGATAGCGGCTTTCCTGGCTGCGCACATTCTCCAGTGCCAACGTGCGCGCGGCGTCAAGAGAATTATGCTGCCTTCCAAGATTTCCGTAGTTGACCAGCGCGCCCTCCACATCTCTCAATGCCACCAGCACCGTCTTTTCGTATTGGGCTGCGGCCTGGCTATACTGGGCCCAGGCCGCTCGAACGTTTGCCCTGATTGTTCCGGCCTTGAAAATCGGCGCGGTCAGGCCCGCGCCCAAAAGCCAGAAGTTCTGACCCGCCTGCACAATCTCTGAGAGTATGCTGCTCTGCGTACCGGCCGCTCCCGTTAGCGCAAAACTTGGAAACCGGGCCGCCCGAGCCACACCGATGCGCTCGCGAGCAGCTTCCAGGCGCTGAAATACAGCAACGACATCCGGGCGGTCCTTCAGCAAATCAGACGGCAGGCCGGCAGGGATTTCCTCCAGTGCATACGAGAAGGCCTGCTCGGGAACCAGAATGGTGTCTGTCGACACCTGATATTGTCCCAAAAGAAGCGCCAGGCGTCCCCTGGCTGACTCCAGCTGACTTTCCAACCCCGGCAGCTCTGCGCGCGCAACTTCAAGCTCCTGTTCGGCGGCATAATACTCACTGGAAGGGGCAAGTCCGCGCGTGTACCGATCTGATACGATAGTGGCCCGCTGCGCCAAGACATCAATGCGTTCTTGAACGAGCGCCCGCATACGCTGGTGCGCGGCTATTTCGAAGTAGACCGCAATCGTTTCGCCAATCACGCCGAGTAGTACGGTGCGGGCGTCGGATTGCGTCGCAAGCAGCTCCTGCAATGCGGCGCGCTTCAAACCCCGCGCGCGCCCCCAAAAGTCCAACTCATATGCAAAGCCAAGCGATGCGCTGTACGTCGTGTATTCAAAACGTTCGGGGAATTCAGGGCCACCCGGGACATTGATGCGCTCGCGCAACTGACCGCCGATTCCGGTATTCGAGGGCGTATTCACCTGCTCGCGTCTCCCCGCCAAGTCAACCGAGGGATACTGTCCGGCGCGCGCAATGCGAAACCGGTTTTGCAATTCCTCTACGCGGGCCACGGCCACCCGCAAATCCAGATTGCGAACAATGACAGAATCGACGAGCTGGTTCAAATGTGGATCTCCAAATCCGTGCCACCAGAGGTGCTGGGCGCGCTTCTCCGCGACTGCTGCCGCTTCGAACTCAGCGGGAAGGGGCGATATGGGATCTTCCAGAGGCGGTGCCATGGAGCATCCCGCAAAGCCGGCAGCGGTAATCAGGACCACGGCCAGCCATGTATGCCGCACACAAGCGGCCTTTGCAGCGGCATACATGCTTGTTCGATATGCAGCAGCCAAGAAAACCGTGCGGTGTACGGGCATCACTAACAACGCTATGGGTGAAGCTGGAAAATAAGCTAAGAAAACTTGCCCACGCCTGCCGTGCATAACCCCCATGCCTGTCGCAAAAGACCAAGGCCCGAACGGACGCGCAGGCGATGCTGCCACAGGCGTGAGAAGCCCGCACATGCCCCTTGCGGTGAAGGGACAGCCGCAAGGGCTATAGCACACAGGAGGTCACTCCTTGCGGGCGGCGGCCGCGCGGATGCTGGTCCATGTCCGTTCGGCCCACTGCGCTGGGCGCGCAGTGCCCCGATAGCGTTTAATCTCACCCTGCATGATGACCGTATATCCCCTCCCCATCGATGTTGCTTCTGAGCTGTTTCCAATCGCGAAAGACGCAAGCCGGACCTCTGGCTGGTAGCGCGAGCACACCTCAAGCCCGAAGCCACGCCGATGAGACTAACCGCCGCCGTACCTTGGGCGTGGCCTCGTGTGCATTCCCAGGGTCAGAAGGCAGCGCCCGCCGCACTTGCTAAGGGTTCCAGATTGAGCCGTTCGCAGCATGAAAAAGACATGGCTGTCCTGGAGTACGGGCAAAGATAGTGCTTGGGCGCTCCATGAGCTAGGCGGCAGTGATGCATACGAAGTCGTTGGTCTTTTCACTACGGTCAATGAATCCTTTGACCGCGTCGCCATGCACGCCGTACGGCGAACGCTGCTGGAAACGCAGGCTGCCGCTACCGGACTGCCGCTGCATGTGGGGACGATTCCATGGCCGTGCACAAATGCACGGTACGAAGAAGTTATGCAGCGGACATGGGAGGCCGCGGCGGAACGCGGAATCGAAGCGATTGCGTTCGGAGATCTTTTTCTGGAAGACGTGCGGCAGTATCGGATTAACTTGCTAAAGGAATCGGCCCTGGAGCCGGTATTCCCGCTCTGGAACCGGCCTACCTGGTCTCTGGCCCGGTTGATGATCCGGTCCGGTCTCAAGGCAACGCTGACCTGCGTTGACCCTGAGCAGCTGCAACCTGATTTTGTCGGGCGGGAATTTGACTCCCGCTTGCTGCGTGATCTTCCGCCCAGCGTGGACCCCTGCGGAGAGAATGGCGAGTTTCATACGTTCGTTCACGCAGGCCCGATGTTGGCCTACCCGCTCCGCGTGACCACCGGGCAAGTAGTCGAAAAAGACGGATTCCACTTCGCGGATGTTTATGCCGGCAGTAATCCACAGCCCACAGCCGACGTTTGAGCGCGGGCATCTGCTAGAACAAGCTTAGCGCGCCCGTGCGGGGACGCAGACTGCCGCTTGAAGCAGCATCCGTGTCGCGGACTCCTTCAGGTGTGCCTGGTGCTGGAGCCTCGGCCTGGCCCTGCAGCAAGGCCGAGGCAGCACTTCGAGCCGTCATGTGCCGGACCTGTCTGGCCCGACAAGCGATGCGAATGCAAAAATGACTACTTTTTGCATAGAGCTTTATCGTTTCGGGACCAACGTTTGGCATGGTGCACGCAGAACAGGCGTGACAAGCCGTTCTTCCGCGACCCTGCCGTAACCTGCCGATTCCTCTCGCGATACCTGAGCTATGGAATTTTCTGGCTTTAACAGACCCGGTCGGGTGCCCTTGCTCCTGAGCATCATGGCCATTCTGATCGGGACCTTGGTACTGGGGATAATCCTGCTGCACCTTAAGGTGGTGCTTATTCCGTTGGCCGTGGCTCTGTTGTTATCCATAGTGTTCCGGCCCATTGTGCGCTTTCTGAAGGAGAGGCGAGTGCCTGATTTTCTTTCTCTTGCGATTGTGGCTGTTGCGTTGATGCTGGCGATCATGCTTCCGGGGTATTTGGTCTATGCCAGCGCCATGTCGCTCACGCGAAACCTTGACACGTATGTGCCGCGCATAGAATCGCTGATCAGCGGCATAGAAGAGGCTGCCGTGCAATTCGCGGCGCGTATCAATGTGGACCTCGCCGAAGTCGACTTCAGTCAGATCATTGACGTATCGTCTATTGCCTCGGTGGTCACGGGTACAGTCGGCGAAACGGTCGCACTGGTGGCCAATGTATTCCTGGTTTTACTTTTCATGCTGTTCATGCTGGCCGGGGCAAGTCAGCTTGAGGGGAAGATCCGGAAAGCGTATCCCGAAGCGATGGCCGTGCGCATAAACCAGGCCATTGATAGAATCAGCCGTCAGGTTCGCCGGTACCTGGTAGCAAAGGCGCTCATCAGTGCAGGAACCGGCGTTATGGTCACGCTGGCGCTGTGGCTTTTGGGTGTGGATTTTCCGGTGTTCTGGGGCTTTTTGGCCTTTGTGCTGAATTTCATTCCGACTGTTGGAGATCTGGTTTCGACGCTGCTGCCCACACTACTGGCACTGCTTCAATTTGAGACGCTTGTTATTCCCGTTCTGTGCTGTCTCAGCCTGGTCCTGATCCAGGCGGTGATGGGCAATGTTCTCCAGCCTCGAATCGTCGGTTCCAGCCTGAACCTGAGCCCGGCGGTAGTGCTCGTGTCGCTCATATTCTGGGCCTGGTTCTGGGGCATACCAGGAATGATTCTGGCCATTCCACTTACAGCTACCGTAAGGATTGTATTTGAGAACATAGAGGGATTGCGCCCGTTGGCTACGCTCATGGGGGCGGAGGCCGGCGGCAAACCAGCACCCGTACACTCTCCGGACCCGTAACTTACGCTCCGCATCTGCTTTGCGACCGGCGGCTGATGGCTGGATCCCCTGGGGCGATGTGCCCCGGAAACAGGCCTGTCTGACAGGCCTTGCAGTAAACGAATCATCACCGCCATGATTACCTACCCTCATGCTTTTTTCATCCTGCACACGTCGTCATTTTGCCTTGGCCTTCGTCCTGGTAACGATGACCCTGTTCGCTGCCCCTCTTCAGGGGCAAAGCGTTCGGGAGCAGCTGATTGAAGCCAAGGAAATGCTGACCGACGGAGCTAATCGCCGGGACCAGGAAACGCTTCTGCGGGCCCGCACACTGTTTGAAGAGCTCGTAGGCGCGGACACCCTGACCATGTTTGCCCATTATTATGCCGCTTCTGCGGCAAACGAGCTGGCCAATATTCTTTCCCAGCTCGAAGAAGGATCCCACCGGCGCCAGATCCTTGAATACGTCAACTATGCGATAATGCATTTTGAAGCGGCAACAGCGCTCAACGATAACTTTGCCGAGGGCTGGTTGCTGTTGTCCGCGTCCTATGCCCAGAAAATAACGGTTACGCCGCTCAAGGCCATTGGCCTTGGACGAAAGTTCAGCAAGGCAATGGCGCGTGCCAGGGAGCTGGCGCCGGATAATCCCAGAGTCGTGTTGCTCGGCGCTATCACCGATTACAATCTGCCGCGGATTGTCGGTGGCAACAAGGAGCGCGCCGTGGGAGAACTGAATAAAGCTGCGACCCTGTTCGCCAATGAAGTTGTGGAAGATTCTGTGCTGCCATCCTGGGGGCACGAAGAAACGTATGCACGACTGGGAATAGCCTTCATGGACGAGGGTAATCTGGCTGAGGCCCGCGCTTCTTTCGAGCGGTCCCTGGAGATCAATCCAGATTTCGGATGGGTAAAGCATATCCTGATCCCGTCCCTGGAAGAACTGGAAGCAGAAGTAGCAGCAGAGAACTGACCGAGCTGATCTGCGCCGCGGAGCCACCGGAGTGCGCTATGGACCAGACGGGGCTGCGTAGAGAATCCGGGCGGGGTAGCTCGGAATATTCATGGGCCGGTAGACGCACGACGATCGCTTCGTGAACGGTTGGTACAGTCTGGTACTGCTCGTCCGTATCCCTGGGCCATCATAATGGACCATAATGGACGAAATGCCTTTAATGGTTGCGCAGAAGGCACAGCGCTTCCGGGTTCATGGGAACGGTGTTCCCTTTCTTCCGCGGCATGCGTGGCAAGGCACAATCATCGGGCCGGCCGCGCGCCATTGCCTGACGTCCAAAGCCGATAAACCCGCTTTGCAGCGTAGCGCCCGTGTGCCAGGACCTGGTGCCAGGCGCCTGCCTGCGCGTTAAGGGCCCCGCCTGCGTAGGCCCGGAGGGGTGCGCACCCGTGCGCGCCGGCAGGGCATGATCGCCCGGCACGGCTGGCCCATGCTGCACCAGTCAGACGAGCGGCCTTTACCACAGCGTGTAACGCGCGCCGAGGAAGAAGTGGCGCGGGGCGGCGGGAAAGAACTGCGGCGCGCCAAACCCCGCGTTGCCGTACAGCAATACGCTGCTGCCCAGGACATTGTTGATGTCGAGGTACGCCTCCAGGCCCGCAAAGGACGACGACGGCGCGAAGCGATACCGCAGGGACGCGTTGACCAAGGCATGGGCATCGACTTCGTACTCAGCGCTCAGCGCACCCGTCGCATCGCGCCCACCCCCGTTGTCCACGAACTGTGCACCCGTATACAAGAGGTCCATACGCACGCTGAGCCCCTTGATGCGGTAGGTAAGCCCGCCGCTTGCCACCGGCGACGGAAAGCCCGCAATCGGGTTGTTCGCCCGATCTACGCCCTCGGGCGTAACGTACTCTACAAACTCCACAAAGCGGCTCCGGCTGAAGGTTGCGTTGCCGTAGGCGTCCAGGCCCGGACTGAGCCGAACCGCGGCCTCCAGCTCTAAGCCCATGTGCCGCGTCTTCTGCGCGTTGCCCGTGCGCGGCACGCCGAACTGGTCCAAGCCGCCGCTAGGGACGATTTCGTCGCTGAACTCCATAATAAATACGTTCGAGGCAACCCGCCAGGATGTCTGCGATGCCTGCACGCCCAGCTCCACATCAACAAGATGCTCGGGGCCCACAAAAGGCGCATCGTAGTCGTAGTTGCCCGCGCGGTCCTGCCTGAACTGGGGCGTGGCACCCGCGCCTGCTTCTTCGCCTTCATACAGCGACTTGTGCCGGGGCTCGCGATTGGCGCGCGCAACGCTGACGTACGCGCTCAGCGGACGCTCCGGGTTGAAGGTCACGCCCAGCCGCGGGTTGACGAAGAAGTACGGCACCTGAAAGGCATTGCCGAAGAACGCTTCGTCATACGTGCGGTACTGCCGCCAAGTGAGCTGCATATCGGCCTGGACCGCGATCCTCGGATGCGGTCGCGCCAGGTGACTGCCAAACGCGGAGGCGACCACCTTCTCGCCGCGTACGCTGTACACGCGGTAGTCGCGCCCGGGCCCCACCACCTCTTCCGGCAACCCCGAAGCCTCCTGTACGCGACCCCAGCGCAGCGACCGGTGCAGCCGCGCCTCCAGGCCTAAAGCCGTCTCGCCTGCGCCGTGCACCCAGGTGACGCGCGGCAGCCATCCCACCTGATACTGGTCCAGTGCCGCCCTGAACAGCACCTGCACATCCGGTGCCGACTCGTACAAAGGATGCGCACGCTCAATGACCGTGAGGCCCCGCCACTTCGGGGGCAGGCGCAAGAAGTCCGCCGAGCGGTACGTGCCTCCAAAGTCAAAATGGCCCACGCCGGCGACCCAGAAGAATGTCTGCTTGAAAAGCACATCCGGCCCGACCTGCCACTCGTGGAGCAGCTCCGCGTGCGGCTGGTGAAACCATTCCTCGTCCTGTGTCGCTGCGCTGAAGTTGTACCGGCGACCAATGACGGTGCCGTATGCGTCGGTGACCGGCGCGGTGTTGGCCGCCTTCGGTATGCCCACATAGGCCAAGCCGTCGTTCTGCGGGCCGCCATAGGCCTGCAGCGTGATTGTATGTCGCTCGCCGTAACGCGTAAGCCCCGCAAAGAAGCGCCAGAACTTCGACCATGACCAGTCGCGATACCCATCGGTTAATAGGCGGCTGACGCGGCCGTAGGCCACATAGCGTCCGCGAACAAGCCCTGAGTTGGCCTGCAGCGTGTAACGCTGCGTGTTGTAGGACCCATAGCCAAGCTCCAGACGTGCGTACGGCTCTGCTTCATAGGGCGAGGCCACAATGTTGATCGCGCCGCCAATGCCCATGGAGCCGTAGAAGGACGACCCCGCGCCCCGCTGCACCTGAATGTCCTTGATGGTCCCCTGCAAGTCGTAGAAGTTGATCCAGTACACATTGTGCCCCTCGGGATCGTTCTGCGGCACGCCGTTGATGGCCACTGCCACGCGGCGCTGCCCAAATCCGCGCAGGCGCAGGTGCGTGTAGCCGAGGTCGTTGCCGTTCTCGGAGTAATACGTCATCGATGTGCTGCGCCGCAGGTTGGCGGGCAGATCTTTCATGCCCGGCAACAGGCCAAGCTCCCGGGCCGGGATGTTGCTGTGCGTAATGGGCGTCAGCTGCCGCCGGGCCCGGTCGGTGCTGACCACCACCGCGGGCACCTCCAATGCACGCATAGAAAGCACGATGGTGAGCGCCTCCGGCTCTTCGCCGACCACGAGCGCACGCCGGTGCGGCGCGTGTCCCACATAGGTCGCCACAAGTTCATAGCGTCCCGCGCGCACACCCGGAATCTCGAAGGTGCCGGCGGATGTCGTGATCGCAGCGTAACGCTCCTGGCCCGTGACCGCGTCAAAGAGTTGGATGGCCGCGCCTGCCAGCGGCGCGGCGTCATCGCCCACAACAGTGCCCACAACCTGGGCTGAGGTTGCAAGCGGGAGGGCGCAAAGGCCCACAAAAAGAGCAAAGCTTCGGATCATGGCTGCAAACAACAAAGGCCGCCCACAATCGTGAGGCGGCCTTCAGCCATGTCGGACTCGTCTTCCCTACGCCGGTATGAGCCGGATCAGGTTCAAAGGGTCTAATCTCAGCCTCCTGGCAGGAGGCACCCCTAACGATGTGGGCATCGTAGTGCGGAAAAACCGGTGCGGGCCCTGCCCAGCGGGGCAGGGCCCATGCACCGGCCAAAGGATTCCTGGCACCGTCCTACTCTCCCACCACGAAGGGCAGTACCATCGGCGCTGCGGGACTTAACGGCTCTGTTCGGAATGGGAAGAGGTGTGCCCCCCGCGCTATAAGCACCAGAAAACTCGCGTGCTGACAATAAGTCCTGACACGATGACATCGCCGCATAAACGCCGCAAGCGCAAACAACCTAACGGTATCAAAAAATCAAAGATTTAAGCCTGATGGGCTATTAGTACGGCTCGGCTGAACATGTTACCATGCGTACACCTGCCGCCTATCAACGTCCTCGTCTTGAACGGCCCATAGGGGAGACCTAGTCTTGCGGTGGACTTCGTGCTTAGATGCTTTCAGCGCTTATCCCGTCCGAACATAGCTACCCTGCGATGCAGCTGGCGCCACAACAGGTGCACTAGAGGTTCGTCCACTCCGGTCCTCTCGTACTAGGAGCAGCTCCGCGCAAGTCTCCAACGCCCACGGTAGATAGGGACCGAACTGTCTCACGACGTTCTGAACCCAGCTCGCGTGCCGCTTTAATGGGCGAACAGCCCAACCCTTGGGACCTTCTCCAGCCCCAGGATGCGACGAGCCGACATCGAGGTGCCAAACCTCCCCGTCGATGTGAACTCTTGGGGGAGATTAGCCTGTTATCCCCGGCGTACCTTTTATCCTTTGAGCGACGGCCCATCCATAAGGAACCGCCGGATCACTAAGTCCTGCTTTCGCACCTGCTCGACCTGTATGTCTCGCAGT
>LXNJ01000326.1_pt1 | contig 34530 bp, 27 predicted proteins | sample 809081 | NCBI WGS metagenome assembly LXNJ01 (sample SAMN04870510, study PRJNA318959) | sponge metagenome | biome: sponge; feature: marine sponge reef; material: water | host: Petrosia ficiformis | place: Greece: Milos, Mediterranean Sea | collected 2013-05-29 | depth 5-7 m | reverse complement strand
GCGCCGTCTTTCCCATGGACGGGCGCCCCGCGATGATGATCAGGTCCGAATTCTGCCACCCGCCCGTTAACGCATCCAGCGCGCCGAATCCGCTGGTAATACCCGTGAGTCCGCTCTTGCGACCATGTATGCTGTCCAGATACTTGACCGTTTCGGAGACAAATTCCTTCAGGGGCTTGGCCTGGCGGCGCAGCGGGGACTCCGAAATCTGGAAGATGTCATTTTCTACCGCGTCCAGGAGGTGGAAGGCATCCGACTTCGGGTTATAGGCGTCGCGCAAGGATTGATTTAGGGTGACGATCAGATCGCGCAGCAGCGCCTTTTCTGCGACGACCTGGGCATGGAAATCGACGTTGGCAGCCGATTCGATGCTGGACGTCAGCTCAGCCAGATATGGTGTGCCGCCGATCTTTCCAAGGTCGCCTTGCTTGCGAAGCTGCTCGGCCAGCGTGACGAGATCCACCGGTTCGGTACGCTCGAACAGGGTGCATATGGCCCGGAAGATTTTCTGGTTCTTCGGAACATAGAAAGATTCTGCCACCAACCGCTCCAGCGCGCGGGGGACGGCCCGACTCTCCACAATCATGGCACCCAGGATCGCGCGCTCACAATCCGGTGCCTGGGGCTGCTGCCGACCGACCGACTCGCTCACTCGGCGGAGGTGGCGTTCACGCGGCTGGACCTCGTCGTGTGCAGGCATAGGGGGCCTCTAAGGACGCTGCAGCGCGTCGTACTGGGCGCGCAGCCGCTGCACATCGATCCAGGTCGGACGCTTCCAGCCGGGGTTGCGCAGCAATGCGGCGGGATGATAGGTAACAAACAGGGGAATACCGCAATAGTTGTGCACTTCCTTGCGCATTGCGCCCAGCGAGAGCGTCCGGTTCAGGAGCGCATTGCCCGCAATCCTGCCCAAGCAGCAGAGCAGCTTCGGCTGAATGATCGCGAGTTGCTGATAGAGTATCGGGATATGCGCAGCAATCTCGTCCGGCTCGGGGTTCCGATTGCGGGGCGGCCGTGTCTTGAGAATGTTGGTGATAAAGACCTCCTCCCGATCAAAGTTGATGGCTTGCAGGATCTTGGTCAACAGTCGGCCAGCGGGCCCTACAAACGGAAGGCCTTGCTGGTCCTCGTCTTGTCCGGGTGCCTCGCCAATCAGCACCAGGTCCGCATTCGGGTTGCCAGCGCCGGGCACCGCATGGGTGCGATCGGCATCTATGGGAATGAGGATGTTGCTGCGGACGTACTCAGCAACGTCTTCCAAGGTGGCAAGGGCCCGAACAGGCGAAGCCGCCGGGATTCGTGCACGCACGCGTTCGGCAAAGCTGTAGCCCGGAATGATCGGCCCCTGGAGCGCCAAATCGTCTTCAATCCCTACGCGGAGCGAAGCAAAAAGGTCCATCCAAGCCGCCCGTTGATGAACACGCAAGATACCGGTGCGGACCGCCGCGATTCAAGGGTCACACAAGGCGACTTATGAGCTAAATATCCACAATGTTATGCACACGGTTCGCTACGTTCGGCCCCGGACGCGGGCAGGATGCGCTCCAGGAGCGCTTCCGCTACCGCTCGCTTCGGCATACGCGCGAGGCGCTCTTCGGAGCCATCGCGCCCGAGCAGCGTTACGCGGTTGGTGCCCGTGCCAAAGCCTGCACCAGCCTCGTTCACGTAGTTGAGCACAACCCAGTCCAGGTTCTTGGCCTTAAGCTTCTGCCGCGCATTGGCGACGCCGTCGTGGGTTTCCATGGCGAAGCCGATGAGCACCTGTCCAGGTCGCTTGTCCGCCCCAAGCGCCTGAAGAATGTCTTTGGTAGGTGCAAGCGCGATCGCGCGCACAGCATCGCGATCGCGCTTCTTGAGCTTCCGAGCCGAGGGTGCGGCGGGTGCATAGTCCGCTACTGCGGCCGCCATGAACACGTAATCCGCCGAGCCGTGTGCGGCGACCGCGCTGGCCATCTCCGCGGCCGTTTCCACATCCACCCGGGACACGCCTGCGGGCGTCTTCAGGTGCGAGGGGCCACTTACGAGCGTCACCTGTGCACCGCGGCGCGCGAGCGCGTCGGCTAGTGCGAACCCCATCGTACCCGTAGAGCGATTGGTCACAACACGCACGGCGTCCACAGGCTCGCGGGTCGGACCGGCGGTGACCAGCGCATGGGTTCCTGCAAGGGTGGTGGCGCGGCGCACAAGAGCTTTGATGCGGGTCACGATGGCATGAGGCTCCGGCATGCGCCCGTAACCTGTCAAGCCGCTGGCCAGCTCGCCAAGTTCTGCGTCCATGACGTGGTATCCATAGGCTGCTAGCTGCGCCAAGTTGGCGCGAACAGCGCGGTGCATGTACATGTCATGGTCCATGGCCGGGCACACCAGGACGGGGCACTGCGCAGCAAGTACCGTCGCTGCAAGCATGGAGTCGGCAAACCCATGGGACAGTTTCGCCAAGGTTTGGGCCGACAGCGGCGCGATGATGCACAGGTCCGCCCACCGGCCGAGCGCAACGTGCTGGGTCCAAGTCTTATGATCGGCGAACATGTCCGTCAGCACCGGACGTCTGGATACGGTCGCCAACGTCTCGGCCGTAACAAAACGGGTCGCCGTAGGCGAAGCCAGCACCTGAACTTCGGCTCCTTCGCGCACAAGCAGCCGCACGAGCTCCGGCGTCTTATAGGCAGCGATGCTGCCGGTGACCCCCAGGATCAGTTTGCATCCGCGCAACAAGCAGTCCTTCATGGCGCATCCAGAACGTGGCGGATCAGCGCAACCGCCCGGGCGACCGCCGCGTCAAGGTCGTGATTTACGATGGCGGCATCGAATGTGTTGGCATGCTGCATCTCTTCCGCGGCCCGCCGAAGCCGCACCTGGAGGGTGCGGCCGGATTCGGTAGCGCGCTTACGGAGCCGTTCTTTTAGCGCGTTCATATTCGGGGGCTTGATGAAGATAACGAATGCCTCGTCCTGATAGTCCTTCTTGAGGCGCAGCGCACCCTTTACGTCGATGTCCAGCAGCACCGGCTCCGCCTTGGACGCTTGTGCAATCTCCGCGCGGAGCGTACCGTAGAATGTTCCGGGGTAGACTTCCTCAAACTCGGCGAGATGATCCTCGTGAATGAGTCGCTCGAACTCTTGTCTGGACACAAAGAAGTAGTCTTTGCCGTGCGTTTCTGTACGCCGAGGCGGTCGGGTGGTGGCCGACACCGAGAAGCGAAGCTGCGGAAACTGTGCCAGAAGCCGCCGGGCAACGGTGGTTTTCCCCGCGCCGCTGGGGGCGGTTACTGCGATGATTCTGTGGCAAGCCATACGCTTCCTACGCCGAAAGGCGATGCTGGATCAACAGGCCGAGGAATAATCATGGGCGCCGGGCCCGCTAGCCTTTGCGGTAGTATGCCAATCCAGGGGATGGCGAACCACCGCAGTATGCGGCACGAACGGCCATATCGTCGGCCATGCGCGGAAAAGATCGGCCGCGTCCATCACCCGTCCGACAAAGGAAGCCTGCCATACACATGGAACAGCTCGCTGCGCCCGCGGGCGCGCCTCCGACAGTCAGCGATTAGCGCAGCGCAGCCATGGCTCATCAAGGGCTCATCATTTGCGCAGAATCAGTATATTCAGCAACAATCCAAAGTAAATCTTGCTCCTCTTCCCTTCAAGCCTGAAGGCGAAGGATCGCGGCGTGCATAGAAGGCAGCGAAATGCAGGGAGTGGCCAGTGCCGACGGACAACAGGGCTGGCCAGCGCCGTATTCGTGATTTTGAAAACAGGCCTTTAAGTAAGGCTCACCGATGCTATTTGCGCCATGAGAGTGTCCAAACCAGCACGCGTCGCCCTGGTGGCGGCGCTGATTTTGCCCCTGGCAGCGGTGCTTCTGCCACAAGCGCCAGCACGCGTGCAGGGCCCTGAAGGCCTGTTCCTGGCGTCGGAAAAAGCCAAACAGCTTAAGACCGAACAGGGGTACCCGGACCTTTTCATGCAGTATCACCACCAGATCCGATCATCAGCAAGCGGCGTAAACGACTACACGACGGGCTATCGGGTCAAGGAGCTGAATACGGCGCTGGCCGCCGCCAAGACGGCCACCAGACTGGGGTGGATCGAGCGCGGCCCGGGCAATGTCGGTGGTCGTACGCGCCCGCTGCTGGTGGATCCGGATGATCCGCTGCAGCATACCTGGTGGGCGGGGTCGGTCGGCGGCGGGCTGTGGAAGACGATCAACGGCGGGTTGAACTGGCAGTATCAGACGGACCACCTACCCAACCTGTCGGTAACGGCATTAGCCATGGCCGAAAGCGACCACGATGTCTTATACATGGGGACCGGCGAGGGTTTTGGCAACATCGACCGCGTGGGCGGCAGCGGCATGTTCAGGTCTAGAGATCGCGGCCAGAGTTGGGAGCATCTGATGGTCACGACCGTGGGGACGGATTTCGCCTATGTGAACCGACTGGCGGTCCATCCCACCAATGCGGATGTGGTGCTCGCGGCGACCAACGAGGGCCTCTTTCGCACCACCGATGGCGGAGATTCCTGGACGGCGGTGTACAGGGGTTCCGGGCGCATTCAGGATCTCCGGGCCCAGCCGGGCAACTTTGACGTGCTGGTTGCGACCGAAAACGGCCGCGGCATCTTGCGCTCTTCGGACGCAGGCCGTTCGTGGGTGCACGCCGATGTGCTCTGGCAGGATGGGCCCGGGCGCATCGAAGTGGCCTATTCGCCCTCCGACCCAGCGGTGGCCTATGCCGCCGCCAACACAGCAGCGCAAGGCGGTCAGTTGTACAGGTCCGAGGATGGCGGTGCGACATGGCTGCCCACCTTCGAGCCAACAAACACCAACTGGCTGGGGTCTCAGGGCTGGTACGACAACACACTGGCGGTCCACCCGTTCGATCCTGATATAGTATTTCTGGGGGGCATTCAGCTGTGGCGGACGGTTCTTTCAGGGGAGACAAGGGATGTATCGGGTCCTTCCAGTCTCGACCGCGGCGGCACGGATCAGTGGCTCGTCCTGCGAGACATTGGGGGAGGCGCGCACTTCGGCATCCTGCACTATTTCGGTGACGAAGGAGGCGATGTGACGCCGGCCGACTACGGGACCGTGGAGATTCGATTTGGGCAGGGAACGCAGAGGGCGCATCGCTACTGGGTGCCAGAAGACGCCGGGTCCGATGGCGATGGTACGTCGGGCGTGCCGGACTCTCTCTATATCTGGGGCGGTTATGTGGAGGTGCCCTTCCAGGTTTGGGATACGGACAACAACAAGCAGCTGGCTGTTTCCTTCAGAGACCAGGCGGACGATGGCGAGTGGACGCTCACCCACAGGAACTTCAGCGGGGGGCGCGATGGCCACAGCCGCGAGTACACGTTCATAAACAAGTATGAATACGACCCCAACGCGGCGCAGCCCGAGATGGCGCGCAACGGCGGCCACGCCGTAGGGCGTCTGTACTATTTCTGGCCTATTCTGCGAGACGGAGCCTCCTTCGATCCCGAAAATCTTCCGGCGCAAACCATAACGATTACCTTTGCCAGAGGGACTGCCGTGGTGCGGTCTATCGACCGCCGGATCGATGCCAGCGGGCTGGCACATGTGGACCATCACAACATTGTGCCCGTTCCCGTGGATCCGGCCAGTGAAACGTTCTGGGTACTCAATGCCAATGATGGCGGTGTGGCCGTGTCCAAGAACGGCGGCGAGTTGTTCCGGGAGGTGGACCGTGCGTTTGCAGGCTACAACACGGCTCAGTTCTACGGTGTCTCCAAGAGACCGGGCGTCAGCATGTACCTGGCGGGCACGCAGGACAACGGGACCTGGCGGTCCTTTCCGAATGCCAACAGCCAGCGCGGGTGGCAGCGTCAGTTAGGAGGCGATGGCTTTGAAACGGTGTGGCACAGCAAGGACGACAAGAAGATGCTGGGGTCCATCCAGTTCAATCTGATCTACCGGTCACTCAACGGGGGCACGAGCTGGGCGAGCGCTCTGCCGGGCGAAACGGGCGACAATGGACAATTCATCACCACGCTCGCCAGCTCCGATGCTGCGCCGGACGAGGTCTACACCTCAGGCAGGTCGGGCGTCTGGCGTTCTACGGATTTTGCCGGATCTTGGACTCTTACGCCGATCTCTTCGCACTGGGGCTTCTGGCACGGTGGCAAGGTCCGCGTATCGCTGGCGGATTCGACGGTGGTTTGGGCAGGCCATGGCATGGATGACGGGCGCAGAATGCACATCTCGAGAAACCGCGGCGAGTCATTCAGAGCCACGGAGCTGCCCGTGATGAGCCCGACCCCGTCGGCGCGCCTTTCGGGCCTCGCAACGCACCCGACGGAGGCGGGCACCGCATACGCGCTGTTCTCACGACGCAGCCGGCCCAAGGTGCTGGAAACCAAGAACTACGGCGAGACATGGAGCGATCTGTCCGGTTTTGCCGGTTCGTCGAGCGGCGAAAGCAGCAACGGTTTTCCCAACGTAGCCGTGCACGATCTGGTGGTGATGCCGCATTCGACGAACGTCATCTGGGTAGGGACAGACATTGGACTGTTCAAGTCCAAGAGCTATGGCGCTGAGTGGAACTACGCGCACAACGGGTTGCCTGCGGTGTCCATATGGCGGATGAAGGTGCGAGACGATGAGGTCGTCGTTGCAACGCACGGCCGCGGCATATGGACGGTGCCGACAGGCGATGTTGATGTTGCGATAGAAGAGGACCCGGCCGACGTGCCTACAGGGTTCGGCTTGCACCCGAACTATCCCAACCCGTTCAACGCGTCGACCATCCTGCGCTTTACCGTGCCGGAAGCGGTCGATGTCTGTGTGACCATCTTTGATGCACAGGGCCGCAAGGTTCGTGTGCTCACGGATCGCCGGTACGAGGCGGGGACGCACGCCTTGACCTGGGATGTCGGCGCTGAGGCCAGCGGCGTCTACTTCGCTCGCCTGGAGTCGGATGGCAAGCTTGTGCGGATCCGACAGATGACGCTCGTCAAGTAGGAACGGCTTTCAGCAGGACGCGCCCTGCACGCAGGTGGGGCGCAGCACCGCGCGGCATAGGTGCCGCCTGCTCGCGCCTGTGCGGAGAGGGAGGGATTCGAACCCTCGGTACCCGTCTAGAGTACACTCGCTTTCCAGGCGAGCCCGTTCGGCCGCTCCGGCACCTCTCCGTCTAGATCTCCATGATGGCGTGCTCCTTGACGCGGAGGATGTCGTCAATCTTTCGGACGAACGAGTTCGTTTCGTCCTGCAGTCGACCCTCCGCCAGGTAGCGCATGTCTTCCGACAGCTTTTCCTCCTCCTGCGTAGCCTTCACATCGTCCTTGGCATGCCGGCGAATGTTGCGGATGGCGATCTTGGCTTCCTCGCCCAAGCGGCGTGCGCTCCTTACGAGCGCCCGCCGGCGTTCTTCGGTGAGCGGCGGCACGGGCACGCGAATCAGGGCCCCGTCGTTGGAAGGATTCAGTCCCAAATCTGAAGACATGATCGCGCGCTCTACGCTGCGAAAGGTGGCGCGGTCCCAAGGTTGGACGATGATGAGGTCAGGCTGCGGCGCGGTAACGGAGGCCAAATGGTTGAGCGGCATCATTTTGCCGTACGCATTCACTTTGACATCCTGCAGCATCATCGGTGTGGCGCGCCCTGCACGGATGCCTTGCAACTTGCCCCTGAAGTCCGCAATGGTCTTGTCCATGCGCTCCAGGGCATCCTCCAGGATCATTTCCAGGATCTCATCAAGCATCCGCGTGCCCCTCCCAGTGCACCAGCGTGCCCACGCGCTCTCCCTGCACAATGCGGAGCAGGCTGCCCGTGGTGTTCACGTCAAAAACGATGATGGGCAGTTTGGACTCCCTGCAGAGCGTGAACGCCGTCATGTCCATTACACGCAAACCGCGCTGAATAACCGCTTCCCCGGCGATGCGGTGGTAGCGCGTAGCATCGGGGTGCTCCTCCGGATCCTTGGAGAAGATGCCATCCACACGCGTACCCTTGATGAGCACTTCCGCATCAATCTCCAGGGCTCGCAGCGCCGCGGCGGTATCCGTCGTAAAGTACGGACTGCCAGTCCCGCTGCCAAAGATGACCACGCGGCCCTTCTCCAGATGCCGAAGCGCCCGGCGCCGAATAAACGGCTCAGCAATCTCCTCCATGGCAATGCTGGACTGGAGCCGGGTTTCCAGGCCGCGCTGCTCCAACGCGTCCTGCAGGGCCATCGCGTTGATCATGGTGGACAGCATGCCCATGTAGTCGCTCATGGCGCGCGTCATGCCGGCGGATGCGTCCCGCACGCCGCGGTAGATGTTGCCGCCGCCAATGACCAGCGCGACAGACACGCCTGCCTGCGCCACGCTGTCGATCTCGCGCGCGTAGCGCGTGAGGACATCTTTATCGATGCCGAACGACTGTCGGCCCAAGAGGGCTGAACCACTCAGCTTGACCAGGACGCGGCGGTATACTGGGCAAGGCTTGGGTTCCACCAGGAAGCGGTTCTGAAACAGCGCGGCAGCGCTAGTTTCCCAGCTGGTACCGCACAAAGCGGTGTAGCTCCGCCCCTGCGCGCGTAAGGATGTCGCGCACGCTTACCGAGGCGTCTTTGACAAACGGTTGATCCACCAGCACATGGTCCTTGAAATACTTTTCCAGATACCCGCGGGCAATGCGATCCAAGACATGGGCCGGCCTGCCGGCGCTGCGGGCCGCCTCACGACCGATCTCTATCTCCCGGGCCTGCACCGCTTCCGGAACCTCCGTGCGAAAAGCCGCCACGGGGTTGAGTGCGGCTACCTGCATGGCCACATCCCGGCCGGTGTCTTCTATCTGGCCGTTGCCTGACAAAGCCACCAGCACACCGAGCTGCGCGCCTGGGTGCACGTACGCGACTACATGCCCCGACGGGCTGCTTAACACTGCGCAGCGGCGAATGCCCATGTTTTCGCCAATCTTGCCGGTAAGCGCAATTAGCGCCTGCCCTACGGTCTGGCCGCCGCTGATCTCGCAGGCCAGAAGGGCCTCCACATCCGCGGGTGTGTGCGTCAGGAGCGTGCGGGCGACGGAATCCGCAAAGGAAACAAATTCGTCATTGCGAGCCACGAAATCGGTCTCGCAGTTCACTTCGGCGATCACGCCGGTACGTCCGTCCGCGCTGACCCGCGCCACGATCAGGCCCTGAAGAGTCTCCTTGTGTGCGCGCTTCGCGGCAACCTTCCGGCCCTTCTTGCGCAACAGGTCCACGGCTGCATCCACATCGCCTTTTGCCTCGGTGAGGGCGCGTTTGCAGTCCATAATGCCAGCCCCCGTCTTGTCCCGGAGCTGTTTCACGTCTTTTGCAGTAATCGCCATAGTTACTAGGATTGAGCCGCTGTGGTGCGCCTGCGCTCCCGACGCGTCTTGTGTCCTTGCTTTGTCTCTGTCCGAGCAGCAGCCCGCTGATCCCGCTCTCGCTTCTCCTTCTCCAGCCTGCGCGTTTTGGTTTCAATATCGTGCTGCTTCTTGCCTTCGCTGACCGCGCTCGCGATAACAGAAGTGATCAGCGCGATGGACTTGTTAGCATCGTCATTGCAGGGGATCACATGATCCACCAGGTCGGGGTCGCAGTTGCTGTCAACCATGGCGATGATCGGGATGCCCAACTTGCGCGCTTCCGCCACTGCGATATGCTCGCGGTTGATGTCGACGATGAACAGTGCCCCCGGCATCCGCGCCATGTTGGCAATCCCGCTCAGGTTGCGCTCCAGCTTTAAGCGCTCGCGGGCCTTCATGAGGCGCTCTTTCTTCTTGAGCTGCTCCATTGTGCCGTCCATCTCCATCTTGCCGAGGTCTTCCATGCGCCGGATACTCTTGCGTATTGTCTGGAAGTTGGTCAGCGTGCCCCCCAGCCAACGCTCCACCACAAACGGTGCCCCGCACACCAGGGCGCTGTCGCGCACCGACTTCTGGGCTTGCTTTTTGGTGCCGACAAAAAGCACGGCCTTGCCCTGCTTGGCGAAGCGCGCAGCAGCGTCCGCGGCCTTTTCAAGCAGCCGCTGCGTCTGGACCAGATCAATGATGTGAATGCTGTTGCGCTGCATAAAGATGTAGGGACGCATCTTCGGATTCCACCGGCTGGTAAGGTGGCCAAAGTGCGTGCCGGCGCGCAAGAGTTCTTCAATCTGAACCCGGAATGCGGGCTCCGTGCTGGTCTGATTCGCCATCAAGTCGTTGGGTTAATCCGCTACTGTCGTCACGTGCACTGGCAAAACCGTTCGGTCACCCTGACAGGCATCAGACAGTATGAGAAGTAAGGTTTTATCGTTTAGAGAACTGGAATCGTTTGCGAGCCTTGGGTCGGCCGTACTTCTTGCGTTCCACCATGCGCGGATCGCGCGTCAACAGCCCCGCGTCACGCAGCGGCTTACGAAAGTCATCGCCTGCTTTCACGAGCGCCCGCGCAATGCCCAGCCGAATGGCTTCGCATTGTCCGGTCAGTCCGCCGCCGTGCACATTGATGACGATGTCGTAGCTGCCCAGGGCACCCGTAATCGAAAGGGGCATAAGCAGCGTATTTTGCCGGACTTCCGTGGAAAAGTACTCCTTCAGCGGGCGGCGATTGATCTTCACATCGCCACTGCCGGGGCGCAGGTAGACCCGCGCCGTCGCGGTCTTGCGCCGGCCAACGGCGTTGTACTGCGTGGGAGTTGCCATCAGTTGTTAAAGAGCCAGTAGTTGCGGCCGTTGGGCCTGGTGCGGATGTTCGCTTCCCACATACACCTTGAGCTTTTTCAGCATCTGCCGACCCAGCGGCCCTTTCGGCATCATGCCCTTTACGGCATGCCGCACTAAGTGCTCCGCGCGGCGCTGGCGCATCTCGTGCACGGTCAGGGAACGCAAACCGCCCGGATAACCGCTGTAGCGGTAGTAGCGCTTGCCATTCTCTTTGTTGCCCGTAAAGCGTACGCACTCCGCATTGATCACGATAACGTAGTCGCCCGTGTCCACATGCGGCGTATACGCAGGTTTGTGCTTGCCGCGCAAGATGGCTGCGACCGTTGAAGCCAGCCGCCCAACGACCTGGTGCCTGGCGTCGACCACATACCAAGTGCGGACGATGTCCTGCACCCGGGCACTACGAGTCTTGAAGCTCAGAGTATCCATTGATTGCATGCGCATCCGTGGGAAGCACACTGAAACGTCGCCCACCAGGCGAATGTTCACATGCCAATCGGATTCTTTACGCGATCTTGATCACGCGTAACGGTTCAGCGCAATAGGCATGACCAGCATAAAGAGATCAGCACCCGGGATCTGCTCCGTCGGGTGCACGATACCGGCCTTGTCCGCCTTGCCCCACAAAATGATGACATCGTCGCTATCGATGTTCTGGAGGACGCCGGCAAGGTAGCGGGCGTTGAAAGCCAGCGTCAACTTGCCGGTTTCCTCCGGGCTGTCCTCAAACTCGCAAGGGATCGTTTCAAAAGCGGAGTGGGAGCGCTCAAGGTCCTCGGCACTGACCTTCATGGAGTCAGGCGACACATCCACGCGGATCTGTTGAATGGTCGTCCCCGCGAAGAGCGCCGTGCGCTGTACGGCGGCAAGGAAATCCATGCGATTGACCGTAAGCCGCCGCTCGTTTTTCAGCAAGGACACAACGCGCTCGTATTTGGGAAAGGGCGCATCGATCCGGGCGGCGGTCAGGCTGGCCGTGCCAAAGTCAAAGCACACATGGTGTTTGCTCACTTTCAGCGTGCAGGTGTCCTGGCCGGACAGACGGCCCAAGGTCTTGAGCGGGGCGCCGGGGACCACCACATCAGCAGTGCCCTCGCATTTGGCAGTGGTCACCTTGAAGCGCACCAGGCGATGGCTGTCGGTGGCAACGATATACAGGCCATCTTCACGAAGCTGGAAAAGGAACCCTGTCATGGCCAGCCGTGCCGGCTCCTGCCCGATGGCGAAGCTGCTCGTAGCGATAGCCTTCAGCAAGAGATCCCGTTCAATCTCGACCTTATGCAGCGGATCCACGCCCGGGATCGCAGGAAAGTCTCCCCCGTCAAACCCGGATACGACGTACTGGCCGCGTTCGGTTGTGATGGTGAGCCGGAAACTATCCGAGTATTCAAAAGTGACCGACTCATCCCCCAAGCTTCGCATTGTCTTAAGCAAATACGAGGCAGGAACAGCGATGCGTGCCGGGCGCTCCGGAGGCGGGCCTGCAAACTGGACCTTGAGGTGCTCCACGATGGAGTGAAGATGAAGGTTAGTCGCCGCCAGACGAAGGTGGTCATCCTCGTCACGTTCAAGCAGTATGCAGGTTGCAATAGGCAGCGTCGTCTTTTGCTTGATGGCTGCCTCTACGCTTTCCAAGGCCCGTGTCAGGACCTTGCTGTTGGTGGTGAATTTCATGGAACTCTTGAGAGGTTGGTAACGAATCTACGCAAAAACGACGGCCTTGTGCCCACAGTTAAGGGCCTCCGGCGGCGCGAGGAGTGGCGCCTCAGGGAGGGTTCGCAATGAGCGAACGCCGGATGTGCACCATCATTTCGCGGTACTGCGAATTCGTTTCCATCTGGTTGTTCACGCTTCGCTCCGAATGCACTACCGTGGAGTGGTCGCGTCCGCCAAACTGCAGCCCAATGGTCTTCAGCGAATTCTGAGTAAGCTCCCTCGCAAAGAACATTGCGATCTGGCGCGCCTGTACGACCTCTCTTTTTCGCGTCTTTGCACGGACGAGGTCTGGATTCAGCTTGAAGTAGTCGCAGACGATCTTCACGATATAGTCGATCGTTACGTGGGTGGGCTGATCGTGGATGAAGTCTTTGAGTGCCTGTCGCGCCATGGCGGCGTTGATTTCGTCATGGAGCAGCGTGGCATGGGTCATCAGGCGCACAAGCGCCCCCTCCAGCTCTCGGATGTTGCTCTTGATGTTGCGGGCAATAAAGTCAGTGACGTCCTGCGGCAGATCAAGGCCCTCGTCTGCAGCCTTTCGGTTCAGGATGGCCATACGTGTTTCCAGGTCAGGGATCTGCACGTCCGCCGCCAAGCCCCACTGAAAACGGGACAAGAGTCGCTCTTCGATGCCCTTGATGTCCTTCGGCGGCCGGTCAGCCGACAGAATGATCTGCTTCCTGAGGTGGTGCAGCTCGTTGAAGACATGGAAGAACATTTCCTGGATCTTCTCCTTCTTGCCGAAGAACTGCACGTCGTCCACAATGAGCACATCGATGCTCCGGTAGTACGCCGAAAACTGACCGATCCTGTGCTGCTCAATGGACTGCACGAATTCGTTCAAGAAGTGTTCGCTGGTCACATACCGGACACGCTTGCGTGTGTGATTGGCCAAGACATGGTTGCCGATTGCCTGGATGAGATGCGTCTTGCCCAGGCCCACGCCCCCGTAGACAAGGAAGGGGCTGAACGAATTGTCTTCGGGGTCTTGTGCGATGGCCAAAGCCGCACTGCGGGCCAGGCGGTTGCAGTCTCCTTCAACAAAGTTGTCAAACGTATTGCACCTGGAAAGACGGCTTTCTGAGGCCGGAAGCGGCACGGGAGCATTTGGCACGACCAGGTCTGGCGCTGGCCGTTTGATCACGGTCTGCGGCTGGGCGCGCAGCAAACTCGATTCACTGGGGGCGCTTTCTGCTGGCTGCGCAATGATAATCTTGTAGTACAGCCGGGCGTCCGGTCCCAGCACGCGCGTGACAGTCTCGCGGATCAGGTGATAGAAGTGCTCCTCCAGCCATTCGTAGAAGAAGTGGCTGGGAAGCTCGACTGTCAGCCGAACCTCTGAATCAACCTGGTCCAGCTCTAATGGCTTGATGGGCTCGAACCACGTAACGAAGGTGGTGGGGTTGTCTGAGCTGCTCTCAATGTTGTCCCGGATCACCTTGAGGCAGGCATTCCAGGCTTCTTTAGCGGTGGGTTGCATTCAGTCGGCAGGCATTCAATCAGACACAGGTACAATGGTACAATTCGGGGTGCGTCAGGCTGCTGCGTCGATATGAAAATCATGCAGCACCGTCGTACCAGCACAGTCGTACGTCAGGCTCCGGCACGCGCGAGACAGTCTCGCAGAGCGGCGATAGCAGCGCGCTCCTTGCCACCCGTTAAGGACAGGGCTGGAAAGCGCGGCCATCAGCCGCGCCACGCGCTCAATATTGTACAGGTCCGCCTTGAGGCAGGCGTCCCATGCTTCGGCTGCTGCTGCGTGCATTCAGTCGACTGAAGCTTGTGCGGATAGAGCGGTGTGGGTGTGAAACAAGATACGACGGCTTCGGGATCGATGGTGCGGGCCATGCAACTGGCTGCTCATGGACGGTACCGCCAAGGGCCTTCTGCGCGGCCCACAGCCTCCTGAACACATTCGTTCGGATACATGGTGGGAAAGTAAGGCATGCGTTCAAGAGTCCGGCGACGACTTATCCACAATGCATTGCTGCGCGTGCCCTTCGCCGCTCGCTGCAGCCCGCAGAATCAATGCCCGCTATATGATAAAGACATAGAGCACTAAGATTCAGATAGACAGTAATTTGGATTGCATCCAGAATTGTTTGATATTTGTTCGCATAACGGTAACATTGATTTGCGGGCACAGTCGGACGCAACTTTTGAGTTACCCACAACTTATCCACTACATGAAAAATCCAAGATTGCGGCACGGCGTGTTGCGCGGTCAGGGTCGGAACCCGTGCGGTCAGGTACCGTTTACTGGTGCGCAATGGACATGGGAGAGGTTGCACTGGTTGCGGGCACGCGGTGCCGCTTGATGCCCGAGCCTCAGGACCTGGAGCTAGATCCTGAGGTGTTCACGGGCATACAGATAGTTGTTGAATTGTCACGAGAGGGTGAGGACCTGATGCTCACGCTGGAGGCATCGGCGGATGCACATTTGCTTTGTGATCGCACCCTGGATCCATTCACCGTGCGGGTGTCGGGGTGCTGCAGGATTCTGCTGCAGGAAGGCGGCAATCCGGCGTGCCGGGAGCCTTTTGATGAGACGATCAGTGTGGTGCCGCAGCAGCAGGTGATCGACGTTGCACCGCTGGCGCGCGATACACTGGTGTTAGCGGTTCCCGCCCGCAAGGTAGCGCCGCATGCAGTGGGCATTGAGCTGCCCCGCGTCTTTGGTGCGCCAGCGCCTGCAATCGCACCGCATTTGGCACCGTTGCTACCACAACAGACAGATTATTGACAGCCTATGGCTAATCCCAAGCGCAAGCATTCGAAGGCACGCACCCGCAAGCGCCGCAGCGGATATTATGGTGGCCTTGGCCGCCCGGACACGATGGCATGCGAACGGTGCGGCACGACGAAGCTGCGACATAGGGTATGTCCGAGCTGCGGCACGTATCGCGGCCGGCAGATCATTGAAGTTGAGGATGCTGTATAGTGTCCGCTTGTTGCCTAGGTAGCGGGCCGACGGCTTGGCACAGGGTAGTCTCGGCCATATGAAGACTGCAAGCGTTGCAGTTGACGCAATGGGCGGCGACCACGCGCCGGGGGTCGTCATTGAAGGGGCGCTTCGCGTGGTGCGCCAGGCCGACTGCAACCTGCACCTGGTGCTGTTTGGGCCGATGCCGGTGCTTAAGAAGGAGATGGCCCGCCAGGCACCCGATGGTCATCCGTGCATAGAGCTCAGGCACGCGCCTGAAGTGATCGGCATGGGCGAGATACCGGTTGCTGCGGTGCGTGCCAAGCCGCGATCTTCCATGCACCTCGGCCTCCGGTATCACCGGGACGGCAAGGCGGATGCGTTTGTCAGTGCGGGCAACACGGGTGCCATTGCCGCGGCTTCCCTGTTTGTGCTGGGGCGTCTCTCCGGGGTGACGCGGCCCTCCCTCTCGTCCTACTATCCCACCACGGAAGGCGTTTGCCTGGTTCTGGATGTTGGCTCCAACATGGACTCCAAGCCGGAGCATTTGCTCCAGTTTGCACTGATGGGAACGGCCTACGCGCGCTGCTTACTGGGCATTGCAGAGCCACGCGTCAGCCTTTTGAGCGTGGGCGAGGAGCCGCAAAAGGGCAATGAGCTGGTGCGTGCCGCGTATAAGCTGCTGGCGGCAGCGACCAATCTCCACTTTAGAGGAAACATTGAGGGGCGTGATATTTTGCACCACGCCGCGGATGTCGTCGTGTGCGATGGCTTTGTGGGCAACGTGGTACTGAAGCTCGCCGAGAGCGTCATGACGGTCCTGCCAAAGATGATCAGCCAGGAGGTTGCCACACAAGGACTGGACCCAACCGCCGTAGAGAGCTTTGCAACTATTCTGCAGGGACTTAAGCGGCGGTTCGATCCAGAGACCTACGGGGGCGGTGCGCCCTTGCTAGGGGTTAACGGGACCGTGCTGGTGCTGCACGGCAGCTCTCCGGCGCGCGCCTTCGAAAAAGCATATTTCATGGCTGCACAGACTGCTTCCGCCGACCTGACCGGCACCATCCTGCGCCTGATCAAAGGAGTCGATTGAATGTGTCAATATGATTAGAGCAGCGATTACGTCCGTAGGCCACTTCCTGCCGGAGGAGCGGCTTACCAACGCGGACTTTGAGCAGATGGTGGACACCACGGACGAGTGGATACGGTCGCGTACGGGCATCCGTGAGCGCCGCATCCTGCGTGACAAGGACAAAGCGACCACCTACATGGCCATCAAGGCGGCTAAGGAGGCACTCAAGAAACGCGGCATGAGCGGTCCCGATGTGGATGTGATCATTGTGGCTACCGTAACGCCGGACATGTTCTTTCCGGCGAACGCCTGCCAGGTGCAAGCCGCTTTGGGTGCGACGAAGGCCTGGGGATTTGACCTTTCGGCCGCGTGCAGCGGGTTTGTGTTTGGGCTAAGCACCGCGGCATGCCTTATAGAAAGCGGGCGCTACAGGAATGTGCTGCTGATCGGCAGCGACAAGATGAGCAGTATAACCGACTACACTGATCGCGAAACGTGCGTCCTCTTCGGCGATGCGGCGGGCGCCGTGCTCCTGGAGCCCAACGCCGATGGCAACGGCATCGTGGACTCCGTGCTGCGCACCAAGGGCGAAGGCTGGGAAGCGTTGTGCATGCTGGGTGGCGGGAGCCTTAATCCGCCGACCCACCAGACAGTGGACCGGAAGATGCACTACATTCATCAGGATGGGCGCACGGTATTTCGTTTCGCTGTGAATGCCTTTGCGGACATAGCCGCCGAAGTGATGCAGCGCAATGGGCTTACCAGCGACGATGTGCGCTTTTTTGTGCCGCACCAGGCGAATCAGCGCATCATTGATGCGGCGGCGCGGCGCATGGGCCTGGCGTCTGACCGCGTTATGATCAACATCAGTCGCTACGGCAATACGACGGCTGCGACCATTCCGCTCTGTCTCTACGACTGGGAGCACGCGCTGCGCAAGGACGACAACATTGTGCTGGCGGCCTTTGGGGGTGGATACACATGGGGTGCCACCTACGTCAGGTGGGCCTACACCGGCGTTGCCCAGCCGAGAGCGACGGCGCGGGCGATGGAAGCGGTAGGCTAACCGGAGGGTCATCATCGTGCGCACCGCATACCTGTTTCCGGGTCAGGGATCGCAGCTTCCGGGCATGGGGAGCGACCTGTACGACACGTATGCAGAGGCGCGTGCGGTCTTTGATGAGGCAGACCGTGTGCTGGAGTTTTCGCTGACGTCGCACTGCTTCGCGCACGGTCAAGAGGCGATGGCGGCGCTAACCCGGACTGATGTTTGCCAGCCGGCGATCTTTGCGCATTCCGTGGCCGCATTCAGGGTCCTGGAATGCGCACCGGACATGGTGGCCGGCCACAGTGTAGGAGAATACAGCGCACTCGCGGCCTGCGGTGCCATCAGCCTCGCTGATGGACTGCGCACCGTGCGGCAGCGCGCGCGGCTGATGGCACAGGCGGGTCAGGCGCGCCCCGGCACCATGTGCGCGGTGCTGGGGCTGGACGAGGACAGTGTCCGGGACGTGTGCCGGGCTGCCTCGGATGCGGAAGGGCATGTCCAGCCGGCCAACTTCAATGCACCGGGGCAAGTCGTAATCTCGGGTGACAGGCAAGCGGTGGCGCATGCGGGAGAGTTGGCCAAGGCGCGCGGCGCGCGGCGCGTAATACCGCTGAAGGTCAGCGGCGCATTTCATTCCATGCTGATGCAAGCGGTTCACCACCGCTTTGCGCGCACGGTCGAGGCCCTGGACATCAGAAGGCCCCGGTGTCCGATTTACTTGAACGCTACTGCGGAGCCGACCACTGATCCCCGGGAGATACGGCTGCGGATGCTTCAGCAGCTGACTGCTCCGGTGCGCTGGATGCAGTCATTGCATGCAATGCAGGCGGACGGGGCCGCGCGCTTTGTGGAAGTCGGACCAGGCCGCATCTTGTCGGGGCTGGTGCGCCGCACACTGGGGCGCAAGACTTTGGCCACTCAGGTGAGCACGAGGAGGCACGTTGAACAAATGCATGCAAGCCATGAACTTTGAAGGGAGGACGGTTCTGGTCACGGGCGGCACGCGCGGCATTGGCCACGCCATCGTACGGGCCTTCGCGGGAGCGGGTGCTCGTGTAGCCTTCACCTACCGCAGTTCGGCCGCGGCTGCGGCGGCGCTTGAGGAGGAATGGGGCGCAGCGGTGCGGTCCTTTCAGGGAGATGGGGCCGAGATGGTGGCTGCAACAGCGGCCGTGGACGGCGTACTGCGCGCATGGGAGCGCCTGGATATCCTTGTGAACAATGCCGGCATCACCCGTGACAACCTGCTCTTGCGCATGAGCGAAAGCGATTGGGATACGGTGCTGGCGGCAAACCTGCGCAGCATGTTCAACTTTAGCAAGGCGGCCTGCCGGACCATGATGCGGCAGCGCAGCGGGCGCATCATAAACGTTTCGTCCATCGTCGGCATCAGCGGCAATGCCGGACAGGCCAACTACGCAGCATCCAAGGCGGGTGTCTTTGGCTTCACCAAGAGCCTGGCCAAGGAACTGGGCGCTCGCAAGATTACAGTGAACGCGGTGGCTCCGGGCTATGTCGTCACCGACATGACGCGCGCGTTGCCGGATAAGGTGCGCAGCGATCTTGTGCGCCGGATTCCTTTGCGCCGTGAGGCTACGCCGGACGAAATCGCACAGCCGGTGCTGTTTCTGGCCTCTGAAGCAGCCGCATACATCACCGGCCATACGCTGGTGGTTGACGGAGGCATGGCAATGTGATGTAGATGCAGAATCGATTTAAGACGACCATAGATCTGACGGCACGAGCGCGTCGCACCGAAAAAGAGCACGAAGCGCGCACGCACTTTCCCCCGCCGGACCCGCCTCTTCCCAACGCGACCAAGGACACGTTGTCGCCTGCGGTGAGGTCAGCCTGCGACGCCGCCGGCTGGCCCGCGCTGATGCCGGTCCAGTCAACGGCCATCCCGTACGTGTTGGACGGACGGGACCTCATCGTGCAGTCGCGCACGGGCAGCGGAAAGACGGGGGCGTTTATCCTGCCGTTTTTCGACCTTCTGGATGCTTCGCAATCAGTGACGCAGGCCTTGGTGTTAACGCCAACGCGCGAACTGGCACGGCAGATTTTCGAGGAGTTCGTGCGCATGAACGCGCAGGGCACGCTGACGGGCGCACTGGTCTATGGTGGCGTGGGTTATGAGGAGCAGATCAAGCAGCTCCGGGCGGGTGCTCATCTGGTCGTCGGCACGCCTGGACGGATTCTGGACCACCTGCAGCGGCGAACGTTCACCTTGTCCCGTCTGTCGGTCCTGGTCCTGGACGAGGCGGACGAGATGCTGTCCTTGGGCTTTATGCCCGATATGCAAGTGCTCCAGCGTTATTTGCCTCCGGCTCGGCAATCATACATGTTCAGTGCGACCATGCCACCGAAGGTGCGGGTGCTGGGGCGCATGTTTCTGAACGCGCCGGCCTTTCTGGGCCTCAGCGAGGATCAGATCAGCGTAGAAACCATACGGCACTGGTACTGTCGCGTGGACCAGATTGGCAAATCCCGTGCGCTGATACGGCTGTTGGAGGTGGAAGACCCGTCGTCGGCTATCGTCTTTGCGAACACGCGCACGGAAGTGTCCTTTGTGGCCTCCTTCCTGCGCAATTACGGCTTTGCTGCGGCGGCCATGTCCGGCAAGTTGACGCAGCAGATGCGCGAGCGGGCCATGCAGCGGCTAAAGACGGGCCGGCTCCGCATCCTTGTGGCCACCGATGTGGCCGCACGGGGCATCGACATCAGCCAACTGAGCCATGTGATTCAGTATGATGTGCCCCAGAACATGGAAATGTATATTCATCGCACGGGGCGCACTGCACGGGCGGGCCGGACCGGGACCGCCATAACGCTGGCCACGTTTGACGATGTACAACACCTTGGCGCCATAGCGCGCTACTATGCATTGGATATGGAAAAGCGCCCACTGCCCACGGAAAGAGAGGCTACGGAACGCATCGTGGAACGTACGACGGAAGCCCTGGAGGGTGTGCTTGCAAACAAGACCCGTCTGGATCGGGAGCGTCTGACGCGCTTCATCCCTTTGGTGCAGTCGCTTGCGCAGGAGAAGCCCGCCCTTTTGGCCATGCTTCTGGATGAGCTGCATCAGCGGCACAGCCGTGGCGCGCGAAACACGGGCCAAAAGGGTCGGCATGGCCGCCGCAAAGCACAGTCATGAAGCGCAGCACGCTGGTGGCCGGCCTGACCTTGGCGGCGCTGAGCGGAGCGAGTGGCGGCTGTACGCAGTCCGATCAGTACCTGCAGTTCGCCGCACCGGTGGATGTGGCCGGCTTTGTAGAGGCGGCTACGCGCGGAGAGCGGATGTGGACGCGCGCGGCGCTCGCACTGCGATTTGGCGATCCGATCACGGAAACGCAGGAAGGCGACCGCGTGTTGCTCGCGTATTACGGCTTCGAGCTCGGCATCGAGGCGGATTCACTCATCCATATTGCCTTCACAGACAGTCGGCATACGGCGCCAGAGGGCATTCGCGTGGGCTATGCCGCGACACAGGTCCGCCGGCTGTGGGGGCCGCCAAAGGAGCAAACGTGGGACCTGTGGACGTATGAGACCCAAGGTGCCGACCTGATCCTCACGATAACCGAAGGCGTGGTAAGCCGCATCGCGTGGCACCTGCGGTCCGCGGAGCGGTAGGCTGAGTCGCCGGAAGAGTCCGCGCCGGTATGCGCTCCACCAGCGCGGCGCGCTGTATGGATGCGCGACACGGGCACGGGAGGAGGATGATGACGTGGGCGGTGAGGGATTCGAACCCCCGACCTCCTGCTTGTAAGGCAGGCGCTCTAAACCTACTGAGCTAACCGCCCCAGCGAGCGGGGAGCGGGAAACGGGGCTCGAACCCGCGACCCTCAGCTTGGGAAGCTGATGCTCTACCGACTGAGCTATTCCCGCTGACGGTTGTCCAATACGCATATTCACGCCAAAAGTTTGGGCACGGTCTGGGGACATTTGTGTCTGCTGTGCGTTGGAAGGCAGTTCACGGCTAACGTCCCGCCCTAATCAATGAAACGTACATACCAGCCCAGCCGGCGTAAGCGCAGAAACAAGCATGGTTTCCGGCTGCGCATGAGCGACCGGAATGGGCGCAAGCTCCTGGCCCGACGCCGCAAGAAAGGGCGCCGCTCGTTGACGGTGAGTGATCGTTACGTGGGCAAGTAGGGTGATCTCTGCGCGTGAAGCGTGGCCGCGTGAAGCGCGCCTTAAACGCCGCCGGCTCATTCGCCCGCTCTTCGCGCATGGGCGCAAGAGTCAGATCTCGATAGGCACGGTACGGCTCCTGTATCGCATCGTGCCGCAATCTCTGACAGGAACCAGCAGTCCGATCCAAGTAGGCTTTGCGGTCCGGCCTCAGCGAACGGCAGTGCGCCGCAACGCCATCCGACGCGTGCTGCGCGAAGCCTTTCGGACCAGTGCACAGCGTGCAGTGCTGCCCGTCATGCCCGGATACACGCTTACGCTCATGGTGCTCTGCCGCAGCCGCAGCCCGGTCCGGAACAGGGTGCTGCGGTCAGATCTGGCCAAGGCTCTGGACATTCTCGTGGCAGCCCTAACTGGAAGCCAGTTTAGCATGAGCAGTGGATCGTAGCACTGTCATAGGAATGCTCCTGATGGTGGCGGTGCTCATCGTCTGGATGTATCTGTTGCCCACGCCGCCGCCGCCCGCGGAGATCGTGCCGGACACGACCATTACGGAGCAGGAAACACCCGTTTTGGCCGCACCGGAGGCGCAGCCTGCGCCGATGCAGGATTCCACTGTGGTGCTGACAGGCGAAGCGCGCACGATCACCGTGGTGACGCAGCGCTATGAGGCGGAGCTCTCCACCAAGGGGGGCACGCTTACGCGCATGTCTCTGCGCGAGTATAGGAAGTTCGACCAGGTTACGCCGGTGCAGCTGATCGGGGAAGTGCCTCCATTGGGGTTGCGGTTTCAGTCGCCGGGCGGGCGCAATCGCGACACCCGTGACCTGTACTTCGAGTCCAGCTTTGCGGGCGACCGTATAAACGTGGTGGACGCACCGCAGTCGCTGACTTTCACCACGCTTGCCAGCAGCGGTACGATCCGCAAGACGTACACCTTCAACCCCGATTCCTACGAAGTAGGGCTCGAAGTTGAAATGATCAATGCGTCTTCGTTCCAGACCAGCGATGGTTACGACCTGGTATGGGATTCGGCCTTGCCTTTCAGCGAGGATCCGCAGAACCGCAAGGAAGAGTCGCGCCAGGTGGGGGCCTGGGCGCGAAGCGGCGGCGAGGTGGAAGGGATCACGCTGGGCCGCAATGAAGCAGATGAAGCCACGCTGCGGGGGGATGTGTCGTGGATCGGCGTCAAGAACAAGTATTTCGCCGCTGTGGTGATTCCCGATGCGCCGGCGCTGGAGGCCTATCTGGAGGGAGAGCGCTTCGGCGATGTAGATGATCCGGCCGTGCTCATGGACCTTTCGGCCAGCCTGTACATGGGTGCGCCGCGTGCGGGCGGCGACGCATTCCGGCTGTACCTGGGCCCCTTGGATTACGGCAACATCCGGCACTATGACGGGCTGTACGGCATGGTGGACTACGGCTGGGACGCATTCGAGTGGGTCGCGCGGCCCTTGGCGCGCATCGTCTTTATTCCGGCTTTTTCGCTGCTGAGCTCCTTCATTGCCAGTTACGGACTGGTGATCATCGTCTTTTGCATGCTCATCAAGCTGCTGCTTTTCCCGATCACGCGCGTCTCTTACAAGTCCATGGCGGGCATGCGTGAGCTTGCCCCGCAGCTGCAAAAGATCAAAGAGAAGTACAAAGACAACCCGCAGAAGCAGCAGCAGGCGACCATGAAGCTGTACAAGGAAACGGGCATGAACCCGCTCAGCAGCTGCCTGCCGGTGCTGCTTCAGTACCCCATCATCCTTGCGCTGTGGCAGTTTCTGCAGCAGTCCATTGAGATACGTCAGCAGAGCTTCTTGTGGGCACCGGACCTGTCGGCACCCGACGCCATCTTGCAGCTGCCGTTCAGCATTCCTTTCTACGGAGACTATGTGGCGGGCTTCACGGTCCTGATGGGTCTGTCGCTGGTCGTCCAGATGCGCATCCAGTCCACGCCATCGAGCGGCATGCAGCAAAAGATCATGATGTACGGCATGCCGATCTTCATCTTTGTCATATTCAACAGGTTGCCGTCCGGGCTGAGCTTGTACTACCTTTGCTACAACGTATTTACGGCGATCCAGCAGCAGCTCATCAACAGGGGACAGAAGAAGAAAGCAGAAGCCCCCCGCAAAGGCGTGATCAAGAGCGCGCCAGCTTCAGCCAGGAAGGCTTCCAGGAAAGCCAAGCCGCGGCGGCGGTAGCGCGCAGTGCCATGACCGCTTCGGATACGATTGCGGCAATTGCCACGGCCCGCGGGAAAGCTGCTTTGGCCATCGTGCGCACCAGCGGCTCTCGGGCCCTTGCCATAGCATCGAAATGCTTCCAGGGCCAGGACCTGACACAGGCGACATCGCATACGCTTCATGTCGGCCTGTGGCAAGACAAAGCAGGCCGCACGGTTGACCAGGTCGTTTGTGCGGTGTACAGGGCCCCGCGCTCTTATACCGGCGAAGACATGGTGGAGGTGTCGTGTCACGGCGGCGACTATGTGGTGGCGCTCGTCCTCCAGAGCCTCTTGGCTGCGGGGGCGCGGCTGGCGGCTCCAGGCGAGTTTACGAAGCGCGCCTTCGTCAACGGGAAGCTGGACCTGGTGCAGGCCGAAGCGGTTGCCGACCTTATCCATGCCTCCTCTGCGCGTGCGCACCGGGCCTCGGTGGACAGCCTGCGGGGCCGCTACTCCCAAACGATAGAAGCGCTCCGCACGGCCCTGGTGGACATCTGTGCTCTGGCGGAACTGGAGATTGACTTCTCTGATGAAGACGTAGCATTTGCCGACCGCGAGACGCTTCGCCGGCTGCTGCAGGACACGCAGCGCCTTTTGGCGGAAGCCTTGGCCTCGTATGCCCTCGGTGAACTGGTTCGAGAAGGCGTACGTGTGGTGATCGCCGGACGCCCCAATGCCGGCAAGTCCACGCTATTGAATGCGATACTGGGTGAGGACCGCGCCATCGTCAGTAGTGCGCCGGGGACCACGCGCGACACGGTGACGGCAGACAAAGAGATCGGAGGGCTATTATTTCGATTTATTGATACGGCCGGCTTGCACAACACCACGGATGTTATCGAGGCCGAGGGCGTGCGTCGTTCGCGCGGTGCCATTAGGCGGGCCGACCTGGTGCTGTATGTCTACGACGTTACTGTGGGGTTTTCAGCGGGTGAGCGCGCGTTTGTTGATACCATCACGGATGCCCGGACGCTGGTGGTGGGCAACAAGGTGGATCTCGCAGGGTCTTGCGATGGCCTGGCCGTGTCCGCGCTCAAAGGACTCCGCGATGCGCAGGCCCTCGAGGTGCTGCGCGCAGCCATTGTCCGGGCCGTTGTGCAAGACGATGTCGATGCGGTGCGCCTGGTGACGAGTGCGCGACACCATCAGCATCTCCGCAGCGCTTACGAGGCTGCCGGCCGCGCACTGGATGCACTGGACGCCGGTACGCCGGTCGATGTCTTCACGCTGGACCTTCGGGCCGCCTTGCACGAACTGGGCTGCATCACGGGGGCGATATCGAACGAGGAGGTGCTCGGCGCAATCTTTTCGCGATTCTGCATCGGCAAGTAGGGTGCAAGTAAGGTGCGGATCCGGTGCGAAGCCGGCGCGGAACCGCCGAGCATTCGTACGGATATATGTAGGCTTGGGCAAGGGCATATGACCGGTTATGACGTAGTGGTTGTAGGTGGCGGGCACGCCGGCACCGAAGCCGCCGCCGCGGCGGCGCGTATGGGAGCGAGCACGCTGCTGATCACCATGAGCCTGGAGGCGTTGGGCCGCATGTCGTGCAACCCGGCAATCGGCGGCATCGGCAAGGGGCATATTGCCCGGGAGATCGACGCGCTGGGGGGTGTGATGGGGCTGGCCACGGACGCGGCAGGGATCCAGTTCAGGATGCTGAACCGTCGCAAGGGTCCAGCGGTGTGGGGGCCCCGGGCTCAATGTGATCGCGTGGCCTACGCCAATGCGGTGCGCCAGGCGCTCGAGTCCGAGGAGCGGCTGCAGTTCAGGGCGGATGTGGTCACCCGCCTTGCCACAAGCGGTGGAAGCATCACGGGCGTAGAGACGCAGCTGGGTCAGCACATACCAGCGCGCGCCGTCATCTTGACCAGCGGCACCTTCATGAACGGCGTGGTGCATGTGGGCGAGAAGCAGTTCGGCGGCGGCCGTATGGGCGAGCGCGCCACGCGCGGCCTCACCGGAGATTTGCATCGTTTGGGGTTTGTGTCCGGCAGGCTGAAGACCGGCACGCCGCCGCGCATAGACGGACGCTCCCTGGACTACAGCCTGCTCAAGGAGCAGCCCGGGGACAAAGATCCCAGTCCGTTTTCCTATATGACGGACCGCTTGACTGACGATCAGCTTAGCTGCTGGCTTGCCTACACATCACCCGCGGTGCACGCCACGCTGCGCACGGGCTTTGATCGGAGCCCGATGTTTATGGGTCGCATTGCGGGACGGGGGCCGCGCTACTGTCCATCGATAGAGGACAAGATTGACCGTTTTGCGGATAAGGACAGGCACCAGTTGTTCCTGGAGCCGGAGGGACGCCATACGTACGAGGTGTACGTCAATGGTTTTTCGACCAGCCTGCCTGAGTCTGTACAGCGCCGGGCGCTCCGGCAGGTGCCGGGGCTGGAAAAGTCACACATGCTGCGCCCTGGCTACGCCATAGAGTATGACTACTTTCCACCACACCAGCTGCAGTATTCCCTCGCAACCAAGCGGGTTGCGGGCCTGTTCTTTGCCGGTCAGATCAACGGCACTACAGGGTACGAGGAAGCGGCGGCTCAAGGGCTGATTGCTGGTATCAACGCTGTGCATTACCTGGATGCGCGGGATCCGGTGGTCTTGCAACGTGCGCAGGCGTACATCGGCGTGCTCGTGGATGACCTCATCGCGAAAGGCACCGATGAGCCCTACCGTATGTTCACGTCGCGGGCGGAGCATCGCATACTGCTGCGGCAGGACAATGCGGACCTCCGCCTGACCGCGCTCGGCCGGTCACTGGGATTGGTGCGCGAGGCGCGCTATGCACGGATGTGTGCCAAGCGGCGGGCGATAGCAGCCATGCAGCGTGCGCTGAAGCAGATCACGGTGCGGCCCGCGCAGGTCAACGAATACCTGGCGTCGGTAGGTACGCGTCCGCTCAGTCAGCCGTTGCCGCTGGCCAAGGTCGCACTACGCCCGGAGGTTCGGCTCACAGAGCTTCTTAAGGCTGCCAATCAGTCCGCGCCGTTGCAGGCGTCCGGTATGGAGTGCGTGGAGGACCTGGTGGAGATCGATCTCAAGTACGCGGGCTATCTGCACCGCCAGGAGGAGGAGGCAAAGAAGGTGGCGCGTTTGGAGTCGTGGCGCATTCCGCGTGACTTTGACTACAACGGCACCTCCAATCTGAGCATGGAGGCGCGCGAAAAGCTTAGCCTGATACAGCCGCAAACGTTAGGGCAGGCCTCGCGCATCAGCGGCGTAAGCCCGGCAGACGTTTCGGTGCTGATGGTCGTCTTGACAGCGGCGCGTGCGCATGAAGTGGCTCGCGCTTGACGCATACGCAGAGGACCGGCTGCGAGCCTTCGAGGCGGCCTTCTGCAAGCTGAACCGCTATCACAACCTGGTGGCGCGTGGGGACGCTGTGCACTTCTGGGAGCGGCACATCATGCACTGTCTGGCACTCACGCGACGGCGCTTTGCGGCGGGTGCGCACATTGTGGACTGGGGTACCGGGGGCGGCTTGCCGGCGGTGCCGCTAGCCATTGTGCTGCCAGAGAACACCCTCACCGCGGTGGATTCGGTGCAAAGAAAGATCTGGGCCGTGCATCGCATACGGCGCGAACTCAGCTTGACCAATCTGCATACGTGGTGTGGCCGCGCAGAAGCGTGGACCGGGGAGGCTGCGTACAGTATCAGTCGGGCTGTTGCCCCGCTGGAGACGCTTTGGCGGTGGCATGCGCGCGTAGCCATTATGGCGCGCAGCAGTCGTGCGAACGTCAGCACGCGCGTGGATAAAGCGCAAAGCACGAGCCTTAGGCCCGCAGCTTCGCAAAGCGTAAATCGCGCCGACACATGGGAGCCAGGCCTGATCTGCCTTAAGGGTGGTGACTTATCTTCCGAAATAGCGGCGCTGCGCAGGGCCGACGCCGCGCTAATCATAGAGGTCTTGGCACTGGACGATTTAGGTCCCTGGTTCAGCCGCAAGGCTATCGTGCATGTTGCTTCACCGCGCGCGTTCTCATGATCCAGGAAAGACGCCTCCTTAAGCGCGCCGAACGGCTCTTTGCCTTGGCGATGTATCTGAAGGGCAGCCGGACGGCGACCGCGGCGGTCCTGGCCGAACACTTTGGTGTCAGCGAGCGCACAATTTACCGAGACTTGCAAGCGCTAAGCAAGATCGGAGTCCCGCTAATACATGGGGACAAGACAGGCTACGCGATCCTTAAGGGCTACAGGCTGCCGCCCCTGATCCTCACGGCGCACCAGGCCGCCGCGGTGCTGATGGGCACGGAGTTTATCAAGCTGCGGTCGGATAAGGCAATGATCCAGGAAGCGGAAGAGGTCGCAGAAAAGATCCGCACCATACTGCCGCAGTCCATCAGGGAGTACATTGACAAACTGAACGAAGGCACGGCGCTGGATCCATACTGGCTGCACAAGGCGCCGGTGCACGGGTACTGGTCGATCCTCAGCGAAGCCATTGCGAAGCGTCGCGTGGTATGGATGGAGTATTTCGTACGCAGCCGCAAGGAGCGCACAGAGCGACAGGTCGATCCGCTGGGGTTGGTGTTCTACACCGATCACTGGAATCTGATTGCGTACGATCACCTCCGGCGCGAAATTCGGCAGTTTGCATTGGCGCACATACAGGACTTGAGCATGCTGTCAAGGCGTTTCACGCCGCCGGAAGGCTTTGAGCTCAAGCAGTACCTGAAGGAGCGCAGCGCTGCTCCGGCAGGCGAGCGGATTGAGATATGTTTTGCCGCTTCCGTCTACGACGAGGCGCGCAGCAGCATTCCCGCAATGCTGGAGCAGGAATGGGCCGATGATGGCAGCGTCACGGTCGTATTCAGGTTTGACAACATGGCGTATCTCGCACAGCTTGTGCTGCGCTACGGTCTGCACGCCAGGGTGGTCGCTCCGGTGCACTTGCGGAAGCGTGTCCGTGCGCTGGCGTTGCGGGTGGCAGCCCAGTATGAGACAGACGAGGGCGAATAGGAGCCGCGCCGCGCATGCCTGCGGCTGCTCATGCGTTAAGCTTTTCGAGCACCGCTACAGCATCGGCCAGTCTCGGCACCTCTTGCACGATCACGCGGGGCACCCCGCGCTTGGACTCTCTGAGGAAGTAGCGCAGGCCCAGGGCGCTTAATCGCTCCAGCAGGGGCTGGAAGCAGTGCTCCTTGAACTTGGGATCGTCCAGTGCCAGGTGCAGGAAGAGCCGCTGCTTGCGGTGCACTACGCGCGGCAGATGCAGCTGCTGCGCATAATGCCGCATCAGCATGACCCCAAACAGGTTGCGTGCTTCGCGCGGCAGCGGCCCAAAACGGTCCTTGATCTCCGCGCGAAGCTCCAGGATTGCTTCTTTCGAGGGCGCTTCGCTGAGCCGGCGATACAGTCCCAGCCGCTCCAGGTCGCTCTCGACATAGTGGCGTGGCAGTGAAGCTTCCGCTGCAGCGTCGGCCGTGGTATCGGTCGCCGCCGGCGCAGGGGCTTCCACCGCAAGTGACGGAAACTCGTCAGCCCGCAGCTCTCGCACCGCGTCGTCGAGAACCTTCTGGTACGTGTCATAGCCCAGATCGGCGATGAAGCCGCTCTGTTCGCCTCCCAGAACGTTGCCCGCGCCGCGAATGTCCAGGTCGCGCATGGCAATCTGAAAACCGCTGCCCAGTTCATTCAGTTGTTCCACGGCGCGTAACCGCTGACGTGCTTCACGTGTCAGCGCGTGGATGGACGGCACCAGCAGATAGCAGAACGCCTTGCGATCACTCCGGCCCACGCGTCCCCGAAGCTGATGCAGTTCTGCGAGTCCGAACCGCTGCGCGTGGTGAATGATCATCGTGTTGACGTTCGGAATGTCCAGGCCATTCTCAATGATTGTAGTGGACACCAGGACATCACACTTGTGATCGATGAACCCGGTCATCACGCGTTCCATGTCCGCCGCTTTCATCTGACCATGCGCAACCTGAAAGCGTACTCCCGGCACCAGATCGCGCAGCATGCCGGCGATGTCACCGATGGATCGCACGCGGTTGTGCACAAAGAAGACCTGGCCACCCCGGCTCACTTCGTACAGGATGGCGTCGCGGATGAGTCCAGTATCAAAGGAATGGATCTCGGTCTCAATGGACTGCCGGTTGGGCGGAGCCGTATCAATGATGGACAAATCCCGCGCACCCATCAGGGAAAACTGCAGTGTGCGCGGGATCGGCGTCGCCGTCAGCGTGAGCGTGTCGACGTTTACGCGGAGCTGGCGCAGCCGCTCTTTGACGCCTACACCGAAGCGTTGCTCTTCATCTACGATGAGCAGTCCCAAGTCATTGAAATGAACATCTTTAGATATGATGCGATGGGTGCCGATGAGAATGTCTACGGTGCCTTTTTTTAGTTGGTCCAGCAGGTCCCTCACGGCCTTGCCCGTCCGGTGGCGGGTGAGTACTTCAACCTTGACTGGAAACGGTTCCAGTCGCCGTGCAAACGTTTCCTGATGCTGTCGGGCCAGGACGGTGGTGGGCACGAGCACCGCCACCTGCTTTCCGTCCTGTACAGCCTTGAAGGCCGCGCGCACCGCAACCTCCGTCTTGCCGAAGCCTACATCGCCACAGAGCAGGCGGTCCATAGGCGCGGTCATTTCCATGTCGCGCTTGACCACTTCCGTTGCAGCGAACTGGTCAGGGGTGTCTTCAAACGCAAACGAGGCTTCCATCTCGCGTTGCCAGATGGTATCAGCCGGGAAGCTGTGTCCTTTCGAGGCCTTTCGCTGGGCATAGAGCTTTATGAGGTCTCGGGCGATGTCCTTTATGCGTTTCTTGGTCTTGCGCTTTGACCGTTCCCACTGACCGGACCCGAGCTTGGTCAGTTTGGGCGTGTGGCCCTCTTTTCCGCTGTACTTGTGGAGCTTGTAGAGGGCGTTCACGTTGATGTAGAGCACGTCGCCCTCTGCATAGTGCAGGCGGACTGCTTCCTGCTTTTTCCCGCGGACGGTAATGTTTCGGAAGCCTGCAAACTTTCCGACGCCGTAGTCGGTGTGCACGACGAAGTCTCCCGGCTGCAGGCGGCGGAGCTCGTGCAGCCGGATGCCGCCGTGTCTTTTGCGTTTGCGCGTAACAGGCCGGTGGTAGCGCCCGAAGATTTGATGATCGGTATAGACCGCAAGTCGCGCCGCGGGGAGTTCAAAGCCTTCGTGCAAGGACTGCACGGAGAGCTTCAGGTGGCCGCGTGCCAGTGCTGACTCCAAAAGGTCCGCCAGGCGATCTTTTTGCCCGCTGCTGTCGCAAAGGATGTGGGTGAAGACCGACTGCGCCGCGCTGTCGGCCAGGTGGCTGCGGAGGATTTTCATTTGCCGGTTGAAGGCCGGCTGCGGTCGGCTTGCGGCGGAGCATTGCGAAGCGCGCGAGGAGTCGACGAACGCACCGAAGTGCAGTTGGGGCCGCTGCTCGAATGCAGCCTGCAAGGTATCGCCCGTGAGGTAGCGCAGCGCGGGTTGGGCAAGCGTGTCGGGCGACGCTAGTGCAGCGAAGCGGTCCTCAGCGGCGCTGAACCGTTCGTCCGCAAGGGCTGCATGGCGCAGGCTGTCGAAGTGCGCTATCAGCGTGTTGTCCGCAAGGAAGTCAAACAGGGAGGAGTAGGCTGTGTCCGTTGCTGCGAAGCGTTCCAGGCGCGGCGCTATGCGCACAGCCTCCAGGTTACTGACAGACCGCTGAGAGGACGGGTCAAACTCGCGCAGTGATTCTATTTCGTCTCCAAAAAACTCTATGCGGAAGGGATAGTCCCCAGAGAAGGAAAAGATATCCACGATGCCGCCGCGCCAGGCGATGTCCCCCGGCTGTTCGACAAACCGCACGCGCTCAAATCCCTGACCCATCAGGCTGTCGACGAGTTCGTGGGGCGCGGCCGTGTCGCCGACCTTTAGCGTACGCGACGCGCGGCGCAGGCTTGACCGCGTGGGGGTTCGCTCCACCAGCGCTGCAACACTGGTAACGATGATGCCGACAAAGCCTTCGCCTAGCTGCTGCAGCACATCGGCTCGCTGAACCAGGGTATAGATATGCGTGTCCTGCTCCTGATCATACGGCGTGCGGCCGCTGGGAGGGAAAAGCAGCAGGTGCCCGGTATCTCCGGCTATTTGCGCGAGGTCGCTGTGGAGATAGCGCGCACGATCCGCGTCCGGCAGTACGCAGAGCATGGTGCGACGCGTTGCGCTCCAGAGATGGTGCAGGATAAAGGCAGGCAGCGAGCCCGCGGCGTCGGCTATGTGGAGGGGTGCGGGCGATGCCTGTCGGCACCACTGGAGTGCCGCGCCGCAGAACGGCGCGGATGCAATGGCTTTAAGAACAGCGTTGAGCGGTGCGTCGTACACGGCAAGGGATCGTTGCAGATTCGTATGGTTTCACGTGAAACATATTGGCGCAGCGCGCCGGGAAAACGGTCTGTCCGCGCGTGCCATCCGGTTGTACGCTGTAGCAGTACAAACGGAGTCCTGCAGTGCAGTGATGGGAGGAATTGGCACCTGCTTCGACTTTGACAGAATGCAGTGCGCACGAAAGGCACCGGCCGAATGCGCTGAGGCCGAATATGCTGGCGCGGCGTGAACGTACGAATCTCCTTGTTTGCAAACAGAGCATTATATGCCAGAGTGTCGGGCAGTCATAGGCACGGTGGCCCATGGCTCCTCATATCATGGTGATCAAACCGGGCATCGTGCTGAAGCACGGATCCAGAAGTTTGACTGGAAGGCCCGTGTTTCGGGTCACATCCGCCCAGGTCTCCCGCCGGTTCCCATGACTTCAGGTCTTGTCAGCGCCGCAGATGCAATGAAGGCCGGGCATGCGGTTTTGCATTGTGCATGCGCAACGTACAGCCACGAGGCAGCGTTGCAGTACGCAATAACCAGGTGCAGGCTCCAGTGTGCGGCAGGCGCTGAAGCACCTGGCACAAGGGGTCTGGAAGCACACAAGCACTGTGGGGCTGGCACGCCGTAAAGGCTGGCCGAACGCATGACCATGCGCGGCGCACAGTCCACCCATGGGCCGCGAACGCTAAGAGGCAGATGCGCATGAGAATCAGCTCGCAGCGAACGACCGCCGTGCGTTGGGCGTGCGTACTGCCAGGCATCTTGAAGCGATGCGCACCAGGCCGGTCGCTGGCAACGAACCAGAATTCGAACCGCGGGGCCGTGCGCCTTGGCGTTGGCAACCGGGGGCGGTGGCATGCGCGGAAGCTGTGCCCAGGCGATTTGCCTGCAGGCGGAGCACCGGCACCAATGCGTTCCATGCACCACCTTGTTGTACAGGCTGCGGCGAGGTTCCGGGCGTGAGAACAAGATCAGGCACACCTGCGTTTCGCTCTGGACTTATCTCCGGCAGGGTTATGCGGGCGGCGCGCGTGTTTCGTCTCAAAAAAGATCTTGAGCTGTTGACCCGTAGGGCGGCCTGCGCTTCAAGAGCCCCGGGCCTCCTGCCTCCAGGTGCAGCTACGACGCGCCTGAGCGCGTCTGCGTCACAGGTCAGCATCTGAAGATGCACGCAGCTGCAAGACAGCCAGCCCGTTTGCGCCACATGTGCGCCGCAAACGATGTTTCACGTGAAACATGTCATTTTCCAACAAGATCTGCGGCCTCATGGCGTATCGGGCTGCGCTGTCTCTCCCCGAATGGCGCGGCGCACAAAGCCGTCTGCTTGTGCAAGGCGTGCTTGCGCCTCGGGCTTGTCTACGTCAGCGAGGACCATCACCAACGCAGTCTTGACATGGCCATCGGCTGCCTCCAGCACTTTAGAAGCAGCGACGTAGTCTAAGCCCGCAACAATCATCATGGTCCGGCGGGAACGCTCCACGAGCTTCTGCGCGCTCATCTGAAGGTCCACCATCATGTTTTCGTAAACCTTGCCCATACGCACCATCGCAGCTGTCGTGAGCATGTTGAGCACGAGCTTTTGGGCCGTGCCGCTCTTCATGCGCGTGGAGCCCATGATTACTTCCGGTCCGACCACGACGCAGATGGCGACATCCACAGGCAGCGTGAAGGTGGCCCGTGGATTGCAGGTAACGAACAGTGTTTTGCACCCTATGGCACGCGCGGCCCTAGTCGCGCCGACCACGTATGGCGTGCGCCGACTGGCAGCAATGCCGCAGACTATATCTTGCGGCGTCACGCCGTGAATGCGCAGGGCCTCCGCACCATCCGCTTCACTGTCTTCGGCCCCTTCCTGGGACCTGAACACTGCTGCCGGTCCGCCTGCAATGATGCCCTGGACCATCTCCGGCGGCGTACCGAAGGTTGGCGGGCATTCCGATGCATCCAGGATTCCCAAGCGGCCGCTGGTGCCGGCCCCTACATAAAACAATCGACCTCCGGCCCGAAAGGTATCCACAATGAGCTGGACAGCTTCTGCTATGTAAGCGGACTCTGCGCGTACGGCATGGGCTACACGCTGGTCCTCGTCATTGATGATGCGAAGGATTTCCGCGATGCTGCTCGTATCGATATGCTGCGAGCGCGGGTTGCGTTGCTCAGTGACGAGGGTACTAAGCTGGTGGTACAGCCGGGAAGCTTTGGACATAGCAAAATGCAGCTTGGAGAATGATACACACTGAACTGTACACTGCTTGGAGCTTAGACGTGCCGAAGCTCGCCGTTTCTTGCCCTCGATTCTGCCGCTTGCTTCGGTTTCGGACTGGGCGTGGTGTCGATCCGCTCAAACTCAGCGTGTAACGCGTCCTTCGTATCCTTGACCCTTCTCATTGCGCAATCAGATCCTTGTACATAA
>LXNJ01000325.1_pt1 | contig 34619 bp, 23 predicted proteins | sample 809081 | NCBI WGS metagenome assembly LXNJ01 (sample SAMN04870510, study PRJNA318959) | sponge metagenome | biome: sponge; feature: marine sponge reef; material: water | host: Petrosia ficiformis | place: Greece: Milos, Mediterranean Sea | collected 2013-05-29 | depth 5-7 m | reverse complement strand
CCCGGTTTGAGGGCCTGCTTGGTGGCACGTACACGATTCTGGCGAATTCCCACCAGTGGGGAAGGGGGTTTGAAACCGCCACGGTTGCCGGGGGAGAGACCACGGAGGTCATGGTGACCGTCTCGCGGGTCTACCATGAGGCACCGCTGGTCCTGGAGGTGGCGGGGGGCGTCGCTTCTGACTTTCTCATGGCAGCCGACGCGGTTGAGGGCGACGACCTGAGGAGTGCGGGCCAGGGCGGGCTTGGCGATGCCCTTGGCGATCGACTCGGAGTGTCTTCCACTGCCTACGGAGGCAGCTCGCGCCCGATTATCCGGGGCCTTGGTGGTGACCGTGTGCGTATTCTCGAGTCGGGAGTGGGCACTGGAGACGCTTCGGCTTCAAGCCCCGACCACGCGCCCAGCGTTGAGGCGGGTCTGGCGGACCAGGTCGAAATTCTCCGGGGACCGGCCACGCTTCGGTACGGCTCGTCGGCGATCGGGGGCGTCGTGAACGTTGAGGACGGTCGAATCCCGAGGGGCGTCCCGACGCACGGGGTGAACGGTTTCTTCAGCGCTCGTGCCGGCACGGTGGACGACCAGACAAACTTCGCCGGACGGTTGGACGCCGGCAGCGGCAACCTGGCTTTTCATGCGAGCGGACTCGTGCGCAACGCGGGTGAATACGCCATTCCCGGGGAAGCCGAAGCCCACCACGATGAACAGGACGAAGAAGAGGGGATGGAGGAGGAAGACGAAGGCACCCTCCACAATTCGGGGGTAGAGACGAGCCGGATGGCACTGGGCGCGTCATACGTGGTTGACCGCGGCTTCATCGGCGTCTCCTGGTCTGCTTATGACAGCGACTACGGTGTGCCCGGCCACGCCCACGAGGAAGGCGAAGAAGAGGGGATGGAAGAGGAAGAGGAAGACGATCACGGCGACGAAGAAGAAGCAGGGGTGTCGGTTGACCTCCAGCAGCGGCGCGTGGACATGGAGGCCGAATGGCAGCTGGGTGACAACGAGGTTGTGAGCGCACGGGTCGGGTACGCGGACTATCAGCACTTCGAGGTCATCGACGAAGGCGACGAGCGCGAAATCGAAACCGAGTTCTACAACAACGAAATCGAAGGCCGCGTCGAGCTCCAACATTCGTTCTGGGGCAGTGGTTCGAGTGGCTCAATCGGGTTCCAGGCCGGCGACAAGGATTTTGAGCCGGTGGGCAATGAGGCCTTCGTGCCACCGTACGTCACGCAGGGTTGGGGAGCGTTTGTGTTTGAGACCCTCCCGGTAACCGACCAGTTTCGCATGGAAGTGGGTGCCAGGTTCGAACAACGGATCAACAAGGCACCGGGAACCGAACGGGTGCACAGCGGGTTTTCGGCTTCGGTGGGCGGTCGGTTGCCCTTGACCGACAATTTTTCCTTCCTGGTGAACGCCAGCCGTTCGGCCAAACTTCCCACTGCCGAGGAACTTTACGCCGATGGACCCCACCTTGCGTCGCTGGTGTTTGAGACCGGCGACGCCACTCTTGAGTCGGAGATTGGCCTTACTTTCGATGCGTCTCTGCGCCTGACTACCGAGGGGCTCCGCGGCAGGGTCAACTTCTTCACCACGTCGTTTGACGGTTTCATTCATCAGGCGTACACCGGCGAAGAAGAAGACCATTTGCCCGTCGTGCTGTGGTCCCAGGCCGGTGCCAGTTTCACCGGAGTGGAGGCCCAGGCCGAATATGACATCTACCACAACCACCCCGGCGCACGGGTGACGCTGGACGCGTCCATGGATATGGTGCGAGCGGAGAACTCGGATACGGGTGATCCCTTGCCCCGCATCACCCCGACCCGGTTTGGAGCGGGGCTCGCATTTGAGTCGGGGGCCCTGGCCGGCCGGTTCGGAATGCGGACCACGGCGGCACAGGACCGCCTCGCGGATTTCGAGACCGAGACCGACGGTTTCACCATGTTCGACGTGCGGGCCATGTACACGATCATTTCGGGCAGAATGTCGCACGGGATCGTCCTGTCCGGACGGAATCTGACCAACGCGGAAGGACGCATGCACACTTCGTACATCAAGGACATTGCACCGATGCGGGGCCGCGACATCCGCCTGGCCTACCAGTTGACGTTCTGACCGGACGCGGGGCCCCGGCCACCGTCCAGGTTCCGTAGCCGTGGACCTGGTGCTGGTGGGTGGTGGTCACGCCCACGTCCAGGTGCTGAAAAGCATTGTCATGCGGTCGCTGCCGGCGGCGGTGCGGGTGTCCGTGGTAGTGGATGTGCCGGTCGCCGTCTATTCGGGCATGGTGCCCGGGTTGGTGGCCGGGCAGTACTGCGCCGAACAATTGGAAATCGACATCGTGCCCCTGGCCCGGATGGCGGGGGCACGCGTGGTTTTGTCCGCGGCACGGGGCGTTGACCTGGCCGGTCGCCGGATCTTGCTGGCCGATCGACCCGCACTGCGATATGACTTGGTGTCGTTCGATATCGGGTCCTCCGTCCGCGGTATGGATGTTCCGGGCGCTGCCGAGCATGCGGTTCCCACGCGGCCGCTAGGTCGGTTTGGGGACGCTCTGGCGGCGAGGCTGAGTGCGCTTGACCCGTCTGAGCCCGCCAGTGCGGTAGTGGTCGGTGCGGGGGCGGGGGGGGTGGAACTGGCCTTCGCGGTTGCGGCTCGCTCGGGCCGGGCGACTCTCATCGAGGCCTCGGACCGCATTCTCCCGGGATACCCGGAGCAGGTCGCCCGCCGGATTCGGGCCGAAGCCCGGCGGCGGGGGATCAGGGTTCTGACGTCCTGCCGGGTTCGCGCGGTCTCTCGCGACGGCGTGAGTTTGGAGTGGTCCCGGTCGTCGTCTGAAGAGACTCCCGCGTTTGAGCGAGCCCGGGTCGTGCTGTGGACCACCGGCGCCGCGCCGCCCGCCGGGTTCGATCCGGGCGAACTCGCGGTGGATTCGGCCGGATTTGTCTTGGTGGGGCCGACCCTCCAGGCCAGAGGGCATCCGAGGGTGTTCGCGGTGGGGGACTGCGCCGCGTTGGAGGTCGCCCCGTGGGTGCCCAAGGCCGGTGTGTACGCGGTGCGTCAGGGACCAGTGCTCGCCAAGAACCTGCGCCGCGCCGCCGGGACCTTGCTGCGTGGCGGATCGGGCGGCCCGTCCGGCAGGTTCGCCCGCTACCGGCCGCAGCGGCGGTTCCTCACCCTCCTCAACCTGGGTGACGGCAGCGCGGTCGGCGCAAAGGGGTCACTGGTGTTTGGGGGTGCGCTGGCTTGGCGCCTGAAGGCCCTTATCGACCGCCGCTTCATGAAGCGCTTCCAAGTGTTGGGCCCCGACGGCGCGGTGGCTCGGCAGTTCCGGCGTCCCGCTGCGATGCTGGCTTCCATGAACGAGACCTGCGGTGGATGCGCGGCGAAACTCGGTCGTGCCGAGCTGGAATCAGTGCTCGACCGGCTCGGTTCCCCCAAGGGGGCGGCCGGCGCGACAATGCCTTGCCTGAGCCCGTTGGAAGACGCCGCCGCCTACCGCACTCCCGGCGGCGAGGCGGTCGTGGCCAGCGTTGATATTGTGCGCCAGTTCACGGACGACCCGTACACGCTCGGGCGTGTTGCCGCGGCCAACGCCGTTTCGGACGTGCTGGCCAAGGGAGTTCGGCCAGGAGTTGCCCAGGCGGTCGTGTCGGTGCCCGAACAGGCGACACCGGACGACCGGCAAGAGATGCTGCACCAAATAATGAGCGGGGCGCGGGAGGTCCTCTCGTCCACCGGGACCGTTCTGGTGGGCGGCCACACCGTGGTCGGATCGCAAACCTCGGTCGGATTCCACGTGGAGGGTTTCTTGGGCGCGGAGGAGCCGTTGCTCGTCAGCGGAATCCTGCCCGGGCAAGAGATCATTCTCACCAAACCGCTGGGGACCGGGGTCGTGTTGCGCGGCGACATGCTGGGTCTGGCGCGCGGGGCGTGGCTCCAGGCGGCGCTTGAGTCCATGGTGCGCACCAACCGGAACGCGGCGCGGATTGCACGGGATGCGGGCGCGACGGGAGCCACCGACGTGACTGGGTTCGGCTTGGCTGGCCACTTGATGACCCTGGCCGAGGCGTCGGGCGTCACTGTTACGGTTGGGTTGGCGTCTCTCCCCGCCTTGCCGGGGGCGCTTCCCTTGTTGGCGACCGGAGTCCGGAGCACGTTCCATCCTGACAACGCCCGCCTCCGTGCCAAGATCCGTTTTGTCCGGAATGTGGACCCGGAAACCGGGGAGCAGGGCGGCGGGGCAGGCGATCCACTCCGCGCGGTGCGCTCCGAACTCCTGTTTGACCCCCAGACATCGGGCGGTCTTCTGTTCGGAGTGGCCCCCGGGCAGGCCTCGGCCGTCGTCGCCAGGCTCCGCGAAGCCGGTGACCGGGGTGCCGCCGTAATCGGCAGGGCATCGGCACCGGCGGACGACGGGTCGGGCCCCGTGCCGGCCGGCGCGTTGCCTGGCGACCCTGCCGGCGGTAATCTCATCGTAAGGATGTGAGGTTCACCTTTTGAGCCAACACTTGCCCTTAGCGCCTTAGGTCCCGAGGGAGACGCAACGCCCCTCGCGGGGACTGCGAACACCGACGGCCTGGGTCATCTGTTTCAGAAGGGCTACAAAAGGCCCTCACATCCCCCAGTGTCAAGAGAGGGCGGTCCGGTGGGCCGCCTTTTTTTCTTGCCCGTCAGGGAATTCCGTCCGCTAGGAAATTGGAGTAGAGATGTCACCCGAAAATGGTGCGCCGCCCCCCGGGGGCGATCCCCTGGAACCTCTCGTTGCCTCGCAACTGAGATTGCTGGGCGAGGACCCCGAACGCGAAGGACTGGTCCGCACGCCCGCTAGAGTAGCGGCGTCGCTCCGTTACTTGTGCGGAGGGTATTCGGAGAGTGCCCAGGAAGCCCTCGGCGAGGGCGTATTCGACGGGTCCCACGACTCCATGGTGGCGGTCCGGGACATTGAGGTCTATTCCCTCTGCGAACACCACATGCTGCCCTTTTTCGGCCGCGCGCACATTGCGTATATCCCCAACGGGCGAATCGTCGGCCTCAGCAAACTTCCCCGGATTGTCGAAGTGTACGCCCGACGCCTTCAGGTGCAGGAGCGGCTCACCGAGCAGATAGCCGACGCGATCGAGAACATCCTCAAGCCAAAGGGCGTGGGAGTTGTGATCGAGGCCGCCCACCTGTGCATGATGATGAGGGGCGTCGAAAAGCAGAACTCCATGACCGTGACCAGTGCCGTGCGGGGCCAGTTTCGTTCCGATCACCGAACCCGCCAGGAGTTTCTGCGGCTGGCCCACTCTCCGCTGGACCGCTAGCAGGGGCGACGGAGCCAATGCGCCGTCCACCACGGCCTGCGCCGGGCAAGCGCGCGTGCTGTTAGAACTGGCCGAGGTTCTGGATTGCCCGGGGTGCCGGTCCGGCACGGGTCTGGTGACCCTGGTACACCGGGCGGTTGACGGCCGCGTCTCGGAAGGTCAGCTGGGGTGCCCGCTGTGCGAGGCGGAGTTCCGGGTCACCGAGGGCGTAATGCAGTTTGCCGTGCCGTCCGACACACAGGGCCCGACCAGCACATCGCCCATCGGCCGGAGTGGCGGCGAATATCCGCCGCCGGAAGCCGTCAGGGTCGCCGCCTTCCTGGGCCTCCAGGAAGTGCGCGGCGGCGTGGTCCTTCTGGGCCCGGGACTGGCGCCTGTCGCAGGCGAGTTGGTGGCCCTCGCCCCCGGGGCGGAGTTCATCGTCTGGGCCGACCAGGACCTCGCCGGCCCTGCCGGGGTAAACCCGTTACGAGGAGCCCAACCCGGCTGCTGGCCACTCCGTTCGGGCCGTCTCGCCGCGGCCGCCCTTCTGGGGCCTGCCGAGCAGTTCCTGGAGGAGGCGGTCCGGTGCCTTGCGTTCGGTGCACGCATTGCCGTTCTGGAACCGGGCCGGGAAGACTTGGCCCGTTTGGCCGGACCAGGTTTCCAGCAAGTCGCGGCCGACCAGACGGCCTGGGTGGGGAACACGGCTGTTGTTTGACGAACACTGCTGTCCAGGTCTACGATTCCGCCCATGAGAACATCTACACCTCTCCCACGTGATTACCGGACCGGCACCCTGGCCGACCTGTTTCTTGAAGGACTGAACATGGAACGGCCCGACCCCTACACAATCCGCGGAGACGATGGCTGGAGCCGCGTTCCGCTGGCCGAGGTGAAGCGACTGGTGCAGGCCGTCGCCACACGCCTGCGCGAACTCGGATTCCAGCCCGGCGACCGAATCGCGATCATGTCCACCACGCGGCTCGAATGGGCGCTGGCCGACTGGGGGGTGATCACTTCCCGGACGGTGTCGGTGCCGGTCTATCCCATTCTTCCCGCCGATCAGGTCAAGCACGTCCTGGCGGATTCCGGCGCTTCCGCGGTTTTCGTGGAAGACGAAGAGAAGTTGGCCCTGCTGGCGTCGATAGCTCCCGACCTGCCGGAACTCCGGCTTGCCGTGCTGTTTGACGGATCGCCCAGGGCCGCGCTCGGAGATGAGAAGGTCTCGTTTGGCGCGGTGACGATGGACGAACTGATCGCACGCGGCGAACAAAACGGCCAAGAGTTGGCCGACTCGTGGGAGGAGTTCGCCCGCGAGACCGACCCGGGCGACCTGGCGACCATCATCTACACCTCGGGCACGACCGGACTCCCCAAGGGCGTGATGCTGACCCATGCCAACATCCACTCCAACGCGGCGCTCGCGGCGCGCCCGGTGGGACTCGGGCCGGAGGATACTGCCCTGTCGCTTCTGCCCATGGCCCACGTGTTCGAGCGAGTTGGCGGGCACTTTGTGATGTGGTTGGCCGGGAATCGGATCGCCTACGCGGAAGCCCCCGAGACCGTGGTGCGTGACATGGGGGAGGTGCGCCCCACGGTTATGATTGCAGTGCCCAGAGTATTCGAGAAGGTCGTCGAGGGGGCCGAGGCCAAGGCCCGCGCGGGGGGCTCGGCCAAGTACGGCATCTTCAAGTGGGCCCGGGACGTCGGCGAGCGCCGCGCCAAGATGAAGCTGGCCGGCGAAAAGCCTGGTGCCTGGCTCAACCTTCAGTACGCCGTGGCCGACAAACTGGTGTTTTCCAAGCTGCGCGCGCTGACCGGGGGGCGCATCCGGACATTCGTCAGCGGGGGCGCGCCCCTGCGGGCCGATGTGGCGCATTTCCTGTTTGCGGCCGGATTGCCGGTTCTGGAGGGTTATGGCCTCACGGAGACCTCGCCGGTGCTCACGCTGAACCCAGAGGATCGGCCAAGGGTCGGGACCGTCGGCCTGGCTGCCCCGGGAACCAAACTCAAGATCGCCGACGACGGGGAAATACTGGCCCGCGGTCCGCAGATCATGAGGGGTTACTACCAAAACCCCGAGGCCACGGCCGAGGCGATCGACAGCGACGGGTGGTTTGCTACCGGTGACATCGGGACGATTGACGAGGACGGGTACTTGCGTATTACAGATCGGAAGAAGGAAATCATCGTCAACGCCTACGGCAAGAACATCGCTCCCCAGCCGATCGAAGCCATGCTCAAACGGCACCCGCTCATTGAGGAGGCCGTGCTGATCGGCGAACAAAGGAAGTTCGCGGCCGTGCTCGTGGTTCCCGAGATGGCGGCGCTCCGGGCGGCTTCAGACGTTCCCGCGGGAACGTCTGAAGCCGAACTGCTGGCGTCGGAGGCCACCCAGGCCGTGTTGGAGGCAGCGGTGGCGGCAGCGGTGGCGGATGCGGCCCGGCACGAAAAACCCCGGGCCGTGCTCCTTGTGCCGGGCCCGTTTGGCGTAGACACCGGGGAACTGACCCCCACCCTGAAGGTGAAGCGCCGGGTAATCATGGCCCGCTTCGGCGACCAGATTGACGAGCTGTACGCCCAGGCCGAATCCGAGGCCGAGGCCGCCGAGACCTAGTCCCGCGGGGCGAGGCCGGGACGGCAGCCGCTGGATGTTTTTGCGCGGGTCGGGCGCCCTTGGTCGCGCAACAGCTCGGATTGTCTTGAACTGGAACACCGACGACACAGGAATGATCCGGTTCAGGTCGATGTTGGCACCTTGCAGGTGGCGCGTGGATGGATTTGCTGGGTAGCCGGAGCTGCTGCTCAGAACGCGATTAGCAAGATCCTGCCCTCCGCTCCGACGGCCCAAAACATTGTTCCTGTTGGGGCGGCCTCAACCGCCCACGCGCTAACGCCGGGCAGAGATGTCCAGGACATTCCCAAAGTCGTCGTGAAAGCCGCGCCGGCGGGGGAAACGGCCACCGCGATGAGGCCCGTTTCGTCGTGGGCGATCGCGCTGCCGTAGATGGCTCCGGGGACGGGGGCGTTTTCTCCGTGCCGCCAGCTCCCGCCGAGGTCCGAACTGACGGCCACATTGGCCAGGACGGAATCGGCCGCATAGTCTCCGCCCAGTGCCAAGACCCAACCGCTGGTGCCTGATGCCACCGCCGGATCCACGGCCAGCGTGTAAACCCCCGCGCTTGGCCCCCTCGCGATGTCAACATCGGTCGCGGTCCAGGTTGCGCCGTAGTCGCTGGTCCTCAGCACGCGGGCGGACCCGCCTGCCCCGGTGCCGATCCAGCCGAGTCCGTCGCCGACCGCCCTCGTGCATGTGCCGCTCGCCGCAAAGCCCCCCTCGCCTTCGTTGGCGGCCGGCAGCCCGTCCCGCGGTGCCCGTTCCCAAGTCGCGCCTCCGTCGGCGGTTACCAGGATGTAGGGTACGCCGTCAAAGCTGTCTCCGTAGGCGAAACCTCGGCCGTCGTCCCAGAAGTCCAGGCAGTCGAGGAAGCCATCCGGATGGTCCATGGCGAACGCGAGCTCCCAGCTCCGGCCTCCGTCCGCAGTTCGGTAGATGCGCGACGCGGGTCCCGAGCCCGCGCTCAGCGCCACCGCATGCGCGGCCGAGAAACCGTGGACGTCCCGAAACTGAAGCGAGTCGCCACTGGGGGCGTTCACCCGTTCCCAGCGGTCTCCTCCGTCGAGGGTTCTGATGATCACGCCCTCGTGCCCGCTCATCCATACCACCGAATCCGACACGGGACTCACTGCCTGCAGGACGGCACCAACTCCCGACGTGATCTCGATCACCTCCGGTCCGACGCGATCCTGGCCCTGGGCGGCCCGTGTCCCGGGACCGACCAGAACGGAAACAAGGACCGGTGCGACCATTGAGCCAGCCACCATGCGGCCACCGACTTGAGCTGTGTGGCGGCGTACCATGACGTACTCCTGTATGGGGTAGTGCGGTGCTTGAGGAATCTAACCGGACCTCGGCGCCGCCAGGTTGGGGATTGCAAACCAGATCCCAGATGCGTTGCAACACGGAAACCACCCTGTATCACCCCATCCGGGCTCTAATTCAGTTTGCGGAGGAGCTCCTCGACGCAGTCTTCGGGCGACAATTCTTCGGTGCTGAGGTGGATCTCGGGATCCTCCGGCCGCTCGTACGGACTGCTGATCCCCGTGAAGTTCTTGATCTCGCCGCGCAGGGCCTTGGCGTAGAGCCCCTTGGGGTCGCGCCGGGCACACTCTTCGGCGGACGCATCAATGAACACCTCAAGAAATTCCCCGGGTTCGAAAAGCCCCCGCGCCATCTCGCGGTCGGCCCGGAACGGGCTGATGAACGACACAATCACGATCAACCCGGCGTCTACCATCAAACGCGCAACCTCGGCCACGCGCCGGATGTTCTCGGTACGGTCGATCTCGGTGAAGCCCAGGTCGGCGTTCAACCCGTGGCGCACGTTGTCGCCGTCCAGCAGGTAGGTGTGCCGCCCTTCGATGTAGAGGCGTCGCTCCAGCAGATTCGCCACCGTGGACTTGCCCGAGGCGGACAGGCCCGTGAACCACAGGCACCGGGCATCCTGCCGCTTGAGCTGCGCCCGGACCTCGCGGCTGATGTCGAACTGTTGCCACGTCACGTTGGCTGCCCGCATGAGCGCGTAACTGATCGTGCCTGCCGCAACCGTTCGGTTGTTGCCCCGGTCCACCAAGATGAACCCGCCCAGCTTCCCGTTCTCCTCGAACGGGGCAAACGGGACGGGCCGGGAAGTGGCCAAATTCACCACGCCGATCTCATTCAGCTCAAGCTGCTTGGCGGCAAGCCGCTCCCCGGTGCGCACCTCCACCGAGTGACGAATGGACGTGACCTTCGCCGTGACCTCGCGGGTGTGCATCTTGAGCAGGTACAGGCGCCCGGCCACCAACGGCTGCTCGCCCATCCACAGGATCGAGGCGCGGAACTGGTCCGAGACTGGCGGTGCGTCTTCGGCGTCGGCGATCACGTCCCCGCGTGTCACGTCAATCTCGGTGGAAAAGGTCAGCGTGACCGAATCGCCGCGGCCCGCGCGCTCGACCTCGCCCCGGCCAACCAGAACCGATTTCACCGGTGACTCGCTGCTCCCGGGCACCACCCGGATCCGCTGCCCGGGTTTAACCGTCCCGGAAGCCACGCGGCCGCAGTACCCGCGGAACTCCGAGTGGGGGCGGTTCACGTACTGGACCGGCATCCTGAACGGGGCATCATCGCCCGGGTCTGTCACTTGCACGGTTTCGAGGTGCTCCAGCAGGGTCGGACCGTCGTACCAGGGCATGTTGTCCGAGCGGCGCGTGACGTTGTCGCCGGTCAGGCCGGACACCGGCATGGCTACCACCTCGGGCACGCCGACGTCGTCCGTCAGCTCCCGGTACTCTTCTTCGAGCGCCTCAAACGTTGCTTGGCCCCAATCGACCAGGTCCATTTTGTTGACCGCCAGCACCACATGGCGCACCCCGAACATGGCCGCGATCCGCGTGTGGCGGGCCGTTTGCGGCAGAATCCCCCGGCGCGCGTTGACCAGGATGATGGCCACCTGCGCGGTGGAGGCACCCGTCGCCATGTTGCGCGTGTACTGCTCGTGGCCGGGCACATCGGCAACAATGAACCGCCGCCGCGGCGTCTCCAAAGAGCGGTAGGCGACATCGATCGTGATGCCCTGCTCGCGCTCGTCCTGCAAACCGTCCAGGAGCAGCGCGAGGTCGATGTTCTCGCCTTGCGTGCCCCACCGCCGAGAGTCAGCTTCGACCTTGCCGAGCTGGTCGGCGAAGACTTGGTTGCTGTCGTACAGCATTCGCCCGATCAAGGTGCTCTTGCCGTCGTCCACGCTCCCGCAAAGCACAAGCCGGAGTGGGGCAAGCCGGGTGGAGGTTGGGGAGGTTACTTCTCGGCCCATCAGAAGTAGCCGTCCCGCTTCTTCTTCTCCATCGAGGCCTCGTCATCGTGGTCGATCAGGCGTCCCTCGCGCTCTGAACCGTCGGCGGCCAGGGTCTCGGCGATAATCGCGTCCAGCGTGGTCGCCGTGCTCTCGACCGCGGCGGTCAGGGGATAGCAGCCCAGGGTCCGAAAACGCACCAACCGGGACTCGGGCGTCTCGCCGGGATTCAGGGGCATGCGGTCGTCGTCCACCATGATGAGCTGTCCCTCGCGCTCCACCACCGGCCGCTCGGCCGCATGGTAAAGCGACACGATCGGGATTTCCCGGGCGGCGATGTAGCGCCAGATGTCGGCCTCGGTCCAGTTGGACATCGGGGCAACCCGCAGCGACTCGCCAGCCCCGAGCCGGGTGTTGTAGAGGTTCCAGAGTTCGGGGCGCTGGGCCCGCGGCTCCCACTGGTGGGCCGCATTCCGAAACGAGAAAATCCGCTCCTTGGCGCGCGACTTCTCTTCATCCCGGCGGGCGCCGATGAAGATCATGTCATAGCCGCCGGCGTCGAGCGCCTGCCGCAGCGCCTCGGTCTTCATCACCTCGGTATAGCGCGACGAAGAATGCGTGAACGGCGTGACGCCAGCCTCCACGCCTTCTTGATTGGTGTGCACGATCAGTTTGATCCCGTCCCCGGCAGCCGTGCGGTCCCGGAACTGGATCATCTCCCGGAACTTCCAGGTCGTGTCAACGTGCAGCAGAGGCATCGGCAGCGGGGCCGGCCAGAAAGCCCTCTGCGCCAGGCGAAGCAAGACCGACGAGTCCTTGCCGATCGAATAGAGCATGACGGGGCGGGAAGCCGCGGCCACTCCCTCGCGGATGATCTCGATCGCCTCGTCCTCAAGGGCAGCCAGGACGCGATCGTCACGCACGGGCGGGCCTAGCGTTCGCCTTCAAACTGGACACGTAGGGACTCGACCCTCCTGCGATTCGCCCCAAAGTCCCAAATCGGGGCCAGAATCGACATCGAGCGCACGTGAATCACTCCTTGGTCCGGGGACAAGACGAGTTCGAGCCGGTCGGGGAAGGCGATCCGGGTCCTGAACCGCGCACTCAGATAGTCCTGGGTCACAGTATCGATTTTGGTGCGGGGCTGACGGCGCACGATCTCCGCGAGGCGCCCGAATTCCTGCCACGGGTCCCCGGCGATCGTGAAGGGGGCAATGGTACATCTTGGCCGGACGGTATCGTGGCTGTTCACGCAGGTCCACGGATAACGGGGGCACCGTTTGAGTTCAGGCGGCACGGTTCAGTCCCGCCGAAGCGCGGTTCACCAGTGCCGGGGTGCGGTCACCAGGGGGTAGCCTCGGTGGCCTTGAGCTTGTCGGGCAGCGTGTACTTCAGGTCATCGAGCAGCGCAGCATCCAACAGGAAGGAAAAGGCCGATGCGCGCCATGCCGCGGCGACCGTCGGCGCAACCTTATGCAGTTGCCCGGTGAGTTTGCGCCGCGTTCGCATCGCCGCCATCGCCCCCGGCATGCCCCGGGCCAACTCCAGGCGGTCTGCAGTTTTCCGGCCAATTAGCGCCCGGGTTACGCGGGCGGCGTGGGTGCGCACCTGGTCGAATTCCTTCCCCTCCCGCTTGCCCGCAATCCTCGGCAGAGCGTCGAACAGGGCCGTGGCGATGACGAGTGACTCTTCGCCCGGCGGAGGTTCAATCGCCCGGGCGGTCCGCCACAGCTCTCGCGTCTTCTCTTCGTTCCCTTCGAAAAGGAGTCTTTCAGGGATACCAGTTAGCCATGACGCGTATCGCCAGGCATGCATGAACCCCTCGCGGGCTTCCGCACTGAGGGATGCACCCAGCGCGGTCGCATGGCGCAGCATTCCGGCCGAAAAATTGGCCGCCGCGACCCCCAAATGAGCGGCGTGGATCGGGGCCCCGAAAGTCGCTTCGTCCCACTCGCCGTAATCCAGGATCAAGCGCCGAATCTGGGCGTGCACCAGACGAATACGCACCGACAGGCGCCAGCCTTCTCCCTCGCGGTCCAGGCCGCCCGGCATCATGATTTCGATAAAGTGGCGCGTGTTTTGGCGAATTCGCCTGGGCCCGAACTGTGAATTGACGCGCCCGGTGGCATGGAACGACTTCGCGATCAGCGTGGAGGCGTTCTGGACCGTGGACACGAAGAGGGCCGGAATAAACAGGTCGGAATGAGCATGGAACGCCCTTATCCCGGCCTGTGCCACCTTGGGATCCCACCAGTCGGGCGGTTCGTTGACCTCTTCAAAGAGGTCGATCAGTGATCGCGGCGCTTCCTTCAGCGTCTCCTTGTCGCGGTCCATTCCGGCCCGGATCAGCCGGTTGATCTCGGTCACCCCGCGCGGCTGCAGCTCCTGCACCACGACATCGGCCGGCGGGTCGCCAACCTGGGCCTGGATGACGTATTCCCTGGCCAGTGCCGGCCCCACCTTCGCAACAGTCCGGTCGAAACGCTCGCGGTAACATGCGGGTCCCGTCTCGGGATACTGAGCCAACTCGCGGGTCTCGGTAGTGATCACGACTGCTCGTCTTGGGCGTATTCCAGAATCCGCTGTCCAGGTGTGCATGCTGCGGCCAGGCGGGCATGCTCGTCGGAAGTCAACTTCATCCAGCTGGGTGTCTTCTTGCGGGGAAGCAAGGTGATCCGTTCAAGCCAGTCTTCGTCCACGAATCCTGGGCCCACGAATTCGGCAAACCGCCGCATTTCATCTTTGGGGGATTCTAGTACAGTCTCAAAGCGCATGTTGAGGACGCGGTCCTTCGGGAGCGCGTCCAAGTATCTGGTACCCCGTTCGATCATACTGCTCCACAACCACCCGAACTCGTGCAGCGCGGCGGGATTGTCGCGGAAATTGTCGGCCTTGGCGTCAAAGCCCCGAAACACCAGAGGAGTGAACCAGGGCACCCAACGACTGGTTCCCGGCCAGTTGCGCGGGCTGAAAGAATCCATGCCGACGCGCCTGCCACGCATCGCCATGCCCAGGTACATGCGGAACACGTAGTGGCCCCGCATAGAGATGGCCGTGTCGCGGCCGTCGCGGTAGACATGCACGAAACGGGCGTCGGGGAAGAGCCTGGCCAGGGTCGGGACGCTGAGAATCGAAGCCCCGGACCGTTCAATCCACACATCCTTGCCGAAACGGACGGCCAGCCATTCAAAAAAGAACCTGTACTGGGCCTGCAAGGTGTACCGGCCACGCGCCCGGATCACGGGGACAAGCTCGTCCCAGAGGGCTTCCGGGTCGTCCGACAGGTGGGGTAGCGTAGCTCCCATGATTGCCGGCACGTCACGGGGTCCGAACCGGGACCCGGGCTGCCCAACGGGGTAGAGGTATTCGCTGACGATCAGGTTGTTGCGGAGCAGGGCCTTCCCAACGGGGCGCAGATTGGCGAAGCGCTCGTACAACCCCTCGCCGTCAAGATGGGATCCAACAAGCGCCTTGTCGGCCAGGCACGCCAGGAACTCGGACACGCTAAGAATCCGGGGGTGCAGCCGGGCCATGTTGGAGACCATCGTAGAACCGCACCGCCCGGTGCTGACCACAAACACGGGGGGCGTATCGATGTTGGGCAAAACGCACCTCGGAGTTTGGCGTCGTAGGCGCGGCATTCTAGACAATGAATTGCGCAAACTCAACTAGCGCTCTAGCGTGGGGCGTTACGGGCAGCATGAATTTCGTGAAAGTGGTGGTGAGGACACTGGCTGCGCTTGCGAGCCGCTGAGCGAGCAGGAGATTCGGGACGACAAACTGACAGGGGCTCGCTCATAGCGCCTCCACAATGGGTTTTCGCGTCGCCAGGGACATCCACCGGTGAGTATTCCCGCGATAGCGCGCTAGGACGAATACCCCAGCCGCTCGAGCCCGGGGCGGCACGCGGCCGTGATCGCGGCCTGCTGGGCCGAGTCCAGCTGCGCAAATTTCGATTCTGTCTGGCGCGGGATCTTCGCCACCTCGGCTACCCAAGCGTCGTCGTCGAGTTCCGGCGAAATGAACCGGATGAGGCGACGCGCCTCTTCAGCCGGATTCTGTTGCATGTCTTCGAACCGCAGGTTCAGCAGCCGGTCGGGCGGGAAATGGCCGAAGACCCGGTGCCCGGTTTCGATCATCTTGCTCCAGAGTTCCGCCGCCTCGGGCAGGGTCGCTTCCTCGGCCATGAAGGCGTCCAGGTCGGTCATCCGCCACTGGGCCTTCTGAATCGCCTGGGTTAGCCGGTCCCGCCGCTCGAACCGTTCGAGCAAACGGTACGCGTCAAGGCCAATACGCCTGGCCCGCCTGGCCCGAGCCAGCGCCAGCTTGAACGGAGGGTGTTTCGCCATCGACAACGCCGTCTCACGGCCGTCCCGGTACATATGCACAATCCTTGCCTCGGGGAAGTAGCGCAGCAGTCGCGAAGCAAGGATCAGTGAGCCGCCATGACGCTCCACCCACACCCTTGAGCCCCGTCGCTGGCCCAGCCACTGGCAGAGCGCCCTGATATGGTCCGCGGGTGTGGCGTCGGACATCGCGCGCACGGCCGGACCCAGCTCGTCGAACAGTTCTTCGTACTTGTCAGTCAGGTGAGGAAGCGTCACGGCCAGAATCGGCGGGAGGTTTTCCGCGTTGAAGCGGGCAGCGGGATCTGTGAACGGGTAGAGCACCTCGGTCAGGCCCTCGTACGTCACGATCCGCATTCGGGGCGTGTGCTCGCTGTACATCCGCCACATCTCGTCGCCGCTGATTTTCTTCCGGGTGAAAGCCGCCACCCCGAGTTGCGCAAAGAACTCGGACATGCTGAGCACGCCCGAGTGCTGGTTCAGCATCTCCGAGACCATGGTTGAGCCGCACCGACCGGTGCTGAAGACAAAAACCGGCGGAATGTCGGTCACGCGACCGCCCTTCTGGCCCCTCGTTTGAAGTTTCGCTCGCGGGCCACCAACGGGAATTTCTGCCTTGCCTGTCCGCTCGCGGGCCACAACCGGCAGACCATCCTTGCATTTGTAGATGATGAAATCAACGACTGCCGGATCTTCCTTAGAGACCAGCTCAAACCGCCAGCGCCGGGCAATGATCGCCAGTGCCAGTACCATCTGGATGGTGGCAAACCTGAACCCGCTGCAGAACCGGTTGCCGGCACCGAACGGCGCGTAGGCCAGACGCGGAAGGTCGGCGGAGGGCGAGAGCCAGCGCTCGGGCCGGAAGCGTTCCGGTTGGGGGAAGTACTTCGCATCCCGCATCGGAGTGCGGATCGAAAACTGCGTCACAGAGTGTCTGGGGATTGGCCGACCGCCCAACTCAATATCCTCTAGCGCAGTACGACCCAAATACGTTGCGGTCGGGGTCAGTCGCATGGTCTCGTCCATTACCGCCTTCGTGTACACCAGGCGTTCAACGTCGTCGAAGCCCGGCAGACGGTGGCCAAGTACCTCTTCCAACTCGGCTTCGAGGCGCTCGCGGGCCCCGGGGTTACGGCTCAGATGATAGAAGCACCAAGTCAGCGTTACCGCAGTGTTCTCGTGAGCCGCCACCAAGATCGCGAAAGCCTCGTCTTTGAGCGCGCTTTCCGGAAATGTCCCCGCAGGGTGCCCCTCATCCCAGGCGGCCACAAGGTGGGCAATCAGATCAGTGCGCTCCTGCGCGCTGGCCCGGGCTTTGCGGATGGCCTCGTAAACACGGTCGTCCAGCCGCTTGATCGCCCTCTCGCTGGCGATGGTGCGGGGCAGGGGCAGGGCCTTAAACACACGCCCCAGGGGAAGCAGCCCCAAGACGGCCCGCCACCGGTAACCTGCCAGCGCTTCCTTCATGATCGCAGGCTCAACGTGCAGGTCGTCCCCGAAGAACGTCCGGGCCGTGATGGAAAGGGACAGTTCGTGGCTGAGGTGATCGATGTCGAGCTCCTGCCCGTCACGAACCGAGTCGCGCTGCCGAACGGCCTCCTCAACCATCGCCACCGCGTAGCCGCGCAGCGCATTCGGCGTGAAGGAAGGCTGCAACAGTTTGCGGCGCCACTTGTGATCATCGCCGTCGGCGGTGACGATGCAGAGGTTGTCGAGCGTGCGCTGTTGCTGCTTGCCCTTGCCCAAACAGGCGTGCTTCCGGAGCAGTGCCTCTTCCATTATTTCCGGGTCGAAAACCACATTGAACCGTTTGGCTAGGATGCGGTAATCGGCCATGGCCCCGCCCTGGCGGTGCAGTTCGGCGAATAACCCCGTGGTGTCACGCACGCGGCGCCGAAGATCGCGAAGTCCGGCAAACATTACGTCAGGGTTCCTTCCGTCCCGCGCGCTTCATGATCGGGCGGCAGAATTCCTCGGACCCCGCGGATTTCGTGCGCTCGTTCAGCCTCTCGGCACCCGTGAAACGGGATACCGCGCGCCTGCCTCCAGGCGGTCGGCCAAGAATCCCCAGGTGGCGAAGCCGTCGTCAGACCGAGGCTCCAACAGGCTGAACAGCAGGCTTCCAAAAGGCTGATCGATCCGTGCGATCATGTCCCCGGCGGAAGGCAACACCTTGGCGGGAACGTACTCCCCAAAGCGCCCTCACCGGGGCCGGACCAGTTCACGAAACCGGGGGTCGTCTCGAAGGGGCTCGAAGCCGGGGTGGTCGGCCAGCGCGGCGCGCCGCCACTGGTTAAGGGCCACGGCCCTCTGGAGCGATTCGATCGTCTCGTTCCACATTTCCAGACCGGCGTGGATTTCGGCCAGGGTCATCCACGCGTTGTCATTGTCCTGCGATCTGAATGCGGCTTCCTGGGCCTGACGCAGCGCGGCGCTCAGTTCTCCTTCTCTGGCCAACCGGCGGGCCTCGCTCAGCATCTCACCCGATCTGATCTTGTCGAGCAGGCGCCTGAGCTCGGCCAACGGGCGCTGATGATCGTCCACCCGAATGTCGATCGCCCGGTCGCTGAAGCCTCCCCCGACCCGAGGTCTGACGACAAGAATGGCACCCGACTGCATGCCGCGGGCGTCGCCCCCGGCCCCCTGCGCCGCATCGAGGGCGTCGAGCAGGCGTTCGGCTAACGGCCCCGAAGAACCCTCGAAGGACTCCGCCATCGCGTCCACGACTTCGGGACCGGTGAGAATATTCCCCTGGGCGCAGTAATCGACTCCGCAGCGGTGTCCCTTCCAGTCGCTGGCCCCGGTGCCGGTCCATGCCGCGGTACGTCCCCGAATGTCCAGGATGGCTACCTGGCGGCGCTCCCGGCCCTCGTCGCCGGCGACCATCTGGTTCAGGGCTTCTTCAGGTGAATACCCGGCCTCCAACAGCTCCAGCCCGATTCCCCCGTACATGGGATTCGCCGCGGCCTGGTGGGCGATCACGGCGACTCCTCCCCGGGCGTGCATGGCCCGGTTGCCGGCGGCGAAGGCCTTGGACTGGACCCCCATGCCCAGTTCGCCCGTGTCTGGGTCCCGGGCAATAATGGAATAGGTGCCCAGATAGTCCGGGTCCCGGTCCGTGGCATGGTCCGGTTCCTGAGTCGCGCCCAAATCGCTAGCGGCACCGGCCATTGCGGCAGGCAGAAGCGGTACCGCCAGCCAGCGCCGGATGCGACGAAATCGGGTACGTCGAAAGGAGGCGTTTTTCATGGTTCTGAGAGTAGCCAGCCCTCCGCTCCGGCGCTAGCTTCCACAGGCTACACCCGCCCCGATGACCGCACCAGAAGGCCGTACCAGACGCGGTACCGGTTTTGCCTCGCCTTTGCCTGCCCGGGGGCGGGGCGATGCGATCCAGACAGACGGGCTACAAGAACAACAGGAGCCAGGGGAATGCACGCCACACCCTGTTCGTCGGCCGGGGCACCCTGGTCTATCCTTTCTGGCGCTTCTCGCGCCGATTTTCGTCGCGCCACAGCAGTGGCAGTTGCAACAGCCGCCGGACTGATTGCGGCGCTCGCCCCCGTGGCCCGGGTCGCCGCCCAGAGCGGCCGGCCCGAGACTACTCCTCGGAACGCCGACGAAGGCGAGGGGCCGTTCGACAGACTCATCCTCCGGGGTGTCACAATCATCGACGGCACCGGTGCACCGCCGATGGGGCCCGTGGACATCGTTATTGAGAACGACAGGATCGCGTCGGTGCGGACGGTCGGCTACCCGGGCCTGCCGATCGACGAAAACCGCCGCCCCGACCTGACCGACGAAAACAACCCCGGCGCATCGACCCGCGAGATCGACCTGAGCGGGCATTACGCGATGCCCGGCTTTGTGGACATGCACGCCCATACCGGCGGCGTGCCCAAGGCACCCCAGGGCGAATACGTCTACAAGCTGTGGATGGCCCACGGAATCACGACCTCAAGGGGAGTCGGACACGGCCCCATGATGTGGTCGCTGGGCGAAAAGGCGAAGGCGGCGCGCAACGAGATCGTGGCTCCTCGCATGTATACCTACGTGAGGCCCGGCGAAGCCTGGGACCAGGGCCCGGTCGACACACCCGCACAGGCTCGCGCCTGGGTACGCTGGGCTGCGGCGCAGGAGGTCGAGGGCCAGCGGATCGACGGTCTCAAGCTGGGGTCGTACGATCCCCCCATCATGGCCGCCCTGATCGACGAGGCCCACCAGCACGGGCTGGGCACCGTGGCCCACCTGGGGCAAATGGGCGTTTCGCGCATGACCGCGCTGGACGCGGCCGAGGTGGGTCTGGATATGATGACCCACTACTACGGCCTGTTCGAGTCCATGCTCTCTGACTATAGCGTTCAGAACTGGCCCCTCGACTACAACTACCAGAACGAGCAGCACCGGTTCGGCAACGTGGCCAGGCTGTGGGATCAGGTCGACGGACCCGGCAGCGACGAGTGGAATGCGCTGATGGACCGGTTCCTGGAGCTCGGCTTCGGGATCGATCCCACCATGACCATTTACGAGGCCAGCCGGGACGTAATGCGCGCCCGCAACGCCGACTGGCACGACGAATACACGCTGCCCAGCCTGGAGGATTTCTACCAGCCCAGCCGCGCGGCCCACGGCTCGTACTGGTTCTACTGGACCACCGAGGACGAGGTGGCCTGGAAGAACTTCTATCGCGTGTGGATGCAATTCCTGAACGAATACAAGAACCGCGGGGGACGGGTCACCACCGGCTCCGATTCCGGGTTCATCTACAAGTTGTACGGATTCGATTACATCCGGGAGCTTGAGCTGCTGAGAGAAGCCGGCTTCCACCCGGTTGAGGTGGTGCGCGCGGCTACTCTGCACGGGGCGCAGGAACTGAACGATCCGAAGGGGACCGAGCCCGATTTCGGTCTGATCCGCGCGGGGCTGAAGGCCGATTTCGTGGTGGTTGACCAGAACCCGCTCCAGAATCTCAAGGTGCTGTACGGAACCGGGGCCCTGAAGCTGAACGACGAGACCGGCGAGGTCGAAAGGGTCGGAGGAATCAAGTACACGATCAAAGACGGCATCGTGTACGACGCCAAGCAGCTTCTGGCCGATGTGCGGCGGATGGTACGCGAGGCGAAAGAGCAACTGGCGGCCGACGATCAGGACCAGGACTCTTGACGAGCCGCCGGATGACGTTGGGAGTGCTGGGCGTGCTGGTGGTGCTGGGGGCCTGCGCCCCGGCCGGGGATTCCAGGGCGGACGATTCGGAGGCGCGGACCATTCAACCGGGGCCCCCCGGCGAGGCAGGTCGCGAACTCACCGCCGAAGAGGCGGCCGCGCTTCCCAGACCGGAATACACGGATGCGGACGTTCGGTTCATGCAGGGAATGATCCCGCACCACCAGCAGGCACTCGAAATGTCGGCTCTGATTGAGGGGCGGAGCCAAAACCGCATGATCGGGCTGCTGGGCCAGCGGATCGCGATTTCTCAAAGGGACGAGATCGCGCTGATGTCGCGCTGGCTGGAGCGCCGGGGCGAGCCGCTCTACGAGGCTCCCGAGGGGCATGAGATGCACGCGGAGCACATGACAGAGGGCCACACGGACCACGGGGAAGACGACCACATGGCGGACGGTCACATGGCTGCCCACCATCCGGCCATGCCCGGCATGCTGTCGCCCGAAGAGATGGAGCAGCTGGCCTCCCTGTCGGGGGCCGAGTTCGACATGGCGTTCCTGCGGTACATGATCCGGCACCACGAGGGGGCGCTGATCATGTTGGACACGCTGTTCGCGAGCCCGGGGGCCGGACAGGAGACCGAGCTCTTCCGGTTCGCGTCGGACGTGGACGCGGACCAGAGCATGGAGATCGACCGCATGGCGCTGCTGCTGCGCGAAATCGCCGCCGGCGCGGCGCGGGACGACCCGGATCCGGGTGCCGGCCCGGATGGCGCGCCGCGGTGACAAATAAGGCGATAACCAGTCGAGTCGGAGCGGGTGTCGCCGCGGTGTTCGCCGCGGCGCTCGTGGGGTCGGCCCCCGCAACCGCCCAGCTTGAGGCCCAGTTCGCCTTCGGCGGCCTCCTCAACCCCTTCACCGGGGAGAGCCGCTCCACGGCGGTCTCCACGATCCAACACGCCGGCACCTGGGCGCTGGGCGAAACCTTCCTGTTTCTGGACCACACCGACGACCGGGGCGCCGACGGATTCAACGACCGCGACATTTACGGCGAGTGGTATCCGACCCTCAGCATCAGTAGCCTGGCCGGGCGAAGGGCGGGTCTGGGGCCAGTGAGGGACATCCAGGTCATTGCGGGTGTGAACATCGGGATCGTCTCCCGCGTCCGGAAGTACGTGCCCGGAATTCGGCTCTCGTGGGACCTGCCGGGGTTCATTTTCGTGAATACCGATTTCACGGCCTACCGGGACGACAGCGGCGGTGTGGATTCGGGCGGCGCCCCCAAAACCGGCGATGGCTGGGGATGGGACGTGAGCTGGCTGTCGATTTTCGGCCTCGCGGGCCAGACGTTCCAGTTCACCGGGCACGCCGAGTATGTGAGCGGGGTTGGCGACGAACTTGGCGGCGAGTTGAACTCGTGGGTCCTGGCGCAACCGCAGCTCCGCTGGGATCTGGGACAAGCGCTCGCGGGTTCGCCCAACACCCTGCACGCCGGGTTCGAGTACCAGCTGTGGCTTAACAAACTCGGTACCGACGAGGACGAGAATACGATCCAGTTCCTCCTGGTTTGGATTTTTTGACTTTCGGCCGCATGGCAACCGGCCGGCTAACACCTGAACGGTGATTTTCCAGAAGCGACTCTCAAAGGAGACTGCAGGATGAAGTTGACACCAGCGATGAAGCCCCTGACCCTTGCGGCAGCCGCCGGACTCCTGGCCGTGGCCGCTTCGGATGCTGCAGCCCAGCAGCGTCCCCCGCCGGTTGAGATCCCCGAAACCAGCTGGCAGTGGGATCCCGACGATCCGCGCATCGGCCTGGAGGCCGGCGTGTTCGACGCGGGCGAGGCAATCGACGGGCTGTCGCTGCTCATCAGCATGCCCAAGCCCGACGCGTTTCTGACCGAAGAAGCCGACGGACGCGGCCCCACGAACTCAGACATCGCCTTCCTGGGCGATTACATGATTCAGGGAAGCTACTGGGGCTTCCAGATCTACGACGTTTCAGATCCGGCCGAGCCCGAGTTGACCGTCAGCGTGGTGTGCCCTGGCGGCCAGGGCGACGTGTCGGTCCACGGCCACTTGCTGTTCACGTCGGTGCAGCAGTCCAGCGCCCGGCAAGACTGCGGAACCGAGGGGGTTGAGCCGCCGGTGAGCGGCGAACGCCTCATGGGTATTCGCATCTTCGACCTGAGCGACGTCTCCAATCCGCGCCAGGTCAAGACGGTGCAGACCTGCCGCGGCTCCCACACCCACACGTTGGTGACGCACCCTGACGCGGACGACCGCGTTTGGATTTACGTGTCGGGAACCGGGAGGGTGCGCCCGGCCGAAGAACTCGACGGTTGCGTGGCGGGGACCCCGGACGAGGAGCCGGGCACCGCTCTGTTCCGGATCGAAGTGATTGAGGTGCCGCTGGCAATGCCCGAGGACGCGCGGATTGTCAGCGCGCCGCGCATTTTCGCCGACCCCGAGACGGGCGAAATCGCCGGCTTGTGGCCAGGGGGCGACCACGGTCCCATGACCCAGCGGTCGCGGGTAACCAACCAGTGTCACGACATCACCGTGCGGCCCGACCTGGGGCTGGCGGCGGGGGCGTGCTCCGGTAACGGGATCCTGCTCGACATCAGCGACCCGGCCAACCCGGTCCGGATCGACCAGGTTGCGGATCCGAATTTCGCCTACTGGCACTCGGCTACCTTCAACAACGATGGCACCGCGATTGTCTTCACCGACGAGTGGGGTGGTGGAGGGGCGCCCCGGTGCAGGTCCACCGACCCCGACACCTGGGGGGCAAACGCCATTTTCCGCGTGCGCGACCGCAAGATGGAGCTGGCCGGCTACTACAAGCTGCCGGTGCCGCAGACCGAGCAGGAGAACTGCGTGGCCCACAACGGTTCCCTGATTCCGGTGCCCGGCCGCGACATCATGGTCCAGGCCTGGTACCAGGGCGGAATCTCGGTGTTTGACTTCACGGACCCGGCCAACGCTCACGAAATCGGATACTTCGACCGCGGTCCCCTGGATCCGGTGGAGATGCTATCGGGCGGATACTGGTCGGCCTACTGGCACAATGGCGCGATCTACGGAGCCGAGATGGCCCGCGGCATCGACGTGCTGGCGCTGGCCGTGGGGGAACACCTTTCCGAGGCGGAGATCGAGGCGGCCCGGTCGGTGCGGATGAACGAATTCAACGCCCAGACCCAGCCTTTGGTCGAGTGGCCGGCCACGGTGCCGGTAGCCCGCTCTTACCTGGAGCAGATGCAGCGCAGCGGCGGAATCGGGCCCGAGGCGGCGTCCGCAACCGAAGAATTGCTCGCGATGGCTGAAACGGGATCAGTCGACGGGGATGCCATGGTGTCTCTGGCCGACCAACTCGAATCCACGGCCCGCAGTGCCGAAAACGCCCGCGGTGCCGGCGATGCGCGCCGCCTCCGCCTGCTGGCGGACACGCTGCGGGGGATCGCGGTCGGCGGCTGAGGAACCTCCCTACCGAATCGCCTCCGGCACCGGCGGAAAACCGAAGGTCCCCCAAAAAAGCCAATCAATTCGGCGCGGCTACCTCCTACGGCGACGGCCTCATCGATGCTTGTCCGGAGGTATCCGCGCAAGGCCCTGGTGGGCGGCCCCGATCTCTACCCCGATGGCCTACCCGTATCACCTGCTACCCACAGGAGGGAGGAAGAGCCTATTTTTTGCGCCTGCGTATTTTTCTGCCTGAGCGGGCCCCGTAGAATGCGACCGACCAGGAAACCCCAACCCCAGTGAGAATGCGATGAGGCAGTCACAGCCCCCGGCGTCGGCCGGATTTTTTTCGACGTCGGCGGTGTTAACGCTGCTGGCTGCGGCCTGGGCCACGTCCTGCGATGACACCACCACCCAACCCCCCCCGCCGGGTCCCAACGTTGCCCCGCAGGTGGTGGGGTCTGTTTCTGAGCAGTCCATGGCCCCCGAAGAGACCTTGGTCATCGATTTTTCCGACGTGTTTGCCGACACCAACGAAGACACCCTCACCCTGACCGCGGCGGGCGGGGAGGGGACCGTCGATTTGACCGTCGTGGACCTGACCGTCGCGGTTCAGGTTGCTGACGGGGTCAACATCGTCGGGACGGTGGACGTGGGCCTGACGGTGACGGCAACCGATCCCGACGGCCTTTCCGCGACGACTACCGTCGACGTGAGCATCATCCAGCCCAACCGCCCTCCCGAGGTTGTGGGGTCGGTTTCCTCACTGGACGTATTTGCCGGCCGGTCGGTCACAATCGACGTGGCTGCCCTGTTCTCCGACCCGGACGGCGACCAGCTCACCTACACGATTCAGTCGAACGACGAGTCCGTGGCCACCGCGGAGCTTGCGGACGGCGAAGCAACCCTCACCGGCGTGAAGCAAGGAACTGCTCTGATCACGATTGGCGCCACCGATCCCGAGAACCTCGCGGCGTCGGTGTCGGCCAGCGTGACGGTCACCCTGGAGACGGTTTTTGAAGACGACTTCAGCGACGCCAATGCCTGGTCGGCGGTTGACGCCACGGTTGTGTCGCAGGCGGGCGTGATGACCCTATCCTCGCAGACTGCCAACAACCCGGGGCTTGCGGTCACCTCGGTTGAGGGCATCTGGGAGGAGTGGGAAATGTCGGTAGTATTCGGCCGCGGCCAGACCGACAGAACCTTCCCGGCTCTGCTGATCCCGACCGGGACCGCGACCGGTGGCGGCGGCTACATGTTCAGCATCGGTTCCGGTTGGGTGGATCCTTCGACGGAGGAACCGAGAAATTACGTGATGTTCCACACCGAGGGCGATTTCGAAGATGAACTGACCTACATCCCGCAGGCGTCGGGCGACTCGGACAAGATAGACAGCGGCGCGGACGAGTTGACCGTGGTTCACCTTTCGGTGAAGAACGGCGTGATGCGGGCCGTGGTGGAGCAGGAGGAGCTGTTCGCATGGACGCTGGGCGCGGAGTACGGGGCCACCCTGGGTTCGGTAATTCTCGCGACCCTGACCGAGACAGCGGGCAACAGCTCCATTTGGGATCACATCGTGATCAGGGGAATACGGTGGCAGTAGTGCCTTCCCCCGGACGCCCCGCCGCCGGCCCTTGCACCAGGAGCCGGGCGTTGGTTGGGGCAGTCGCCACGGTTCTGGGAGTGGCCTGCGGCGAAGGCGGCGGAGGCCCTGAACCGCCGCCTCCCACCCCTAACCGACAACCGGAAGTTCTGGGAGAGGTTCCCGCTCAGACGATGTTGCCCGGAGAGACCCTGACCATTGACGTGAGCGGCATTTTCAGCGACCCCGACGGAGACGCGCTCACAATCACGGCGACCGGCGGTGAGGACGTGGTCGCCCTCAGCGTGGCCGGGACCAGCGTGGTCGTGCGGGTGGCCGACGGCGTGGAGATAATCGGGACGGTGGTCGTGCCATTGACCATTACTGCCTCCGATCCAGACGGACTTTCCGCCTCGGTAGGGGCGGCGGTCAGCATCTTTCAGCCAAACCGAGGTCCCACGGTCGTGGGTGCGATTCCCGACACGTCTCTCGAAGCCGGCACGGCTTTCGAGACAGACGCCGGGGCGCTCTTTTCCGACCCGGACCGGGACCCGCTGACGTTTGAGGCCGAGTCCGACACGGAGTTTGTAGAAGCGGAGGTGACTGACGGAACCATCACCGTGCGAGGTGCCGGGCCGGGGTCCGCCGTGGTCACGGTCACCGCCACGGACCCTCATGGCGAAATGGCCTCGCTCTCGGCTGAGGTGTCGGTATTTGCGTCGGTTATCATCGACCGCGACTTCTCCAGCACCGACGGATGGACTTTCATCGATGCCGAAGGCACGGTCGAAGACGGGGTGATGCAACTGACCAAGACCGACGCCGAATCGTGGGCTCTGGCTGCTTCAACCTCGGTGGGGAGTTGGACGGACTGGGAAATCACGGCGGTCATGGGCCGGGCCGAAGAAGAAGGTGTGTTCCCTGCGATCGCAGTCGCCCCCGGTGCCCTGCTCACCAGCGGGTACGCGTTTGGCATCGGATCGGGCTGGGAAGAGGACGGGGTAACCGAACCACACAACTACATGACTTTTTACGTCACAGTCAGCCTCTTTGAAATCACACTCCAGCGCATCCCCGCGGCGTCGGGTCACTCCGACCTGATCCAGAGCGCTCCGGGCGAACTGACCGAAGTGCGGTTCTCAATCAAGGACGCGACAATGCGCGCCCACATCGGCGACACCGAACTGTTCGCGTGGCCGGTCCCGCCCAGCTATCCGCGGACGATCGGAGGGCTGTCGCTGGTGACGTATTCGGACCAGGCCGGAGTTAGCACGCTCTGGGACCACATCAGCGGGGAAGGGGTCCGCGCGGGAGCAGCTGACCGCGAGTACCCCGATCAAGGCCCGCGGGAGCGCTCGCGCCAAGATCCCGGACGCTGACCGAGGGGTAGACAACCCGCATTTGCGTCACTGCCCCGGACTTATTTGTTTCGTATGTGATGAAGCAATCCTCCAGTTCTTCCAGCCTCCCGTCCCAGAACAGCGACCGGCGCAGCCCAGGGCGTTGACCCTGGATCTGGCCCCGGACACCGTGCCCAGCGGGCTGCCCGTGGACCGACTGACTGGCGGACGCCGCTAGAGCTAGAGACCGCCGGGCAAACGAGGATGGGCCTTCGCGAGGGGTGATTTGCGTTGACTCACGGGGTTGCCTGATTCAATTCCTGCAGCGCCCGCAGGCTGCCCAAGACCGCCGAGACGGCTTCGTCCACCTGACCGGAGACCGGGTTCAGCGCGAGGCGCAACACTCCCTCGCCGTCGATCACAAACACCGCCGGGATTTCGCTGACGCGGTAATCGAGGGCTGCCGCCTCGGCCCTGCGCGTGACCTGGTAGGGTGCCTCCGCCGGGGTCTCCCGATCGGCAGTCGCGGCCGGTTCCCAGACCCTGAGCCCGTGCGCGGATGCGCCAAGGGAAGCGAGTTCGCCGCCGGCTTCGCCCAGGGCAGTTTCCAAGTCCCGGCACGGCCCGCACCAACTGGCACCGAATTCCACTATCATCGGTCCGCCGCCGTCTGCGTTCCCTGCTTCGTCGGGTGATGCACTTGAGAGGCGAGGGGCGGGGTGGCCGACGCCGAACAGCCGCTCGTCTTCACGAATGACCGCGAAATGCTCTGGCGATACAAAGCCGAGCTCCTGGGACTGGACGATACTCAGGGGGTCCAGGTTCTCAATCGTCAGGCGGACGGTCTCACCATCCGGCCCCGTCCACTGGTATCCCCTCGGGAGGTTGTCGTCGGCCCCGATGTGCCACAGTAGCTCGCCCCCGCCACTTTGCACGCTGCGGATGATGTCGGTGGCCACCCCGCGCACGGAGCCTCTTCCCGCGTAACTCAGCTCGCTGCCGAGTTCGCGCGCAAACGGATCCAGGCCGGCGAACTCGAATACCACTCCAAACAAGGAGAAATGGGCCAGATGTAGGCCGGCGCCGTCCAACAAGCCGAACCGCATCTGGCCGGTGGCGTAGTCCATGACCGCGACTTCCTCGGACGTGCCCGACACAAGCAGGACCGGTTCGCCCGGTGGTCCCCAGTGCGGACTCACTCCGTCCCACAAAGGGGACGGCTGAATGCGAGCCAAAAAGAGGGGAGGCAGGGCCTGTGCTGCCTGCGGTACCAGCCGCACCCAGCCCCGGTACTCGGCCTGCCCTCTCCCCGATTCCTCATAGTTGAAATCGTATGAGACTCTCTCTAACTGGCCGATGGCGTCGGCGGCTGCCGTCAGGCGGGCCGCCGGGTCCGGGCTGGCGCACGCACCCGCCAGCCCGACTGCGGCAGCCGCCCCCAGAAACCAGGATCTGGCTGAAGGCGGGCGCGCGCCGGGAAGGGGTGGACGAACTCTGGCGAAGCGTAGATTGGCGCGGAAAGCGATCCGCATTGGGCGGTCCTCCTGGGCGGACGAAGGTGGAGAATTGGGCGTTTGATGGTGCTGGCAGTGAACGCTGGGAATCTATCGGGGGCACCCGACATGACAACCGCCGCAGAGGTCTGCCGGGAGTTTGAGCACCGGCGGGGGCGGCCGCCGGCGGTGCTGGTGCGCGCGCCCGGCAGGGTGAACTTGATCGGGGAGCATGTCGACTACTGCGGACTTCCCGTACTCCCGGTGGCGATCGACCGGGCTGTCTGGGCAGCCGCGGCCCCGGCCGTGCGGCCGTGCGTGGACACTATGCTGCGCGGGGCCGGTAGCGAGTGGGAGCGTTATGCCGAGGCCGGGGTTCGGGCAGCGCGGGAGTGGCTCCGGCCGGCCGGCGAACCGACCAGCGCCGCCGGAGCCGACGTTCTGTTTCATTCCGACTTGCCGGTTGCCGCCGGGCTGAGTTCCTCGTCGGCGCTGGCGGTGGCGGCGACCTTGGTGGCGCTCGAGATCGGAGGGGGATCTGTTCCAGCCCTGGACGATGCCGTTGCCCGGCTTCGGCTGGCGTCAGTTGTTGCCGAAGCAGAACGCGGGTCAGCCGGCACCAGAGGCGGGGCCATGGACCAAACGGCCAGCCTCATGGGCGTGGCCGGGCATGCCCTGCACATTCGCTTTGTGCCGCACGCTTCGGTTCAGCCGGTCCCGCTGCCGGAAAACTGGCGCTTGGTGGTCGCATGGAGCGGGAAGAGTGCGAGAAAGGGCGGGTCGGCCCGGCGCGTGTTCAACGAACGGGTGGCGCAGGCGGACGAAATCGCCCGGCATTTCGGAGCGGGCCCGGCGGCGAATGCGCTCGGTTCGGTTCTGCCCGTGTCCGGGGCCAAGTTGCCTGGGGTGCTGAAAAAGCGGTTCGCCCACATCAACGGCGAGGCCCGCAGGACCCACGAGGCCGTGGCTGCACTCAGAGCGCGGGATCCGGGCCGCTTCGGGGAATTGCTCAATCAGTCGCACGCAAGCCTGCGCGACCTGTACGAGGTGAGCACACCCAGGCTGGACGAGCTGGTGAACCGTGCCCTCGGAGCAGGGGCCTCCGGAGCCCGCCTGACCGGCGCGGGGATGGGGGGCTGTATCGTCGCCGTCTGCGAGGCAGGGGCAGTACAGCGAGTCATGCAATCGCTGGAAGACGCGGAGCCGTTTGTTGCCCGACCCGCGGCCGGCGCTGAGGCCAGGTCGCTGGCCCGCGAAGGCTAGGCCGTTGTCTGCGACGCCCTGGGCAGAACGCGGAACAACCAGACCCCCGACGCCGCGGTCAACACGCCAAACGTGATCGCAGGGCCGGTTCGGCCGTAGAGGGCCATTCCCGCCGCGAACAGCGCCATGTACACGGTGGCGCAGCCCAGCGCCCAGGCCAGCATGCTCGCCGCCAGCCTCCCCGGTTCGACTCCCGAGGTATCCACCGCCCGCCGCCAGCCGACCGCAAACGGCCGGACCCGGTCATGGAACGCCTGCATCTTGGCCTTCTCGGTTGGCTGTGTCAGGAAAGTCACGCCCAACCAGACGGCGGAGGTAACCGCTACGCCCATTACCAGCCTGACCGAGCTGTTCAGGGCTCCCAGCCCCACGGCTTCATGGAAAAGCGCAAACCACAGCGCAGTCGCCGCGGACGCCGCCATCGCGGAGATCTCCGACCAGGCGTTTACCCTCCACCAGAACCAGCGCAGCAGGAACACCAGCCCGCTGCCCGCGTGCAGTGCCAAGATCAAGTGGAACGCCTGTTCCGCGCCGGTCAGGAACAGCGCCAGCACGGAGGAGAGCACAATCAGGAGCACGGTCGAGACTCGGGCGGCCATGATGTAGTGGCGCTCGCTCCGGTCTTTCGCCGTGAACCGGCGGTAGAAGTCGTGCACCAGGTAACTGGACCCCCAGTTCAGATGGGTCGAGATGGTCGACATGAACGCGGCCGCCAGCGAAGCCACCACCAGCCCCCGCAGGCCGGCCGGCATGTGCGTTAGCATGGCCGGGTAGGCCAGGTCGTCGCCCAAGATGGCGGGATCCAGCCCGGGGAAGGCCTCGGCCAGCGCGTCGACCGTCGGGTAGACGGCCAGCGAAGCCAGAGCCACCAGAATCCACGGCCACGGCCGCAGCGCGTAGTGCGCGATGTTGAACCACAGCGTGGCCTTCATGGCATCCTGTTCGGTCCTGGCTGCCAGCATCCGCTGTGCCGCGTATCCGCCGCCCCCGGGCTCGGACCCCGGATACCAGGTAGACCACCACTGGACGGCAATCGGCACGAGCAAGACCGGCACAAAAACCGACCAGTTGGTTGGGTCGGGAACCATCGCCAGGCTGTCCGCGATGGCGGGGTGTTCGGTCATGGCCGCCAGCCCCCCCACCGCCGGGTGGGTAACGGCGTAATACGCAGCCCCGACCGAACCCACCATGGCGATCGCAAACAGGATCAGGTCCGTCGCAACGACCCCCCACAGTCCTGATGTGGCGGCATATAACGCAGTGGCGGTCCCGGCAACGACGACCGTGGTGTATCGGTCCGCGCCCAGCAGAATGCCGGCGATCTTGATAGCGGCGAGGGTAACAGTGGCCATGATGACAACGTTGAAGAACAGGCCCAGGTAAACGGCCCGGAAGCCCCGCAAGAACGACGCGGGACGCCCCGAGTAGCGGAGTTCGTAGAACCCCATGTCGGTGAACACCTCGGACCGCCGCCACAGCTTCGCGTAGAAGAACGTGGTGCACATGGCGGTGATCAGAAACGCCCACCACTCCCAATTCCGGCTCACACCGCCGTTGCGCACCAGGTCGGTGACCAGGTTCGGAGTGTCCGTGGAGAAAGTGGTCGCGACCATTGAGGTCCCGAGCAGCCACCACGGGAGTTTCCGCCCGGCCAGGAAAAACTCGCCCTGGCTGCGGCCCGCCCTCCGCGCGAAATACAATCCGGCGCAAACGGCCATCAGCCCGTAGCCCGCGAGGACCCACCAGTCCAACCCGGTCAGTTGCATTCAGGAAGCAATCCCCCAGCCGGTTACCAGCCCCAGCCCTCCCGGTACGGCACGCGAATCTGCTCCGGGGGAATGGCCGCCGCGTTGAGGATCTCGCCGGTGGCGGGGTCCAGGCGCAGTTCCCGCCCGCTGCGGATGGCCAGGTTCCCGAGCAGCACCATTTCGGTCAGGGGGCCAGCGTGTTCGGGGAAGTTGGATCCGGCGGGCGTCCCTCCTCTGGCGGCTTCGGCGAATTCCTTGTAGACGCCCTCCGTCCTGGGGTAGGTCTCGGGCACCGGATTGGCCTTGATCTCCTCGTCGCGCACGGGGTCCATCAACCTCGGGTTGTCGCCGTAGATCCCGGACCGCATCATCCCATCGGAACCGACCCAGATCTGCCCGCTCCATTCGGGGGGCCACTGGTCGTCGGCGCCCACCCCCGGCAATCTCGGCGGCGAGAAACTCCCGTCGCGCCACACCACCTTGATCGGTCCGCGGCCCGGCTTGGCGGGGAAGTCGTACTCGATGCGCGACGCCAGCGGGGCCGTCTCGTCAAACAGGGTTGTGGATTCACCCGCGACCCGCTCGGGCGTGCCCAGATCGAACGTCCAGAAGGCGGCGTCCATGGCGTGGCAGGCGATGTCGCCCAGCGCGCCGGTGCCGAAGTCCCACCAGCCCCTCCAGTTGAAGGGAGCGTATCCGGGGTGGTAGGGACGCTCGGCGGCGGGGCCCAGCCACAGATCCCAGTTGAGCCAGGGGGGCACGTAATGCGCCTCGCTGGGACGGTCGAGGGCCTGCGGCCAGATCGGCCGGTTGGTCCAGTACTCGATGCGCTGAATCTCGCCGATCGCACCGGCCTCGTACCATTCGCGCATCAGGCGGGTGCCGTCGTCGGCGTGTCCCTGGTTTCCCATTTGGGTGGCGACGCCGGCCTCGTTGGCGGCCCGAACCAGCTCGCGAACCTCCCAGATGCAGATGGCCAGCGGTTTCTGGATGCGGGTCGGGATGCCCAGTCCCAGGGCCATCATTCCCGCGACGGCGTGAGTGTGGTCCGGAGTCGAAATGACTACCGCATCGATGTTGCCGGCCTCGGTTTCGAGCATCTGGCGGAAATCGGAATAACGTTTAGCCTTCGGGTACCGGCCCCACGACCCCTCGGCCTGGTGCTCGTCCACATCGCACAGGGCGTAGATGTTCTCGCCGGCGTCCGCCATGCCGTTAACATCGCCCGACCCCATGCCGCCCACACCAATGTGGGCCACGTTGAGAACATCGCTCGGGACAGGCCCCGAGCGTCCAAGCACCTTTCCGGGAACAATGGCCAACCCGGCCCCTGCAGCCGATGCGCCCAAAAAAGAACGGCGTGTCAGACCCTTGGTCATGGTGGAATTGTCCCTGGGTGTCTTGTGATTCATGCCGTGTGCTCTCCTTTGCTTGGTCCCCGGCTGGCAGTGTGGCCCGGTCACGGGGTGATGCCGAGCAGGTCCAGGACCTCCCGCGGCGGACCCTCAAAGCTGGCCATCGGTCGATTCCCCACGAATCCGAGGTCTTCCATCCCTTCGGCCGAGGTCCAGAACGCAGTCGACGTAAGGTCCCGGACTCGGTCAAAAAACCGGGCGGCCGTCTTGAACTCCGGCGCCGCGCGGCTCTCCATGCATATGTCGTCGCAAATCGCGCGGGCCTGCGCCGCGGGCAACTCGGAGAACTCCGATCCGAACCGCGCCGTCGCCTCACGGTCGAGCCAAGCGAGCCCGCCGCGGATCAGAGTGAGGTCGTTCTGGTTGCCCTCGTACGGCGCGCTGACCCATTCGTTGATGAAATCCTGGGCACCGATCGAGGCGGCCGAAGGCGAACGGTCGTCGGCCGGGATTATCACGTCGCACAGGGCGGCGAGCCGCCGCAGTTCGTCTTCTGTCAGGACCGAATCCCACGGGACCGTCGGGTTGATTAGGTCAGGGTCGGTAGGCGTGCCGGCAGCGAGGGGATTGCCCGGACCGCCTGCCGCACGGCCCGCGCCGCTGCCACGGGCGGCTCCACCGCTGTCTCTGGGACGCCCGTCCCCGCCGCACCCCGCCGACCCAACGGCCCCCGCTGCCCCCGCGGCGCCCGCGGCGAGGGTCTTGAGCATCCGCCGGCGGGTGACGCCGCTCACAGTGCCCCCGTGCGGAGTTGTTCGGCCAGGTAGTCCGACGAGCGCCAAGCCAGGGCCATAATGGACAGAGTTGGATTCTTGTCGGCGTTCGACACGAACGGAGCACCGTCCATGACGAACAGATTGGGGACCTCCCAGGACTGGCAGTACTGGTTGAGGACCGAGTCCGACGGGTCGTCGCCCATGCGGGCGCAGCCGACCTCGTGGATGATCTGCCCGGGGGCCGCAATCGCACGAGAACCGTCGGTCTGCACGGTGGAAAGCACCTGTCCCCCCATCTCTTCCACAATCCCCGCGAAAGTGTGCTGCATGTGCACGGCCTGGTTCAGTTCGTGCTCGGACCATTTCCAGTGGAACCGCAGCGTGGGAATGCCCCACTGGTCAAGCTGGTCGGTGTCGAGTTCGCAGTAGCAGTCTTCGTTGGGAATCATCTCTCCGCGCCCGTCAAAGAACACGAACGAGCCGTAATACCGCCGGCACTCTTCCTTGAAGCGCTGACCGTAGGCTCCGTCGGTCAGTGGTTCCAAGCCGCCGAACGCGCCGTATCCGGGCATCCGCTGCCCGCCGCCGAACTCAACGTGGTAGCCGCGGGCAAAATTGAGCTGCCCGGCAAGCTGCTCTCCGTACAGCCACCACGGCATGTACATGTGCATCGCCGAAGCGCCCTCCTCCGCGTGCCGGGGCAGGTTTTCGAGGGCGGGGATCTGTGCGTAAACACCGGCGCCCACGGTGTCCATCAGGTATTTGCCGACCAGACCGCTTCCGTTGCCCAAGCCGTCGGGAAACGGCCCGCTGACCGAATTCAGGAGAATGCGCGCCGACTCGCAGGCGCTGGCCGCCAGCACGACGGTCCGCCCGCCGACCCAGACATCTTCGCGGGTACGGCGGTCGATGTAATGG
>LXNJ01000324.1_pt1 | contig 34636 bp, 33 predicted proteins | sample 809081 | NCBI WGS metagenome assembly LXNJ01 (sample SAMN04870510, study PRJNA318959) | sponge metagenome | biome: sponge; feature: marine sponge reef; material: water | host: Petrosia ficiformis | place: Greece: Milos, Mediterranean Sea | collected 2013-05-29 | depth 5-7 m | reverse complement strand
GATGATCGCCTGGATCTCGTTGTTCTTGAGCATCCGGTCGATGCGGGCCCGCTCGACGTTGAGGATCTTGCCCCGGATGGGCAGCACGGCCTGCGTCTCGGGATTGCGCGCCCGCACCGCCGATCCGCCGGCGGAGTCCCCCTCCACGATGAACAGCTCCCGCCGGGCCGAATCGGTGGCCGAGCAGTCCTTCAGCTTGTCGGGCATCCCCGCCCCGTCCAGCAGGGACTTGGAGCGGACCTCCGAGCGCACCCTGGCCGCGGCCTCGCGGGCCGCGGAGGCCGCCACCGCCTTCAGGACCGCCCGCTTCGCCTCGGCCGGATGCTCCTCGAGCCATTCGGCCAGGTACCGGTTGGTGACCCGCTCCACGAAGGACCGCATGGACATGTTGCCGAGCTTGGCCTTGGTCTGGCCCTCGAACTGGGGCTGGCCGATCCTGACGCTGACGATGGCGGTGAGTCCCTCGCGGATGTCCTCGCCCTGGAGGTTGTCGGCCTTCTCCCTCAGCAGGCCCTTCTCGCGGGCGTAGGCGTTGACGGTGCGGGTCAGCGCGGCCCGGAAGCCCTGCTCGTGCATCCCGCCGTCGATGGTGGAGATGCCGTTGGCGAAGCTGTGCAGGCCGTCGCTGTTGAACCCCGTGTTCCACTGGAACGCCACCTCGACCTCGTGGGGGTTGTCGTCGATGGTCTCGGTCCCCGAGAAGTGCCCCACCGCGTCGAACAGGCGCACCTTCGACTGGTTCAGCCGGTCGACGTAGTCGCTGATGCCGCCCTCATAGCGGAACGGTCTCCACTCGGAGTGGTTGTGCGGGCCCGATCTGAGGTCGCGGACCCGGATCTCCAGGCCCCGGTTGAGGAACGCCATCATCTCCAGCCGCTCGGCCACGGTCTGGTAGCGGAAGGTCACGTCCTCCAGGACCGACGGGTCGGGCCAGAAGCGGATCGTGGTCCCGGTCCGGGGCTCGCCGTCTGCGTCGGGGGCCGGGCCCCGGGCCGACAGGGCCTCGTCGATCTGGCCCCCGTCAACGAAGGTCATGCGGTGGCGCTGCCCGGCCCGGTAGATGTCCACCTCGAGCCGCGCCGACAGTGCGTTCACGACCGACACGCCCACTCCGTGAAGGCCGCCTGAGATCTTGTAGCCGTCGCCGCCGAACTTGCCCCCGGCGTGCAGCAGGGTCATCACCAGCTCCGCGGCGGGAACCTGGTCGTGGAGGGGATGGGGATCGACGGGAATGCCCCGCCCGTCGTCGGCCACCTCGCAGGAGCCGTCGGCGTGCAGGGTCACGTCGATGCGGGTGCAGTAGCCGGCCATGGCCTCGTCCACCGAGTTGTCCACCACCTCCCACACGAGGTGGTGGAGCCCGGTCGGCCCCGTCGACCCGATGTACATGCTGGGCCGCTCCCGCACGGCCTCCAGGCCCTCGAGGACGGTAATCTCGAGCGCGCCGTACGACGGGTCGCCACGGGTTGGGATCGGCTGTCGCGCCTCTGCGGTGGTGACGTCGGAAGTCATGGGCGATCGGCCTCTCGGGTCCGGCCGCAGGCACCGCCCGCGACGCTGGATCGGAGGTCTGCCGGCACGCAGATACCGGAGCTGCGGCCTCTCACTGCCACGACCCGGCCACAGCAGACAAGGACCGGGCGGGCCGGGGGCGCCGAACCGGGCGAGAGCCCTCAATCGAGCCACCGATCACGGCTCAGATTCTACCAGCGCAGACCCGGCCGCGGCGCGCAATCCGATGTGGTTCTCCGGCGACGAGGCCTCGCTCCCGCGGGCTGTCCGGGTCTGCTCTACTTGGCGGGCGCGACCCGGACCGTCAGCGATTCCAGCCTCCCGGCCGTCGACATCTCGTTGATGCGGGCCAGCACCGCCGAGGCCAGCCACTGCACCTCGCTGGCCCACGCGGCGTCGGACGCGACCACGACCAGGCGCTCCCCCTCGATCGCAGCCGGGCGGCAGTAGCGGGCCGCCTCGGGGCCCACCACCTCCTCCCAGCGCTGGAACACCGTCGAGAGGAGGTCCACCGGTGGTGCACCGAGCGAGCCCACGAGGCGCTCCAGTGCGTCCCCGAGCTCCACCGGCCCATCCTCGCGCCCGGTCACAAAGAATGCCCGGTCACGAGGGCCGCCCAGTCACGAGGGCCGCCCAGTCACGAAGACTGCTCGATGACGAGGACGGTGTGCGCCGTCGTGCCGGCGAGCCGGATCAGCTGATCGGACCGCACCCCGGCGGGCAGGCCTGTCGCGGTGGTGAGTATCCGCTGGCTGCGGGGCAGCGCGTCCAGCAGCGCGGCGGCACGGTTGGCGTCCAGCTCCGAGAAGACGTCATCGAGGAGCAGGACCGGTTGCACGTCCCGACGCTCGCGCACCTCGGCGTCCACCGCCAGCCGCAGGGCCAGGGCCAGGGACCGCTGCTCACCCTGCGAGGCGTGGCTGCGCGCCGGCAGACCCCGGATCCGCAGCAGGACTTCGTCACGGTGGGGCCCGACCGTGGTCGTCGCCCGTCTCAGGTCGTCCCGCCGTGCGGCCGCCAGCGCCTCCGCCAGGGAGTCGTCCCCCCAGCTCGACACGTAACCGGCCTCCGCGCCGCCCCCTTCCTTGGCGATCTGCTCGTAGTACGAGCCGATCCGGGGTTCGAGCGCGTCCAGCAGCTCCTGCCGGCGGGCCCGCAGCTCGTCGCCGGCCGCGGCGAGCTTGGAGTCCCAGACATCCAAGGTGATGACCACATCGTCGGTGGCCCGGCCCCCGGCCTGGCGCAACAGGGTGTTGCGTTGGCGCAGGATCCGGTCCACCTCGCTGCGCAGCGCCCCCAGCGACGGGCGCACCGCGGTCAGCGCGCCGTCGATCCAGCGGCGCCGGCGGGCGGGCTCGCCCTTCACCAGGTCGAGATCCTCCGGCGAGAAGACCGTGGCCGTGAGTACGCCGACCAGGTCCCGGCGCCGGGCCACGGGCTGGCCGTTCACCCGGACGCGGTTGGGTCTGGACCGGGCCAGCTCCGCCTCGATGCGGATCTCGCGGCCGTCGGCGGACTCCGCCCGGCAGCGGATCACGGCCGCCTCGGCACCGTCGCGGATGAGGGCGGCCTCCGATGCGCCCCTCAGCGAGCCCAGCCCGGCCACGAAGCCGATCGCCTCCAGCAGGTTGGTCTTGCCCTGGCCGTTGGGGCCGACGACAGCGGTCAGGCTCGCCGCGAACTCCACCTCGGCGCTGGCATAGGATCTGAAGTCCACCAGCGACAACGAGCAGACCCGCACAACCGCCCCGTCCCCCGGCGTGCGACCGGCAGGCCCCGGTCAGCTCACCCGGACCGGCATCAGCAAGTAGAGGAAGCTCTCGTCGCCCACCGAGCGGAGCAGGGCGGGCTTCACCGCGTCGGCGGTATGCAGGGTGACCTCATCGCCGGTAACGGCCTCGATGCCGTCGATCAGGTAGCCGGGATTGAACGCCACGGTCAGGTCCTCGCCCTCGTACTGGGCGTTCATCGACTCGTTGGCCTTGCCGACGTCGTGAGTGATGGCGATGACCTCAAGGTTCTCGGCCGACATTACAAGCCGGACCGGCGTCGAGTCCTGGGCCAGCAGCCGCACCCGGCGCACGACCTCGAGCAGCTGCTCGCGGTTGGTGGTCAGGCAGTTGGGGTGGTCGCTGGGAATCAGCCCCTGGTAGTTCGGGAAGTCGCCGGGGATCAGCCTGGTGGTCAGCCGGACCGCCCCTACCACGAACTGCGCGTAGTGCTCGGCCAGCTTCAACGCGACCTCACCGGAGTCCGCTATCAGACGCTGCAGCTCTCCCAGCGCCCGGCTCGGCACCAGCACCCGCTGGTGCTCGCCGAGGATGGACGAACCCTCGAGGTCGCGGACCGACAGGCGGTACGAGTCCGTCGACACCAGCCGCAGCTGCCCCTCGTCCTCGGCCGCCATCAACACCCCGGTCAGGATGGGACGGGAGTCGTCCGAGGATGCCGACTTGACCACCTGGCTGAGGGCCTCCCGGAACTGGGGCCCTTCGAAGGTGACCGCCGGGCTGAAGGCGACCGCGGCCGCTCCCTCATCGGCGCTCTCGTCCTTGAAGGCGAGCTGAGGGTAGTCCTCCTCGGGAATGAGCCGGATGGAGAACTCCGAGGAGCCCGCCACGATGGAGGCCTCGCCGTCGTCGGTCACGGAGAACTCCACCGCCCCGGCCGGCACGGCCCGCACCACATCGGTGAGCAGCCGGGCCGGTGTGACCGCAGCCCCGTCGGACTCACCCGCGACCTCGGTGGTCACCGACAGCGTCAGATCCAGGTCGCTGCCCGTGACAACGAGCGTGCCGCCGGCCAGATCGAGGTGCGCCCCCGTCAGTGCGGCCCGACTCGAACTCGCGCCGGCCGCGGCCCGCACAGCCACGTTGAGCGCATCCAGCAGAGCGTCTCGCTCGCAACGGAACTTCATGCCCATGGTCTAACCCCTGTGGCTCCTTGTTTGATGTTGTAGAAGACGTTAGGTGCTGTGGATTGGGGATTGTCGGTCATTCGGGTTGGAATTCCGGGCCGTAGGGCATCCCCAGGTCTTGCCCTGGCAACCAGCGCGGCCGCGGCGCGCGGCATGGGGTTGTTGATCACTGCTCCTGTGGCCACAGCGGTGCAGTGTCGCCCGCCGTGTAGTCCCCAGGATTCTCCCCGGGTTGCGGTCACGAGATCTCGTTGACGTGCTTCTGGAGCTCGTGGACCTTGTCGAAGATCTCTCTGCGCTCGGTCATGTGGTGCTCGATCTTGCGCACCGCGTGGATGACGGTGGTGTGGTCGCGGTTGCCGAAGGCGCGCCCGATCTCGGGGTAGGAGAGGTCGGTCATGTTGCGGGTCACGTACATGGCGATCTGGCGGGCGTCGACCAGCGGCCGGCGCCGGCTGCCGCCGGTGATCTGCTCCAGCGTGAAGTCGAACACCTCCGAGGTGGCCTTGAGGATCGTTCTGACGGTCACCGGTGCCTTGGCCGTCTTGTCGATCAGGTCGGCCAGCACCCGGTTGGCCAGCTCATAGGAGCAGCGCTGACCGGTGATGCTGGCGTAGGCGGTGACCTTGATGAGGGCTCCCTCCAGTTCCCGGATCGAGTCGGTGACGTTCTCGGCGATGAATGAGAGGACCTCCCCGGGGATCTCGATGGCCGAGAACTCCGCCTTCTTCTCCAGGATGGCCAGCCGGGTGACGAGGTCGGGCGGTTGGATGTCGGTGATGAGGCCGGACTTGAAGCGGCTCCGCAGCCGGTCCTCGAGGGTGGGCATGGCGTCGGGGCCCCGATCCGAGGACAGGACGATCTGGGCGCCGTTCTGCAGCAGGTCGTTGAAGGTGTGGAAGAACTCCTCCTGAAGGCCGTCCTTGCCCTCCATGAACTGGATGTCGTCCACCAGCAGCACGTCGTTGCTGCGGTAGACCTGCTTGAAGTCGGGCTGCGTGCTGTTGCGGATGGCCTGGACGAACTCGTTGAGGAAGGTCTCGCTGGTGACGTACCGGACCTTGTAGGACGGGTAGTGGTTGTTGACGTAGTGGCTGATGGCCCGCAGCAGGTGGGTCTTTCCGAGTCCTGAGTCGCCGTGGATGAACAGCGGGTTGTAGTTGCCGGCAGGCGTCTCGGCCACGGCCAGGGCGGCCGCGTGCGCGAAGCGGTTCGAGGTTCCGGTGACGAACTGCTCGAAGGTCAGCCGGGTGTTGGCCGCGGGCTCGGCGGTCGAGCCGGCGGCCTCGGAGTCGGCTCCCGGCTCGGGCACCTCGTCGGCGGTCGAGGTCAGCCGCTCGCCGCTGTCGGTCCAGTCGGGGTCGATCTCGATGCGGACGGTGACGTCTGGCTCGGTCTCGTCGATGGCGTCGGTCAGCAGGCCGAAGTACCGGCGCTCGATGCGGGCCTTCTGGAGGCTGGTCGGAACCACCAGGGTCAGCGCTCGCTCCTCGAAGGCTGTGGCTCGCGCACCGCTGAAGGTGGTCCTCCAGACCGCGTCGCTGACCTGACTACGGATGCTCTGTGCGCAGCTGGTCCAGATCCGTTCCGCTTCGGGATCGTTGCTCACCTCGATCTTCCTTTCTCCACAGAGTCATCCACAGATGTGGACAAGACAGTTGCACGGTCCATAGTGGTAGGAGGACCGGACCCAGATTGACTCGGACTTGACGGCCTGCGGAACGTAGCAGCATCGCGATTGGCTGCAAGTCAGAGAATCCAAAGCAAGTAAACGGCTAGTTCAGACCAGATGAAGCGAAAGTGAATGACAACTGTGTAAGATGAGTTCCTTCAGTGTGCTTTGTCGCCTCTGAAATGGCGGCGTCGATCGGTGCCGCCAATGCCCGCCACGGGGGCGTGGTTGTCGCGACGCGGGGGCAGCCGTACGGTGGACTCGGTTCCGCTGCTCATCCACAGCATTCATCGCAGCGGCAGCTTTTTTCGGGATGCCCGTACCAAAGGGAAACCGAGGGAGGATTCTTCAGAATGAAACGTCCTTTTCAGCCCAATATAAGGAAAAGGCATAAGAAACACGGTTTCCGGGCCAGAATGAGAACACGCTCCGGCCGCGCTGTTCTGCAAGCCCGGCGCCGTAAGGGACGGAGCCGACTGGCAGCGTGAGGGGCCTTTCCGGGGGCCGGGGGCGGCGTGAACAGCCTCCGGTCGCAGCCACCATCCGCCGCGGCCCGTTGAGGGTGTCGTTCCGTGCCGCACCCGGAGCGTCACGCGTCCACCTGGCCGTGCCCAAGTCCGTGGGAACCGCGGTCGTGCGCAACCGGATCCGGCGCCGCATCCGGGAAACACTGCGCGAGCTCGCTCGCGACGAGGCGCTGGTGCTGGCCGGCGGCGAGTACCGGCTGGGCGTCTCCGCGCCGCTGGAGCGCTTCTCCGCGGCCGAGCTGCGGTCGATGGTGGGCGAGCTGCTGAGGGATCTCCTGCGCAGATGAGGTCCTCGACGCGGCTGGCCTGCCTCGCGGTGCGAGCCTCCCGGCTGGTCCGCGCCGGCCGTCCGCCGGTGTGCCGCTACGTGCCGTCGTGCTCGGCCTATGCGCTGGAGGCGTTGCACACCCACGGCACATGGCGCGGCGTCTGGCTGACCACCCGCCGCCTGGCCCGGTGCCACCCGTGGGGCTCGACGGGCCTGGACCCGGTGCCCCCGGCCCGGCGCAGTGCGGAGCCTGCGGGGTTGATCGATGCTTGATCCGCTGTTCGACCTGATCACGGCGGTACTGGCCTGGTTCTACTTCCTGTGGCCCTCCTACGGCATGGCGATCGCCTTCCTGACCTTGACCACGACGATCGCGGTGACCCCGCTCACCTTGAAGTTCACGCGCTCGACGCTGCAGATGCAACAGCACATGCCGGAACTGAAGAAGCTGCAGAACCAGTACCGGGGCGACCGCCAGGCCATGAACGAGGCCACGGCCGCCTTCTACAAGGAGCACGGCGTGAACCCGGTCGGCTGCCTGCTGCCCATGCTGGTGCAGGCCCCGATCTTCCTGGTCATGTACCGGGTCGTGGACGGGCTGACTCGGCGCACGACCGAGATCGGAACTCAGATCGGATTCACCTCCCGCCGCTACGCCGACACCGCGCTGGGGGTGGTGCCCGAGTACGCCGAGACCCCCATTCCCCGGGGCGACCTGCCGTTCGACCCTGACTTCCTGTCCCGCGACACCGCGCTCTACCAGGACCTCAGCGGCAACCTCGAGATGGTCTCGTGGGGCGTGAACCTGGCCAGGAGCGCCAGCGACGCCCTGTCGGCCGGCATCGTGGGCGCGCTCCCCTACTTCCTGATGATCCTCATCGTGCTGGGCACGAGCCTCCTGCAGCAGAAGCAGATCCAAGGCCGCCAGAGCCAGGCGGCCATGCCACCCCAGCAGCAGATGATGATGAAGCTGATCCCGTACATGCTGCCGGTGTTCTCCTACGTGATGCCGGCCGCGGTGGTGGTCTACTTCATCATCTCGAACGTGGTCCGCATCGCCCAGCAGGCCTACATCACCCGGTCCTTCTACCGGGGCGAGGACTCGCTGGGAGCCCAGGTGGCCAAGCAGCGAGCGACCGCGACAGACGAGGGGTCGGCCGACTCCGAGGCCAAAGAGCGCTCGGCCAAGTCGCTGACCGAGAAGAAGGGCGCGCCCACTCCCAAGCGGGATGCAGGCGCGGCCAAGGGCAAGGCTCCGGCCCGCAAGCGGGATGCGGGCGCGGCGAAGGGCAAGGCGGCCACTCCCAAGCGGGATGCGGGCGCGGCGAAGGGCAAGGCGGCCACTCCCAAGCGGGATGCGGGCGCGGCGAAGGGCAAGGCGGCCACTCCCAAGCGGGATGCAGGTGGGGCGAAGGGCAAGGCTCCGGCCCGCAAGCGGGATGCGGGCGCGGCGAAGGGCAAGGCGGCCACTCCCAAGCGGGATGCAGGTGGGGCGAAGGGCAAGGCTCCAGTCCGGAAGCCTCGCTCCGGCGACTCCGAGGATCAGACCCGAGAACGACCGTCTACCTCCAGGAGGTCCGGTGGGGGCAGGACCGGCAAGGCCCCCACGCGGAGCCGGTCCACCAACCGGGCCACCGGTGGACGCACCACCGCCCCCGGTTCGCCTCCCAAGCGGAGCAACCCGAACCGGAGTCGAAGCAAGAAGAAGAGACGCTGACACTCGTCTCGCGAACGAAGGGTGTTGATGAGATATGGAATGGCTGGAAATTACTGCTCCATCGGTAGAAGGCGCCAAGGAGAAGGCCTTGGTCCATCTGGGAGTACACGAATCGGATGCCGAGTTCGAGGTGTTGTCGGAGGAACGCGTCGGGATGTTCGGCCGAGTCAAGGAGGAGGCGCGGGTGCGGGCCCGCGTGATTCCCACGCCGGTACGACCGAAGGAGGGTCGGGGGCGAGGCGGCCGCAAATCCGGGGGCGGCTCGTCGAAGCGAGCCGAATCAGCACGGGCTTCTGCGGCTGTGCCTTCCGCGTCGCGGTCGAGCGCAGGTGAGAAGCGGCGGTCTGCGGCAAACTCGACACCCAGCCCGCAGTCCCGTCACGGTTCGCGGGAGACCAGACGTTCTCAACAGCCACGTGGCAACAACAAGAAGACTGAGGAGCCAAAGATGGATCATGACAGCGGGCCCTCGCTCCTGGAGCAGGCCGACCTAGCAGAGTCCTTCGTCAAGGGCGTTGGAGACACACTCGGTGTCCCCCTCGCCTTCACGAGACACGATGTGGAGGACGGCATCCTGAGGATCGAAGCTGACGGAGAAGGCATAGGACTCCTTGTAGGGCGGCGAGGCGCCACCGCGCAGGCCATCGATGAACTGGTGCGCACCGTGCTGCAACGATCCGGTGGCAGCACCCGTGAGGGCAAGATCCGCATGGACGTGGGTGGGATCCGTACCCGCCGCACAGCTGCCCTCACCGAGTTCACCCGCAGGGTGGCCCAAGAGGCCCTGGAGGCGGGCGAGGAGATCGCTCTCGAATCGATGAACCGGGTCGACCGCAAGATCGTCCACGATGAGGTCACCAGAATCGATGGAGTCGACAGTCGCAGTGAGGGCGAAGACCCTCATCGGCGCGTCATCATCACACCGCAGTCCGACTAGAGCGAGCGGTTGCCCTCGCCACGCCCTCTCGCCCGGATCGAGCCCGAGGTTCTGAGGCGCCTGGACGAGGCATGGGAGCCGGCCCGTGACGCCGGCGTCATAGGCAGCGCTCCCCTATCGGCGCTGCGCCTCCACTCTGCCGGGTTCATCCTGGATGCCTGGCGGGACATGCCGGAGGGCCACTTCGTTGACTGCGGGGCCGGTGCAGGCCTGGTCGGAGTGCTGCTGGCCCTGGAACTTCCTACATCGCGCTGGACCCTGGTGGATGCCAGCGAACGACGCTGTGACATGGCTTTTCGAGCCGTAGCTGCGGCCGGTCTGTCATCACGGGTCGTGGTCGAACACGCCCCGGTTGAGCACATCGCCGGCCGGAGTGACGCCCGGGAGGCCTTCGACGGGATGGCGGCCCGGCTGTTCGGACCCGCCTCCGAGCTGGCAGAGTGCGGCCTGCCGTTGTTGCGGGTGGGCGGTTCGCTGGTCGTGTCGGTATCGGCAGAGACGAGACACCAGTGGGAGGGCATGCCTCTCAGGGCGGGAACCGGTTGCGAACTGTCCGGCCGGTGGTCGACGCGGCACGGCAGCTTCATCTCGATCACCCGGGTCGCACCGACCCCGCCAGGTCTCCCCCGCCGCCGGGCCGCCCGACGACGCAGCCCGCTGATGCAGGAGCAATCGCACCAACTCTGACGTTTCACATGAAACATTGAATTCTGGGCGGCTGAAAACCGTCTCTGAGTCCTTGACTGCCCAAAACCGTTATGCAACCGTGGTTGGGCAGCAAACGAAGGGAGTCCTCGTCGTGGCGATGGCACAGCAACGGACGGACGCTCGCGCTCGAGTCTTCGCCGTCGCCAACCAGAAGGGCGGAGTGGGCAAGACAACCACGACCGTCAATCTCTCGGCCTGTTTCGCCGAACGCGGCCTCAGGACACTGGTGGTCGACCTCGACCCCCAGGCGAACGCGACCACCAGCCTCGGACTGGACCCGAGGCAACTGGACGCCTCGATCTACGAGGTTCTACTGCAGGACGTCGAACTCGACGAGATCGTGGAGCCCACGATGATCAAGGGCCTGCACATCGCCCCGTCCAGCCTCGATCTAGCGGGCGCCGAGATCGAACTGGTGCCTGCCCTCAGCAGAGAAGGCCAGCTCAGACGGGCGATTTCTGGAGCGGTGGGGGAGTACGACATCATCATGATCGACTGCCCGCCCTCGCTCGGCCTGCTCACCATCAATGGACTGACCGCGGCCGATGAGGTGATGGTCCCCATCCAGACGGAGTACTTCGCCCTCGAAGGGCTCGCCCAGCTCGTCCAGAACATCGGGATGGTCCAGCGCAGCCTCAACCCGGGCCTCGAACTCACCAAAGTGGTCCTCACCATGCACGACGCCCGCACCAACCTGTCTCGGGACGTCGCCCGGGAGGTGCGGACCCACTACGGCGACAAGGTCTGCTGGCAGGTGGTCCCTCGCACGGTCCGGCTGAGCGAGGCACCGTCGTTCGGCCAACCCATCACTCTCTACGATTCTCTATCCAAGGGAGCGACCGCATATCGCGCCCTGGCAAAGGAGGTGCTCCGTGGCACGCCGTAGTGGCCTGGGGAGGGGCCTCGGGGCCCTGATCCCCGCTGAGCCCGACACGACCGGGTCGGCCTTCCAGGACATCGACATAGTCCAGATCGTGCCCAACCCCTACCAGCCGAGGGACCGGTTCGACGAGAAGTCCCTCACGGCCCTGGCCGAGTCGATATCCGAGGTCGGGGTGATACAGCCGATCATTGTCCGAGAAGCAGTTGAAGGGTATGAGATTATCGCAGGGGAGCGTCGTTGGCGGGCCGCCCAGCGGGCCGGCCTGAGGAGCATTCCCACTCTGGTTCGCTCCGCCGACGACAAGGGGTCGCTTGAGGCTGCGGTCGTCGAGAACGTCCACCGCCAGGACCTCAACGCCCTTGAGGAGGCTGCGGCCTATCGCCAGCTGATGGACGATTTCGGCCTGACGCAGGAGGAGGTCGCCTCCCGGGTGGGCCGGTCTCGTTCCGCCGTCGCCAACACGGTTCGCCTGCTGAACCTGGCCCCCCCGGTGCAGCGTCTCGTTGTGGAGGGCCACCTCTCGGCCGGGCACGGTCGGGCACTGCTCGCCCTGGAGGACGAGGAGGCCCGGCAGGCGCTGGCCGAGGACATCGTGCGTGACAATCTGACGGTGCGGGAGACCGAACGCAGGGTCGCGGAGGGCCGGCCGGCCGGATCCGAGGCGGCCGCGGTTGGGTCCGGGGACAACGGATCGTCGGACTCGGGCGAGGTCCAGGCCGGCATCCTCGAGTTGGAGGAGCTCCTGTCGACGAGGCTCGACACTCGGGTGTCAGTCAAGCTCGGCAAGAGCAGGGGCAAGATCACCATCCAGTTCAGCGGCCTGTCCGACCTGGAACGCATCTATCACCTGCTCATGTGAGCCTCAGGCGCTGGACAATCAATATGATGTTTAAGGCTTTTTAATGTAATCTAGGATCAAGACACCAGTCGATCACGGCCTGGGCGAGGCCCTGAGCGATGCGAGGAGTCCGGGGCACCACGGTCGAGCCGGGGCCGAGGCGACACCAGACGGCCGGCATCCGGGTCTCGCGAAGGATGGGCAGCCGCATGCCGGTGGCCGGGATCGGCTGGGCGAGCAGGGGAGCGAGCATCTCGGAGCACCGCTGGGCCAGCGCCCGGCCGCCCACCGACTCGAATCCCCTGGTGGCGAAGTAAGAGAAGCCGAAGTTGTCGACGGCCAGGGTCACTCCGAGGTAGATGTCGCCGTTCCACTGGTTGGACGTCCGGGCCTGGTGGCTCAGGTCCGGAGTGCTGAACGACAGCACCTCAGCCCCGGCGTGGCGCAGGCGCCGAGCCACGGCCTGCGCGATCACCGGCAGCTCGCCGGTGTCGCCGATCACGACCCGCCGGCCCTCCACGCGGCTGGGCTGGAGCCGGAGGCGCTCGTGCTCGCGTACCTCCGCGATGGTGACCTCGGCCGTGGACCGCCTCGTGAGCCGCTCGAGGGCCTCGACGGTGGATCTCCCCACCACGCCGTCGTCGGGCAGGCCGACGTTCTGTTGGAACTGCCGGATCGCGGTCTGCGTCCTCGGCCCCAGGATCCCATCGACCCAGTACGCGTCGAAGCCGAGTTGGCCGAGGCGGCGCTGCACCTCGGCCACATCATCGCCGCGCATCATCGGGGCCCGGTAGTAGAGGAGCCGGTCCCCGAGCCGGTGGTCGGCCTCCACGAGAGCGTTCCACGACTGCGGCCCGCAGATGCCGTCCACCACCAGGCCGCGGTCGTTCTGGAACTGGCGGAGAGAGGCCTCGGTGGCCGCGCCGAACTCCTGATGGTCGACGCCGGTGCCGTAACCGATCAGCGCCAGCCTCTCCTGGAGGTCGCGGACAGCCTCGCCGATGTTGCCGCGCCGCAGCGGCAGAACCCCGCCGGCGGGGGAGCGGGGCACTCCGCGATCAGAGGTACTCGGCAAGTTCGTTCAGCAGAGCCGCCTTCGGCTTGGCTCCCACCACTCGCTTGGCCGGCTCCCCGTCATTGAAGAGGATCAGGGTGGGGATGCTCATGACCCCGAACCGCCGCGCGATGTTGGGAGCATCGTCCACGTTGAGCTTGGCCACCGTCAGCTTGCCGTCCTGCTCGGACGCGATCTCGTCGAGGATGGGTGCGATCGTCTTGCAGGGTCCGCACCACTCGGCCCAGAAGTCCACGAGGACGGGCGTGGACGCGCCCTTGATCTCCTCGTCGAAGGTTGTGTCGCTGAGAGTGATGGTTGACTCGCCCATTCTAATGTCCTTTATATCGTTCCATACGAAGGCCGGCGCCTGATGCGGTGCTCTCGTGGTCACCCTACCTGGGGGCGGCTTTCGAGGTACCGCTCGGCTTCTATGGCGGCCATGCATCCCGTGCCGGCGGCGGTCACTGCCTGGCGGTAGTAGTCGTCCTGCACGTCCCCGCAGGCGAAGACGCCCTCGACCGCGGTCCTGGTGGAGTTCGGTTCGGTGACGAGGTAGCCGTTGTCCTTCATCTCCAGTTGGCCCGCGAACAGGCCCGTGTTGGGGGAATGGCCGATGGCGATGAAGCAGCCGGTGACGTCCAGGACTGATGTCTCGCCGGTGACGGTGTCGCGGACCCGCAGACCGCTCAGCGCATCCTCGCCCAGGTACTCGTCCACGACGGCGTTCCACATGAACTCGATCCGCTCGTTGTCGAGGGCCCGCTGCTGCATGATCTTCGAGGCTCGCAGCGCGTCACGGCGGTGGATGACGGTGACCTTGGAGGCGAACCGGGTCAGGAAGGTCGACTCCTCCATAGCGGAGTCGCCTCCCCCGACCACCGCGATGTGCTGATCGCGGAAGAAGAAGCCGTCACAGGTGGCGCAGGTGGACAGACCGTGGCCCACCAGCTCGATCTCGCGGTCGAGTCCCAGCATGAGCGACTGGGCCCCGGTGGACACGATCACGGTCCAGGCCCTCAAGGTCGGCTCGGGCGCGCCGGGGTCGCCGGTCCAGATGCCGTAGGGCTGGGACGAGAAGTCAACCCGGGAGGCCTTCAAAGTATGGATCTGGGCACCGAACCGGATGGCCTGCTCCCGGAACCGCTGCATCAGCTCCGGCCCCATCACGCCCTCGGGGAAGCCGGGGTAGTTCTCGACGTCGGTGGTGAGCATGAGCTGGCCGCCGGGCTGGTCGCTGGTCGAGCTCGGCTCGCCTTCGAGCACCACCGGCGAGAGGTTGGCCCGAGCGGTGTAGATGGCCGCGGTGAGCCCGGCCGGGCCGGAGCCGACTATGGCTACTTCCACCGGGTGGTCGGCGCGGCCGTCGAGGCTCATGTCAGTCAGGGTCCTTCCTTGTTCGTACCAGTCGGTGCCGGCGGTCGTGTCAAGCGACCGCGGCGATCACACCGTAGAAGACAACGCCTACCACGATGACCGCGTCCAGGATCAGGGCCGCGTACAGGGGCTTGGCCGACCCTGCCCGGGCTCGCCAGAAGCCCAGGCCGATGATCGACACCAGCAGTCCGACGAATCCGTGGGCGGCCCAGGTGGCCGAACCGACCCCGGCGCCTATGGGCAGGTAGGCGTCGGCCAGCCGTATGGCCGCGATCGTGACGAGCACGATGATGGCTATGGCCGCGACCGCCGCGACCAGGCAATAGACCACGGCCCGGAGCAGGAGCACGACCCGGTCGGTGGTCTGGACGCGGACCGCGTCCACGATCTCGACGATCTTGTCGGCCAGAGTGGCCGGCCAGTCGTCGGTTCCCAGGCTCAGCGACGGCCGCTCGCGGCTACCGGTCTCGGGATCAGCCATAGAGGTGAAGCCTACCGGCGGGCCGTTCGGGGCCTCTTGACCGAAGTGTGTAGAGAAACTCGGGCTATATGAGGAAAACCCGTGCAGATTCGAGGGCTGGTCAGGAGTCCGGCAGTTCGTGGGTGTTGATCTCGCAGCCGGCCGGCGCCGCGTAGACGATGACCGCAGTGCCGTCGTCCCGGCGAACGAACCGGCCATCGAAGGTAACGGGATCCTCGCTTCCCACTGTGGCGACGAAGGACCGGCGCTCGTCGGCGCTCAACTCCAAGGCCCGCTCGTGGACTGCCGTGGCGCACTCTGCCGAGTCAGCCATCGCACCATCGTCCAGGGCGGCGGACCAGCTCGCAGCGACGTCTTCGAGCAGCGCCTCGAGGCTCTCGAACAGGCCCAGGTCCACAACCTGCTCAGACGGGGCCTCATCGCTCTCATCCGCGGCCGCCGCGACGCTTGTCGTGGTGGCTTCCGCCGCCATCGGCGCTTCCGGTTCAGCCTCCTCCATAGCTTCTTCTCCGGCCATGGGTTCCTCGGCCATCGCCCCGGCCGCGGCCTCCATGTCCATCCCGGCCATGGGCTCTTCGGCGGGCATGGCCTCCTCTTCGGCCATGGCCATGTCGTCGCTGGGCGCGGCGTCGGCCATCGGCTCGGCCGCCATCTCGGCTGCTGGCGCGTCCGCGGCGGTGGCGGCGGTGTCTTCCTCGTCGTCGCCCCTGCTGGTGATCAGGCCCGTCCCGACGACCGCCGCGAGCAGGATCACCGCGGCAGCCATCGCCAGCAGCAGGCGCTGGGGGCGCCGGAAGGGCACGACCTTGGCCTCCAGGCGGGCCGCGGCCTCATCGTCGGCCACCTGAAGGGCCGCCCCGATCAGGTCGTCCCGCAGATCCGCGGGCAGGGGCGCGACCGGCTCGGCCACCGCATCGCGCACCGCCCGGAGTTCCTCGACCCGGGCCAGCAGGGCGTCGCTGCGCTCGACCTCGGCGATCTCGGCGGGAGTGGCCTCACCGTCGAGATAGGCCGAGACGAGTTCGTCTGCGCGGAGCTGTTCGTCACTCATGGTTCGCCTGCCTCGTCGTTACGACGTTGCCGGGTGTCGTGGTGGTTCCCGCCGTTGGCGCTCATCGACTCGGCCAACCGGGCCCGGCCCCGCGCTATCCGGGACCTCACCGTCCCGGGCGGTATCCGCAGGATCTGTCCGATCTCGGCGTAATCGCAGCCGGCCACATCCCTGAGCACCACCGGCGCCCGGAACTCCTCGGGCAGCTGGGCCAGGGCGTCGTCGAGGTCCAGCCGCAGGGCCACCGCGGCCGGGTCGTCGGCCGCGGCAGCCGCGGTCAGACGGTCGTCGGACTCAACTTCGGTCGGGACCGGGCGCCGACCCCGCCGGCGCAGCTCATCGAGGGCCGCGTTGGTGGCTACCCGGTAGGCCCAGGTCGAGAACTTGGCCTTGCCATGGAAGCGGGGGAGCCCCCTGACGATGGCGATGAGCGCTTCCTGGGTGGCGTCCTGGCCGTCGGCGTCGTTGCCGGCGAGCCGGCGGCAGACGGCGTGGATCTGGTCCTGGTGCCGCCGCAGCAACTGCTCGAGGGCATCCCGGTCACCGGCCTGGGCAGCCCTTGTGAGCCTGGCGTCGTCCAGATCGTTGCGAATCTTCGAATCCTGTGCTCCGCGATCTCCCGGGGTCAGGTGGCCGGGATCTGGTAGGCCACGCCCAGCACTCCCTGGCCGGCGTGGGTGCCCACCACCGGGCCGACCTTGCTTACCCGGATGTCGCCGTCGTGGACCGCGGCCAGCATGTCGCAGAAGTCGCCGACGTCAGCGGCCTCCCCGTGCATGACCGCCAGGCACTCCAGCGGCCCGGCGGCTTGCACCGTGTCGCGCAGCCAGCCCAACGCCTTGCGGCGGGTGCGCTGCTTGGCCGCCTCCTCGACCTCCCCGCTGGAGATGTCGACTATCGGCTTGATCGACAGCATCGAGCCGAGCATGGCCTGCGCGCCGCCGATGCGCCCGCCCTTGCGGAGGTTCTCGAGCGTGTCGAGGGTGCCGAACACGTGCGTGCGGGCCGAGGCGTCGGCCACGAAGGCCTCGATGGCGTCGGCGTCGTCGCCGTCTGCCGCCATGCGGGCCGCCTGCAGCACGATGGTCCCGAGGCCGGCGGTCACCGACTTGCTGTCCAGGACCCTGACGTCGGCGCCGGCGCGCTCGGCGCGGATCGCGTCGGCGGCCTGCACCGCCGACTGCATCGTGGCCGAGATCGCCGCCGACAGGTTGATGCACAGCACCGCCTCGCAGCCGGCGTCCAGGAAACCGGTGATGGCCTGCTCGAAGCGTCCGGGCGGCGGGGCCGCGGTCTGGGGCAGCTCGTCGACGGTCGCCATCCGCCGGTAGAAGTCCTCGACACTGATCTGCTCGCGGTCCACGAACTCGTCGGTCCCGAAACGGATGAACAGCGGAACGATCTCGACGTCGAGCCCGTCGAGCTCCTCGTCGCTCAGATCGCACGAGCTGTCGGTGACAATGCCAACGGTCATGTCATGTCCTTGTGTGGTCGCCGGATGAAGGGAATGATGCCCGCCTCGCCTCAGGTTTCGGCCTCGCCGCCGGCGGCGGCGGATGCAGCGACCGTATCACCGCCCATGTCCGCATCAGGGGAACGGCGGCGCAGGGTGTGCAGCCACCATGCCGCCAGGACGGCCGAGGCCAGGACGAGGATCAGGAAGCCGAGGCCCTCCGCGTCGGTGAATCGCACGCTGAAGGTCCCGGTAGCGAGGACGATGGCGCCGGCCTCGTCCGGTGTCGTCACCGTCACCCGTATCTCGGTCCGGCCCGATGCGGTGGCCTCCACCGGCACCGACAGGTCGTTGCGGCCCGGTTCCAGCGTGAAGACCGGACGCTCGCCACCGGCGAGATCGATCCCGTCGGCAGCCAGATCCAGGGCCACGGCGACTGCCGCGGACCGGTTGTTCACCAGCGTCACCGGCAGTTCGGCGCGGCGCTCGGTGACGGTGATCGGGCCCCGTCCCAGGAACTCCACTCCGGTCGTGCCCTGGGCCACGGCGCGGTCGACGGCGTCGAGGAACCCGGTGAGTTCGCCGGTCGTGAGGTGTTCACTGGCGCTGACCGCGAGAAGGGTTCGCAGCGGTGCGGTGAGGAAAGGGTCGTCGGAGAGGAACGACTCGTAAGCCTCGAGTCGTTGCTCCACCTGGACTCGCCGGGCGAGATAGAGGTTGAAGTCCCCCGGGTCACGGGAACGGTTACCTGCGGGTGAAGGGTCGTATGTGCCCACCGGCGCCTGGTGTGCGAGCACGTCGTCGATCGTGGCCGGGCTCAGCCTCGGACTGGCATCGATCCCGTCGAGCAGCAGGGCGAGCGCGGCTGGCTCGAACTGCGTCAGCACCGGGAAGAAGTGCCGGGAGTCGTTCTCGGAGACGTTGAGCTCGAAGAAGTCGAGGCCCGGGTCAGCTGTCGTCGCGGACACGACAACCGCGCCGTCCGTTCCCGCGGCCGCCATCCGCGACAGCTCAGCCAGCACCCATTGTGTGCCCAGCTCCGGGTCGGGGTGCTTCAGCATGGCGCCCAGTAGGGGATCGGCCTGGGCCGCGAGATGATTGCCGCTCTCTGCTGGGTCGGCTACCAGCGTCACCGGCGCTACCGGGCCGTCGCGGCCGGGGTCGCCGTCGACCATGAACGCGCTCACCCCGGCCGCCGCTTCGGTGACGGCCCTGACGGTTCGTACCGTCAGCGGGTGTTCGACATGCATGACCGTGCTGGCCTCCAGGTCGGCCCAGCGCAGCGCCTCGGCGCCCCGGCGCAGCCCGTCGAGTACGACGTCGAGCCGTACTGCCCACGTCCAATCGAAGAGGTTGAGACTGGTCCACGTGGTGGTGAGCAGTTGCCTGCCGTGCAGCGCGGTGCGCAGCGCGGCCACGCTGGTGTCGTCTCCGATGAGGGCGAGGGCATCGAGGGTCTCGGGACTCACGACGACCGAGAGGGGCACGCCCTGCCGTTCGATGAGGACCTCGGCGAGACCGAGGACCCGGTCGAGCCGGGCCTCGTCGACGGCCGCGCCGCCGTCGGCGAGGTGCGATGGCGGCAGACGCAGGTCGAGAACCACAGCAACCGTCAATGGCAGGGCGGGAGCGTCGACCACGGCATCCGCACCCGGCGTCAGGAACGTGATCAGCCCTTGTAGGACGGCGCCGTCGGCATCGACTGCCTCCAGCTGCAGCGGCAGGGGCCGCCCGTCGCCGAGGATCGCCGGGTCCGCCAGATCCACATCAGGTGGCTGGATGGACACCGAGAAGATGAAGCCTTGATCATCGCGGCCGAGCATGTGCGCATCCTCGACGGTCCACTCCGAGATCAGCGGCGTCGGCGGCGAGTCATAGGGGTCATAGGGGCCGTAGAGCGACGCCAGCAGTTCGTCCCTGGTCGTCACCGGTGCGTACAGGCGGGCCCTCAATAGGCGTGCTGTCCGCAGTTCGTCGGCGACATGAAGGTGGATGACGGCCGGCGAGGTGGGCGTTGCCGGTGTCTGGCCGATGAGATCGAGGCCGACCATGTCGACGCTCGCCTCCGCGGTCAAGACCGCCCCGGTCGAGTCCACCGCGATCACGCCCTCCTCACTGGTCTGAGCATCTGCCGTCGTTGCGGTGGCGGCCCAGGCCGTTGCCGCGAGGCACAAGGCTGTGACTGCGAACGCGAGCCGCCGGCAGATCGCCCTTCTCATCGGAGGTCGCGGTACAGGACTGCGAGCCGGTCGGGTGCCGTGGAGAACCCGCAGCGTTGGTAGAGGCGTATCGCTCGCTCGTTGTCGGGCTGCGTGTTCACCAGGGCGGTGCGGGCCCCGCCACGCCGGAGCCACATCAGGGCGTCCAGCACGAGCAGGGTGCCCAGCCCCCGGCCCTGGCTGCGGGCCGCCACCGCCAGTCGTTGCAGGTAGCCCTGAGATCGGGCCCGCCCCGTGATGCTGTAGGCGTGGACCTCCTCGCCGCGGTTGACACGCCAGCGGCTCGACGGTGTGGCCGTGCGGGCTTCGCGGATGCCGTCGGCGTCGAGGCGCCAGAACGGAGCGAAGGCCGCGGCATCGACTTGCAGTACGACATCCAGGTCGCGCCACCGGCCGCGGCGGGTGCGCCCCCGCAGATTCACGAGCCCCGGCATCTCGGTGCCCAGATCGCAGCTGAGGGTCGCGAGCTCGGAGCGGACGTCGAACCCGGCGCCGATCAGCGCGTCGCGCTCACGGGGGCCCAGAGCCGCGGTCACGACGGCGCGGTATCCGTGGTCGTGGAGCCGGTCCCGCATCTCGGCCAGCACCCAGGGCGCCAGCGTCGTGGGTGCCGACGCGACGGCGAGGTAGGCCACATCGGCGGCACCCTGCCAGGAACCCACACGGAATCGCGCCGAGCCGATGCTCAACGGGGTCATGGCCATGAGCCCGAATGCCTGCTCCGAGTGCCGCCGACAGGTCGTCCTGGCATGCCCCACAACGATACGCCGCGGGTGCCTGTCGGGTTGCGGGGGTGTGGTTCCCGCTCTTGTTCACTGCGCTCACGGGCCGCTCGGGCCACGGCCTCGCTTGGCTCGGCCTCTGAGCCCGACAACACGCCGCCGGGGCTGGCGCCGAAGCGGGTCGGAGGCGGGCAGTACGATCCGGCCATGCTCGTGATCACCGACGAACGCTTCCTCGACCATGACACCGGATACCGGCATCCGGAGCGGCCCGACCGCCTCCGGGCCGCGCTGGCCGGGGTCGCCGATGTCGACACCGAGCTCCTGGCCGGGGGCCGTTCGCCCAGGCGGGCCGAACGGGACGAACTCGAGCTGGTGCACTCCGCGGCCATGATCGACCGGGTGTCCGCCATCGCGGAGCACGGCGGGGGCCACCTCGACGCCGACACCGCCATGGGGCCGGCCAGCTTCGACGCGGCCCGGCTCGCGGCCGGAGCGGTGCTCTCGGCGGTGGAGCAGCTGGCGGCCGGCACCGAGTCGAGCGGTCCCGCACGCGGTGATTCGGAGGCCTACTGCCTAGTGCGTCCGCCCGGGCACCACGCCACACCGTCCACATCGATGGGCTTCTGCCTGTTCAACTCGGTGGCGGTGGCAGCCGCGCTGCTGGCAGCCGACGGCCAGAGGGTGGCCATTGTGGACGTCGACGCCCATCACGGCAACGGGACCCAGGACGTGTTCTGGGATCGTGACGACGTGCTGTACGCCTCCATCCACCAGTACCCGCTGTATCCGGGCACCGGCGCGCTCGGCGAGCGGGGCGCCGGAGCGGGGGAGGGCTGCACGGTCAACGTGCCGCTGCCGCCCGGCGCCACCGGCAACACCGCGCGGGCCGCCCTCGACGAGGTGATCGTGCCCGCAGTGGAGCGATTCGCCCCCGACTGGATGCTGATCTCCGCCGGCTACGACGGGCATCGAGCCGATCCCCTCACGGGCCTCGGCTACTCGGCGTCCGACTACGGCGACTTCGTTCGCCGGCTCATGGCGCTGGCACCCCGAACCGTGGCCGTTCTCGAGGGTGGCTACGACCTGGATGCCACTAGGGCCTCGTCCTACGCGGTGGCCGGCGCACTGCTGGGCCTCGACCTGCACCCCGAGCCCGCCAGCGGCGCCGGGCCCGGGATGGAGGTCGTCGAGGCTGCGGCCCGCCTCTCGGCCCTCGACGGGAACCGATGAGCACGGCAGCCCCGGACGCGCTGTCCGCTGCCCTGGCGGCCTCCTCGGGCCTGGCCCGGCTGTTCGCCGCGGCCGGACACCGGCTGTACCTCGTGGGCGGAGTCGTGCGCGAGGCGGTGGCCGGCCGGTTCCTCGCCGACGCGGACCTTGACTGCACCACCGACGCCCGACCCCCGGACGTGCGCCGGATCGTGGACCGCGTGGCCACGTCGGTGTGGGCCCAGGGGGAGCGGTTCGGCACGATCGGCTGCGTGGTGGACGGGCAGGCCTTCGAGATCACCACCCACCGAGCTGAGCGCTACGACCCGCACTCGCGCAAGCCCACCGTGACCTTCGGCGACGACGTCGAGCAGGATCTCGCCCGCCGCGACTTCACGGTCAACGCCATGGCCGTCGACGCGGCCGACGGGAGACTCCTCGATCCCCACGGCGGCCGCCAGGATCTGGCCGCTCGCCTCCTGCGCACGCCACTGGACCCTGAGATCTCCTTCGGAGACGACCCGCTGCGCATGCTCCGGGCCGCCCGCTTCATCGCCAGCCACCGGCTCGTGCCCGACGACGCAGTCGTGGAGGCGGTTGCGCACATGGGCGCCAGGTTGCAGATCGTGGCGGTCGAGCGGGTCCGCGACGAGTTCGAGAAGCTGCTGCTGCTCGACGACCCGTCGGACGGCTTCGGGTTCCTGTTCGGTACCGGTCTCATCGAGCGGGTCCTCGCCGACATTGCTCACCGCGACCCCGCAGAGGTGGGCCGGGTCGCGGCCGCGGTTTCGCCGGAGCCGGCTCCCCGGTGGGCCTCGCTGTTCGTTCGCCACACGACTGAGACGGCGGCTGCCTGCCTGCGCGGTCTGCGCGGCTCCAATGCGCTGGTCTCGGCCGCGGCCGGCCTGGTCGGGGCGCGCCTCGAGTTGGCCGGTGCGGGTAGCAGCCCGCAGGAAGTGCGCCGGCTCGTGTACGGGTGTCCGGTGCCGGTGGATGAGACCCTGGCCTTCAGCCGGGCTGTGGCCACCGCTCTGGGCGAGTCGCGGGTCGGGCTGGACAGCTTCGCGGCGACGCTGGCCGAACTCCGGCGCACCGAGAACGTCGACCGTCCCGAACTTCCGCTCGACGGCGACGAGGTGATGGCCGCGCTGGGCCTGTCACCCGGTCCTGAAGTGGGCCGCGCCCTCGAGTTGCTGCGGGAGCTGACCATCCAGGATGGTCTGATCGGCAAGGTCGAGGCGACAGAAGCCCTGCGACGCTGGCAGGCGTCGGACTACTGTTCGGGAGCGTGAAGCCGAGTTCCTCGAAGCTGGCGACCACCGGCCGGGCCTCTGCACCGAGCCAACCGGTGGCCGCGGCCGTGGACTACCGGCTCGCCCGGGCGGCCACGCTGAGGTCCCTGCGGTCGGGTCAACTCGGCCGCCACGAGGTGTGCGACGCGCAGCGCGAGCTCCAGCGCAACGCCGAGTTCTGCGGGCAGCCGACCGACCGCTCGTGTCCGATCTGCGACACGGAGGGCCTGGTCGAGGTGACCTACGTGTTCGGATCGCGCCTGCCCAAGCACGGCCGCTGCATCACGACCCGGGCGGAGATGCAGCGCCTGCAGCACCGGGCCAGCGTTTCGACGGGGTATGTGGTCGAGGTCTGCATCCCCTGCGGGTGGAACCATCTCGTGCGCCGTTTCACGCTCGGAGGCAGGCGCTCGGCCTGACCACGGACCCCAGCAACTCTGCGGCGGCCGGGGTTCTCTGATTGACGGTGGCCGCGGGTTGCGGGTATGGTTCCGGGCACCCGCTGGCAGCCGAAGAGCGCTGGACGGAAAGGAGCATCCCATGGGCAAGCTCACCGCGCCCTCCATACGGGCCCGCAAGGTGCGCGAGGGCGCCGACCCTCTGGTGATGGTGACCGCCTACGACGCCCCGGGGGCCCGGGTGGCGAGCCAGGCCGGCGCCGACCTCATCCTGGTCGGCGACTCTGTCGCCATGGTCGTGCTGGGCTACGACGACACCCTGCAGGTGACCGTCGACGACATGGCCCACCACACCGCGGCCGTGGCCCGGGCCAAGCCCTCGGCCCACATCGTGGCCGACCTGCCATGGATGAGCTACCACGTCTCGCCCGACGAGACCGTGCGCAACGCGGCCACGCTCATCAGGGCGGGCGCTCAGTCGGTGAAGCTGGAAGGCGGCCGGAAACGCCTGCCGATGATCGAGCGCATCCGCGACGCCGAGATACCGGTCATGGGCCACATCGGCCTCACCCCCCAGTCGGTGCACGCCATGGGCGGATTCAAGGTCCAGGGCCGGCAGGCCGAGGCGGCCCGGCGGCTGGTGCAGGCGGCCAAGTCCCTGGCCCACGCCGGCTGCTATTCGCTGGTGCTGGAGGGCGTGCCGGTCCAGGTGGCGGAGATGGTCACCGACGCGGTCGACATACCGACGATCGGCATCGGGGCCGGTCCCCATTGCGACGGGCAGGTTCTCGTCTTTCACGACCTGCTGGGACTGGAGACCCGGCTCGCGCCGAAATTCGTGCGCCGTTACGCCGACCTCGACACCCTGGCGACCGATGCGCTGCGGCGCTTCGCCTCCGACGTGCGGTCGGGCGCGTTCCCGGCGCCGCAGGAGTCCTACCACCTCTCGGAGACCGAACTGGCGGCGCTGGGGATTCCCGAACTCTGACGCTGAGACGGCGGTCGCCGGCAGGGATCGTCCCTGGGGATGGTCCTGTGGACCTCTGGGGATGGCGCCAGCGGTTGGGATGGACCGCACCGCCGATACCCTGCGCACCACTCGCTGATCCAGCTCGGGCTCGCTTGTCGGATTCCGAGCGGGTCGGCCCAGCAATGAACCCTGCCCCGTCGAGGGGCTCCGGCAGCGCCGGATCCGTAGGGAGGTGATCGCCCGTGCTGCGGGCCTACGAACTGATGATCATCATCGACTCCGACGTCTCACCCGATGGCGTGGACGCGGTGGTCTCCACTGTCGCCGACCTGGTGGTCGGCGAGGGCGGGACGATCAAATCCACTGACAACTGGGGCCGGCGGAAGCTCGCATACAAGATCGATCACAAGACCGAGGGCACCTATGTGGTGTGGGAGATCGTGACGGCAACGGCCGGTCTTCCCGACACCGAGCGGCGGCTGCGGCTCGCGGACGACATCGTCCGCCACAAACTGTTCCGCCTTCCCGACGCCGAGGCCGAGCGCCGCGGTCTGCTCGCGGAGGCCGAGCCGGCTGCAGCCGGCTGAGATCCGGAGGTTCCTCATGGGATTCGACAACACCGTGACTGTCGTGGGCAACGTGACCCGCGACCCCGAGCTGCGCTTCGCGCAGTCCGGAATGGCCATCGCCTCGTTCGGCCTGGCCTGGAATCGCAGGCGCCAGGACCAGGAGGACGAGGTGTCGTTCTTCGACGTCACGTGCTTCCGCCAGCTTGCCGAGAACGTCGCCGAGTCGCTCAGGAAGGGCTCTCGCGTGGTCGTCTACGGCACTCTCCAGCAGAGGAGCTGGGAGAACGATCAGGGCGACCGGCGTTCGAAGGTGGAGATTCTTGCCGACGATGTGGCCCCCAGCCTGAAGTGGGCCACCGCCGCGGTGACCAAGAACGAGCGTTCCGGCGGGGGCGACTATCGCGGTGGCGGCGGTGGCGGCGGCCGCGGGGGCGACTATCGCGGTGATCGCGGCGACAGCGGCCCGAGGCAGGCGCCTGGCCGGGGCGACAGCCATCCGCAGGGCTCGTCCTCGGCCGACGACGAGCCGTTCTAAAGAGGCCGAGCGGCTTCCAAGGCCGAGCGGGCTAGCCGATACTCAGACGAGGAGACTGCAAGGTGGCCAAGACCAAGGTGCGGGGCAAGAGCCGCGACAACAGCCGGCGAGCGAAGAAGAAGGTGAGCTTCCTCACCACGGAACAGATCACCTACGTCGACTGGAAGAACGAGAAGCTGCTCAGGAAGTTCATGTCCGAGCGGGCCAAGATCAGGGCCCGGCGGGTCACGGGCAACAGCGCTCAGCAGCAGAAGCTCGTCGCCGATGCGATCAAGCTGGCTCGGGAGATGGCGCTCGTGCCCTACTCGAACCGGGTCACGACCCAGCGCCAGAACAAGGAGCGCGACGGCCGGGGCCGTGCCGCCGGTCCGGCGCCGCGTCCCTCCGGTCCCCCTCCGGGAGGCGCTGGCGAGGACGTCGAGACCGACGTGGACGACTCCGCGGTGGCTGGTGAGGGCGCTGAGGCCGAAGCTCCGCTCGTCAGCGAGGAGGAGCAGGCGTGAAGGTCGTCCTGCGAGCCGACGTAGAGGGGCTTGGCCGCAAAGGGGACGTCTGCGACGTGGCCGCAGGCTTCGCTCGCAACTACCTCGTTCCCAAGGGTCTGGCGCTCAAGTCGTCCCCCGGCGCGGAACGGCAGGCCGAGGCCATGCGGCGCAGCGCCGCCCTGCGCAGGGCGGCCGACCGGGCCGACGCGGAGGAGATAGCCGTGCGTCTGGCGCCGGCAGTGCTGTCGGTCGCGGCGCGAGCCGCGGAGTCCGGCCATCTCTACGGATCGGTCGGGCCGGACGACATCGCGGCCGCGGTCGAGTCGCAGGTAGGCGCGGTGGTCGACCCCGCGGCGGTGATGCTCGAGACTCCGATCCGGGAAATCGGCTCCCATACGGTGCTGTTCCACCTGCACGCCGACGTGGAGGTGCCCGTCACCGTCGAGGTGACCGCCGAGGAATAGAGGCGGGGCGGACTGCCCACAGGCTTCCACACATACGCCTCAAGATCCAGAGGTGCATCCCCCGCCGTAGCGCAAGATCCACAAGCCTCTCCACTGATGGCCCAAGCCGGTGTCGTACCCGGCCGTTACCGTCGTGATGTCACGGCGGGCACGTCTGCGGGGGTAGGCATTTGAGCGTTACCGATACTGCGCAGTGGCAGAAGGCGGGCGCCTCCTCGGGCGGTGAGCGGCGTGACATCCGCGTTCCGCCCCACAACCTGGTGGCCGAGGAGTCCCTGCTGGGCGCGATGCTGCTGTCGCGGGACGCCATAGCCGACGCACTCGAGACGGTGGCGCCCGAGCAGTTCTACCGTCCGGCGCATGCCCGTGTGTTCGAGGCCGTCCGGGATCTTTATGGCGCGGGGGACCCGGCCGACGCGGTGACGGTGGCCGAGGTGCTCGAGCGCAGCGGCACGCTGGAAGCCATCGGCGGGCTGGACGGTCTGCTGTCGCTGCAGATGAACACGCCGGCGACGTCGAACGCGGCCTCCTATGCCCGCATCGTTCACGAGAACCACACGCTGCGCCGGCTGATCGAGGTGGCCGGCGAGATCGCCGAGTTGGGCTACGGGCGTCCCGACGACGTGACCAAGGCAGTGGACTGGGCCGAGAACCTGATGTACCAGGTAGCCCAGGGCCAGGTCGGCGACAACACCCTCCAGCTGTCGGCACTGCTGGACGGGACGCTGGACCGTCTCGAAGAGCTCTACGAGCACGGCGGGTCGATCACCGGCACCGAGACCGGCTACAAGGATCTCGACAAGCTGCTCTCGGGGCTGCAGCCCAGCTCCCTGTACGTGGTCGGTGGCCGACCGTCGATGGGCAAGACCTCGTTCGCGCTGGGCATGGCCTCCCACGCGGCGATCAGGGGGCAACGACCGGTGCTGGTGTTCTCGCTGGAGATGGGCCACATGGAGCTGACCCAGCGCCTGCTGTGCGCCGAAGCCCGGATCGACTCGACCAAAATGCGCGACGGCCGGCTGGGCGACGAGGACTGGGACGCGATCACCAGGGCCATGGGCCGCCTCTCGAGCGCGCCGATGTGGATCGACGACAACCCCAACGTGACGGTGATGGAGATCCGAGCCAGGGCGCGGCGGCTCAAGAGCCAGGTCGGGGACCTGGCCATGGTCGTCGTGGACTATCTCCAGCTGATGACCGGCCGGCAGAGCGCCGACAACCGTCAAGTCGAGGTGGCGGAGATCTCACGGGGCCTGAAGATCCTGGCCCGCGAGCTGGAATGCCCGGTGGTGGCGCTGTCGCAGCTGTCCCGGAACCTCGAGATGCGCCAGCAGAAGCGTCCCATGCTGGCGGACCTGCGTGAGTCCGGGGCCATCGAGCAGGACGCCGACGTGGTGATGTTCATCTATCGTGACGAGGTGTACAACCCCGACAACGCCGATACTGCAGGCACGGCCGAGGTCATCGTGGCCAAGAACCGCAACGGGCCGACCGCCACCACCACGCTGGCCTTCCTGTCCCGGTTCACCACCTTCGCCAACTTCGCGGCCCGGGCCAACATCTAGAGGCCGGGCAGCGGGGCTTCCGAGCGTGTTCTTCGGCGAGAACATCCTGGCGTTGCTGATGCTGGCCCTCGGAGGCGCCATGGCGGCCGGCAACGCCGCCGCGCTGCTGCGGCCCCGAACCGGGCGGCGTGACCCCGACGACCTGGAACGGGCCCCGGTGGGCCGCTGCCTCCTCTACATGATCGTCGGCTTGGTGGCTGCGGTGTGGGCTCTAGCATCACTGCTGTCGTCCTGACCACCGCGAGGCCTCCCATGACACCGTCAGCGCTCACCGGCAGCCTGGACCCCGCATCGCTCGACCTCGCGATGTCGGCGCAGGCTCGTCCGCTCTATGACCGGGTCGTCGAGTTCGTCGCAGCCGAGGTGGAGCCGGTCACCGCCGAGTTCTTCAGGCTGGGCGAGGACCGGGCCGAGCGCTGGGGGTACGGGCCCGGCCAGCTCGAGCTTCTCGACGGTCTCAAGGCGCGGGCCAAGACGGCAGGGCTGTGGAACTTCTTCCTTCCCGACGCGACCAGCGGCGAGGGCCTCAGCAACCTCGACTACGCCTACATCGCGGCCGAGCTCGGCAAGAACCCCATCGCCTCGGAGTGCCTCAACTGCAGCGCCCCCGACACCGGGAACATGGAGGTGCTGGAGCGGGTCGGCACGCCCGAACAGAAGGAACAGTGGCTCGAGCCCCTCCTGGCCGGCGAGATCCGGTCGTGCTACGCCATGACCGAACCCACGCTGGCGTCGTCGGACGCCAAGAACATCGCCACCCAGGCCACCCTCGACGGCGACGAGTGGATCATCAACGGCGAGAAGTTCTACATCTCCGGGGCCGGGGACCCGCGCTGCAAGATCATGATCTGCATGGTGCAGACCAGCCCCGACGGGCCGTCGCACCGGCGCCAGTCCCAGATCCTGGTGCCGATGGACACGCCCGGCGTGCGGGTGGTCGGCCCGATGCACGTGTTCGGGGACGACGACGCGCCCCACGGCCATATGCACATCCGCCTCGACGATGTGCGGGTGCCAGCGTCGAACATCCTGCTCGGCGAGGGCCGCGGCTTCGAGATCTCCCAGCTGCGTCTCGGCCCGGGCCGGATCCACCACTGCATGCGGTCCATCGGAGCGGCCGAGAAGGCCTTGGACCTCATGGTGCGCCGGGGCATGAGCCGCGAGGCGTTCGGACGCCCGCTGGCCCAACTCGGCGGCAACTCCGAGATCATCGCCCGGGCCCGGGTGGAGATCGAGGCCATGCGGCTCATGGTGCTGCGGGCGGCCAAGGCCATGGACACCCTGGGCAACGCCGAAGCGAGGGTGTGGGTGAGCGCGGTCAAGGCGATGGTGCCCGAGCGGGTGTGCCGCATCATCGATCAGGCCATCCAGATGCACGGCGCCACCGGCGTCTCGCAGTGGACCCCGCTGGCGCGCATGTACACCAACCAGCGCACGCTGCGCCTGGCCGACGGTCCCGACGAGGTGCACTGGCTCGTGGTGGGCCGGGCCGAGATCGCCGCCCATGACGGCCTCGACGACCCGGCCGATGAGGCACGGCAGCGACAGCTCGCGGGGAATTGAAGTAGCGTTCGACCTCTAGCAGCCCGCGAGTGCAGGCACAGAGGAGGTCGACGCGTGACCATCACCTCGGAACGGCCCGGTGGGGAGGTTCCCTCGTCCGGTGCAACGGCCGGCGCGACCACCGTCGCCTCGCTGGCGCGGGACTGGGCCCGCCGCTGTCCGAGTCAGGTGGCCATGCGGGAGAAGGATTTCGGCATCTGGCAGGAGTACACCTGGGCCGAGACCTGGGACCTGATCGAGACGGCGGCCCACGGTCTGCTGGAACTGGGCCTCGAAGTCGGCGATCGTGTCGCGATCCACTCCGAGGACCGGCCCGAGTGGGTCATCCTGGACCTTGCGACCGTGGCGGTGCGGGGCATCACGGTCGGCCTCTACCCCACCAACCCCACCGCCGAGGTGGAGTACCTGATCGGGGACTGCACGCCCGTGGTCTTCTTCGCCGAGGACCAGGAACAGGCGGACAAGGTGCTGGAGGTTCCTGCCGAGACGGCCGCCTCGGTCCGGCGCATCATCTTCACCGAGCCGCGAGGCTTCGGCGACTACGACGATCCGCGCCTGCTGTTCTGGGACGCGTTCCTGGAGATGGGCCGGCGCCACCGCGAGGCCCACCCCGCCGCGGTGGCCGAGCGGATGGCCCAAGCCGCCGACACCGACGTGATGACCCTCGTGTACACCTCGGGCACGACCGGGCCGCCCAAGGGCGCCATGCTGACCAACGCCAACGCGGCGTTCTGCATCGACAAGATCGTCAACGAGGTCGGTCGCTTCCCCGACGGTGTCGGCCCCAGCCCCAAGGACCTCATCGTCACGTACCTGCCGCTGTGCCACGTGGCCGAACGGATCTTCTCCACATGGACGCTGGTGGGGGCCGGCCCGTCGCTGAACTTCGCCGAGTCGATCGAGACCGTCACCGAGAACCTGAGAGAGGTCCAGCCGACCCTGTTCTTCGCGGTGCCGAGGATCTGGGAGCGCCTGCACGCCCTGGTGATGATCAAGGGCAACGACGCGACCCGGTTCAAGCGGATCTTCCTGCGCTTCACGCTGGCCCTGGCCAGTTTGATCGGACGCAGGAAGGTCGCCAACGACGGCAACCACACGTTGTTTACCCGGCTGCTCTACGCGGTGGGCCAGCCGCTGGTGTTCCGGGCGCTCAAGGAGCGGATCGGCCTGCGCCGCTGCCGTCACGCGGGCTCCGGCGCGGCCGCCATCGCCCCCGAGGTGCTGGAGTTCTTCATCGGCATCGGCGTCCCGGTGTTCGAGCTCTACGGCATGACCGAGAACGCGGCGGTGGCCACCTGCAACTTCGCGGGCCGCATGAAGCTGGGCACGGTGGGGGAGCCCTACTCCGACATCGGCCTGCGCATCGACGAGGCCACCGGCGAGATCCAGACCAAGCACGCCGGCGTGTTCAAGGGCTACTGGAACAAGCCCGACAAGACGGCTGAGACCTTCACCGCCGACGGCTGGCTGATGACCGGTGACGTGGGGGTGTGGGTCGACGGCACCCACGTGAAGATCGTCGACCGCATCAAGCACATCATCATCACTTCCGGCGGCAAGAACATCTCGCCGTCGGAGATCGAGAACAGTCTCAAGACGTCGCCCTATGTGAAGGAGGCGATGGTGATCGGCGACGGCCGCAAGTTCGTGACCGCCCTGATCGGGATCGAGCTGGAGACGGTGGGCGACTGGGCCCAGCGCAACAACATCCCCTACACCACCTACCGGGACCTCTCCGAGAAGGAGGAGGTCATCGAGCTGGTGTCGCAGGTGGTGGACGAGACCAACGAGAAGTTCGCCCGGGTCGAGCAGATCAAGAAGTTCAAGATGCTGCCCAAGGAGCTCGACCACGAGGACGGCGAGCTGACCGCCACCCAGAAGCTCAAGCGCAACGCCATGGAGGACATGTTCCGCGAGCTGGTGGAGTCGATGTACTGATGGCCGCGGCGCTCCGGCTCGAGGCGGTCGATCCACGCCGCAACGCCCCGCTCGCCTTCCTGACCGGCCTGGTCGGCGCGGCTCTGGTGTTCGGCGCGGTGCAGCTGGCCAACGATCCCGGCCTGTTCCTGCAGACGTTCATGAAGTCGATGGGGCTGGGATCGACCTACGCGCTGATCGCCCTCGGCTTCGTGCTCATCTTCAAGGCAACCCAGACGGTCAACTTCGCGCAAGGCGCCCTGGCCGCCACCGGAGCGCTCTTCCTGAGCTTCCTCGCCACCGACGGCAACATCCCCTTCACCAGTGTCAACAACCCGATCAACAGCCTGGGCGGCCCCGGGTGGATGAGCTGGGGGTTGAACGTGATCGTGGCTCTGGCCTTCGCGGCCGCGGTCGGCCTCGTCGTGGAACGGCTGGCCATCCGCCCCATGATCGGCGAGCCGCTGTTCTCGGTGGCGGTGATCACTCTCGGCCTCGAGATCATGTTCCGGGTGTTCAACAACGACGCGGTCGAGGTCGAGTTCCGACCGCTCGGGGTCCCGTGGCTGGCCAACGGGTTCAAGGTCGGTGACCGGCTGATCAACTGGAGCTTCATCGCGGCTATGGTGACCGCCGCGGCTGCTTTCGTGGCCGTGTACTTCTTCTACCGGTCCAGGCTCGGGATCGCCATGCGGGCCGTCGCGTTCGATCAGGAGGCGGCCATGGCCCAAGGCGTCAGCGTCGGCCGGGTGTTCGCCATCGCCTGGGCCGCCGGCGCGGTGCTGGCCGCCGTCGGCGGCATCTTCGCCACCCAGCCGCCGGTGGCCCAGACCCTGTCGGTCGATCAGGAGACCGCCAACATCGCCTTCCGAGCCCTGCCGGCGGTGATCCTGGGCGGGCTGGACTCGGCGAGCGGCGCGCTCCTCGGCGGGCTCATCGTGGGCGTGGCCGAGATCTACGCGGGGCAGTACGCGGCCGGCAACGTCTCGTGGCTCGGGGCCGGCTACCCGCTCATCGTCCCCTACATCGTCATGATCATCGGTCTGCTGATCCGGCCCTACGGCCTGTTCGGCACCCCCGAGATCAGGAGAGTCTGACGTGTCGGCTCACCCGCCGGCGCATGCCGGGAGGCCGTGACGGATGTTCGGTCGCCCCAACCTATACACCGCCTACCGGCAAGAGATCCGGATGCTGCCCACCTGGACCCAGAGGTCGCTGTTCGCGGTGTTCATGGCGGTGCTCTTCCTGCTGCCGTTCGATCTTCCCGTGATCAGCCACATCCCTGTAGTCAGGTTCCTCGGCGATGGCGAGTGGCTGCGGCCCATGGCGCTGGTGATGGTGCTGGCCATCGCCGCTCTGGGTCTCAACCTGCTGAGCGGGCTGGCCGGCCAGGTCTCGCTGGGCCACGCCTTCTTCATGGGGGTCGGAGCCTGTGCGGCGGTGTACCTGGGGGGCTCCAGCGGCGAGACCACCTGGGGTCATTCGCTCCCGATCTGGATCTGGCTGCCGGGCGCGGGCCTCACCGCGGCTCTGGTGGGTGTCATCGTCTCGCCGGTGGCGGTGAGGCTGCGAGGGCTCTACCTGGCCATCGTCACCCTGGGTCTCGTGTTCCTGGGGATCCACTTCGGCAACACCAGCTGGGGGCGCAGGATCGCCGGCCCGCCGGCGCTGGGCCGCGAGTTTCAAGGGCTCGACATCAGGCTGTGGAAGGAGGAGAAGCCGCTGATCAACGTCGGCGGCGACGGCCACTGGCTGTGGTTCGATGTCAGCGACGGCCAGAAGCGCTACCTGTTCCTGCTGGTGGTGACCATACTCATGGCGGTCGTGGCCAAGAATCTGACTCGGACGCGCACGGGCCGCGCCCTGCAGGCCATCCGCGACCGGGACATCGCGGCCGAGGTGATGGGAGTGCCCGAGTTCCGCTACAAGCTGATGGCCTTCGCGGTCTCGTCGTTCTTCGCCGGTCTGTCGGGCGCGCTGTTCGCGGCTCTGTCCCAGCGGCTCCTGGCCACCGACTTCGGACTGTTCCTGTCGGTGGAGTTCATAGCCATCCTTCTGATCGGCGGTGCGGGCACGACCGCGGGTCCGCTCATCGGCACCTTCTTCGTGGTGATGGTGCCGCAGTTCGTGGAGGCCTTCACCGAGTGGCTCGAGGACGCCGAGGGCGGACTGTTCGGCGCGTTGTCGGAGCTCGTCCTCACCGAGGGCGGCGACTTCGGCATCATCAACACCGCCATCCAGACGCCGGGCTGGACCCTGAGCGTGTTCGATTGGAATATCGTGCTGTTCGGCGCGTTGATCGTCGTGTTCCTCATCGTCGAGCCGCTCGGACTGTTCGGAATATGGGTAAGAATCCGCAACTACTGGAAGAGATGGCCGTTCAGCTATTGATCGGCTGCCCTCTCTCAGGTCAAGATGTGAGCACCGTTCGGGTGCTCCGAGCCCAATGGACAACCTTGGAGGAAAACCGTGAAACCAATGAGATGGATACTCGCAGTGCTGTGTGCCGTGGCCCTGGTCGCCTCGGCCTGCGGCGACGACGGGTCCGACGCGTCGGCAGCCGACGCGGCGGCTGAGGCGGAGCGAGCCGCGGCGGCCGAGGCTGAGGCCGCGGCGGCTGAGGCGGAGCGGCTTGCGGCGCAGGCAGAGGCCGACGCGGCGCAAGCCGCGGCGGAGGAAGCCCAAGCCGCGGCGGAGGAAGCCGCCGCGAGGTTGGCGGAAGCCGAAGCCGCGGCGGCTGAGGCGAGCGCCGAACAGCAGGCCGCGGCGCAGGCCGCGTTGGAAGCCGCTCAAGCGGATGCGGAAGCCGCTGAGGCGGCGGCTGCCCGAGCGGAGACCGAGGCGGCTGAGGCGGCGGCTGAGGCCGAGGCCGCTCAGACAGCCTTGGCCGCGGCAGAGGGCGCCATCGCCCACGACTTCGGCGTGGACGTCGACGGCAAGGTCATCCGGGTGGGCGTCAACACCGACCTGTCGGGCATCTTCGCTCCGTTGACGACCAAGATCACCGACGGCCATCTGGTCTACTGGGAGTGGATCAACGACAACGGCGGCATCCAGGGCTGGACCATCGAGCCCGTCGTGCTCGACAACGCCTACGACGTGCCCACCCACCTCGAGAACTACGAGGTCATGGCGGGCGAGGGCGATGAGAGCGTGGTCATGTTCTCCACATCGACGGGTTCGCCCCACACCGCCTCGACGGCGCAGCTGCTCATCGAGGACAACATGGCGGCCATCCCGCTGTCGTGGTACTCGGGCTGGGCCGATCCCGCCATCGGCAAGAACGTGTTCGAGGTGCAGACCAACTACTGCATCGAGGCCATGAACGGC
>LXNJ01000323.1_pt1 | contig 34739 bp, 34 predicted proteins | sample 809081 | NCBI WGS metagenome assembly LXNJ01 (sample SAMN04870510, study PRJNA318959) | sponge metagenome | biome: sponge; feature: marine sponge reef; material: water | host: Petrosia ficiformis | place: Greece: Milos, Mediterranean Sea | collected 2013-05-29 | depth 5-7 m | reverse complement strand
TCGTGGCCGTGCCCTTCGCGTGCGCACCAACCGTCAGCGTCGAGCCCGACACGCCGGCCGTCGCGACGCTCACGTCCGACGACGACGCCGTATACGTCAAGGCATCCCCGTCCGGATCGCTGAAGCTGCCCGAAACGTCGAACGCCGCCGACTCACCGACTTCGATCGTCCGTGCCGAGATCGTCCCGACCGCAACCGGCGCCCGGTTCGGGGGTGGCGTCGTCGGGCCGTCCTCTCCGCACGCCCATAGCGACACCACCGCGAAGGCAGCCGTGAACCAACCCGCCAGGCGATGGCGGCGGCGACAACGAAACGGCATGTTTGTCGGGTCCTGCCGAGCTGGTGCCGACCGTCTCAAAACGGAAAGCTCAAAGGTGGAGGACGTATTGATCATGTTGTCGGTTTGGAGTTGTTGAGATCGGATAGAATAGAACGGTTCGATTTCTGGCCCGGAAGTTCGAAAAACTTAATGATTTTTCCGGGGCTTTCGGCCCAAATGCGGACGTTGGTAACGATTCGTAGTCGCTGTAATCGGTTCAGCCGGCCGCAGTTTACTACTTCTTCTCAGTAATGGCAAGGCCCATCCTTTCCAGCGGCAGGTGAGCCTGAACGGGATCCGGTCTCCAGCGGGAGATGAGCCTGACATCCGGGACGGTACTCGCGGCCGCCGATCCGCAAAACGTTCCGGGCAAGAACGGAAGAATCCATCCAAGATCGGCACCAAACGTCCGGACTCCCGATCAGCCTCAATCCTCACCCGCCCCCACCCTCCGGATCCGCGCCCCCATCGCGGTCAGGCGTTCGTCGATGTTCGCGTAGCCTCGCTCGATCTGCCCGATGTTGTGGATCACGCTCGTCCCCTTCGCGCCCAGTGCGGCGATGAGCAGCGCCATACCGGCCCTGATGTCCGGACTCTCCAGCCGGGCGGCGCGAAGTGGAGTGGGACCGGAGACCACCACCCGATGCGGGTCGCAGAGAATGATCGAGGCGCCCATGGCCACGAGCTTGTCGGTGAAGAACATTCTCGATTCGAACATTTTCTCGTAGACGAGGATCACGCCCCGGCACTGCGTCGCCGCGACCACGCCGATGGAGGTCAGGTCCGCCGGAAACGCCGGCCAGGGTCCGTCGTCGAGCTTGGGCACGTGACCGAAGGCGTCCTGCTTGACCACGGCCTCGCCCGATCCCAGCACGCGCAGGTCGTTCCCTCGAGTTTCGCAGTTGATCCCCAGCCGGTCGAATCCGAGCAGGGTGGAATCGAGGTGTTCGATCGGAGCGTCGGTGATCGTGATGTCGCTTCCGGTGACCGCCGCCAGACCGACGAAGGAACCGGTCTCGATATGGTCGGCGGAGATGGCGAAATCCGCGCCTCCGAGCCGGTCCACGCCCTCGATGGTGAGCTGGTTGGTGCCGATGCCGTCGATCTTGGCTCCCATCGCGTTGAGCAGATGGCAGAGATCCTGGACGTGAGGTTCGGCCGCAGCGTTCCGCAGGAGGGTCGTTCCCGACGCCCGCACCGCCGCCATGATGGCGTTCTCGGTTCCGGTGACCGAGGGCTCGTCGAGGAATATCCTGCTGCCGGTCAGGGACCTGGCGGCGACCTTGTAGCCGCCGTTGAGCTCGACCGTGGCGCCGAGCGCCCTAAAGGCGAGGAAGTGCGTGTCGAGCCGTCTGCGCCCGATCACGTCGCCTCCCGGCGGAGGCAGCTTGAGCATTCCGAAGCGTCCGAGCAGCGGTCCGGCCAGGAGCACCGAGGCCCGGATGCGCGCCGCCTGATCGCGGTCCACCTCTCCCGAAGCAAGGCCGGCGGTGTCGATCTCCACGCATTCTTCCTCGACCCACTCCACCCGCGCACCCATGGACTCGAGGATGCTGAGCAGCGTGATGACGTCGCGAATGCGGGGCACGTTCCGTAGAGTCACCGGTTCTTCGGCAAGCGCCGACGCGGCGACGCAGGGAAGCGCGGCGTTCTTGTTGCCGTTCGGTCGGATGGCGCCGGAGAGGCTGTGGCCTCCCTCAACTGCGAAGGTTTCCATGAGGTGCTATCTTGAGGGCGAATCAATCCGCTAAACTAACCCTTCACCCGAACCGACCGCGCACCCGACCCGAGGACCGACTATGCCAGAACAAGCCGTAGGCGCAGCTCCGCCGGGCGGAGGATGGGCGGTCGCAGCGGATGTCGCGACCGTCGTGCTGGCGGTGGCGGCGATTCTGCTCGCGGGGGTCTGCGTCCTTCTGGCCCTGCGCTTCGGCAGGCTTCTTCGGGTGACGAGGGTCGAGATGAAGACCACGTATCGGGACGAGGTAAGACCATTGCTCGACTCGCTCACCGCCACTTCTCGGCATGCGCAGGCAATTTCGGGCTCCCTGCGCTCGGGAGTGGAGAGCCTGGAAGCCTCCGCAGCGCACGTGAGCGACGGCGCGCGCAAGACTTGGAGCGACCTCGAGGAACGCGTCAACGACCTCACCGCCTTGCTCGCCGTGATCCAGAAGGAGTGCGAGGATCTCTACCTAGACACCGCGTCGGCTCTGCGAACCTTCAGGTCGGTCACCCAGTTGCTCGGGGCGCCGAAAGCCGAAGATCCGCCGGAGGACGTTCCCGTTCGGAGCGACGCGGACGACTGAACCTCTTGCGGTCAGCCCGCCTTCGGGACTGCGGCGGATCGCTCCGGATGTTCGGCCGGACTGGGATCTTCGGCTAAATCGAAGAGCGAGGTGGGCTCGTGTTGAGAGGCGACTTCCAGCCTTCCCTGCCAACCTTCTTTTTTCAACGCCTCACCGACTGCGGCACGGGCGAGCTCGGGGCGATTGCACTCCTCCGAGAGATGCGCGAGCACGACGACGGCGAGGCCGGGGTGCAGAAGCTCGACGACGAGCCGAGCCGCGGCGTCGTTCGAGAGATGTCCGTGGCTGGAGGCGATCCTTCCCCGCACGCTCGGGGGGTAGCGACTCTGGTGGAGAAGCACCGGATCGTGATTCGCTTCGAGGACGAGCATGGTGGACCCTGCGAGGGCAAGCCGGGCTGAGGCGGTCATCCTACCCAGATCGGTGGCGATCCCAAGTCTCGCGCCCGTGCATTCGTCGGTCAGGGCGACTCCCGCAGGGTCGCTCGCGTCGTGGACGGTCACGAACGGATCCACGTGGACGTCCCCCACTTGGAACGCGCGTTCGGGTTCGAAGTGCGACACGCTCTCGCCGCCGCGCAGATAGCGGTCGCACGCCTCGTGGGTCCGCTCGGTCAGGTGGAGCCGGGCTCCGTGCCTGCGGGCGAAAACCCCCATCCCGCGGACGTGGTCGGCGTGGTCGTGGGTGATGACGATGTCACTGATCCCGTCCGCTTCCGCGCCGACCAGATGGAGCCTGCGCGCGACCTCCTTCCCGCTCAGACCGGAATCGACGAGTATCCGGGTGTTGCCGCACCAGACGAATATCGAGTTGCCCGCGCTGCCGCTCGCAAGCACCGAAACTCTCACCTGCGCACCTCTCCGGTCATCTTAGTGGTTCGCGCGTCACGGTACCGACGCTTCCCAGACTCGTCTGACCCGCGATTCCAACGCGGGCGTCATCTCCTGGCCGCGCCGGGCCATCATGCGCGCCAGGCTCTCGACGAAGTCGTCGACCCGGTAGCGCGAGCGAGTTCCGTCGGTCCATGAAAACGGAGGAATGAAGCCCGACGCCATTCCGCCGCCGAAGATGTTGCTGCCCGCGCCGATGATCGACCCGGTGCCAATCAGTGTGCCGATCCCGGTGCGGGCGTAGTCGCCGATGAGCGCACCCAGCTTGACGAGATCGGTCTTCCGGCTGCCGGCTGCGCCGCGGACGCGAATCGGTGCGTAATTGTTCTTGAGATTCGAGATGATGGTACCCGCCCCGAGATTGACCCAGTCGCCGATTATCGAGTGGGCCACATGACCCTCGTGCGCCTTGTTCGCGAAGTCGCCGACGATCGAGTAGGCGACCTCTCCGCGAACCCGAGAGTGACGCCCCACCCTGGAGGCTGCGATCTCTCCGCCCAGCACCCTGCTCCCCGCACCTACGAATACCGGGCCGACCAGGCGCGTGAAGGCGCTCACCGAGACCCCGGGGCCGAGCGCGACCGGTCCTTCCAACCGAGCCGGCGTCTCGATCTTCGCTCCGTAGCCTACCGTCACCGCTCCCGAACGGGCGTCGATGACCACTCCCGGCTCAACGTTCGCTCCGGGCGCGATCCGAACCGGATGGTCGCCGATCACGTGAGGGACCGTGGCCTCGGAATCGGGGGTCTCCCGCCTGCGGGGCTCCAGATCGGCCCAGAGCCTCGCCGAGTTGGATGCGACGAGATCCCAGAGGTTGACGAGAAGGGTTCCCGCGAGCTCCAGCGCCGGGGCGGCGCCCCGCGAGTCCGACACACCCTTCCCCGCCGGTGCGAACCATCCGCACTCGACCCCGTTGAGCGTCAACGTACCTGGCTCGTCGCCGGCCAGCATGCCTTCGAGCGCGTCCGACCCCCCTGCCACGGCATCGAGCGCCACCCGGGCCGAAAGCACGAGGGTCGGCCTCTCAGGGTCGGGCGGGAGGTGCGCCGTGACTGGAGGCGAGCCGGAGACGGAGGTCCGGGCGAGGTGTTCCCGCCCCGCCCCCTCCTTCAACAGGTAGCCTTCGCAGGAGAGTCCCAGACGCCGCTCGGCCCTGCGGCGCAGGGAAAGGGTCCCGAACACGAGCTCCCCGACCGGCCGGGTGAGCGCGAACGGTTCCCAGGACTGGATCGAGGTGTCGTCGCGGAGTATGAAACGAATCGGGTTCACGACGATTCTCCGATCGATTCCAGAACTGACCGGAGCTCGTCTGAGCGGTCGCGACCGAGGACCAGGGTCACTTTGTCGGTTCTGACGATGATGGCGTCGTCGATTCCGTGGACCACGACCCGTCCTCCTTCAGCGAAGACGATGTTGTCCCGGCCTGCGAGCACCCGCACCGGGCCGTGGAGGCTGTTGCCGCAGTCGTCCGCGGAACCCTGGCGGGCGAGCGCTTCCCAGCTTCCTACGTCGTCCCAGTCGAAGGAGGCGCGTACGGCGCTTACTCGGTCGGAGCGTTCGAGAATCGCTCGGTCCACGACCGCGGAGGGCGATTCCTTGAAGAAGGACGGGGGCCCGTCGCGCTCCAGCCCATCGAGCAGGCGCCCGATCTCCGGTGCCCGCATCCTCGTCTCTTCGAGAAATGTCGACGCCCGCCAGACGAAGATGCCGGTGTTCCACAGGAAGCCCGCATCGCAGTACCGTCGGGCGGTTTCGCGGTCCGGCTTCTCGTGGAAGGACGCGACCTTGAAGGCGGCGGGCTTCCGTTCTTCCCGAGCGTCCGAAGAGCGATCCGCCCCGCTCCCGACCGCGACGCCGGGCGGGTTCGGGACCGCGACCCGGTCAGGCACGGTCGGGAGGCCGGTATCGGTCGGTAGCTCGGCACCCGGCTCGACATAGCCGTACCCCGTCTCCGCGCGGGAAGGCGGGGCGGCCACGCACACCAGGGTCGGCTCCCGCGCCGCGAGTCCGAGGGCGACGGCGATGGTCCGCTCGAACTCGCGCATCGGACCGATCGCGTGATCCGCGTGCAGCGAGGTCATCAAGGCGCCCGGTTCCAAGGCCTCGATCTCCCATGCGGCTCGCGCGAGTGCGGGGGCGGTACCTTTCAGCTCGGTCTCGATCCAGATGACGTCTTCGTCCGCCTCCGGCAGCGCCCGCAGCAGCCCTTCGACCAGGCCCTCCGGCGCGAGAATGCGAACACGACCGGGGCCGCTCACGGCCATCGCCCGCTCCCAAGCGCCGCATATCAGGGGACGCCCGGAATCGAAGGGCAACAACTGCTTGGGGCGATCGGGCGTGGAGGCAGGCCAGAACCGGGAGCCTATTCCTCCGGCGAGTATCACGGCCCACGATTCGGCCGGCGGAGGTCTCTCGCTCATCCGGGAAACCTACGCGTGCGACGGGGTAGTTTCAAGACCTATGGTCACCTTGAAGAGCGTTCGCGCTCCCCTCGGCTTTCGCAGGCCCCTCGCAGCCTCGGGAGTTCTCGCATTCGCCCTTGTCGCGCCCGGGGCCTGCGACGACGATCCCTTCGCCATTCCGTGGGAGGAGGCGCCGGACACGGTAACTCTCTACTCCCTCGCCCGCCCGGAGCTCAACCTCCACTCCGCCTTCAATTTCACCTCGCGCCGGCGCGTGACCGTGGAGGCTCCTCTGGCAACCGGAGTCTGGGACATGGCGGTCGATACCCGAGGCGGCGCGATCGTCCTCCTGCCCCCGGGAGCTCTCGGCGTCTACGCGGCGCGAGCCCGGATCGCCACGTTGAACGGAGTGAGCTTCGACGAAGTGACCGAGGCCCCGATCGACACCGCCGCCTACGTCTCGCGGGAGCCGGTGCCGGTGGCCATGGGGAACATCTACGTCGTGCGCACCAACCAGCAGACCGGGGTTTTCGGCGCTCAGTGCGTCTACTACGCCAAACTGGAGCCGCTGGTGATCGATCCGGGCGGAGGCACGCTCACCTTCGTCTTCGACTCCAACCCCGTCTGCAACGATCCCAGGTTGGTTCCTCCGGACTGATGCTCGACATAAGGCGCCTCCGTTCCGACCCGGATGGAGTGAAGGAGGCACTCGGCAGGCGCGACCCGGCGTTCGGCGACTTGGTCGACCGGACACTCGATCTCGACCGCGAATGGCGCGGCCTCCTCGCCGAGGTCAACTCGCTGAAGGCCGAGCGCAACCGGGCATCCAAACTCATCGGCGAACTCCTGCGCACGGGAGAGGACGCGTCCGAGCTGATCGTGAAGATGCGCACCACCGGCGATCTGATCTCCCGTCTCGACGTCCGCATCCGCGACCTCGAGGGCGAGATCCGCGCGATCATGCTCACCATTCCCAACACGCCGCTCGACGCCGTTCCGCCCGGGGGTGAAGGCGAGGGAGTCGTGCTCAGGGAGTGGGGTGAACCCAGGGTCGGCGAGCTCAGACCGCATTGGCAGGTCGGAGAACCCCTGGGGCTCGACCTGGCTCGGGGATCGCGGGTGAGCGGATCGGGATTCCCGGTGCTCGGAGGCGGCCTCGCCCGTCTCCAGCGCGCCCTTATCTCCTACTTCATCGACGTGCACGTTCGTGAACATGGGTACACCGAGCTGCGCATCCCCTATCTGGTGACGACCGAGACGATGACCGGCACCGGGCAGCTCCCCAAGTTCAGCGACGAATCCTACGCCACCGAGCGCGACGATCTCTGGCTCATCCCGACCGCCGAGGTGCCCGTCACCAACCTCCACCGAGGCGAGCTCCTCGCGGCGACGGAGCTTCCGGTCCGCTACGTGGCCTACTCGCCGTGTTTTCGCAGGGAGGCGGGCGCCGCCGGCAAGGACACGAGAGGGCTGCTCCGCGTTCACCAGTTCGACAAGGTCGAGCTTGTGCGCTACGAGACTCCGGAGGCGAGTCCGGACGCCCTCGATCTCATCGTGCGTCAGGCCGAAATCCTCCTTGAGAGGCTCGGCGTCCGCTACCGCCGCGTCCTTCTGCCCGGCGGAGATCTGGGGGCCAGCGGCGCGATGACCTACGACCTGGAGGCCTGGGCGCCCGGCGTGGAACGCTGGCTGGAGGTATCGAGCTGCACTACCTTCACCGACTATCAGGCGCGCCGGGCGAATCTGCGTTACCGCGAACGGCAGGGTGAACCGCCGCACTACCTGCACACCCTCAACGGTTCGGCGCTCGCACTGCCCCGGGTCATGGCGGTGCTGCTGGAACAGGGGCAGCGAGCGGACGGCACGGTCGAGCTCCCGGCGGTCATTCACCCGTACTTCGGAGCGGACGTCCTGGGGCCGTCCCACCGACTCCCTTGAATCTCGGTCGAACGAGCTGGTGGTCGGTGGCAACGGCCGGCGTGCTCGTCACACTCCTCTTCTGGTATCTCATCTACACCCGCGGAGTCGCGCGCCAGGCCCAGGAGGGCGCCGAACGCCTCTCGCAGATCTTCGTCGAGGTGCAGGCCGGTCTCACTACCGACGCAGAGGTTCAGGCGCTCCTCAACCTCCAGACCATCGTGCGCGAGTCGGGGCTGCCGCTCGTGCTCATGGGGCCGGGCGACTCCATTCAGGCAGTGGTCAACCTCCCCTTCGAAGCCGACCGCTCGACCCCGGAAGGAAGGGCCCGCATCCACGAATACGTCGCCGGGATGGACCAGCGCAATCCGCCGGTCGGCGATCCGGATTTCCAACACATCCACTACGGCGAGACCCGGGAGGTGCGCGATCTCAGATGGATTCCGGTGTTTCAGGTCGTGGGTCTCGTGCTGATCGGAGTGGTGGGCTTCAATCTGGTGAGCCTCCAGCGCAGAGCCGAGAGCGAGAGGGCGTGGACCGCAATGGCGCGGGAACTGGCACATCAGCTCGGCACTCCTCTTTCGTCGCTCGCAGGCTGGCTCGAGGCGATCGCGATTCCCGTTCCCGAACGTCCCGGCGACCTCACCGATCATGAGATAACCGCCGCCATCGGGGAGGACGTCCAGCGGCTCGAGCGCGTGAGCCACCGCTTCGAGCTGATAGGTTCCACGCCTGAACTTAGGCCCATCTCGGTTTCGGAGCTGGTCTGCGAGCTCGAAAGCTATCTGGCCGTCCGCATTCCGCATCTCGGGCGCGGAAGAGTCGACCTGGAGGTGGACGTACCGCCCAGGCTGCCCGTGATCAACGGCAACAAGGTGCTCCTGGTCTGGGCGCTGGAGAACGTGCTCAAGAACGCGCTCGACGCACTTGCCGGAAAAGGGGGCGGAATAGCCGTCACAGCCCGCGAGCTCGGCGACCGCTGGATCTCGATTCGCATCCAGGACACCGGCGGCGGCGTCCGGGAGGACGTGCGCAAGCGGATTTTCGACCCTGGAGTCAGCACCAAGCAGGGGGGGTGGGGCGTGGGACTCGCTCTCTCCCGTCGCATAATCCGAGGGGTCCACAAGGGGCGCATCGAGCTCCTGGAAGGATTCCAGAGCACCACGTTCCAGATCACCCTTCCGGTCGGCAGAAAGGACCGTTGACCGGATCGGGCGCGCGACCTGCATTGAGCGGAGTTGCCGAACCGCGCGGGGGCGACGGCAGCTTCCTGGCCCGCCTGGCATCCCTGAACGAACAGCAGACGGAGGCGGTGCGGCACTTCGAGGGACCTCTGCTCGTGGTGGCTGGCGCAGGCTCGGGCAAGACCAGGGTGCTGACCACGCGCATAGCCTACCTGATCAGGGAGCGAGGCGTTCACCCGGCGCGGATAATGGCGGTCACCTTCACGAACAAGGCCGCCGGGGAGATGCGTTCCCGCGTCGTGGACCTGCTGGGCGAGGAGCCGAGAGGGATGTGGATCGGCACGTTCCACGCGATAGGCGCCCGGCTTCTGCGCAGACACGCGGCTCTGCTGGGCTGGACCTCGGATTTCACGATCTACGACGCCGACGAGCAGCTCCGCCTGGTGAAAGAGATCCTCAAGCGGGTTCCCAAGGGCGGCTTGGTGAAGGCGTCGGCGGTCAGAGGGCGCGTCGGCGAGCTCAAGCAGGAACTGCTGAGCGTCAAGGAACATCTGCGGGCCGAGTCCGACCTGACCCCGGGACCGTCGCCTCTCGACACGGTGTCCCACACGGTGCTTCCGCTCTACGAAGGTGCGCTGAAAGAGCGAAACGCCTTCGATTTCGACGACCTTCTTCTCTGGCCGCTCAGGCTGTTCGACGCCGAGCCCGAGGTCCTTGCGGAATACAGGGAACGCTTCGCCTTCGTCCTGGTCGACGAGTACCAGGACACCAGCCACCCGCAGTTCCGCTTCATCGACTTCATCGGTCGCGGCCACAACAACGTCATGGTGGTGGGCGATCCGGATCAGGCCATATACGGTTGGCGCGGGGCGGACGTGCGCAACATCCTCGATTTCGAGAGATCCTGGCCTGGAGCGCGCAAGGTTGTTCTGGAAAGGAACTACCGCTCGCGCGAACGCATCCTCCAGGCGGCCAACGCCGTGATCCGGGAGAATATCGACCGACCCGAGAAGAACCTTCGTGCCGCTCGCGGCGGCGGCATCAGGGTCAAGCTCCTGCAGGCGTACGACGACGTAGCCGAGGCGAAGTGGATCGCGCGTCGCATACGTGATCAGGCGCTCGACGATCGTCTGCGCACATGGCGCGACTTCGCCGTCCTCTACCGGACGAACGCACAGGCCCGGGCGCTTGAATCGGAGCTCATCCTACGCAAGGTCCCGTACCAGGTCGTGGGCGGAATTCGCTTTTACGAACGCCGCGAGATACAGGACGTGATCGCCTACTTGCGGCTCATCGCTAACCCTTCCGACGTTTCCGCCTTTTCGCGCGCGGTCGGCTACCCCAGGCGCGGCGTGGGTGTCAAGAGCCGCGCGCGTGTGGTCGAGTGGGCTGCCGAGCGGGGCGTCTCCGTGCTCGAGGCGGCTGCTCGGGCGCAGGAGATACCATTTCTCGGGGCTCGGCCCCGGCTCTCTCTCGTTCGCTTCGCCGAGCTCGTCCGGGAGCACCGCCGGCTCGCCGCGGGCGAAGACGTGTCGCGCCTCATCCAGTCGGTAGTCGACAGGGTGGACATGAGGGGAGAGCTGCGCGCCGAAGGTCCCGACGGAGAGGACCGGGCCCGCAACGTGGAAGAGCTGATCGCCGGAGCGGCCTCTTTCAGGGTGGACGATCGCGATTTCGAGGACGGCGATCCGAAGCTCTCGGTGCTCGCGCACTTCCTGCAGCAGGTCTCGCTGCTCGCCGACGTGGACCGGCACGACTCGGGCGACAACAGCGTGAGCCTGATGACCCTCCACAACGCGAAGGGACTCGAGTTCCCTGTCGTCTTCATCACCGGAGCCGAAGAGGGACTCCTGCCGCTGATGCGGGCCGACGACGATTTCGACCAGGTCGAGGAGGAACGTCGGTTGTTCTACGTGGGGATCACGCGGGCCGAGGACGAACTTACCGTCTCGTGGGTTCGGAGACGCAGGCGAGCCGGCCAGTACCTGGACAGCACGATGTCGAGCTTCTTGCTTGCGATCCCTTCCGAAGACCTTCGGCGGGAGATGGCGGACTCTTTCGGCCCCGCGTCGGGCTACGGCGGCAGGTCCCGCTACGGCGCACCCGGTCCGGGCCTGTTCGACCGGGGACCTGACGGATCCGGCCTCCGGCGGGGCGGGGTCGGGCGGGCCGGCCGCAGCGGAAGAACCGGCCGCCGGCCCGGCCCGTTCGGAAGCAGCGGAACTTCCTCGTCGCGCCGGTCACCGGAACCCGAGGACGAGAGTCAGGACACCCCCAGGCTCGTCAAGGGAGCGCGAGTCCGGCATCCCACCTTCGGGTCCGGCGTGGTGAAGGCTCTGACCGGCTTCGGCATGAACGTCACGGTCGAGGTCGAGTTCGACGAGGTCGGCCGGAAGCTGCTCGATCCGCGTCAGGCCAAGCTCGAAACCGACTGGCCCTGATCCGAACGGCCGTGCAGGAACATTACCGGGGCCTCATATCCCCAGCAGCCTGAGGACGTCGTTCGAAAGAGCCCAGGCCATCAGTCCGAGCACGACGAAGAAGCCGACGTTGCTCCAGCGCAGACGCTGGCGCGCGGTCAGAGGCCGGCCGCCACGAACCGCCTCGATGGCGAGAAAGACCAGGTGGCCGCCGTCGAGAATCGGGATGGGCAGGAGATTCAGGATGGCGAGATTGACGCTGAAGATCGCCATGAAGATGATGAGCGAGTCCGCTCCGAGAGCGGCCGCTTGACCGCTGGCCTCTCCGATAGTGAAGATGCTCCCCACGTCGCGAGGTGAGACATCCCCCGTGAAGAGGTCGCGGAGGAAGCTCAGGATCACTCCGGTCACGGCGACCGTCTGCCTGAATCCGAGGACGACCGCATCGACGGCGCCCACCCGCAGATAGTCCAGGCGCCGCTGTACGCCGAGTCTACCAACCTCGGTGCGACTCCCGTCTTCGAGCACGGCTTCCCGAGCGTCCAGTTCGGCGATGCGAACTATCTCCCTGCCCTCGCGTCGGATCTCGAACTCCACCCTCTCGCCCGGCCTGGCCTCCACTTCGGTGACGAACTCCGACCACGTCGCCACCGGGACGCCGCCCACCTCCTGGAACACGTCGCCGGACTCGATGCCGGCCGCGGCCGCAGGTCCGCCCGCCGTCACGGCTTCGACCCTCGGGTCGGCGTCGGAAGGCTCGACCTGCACCCCCCAGACCATCGCCACCCCGGCGTGAGCGAAGAAGGCGAAGAGCATGTTCATGACGACACCCGCCGAGATCACGACGGTCCGCGCCCAAATGGGCTTGTTGTCGAAGGCGCGTTCCGGGGGCGTCGTCGATCCGCGATGCTCGGCGCCCTCGATCATCTCCATCACCTCGTCGCCCATGCCTCCCATCTTCACATAGCCGCCGAGCGGTATGGCCGCGATCACGTATTCGGTCTCGCCGCGTCTGACGCCGAAGATCTTCGGTCCCAGACCGATCGAGAAGCGTTGCACTTCCACGCCCATCGCCTTCGCGGCCCAGAAGTGCCCGAGTTCGTGGACGAATATCAGTACGCCGAGTACAATCAGCGTCGCCAGGATGGTCATCGTCTAGCTCCTTGTTGCCTTAATGGTTCGTAGTCGGCTCTCGGCAATGCGTCGGGCTTCGGCATCCGCCGCCAGCACGTCCTCCAGACTCTTCGTGGGACGGTACCCGATGGCGTCGAGCGTGAACGCCACCACCTCGACGATCTCTCCGAACCGGGCCTTGCCACCGAGGAAGGCGCGCACCGCGACCTCGTTGGCCGCGTTGAAGGCTGCCGGCGCGCTACCTCCCGCCTCTCCCGCGCTCCGCCCGAGGCCGAAGAGCGGGTACCTGACCGGATCGATCTCCTCGAAGGTGAGCGGTGAACTCGCCACCGGATCGAAGGTCCTGAGCTCGCGGTCGGGAACTCGATTCGGGAAATGGAGCGCGTAGAGTATGGGCGACTCCATGTTCGGCAAACCCAATTGGGCGAGAACCGAGCCGTCGACGAACTCCACGAAGGAGTGCACGATGGACTGCGGGTGGATCACCGCCCGGATGGAGCCGTACGGCACCCGGTAGAGAACATGGGCCTCGATGACCTCGAGCGCCTTGTTCGCCAGGGTGGCGGAGTCGATGGTGATCTTCGCGCCCATGCTCCAGGTCGGGTGATCGAGCGCCTCTTCCACGGTCGCCCCGGCCGTCGAAGTTGCCGACCGGTCCCGGAGAGACCCGCCCGAGGCTGTGAGGGTCAGGGCCGCGACGCTCGCCGGGCTCTTGCCCTCGATGCACTGCAGGATGGCCGAATGCTCGGAATCCACCGGTATGATCGCGCCCCCCCCCCGCTTGGCGGCGTCGAGAACGAGATCGCCCCCGGCTACAAGCGACTCCTTGTTGGCGAGCGCCACGGTATGCCCGGCTTCGAGCGCCGCCAGAGTGGGTTCCAGCCCTGCGGCGCCGACTATGGCGTTGAGGACGATGTCCGCTCCCGGCGCGGCCGCCATCTCGATCAGAGCTTCCCTGCCGACGCTCCAACCTTGCCCTTCGGCGGCGGAGGCCGTTTCCCCTGCGGGGAGTTCGGCGCCCGTGTCCGCAAGGACCACCGGAGGCCTCCCCAGGGAAGCCCTTTGTTCGGCCAAGGCGTCCGCGTCCCTGTGGGCGGAGATGCCTACCACCCGAAAGTGCTCGGGATGGCGAGAGATCACCGCGAGAGCGCTCAGTCCGATCGAACCGGTCGAACCGAGAATCCGGATTCTCTTCACAGCCATTCGAAAGCCACGAAACAGAGGTAGCCGGTGGGAAGCGAGAAGAGAAGCGAGTCGACTCGATCCAGGACGCCGCCGTGAGCCCTGAAGAAGGTGCCCGAGTCCTTGACGCCCGCCTCCCGCTTGAATACCGACTCGGTGAGGTCGCCCAACTGGATCATCACGCCCGTGACGGCGCCGGCCAGCGCGACGGCCCAGATCTCGATCTCCAGACCCGGGAGCAGCGGCGCGCACAGCCAAACCCAGCCCAACGCCGCGGCCAAGGCGCCCGCCATTCCCGAAAACGATCCCTCCCAGGTCTTGTCGGGCGAGAGCCGGGGAGCCAGTTTCCGGCGACCGAACCGCCGTCCACCGAAAAAAGCGGCGGTGTCGCTGATCCACGTGGCACCGAGTGGGAAAAGCAGGACCACCAGCCCGCTCCAGGCTTCAGCGGAGCCGAAGAGCCATGTCGACCGGGCGCTCCCGCCGTCTCCCGCTCCATCGACGACGGCCCTCCCTGCGGCGTTCCAACCCGCATCGACCGGCAGGCCGTGCAGGAGCAAGCCCAGGGCGAACGGCGCCCCGACCCAGAGTACGCCCAGAACGGTGAGGGACGCACCGCCAAGTCCCGGTGCCGCCGGCAGACCGCCTGCGACGGCGCGAACGAGGGAGATCAGAGTGAGTGCGGCTATCAGGGAGAACGCGACCGGAGCGAACTCGGCGAAACCGTCGGCACGGACCGCGGCCAACGGCAGCAGGGCCGCCGTAACGGCACCCGCAAGTCGCGGCACTCCGGTCACGCCCAGCGCGAGCGCCCCGATCCGGTAGACCTCCAAAGTGCCGAGCCCGGCCAGCGCACCGACCGCGAGGCCCAGCCACCAGCCGCCCAGACGCAGGACCGTGAGCGCCACGAGAACGGCGATGACGGCGACCAGCGTCCGCTCCCAGAGCCTGGCTTCGTCGCCGGCCGGCTTGCCGATTTGCGAGGACTCCATCAGCCGGCCACCCTGCCGAAACGCCGTTCGCGTCTCTGATAGTCCAGGAACGCGGCGAAGAGATCGGCTCTGGTGAAGTCCGGCCAAAGCACGGGCGAGACGAAGAGTTCGGTATAGGCCAACTGCCAGAGCAGGAAATTGCTCAGTCGGTACTCGCCCGAAGTGCGAATGAGCAGGTCGGGGTCGGGGAGTCCTGTGGTGAAGAGCCCTGCGGAGAGCTCGGCCTCGTCCACCTCGTCGGGCGAGATCTCGCCCCGAGCCGCCCTGCGGGCGATCCTGCGCGCGGCTCGCACCAGCTCCTCGCGGCCGCTGTAAGACACCATAAGGTTGAGTCCGAGCCTGTCGCAGTCCCTGGTGGCCTCCTGGAGCTCGACCACGGCCCGCCGGGTGCGCTCTTCGAGCCGGTCGATCTCTCCAAGCACGCGCGTGCGAACGCCGTTCTCGCGGAGCATGCCGATTTCTCGTGTCGCGTAGTGGCGCAGGAGACGCATCAGGGCCCCGACCTCGCGCTCGGGACGCTCCCAATTCTGGGTCGAAAAGGCGAAGAGAGTCAGCACCTCGATACCGGCCTGCACGCTGCCCTCGACGACCTCTCTAACAGCGCGCACGCCCCGGCGGTGCCCCTCGAAGCGAACCAGACCGCGATCGTTCGCCCAGCGACCGTTGCCGTCCATGATAATGGCCACGTGTCGTGGCACGGGGCCTCCGGATCGGAGGCGAGCAAGGGCATCGGGGTTCTCCATCCCCGGGACGGCAGGGCTTTTCATCACGACCTGCCTATATGGCCATCACCTCCGCTTCCTTCAACTTGAGCATCTCGTCGACCTTGCCCGCATACTCCCTCGTCAGATCGTCAAGCGTCTGCTGGGCGCGGCGGCCTTCGTCCTCGCCGATCTCGTGCTCCTTGAGCAGGGCGCCGACAAAATCGCGGCCCGCCTTTCGGGCCTGGCGCAGGGAAATCCTTCCGTCCTCGGCCATGCGATGCAGCACGCGGGCGTACTCGCGGCGGCGTTCCTCGGTGAGTGGCGGGATGGGGACCCGAATGACGACACCGTCGTTGGCGGGGTTCAGACCGAGGTCGGACATCTGGATGGCCTTCGCGATCTCATCGATCACGGACTTGTCGAAGGGTTGGACGACGAGCAAGGTCGCGTCGGGAGCCGTGACCGTGCCGAGCTGCGACAGGGGCATCAGCGAGCCGTAGGCCTCGACCCGCACCTGATCCAGAAGAGACGGAGCGGCCTTGCCGGTGCGGACGGAGGTGAACTCCCGCTTGAGCGCGATGAGCGCGGACTCCATGCGTTCGCGGGTCTCTTCGACAATCTCTTCGGTCATCGCAGCTTCTCCGTGGTCGCGCCGTCTCCTCGCCCAGCCATGCGCTCGTTTCCTCTTACTCCACAAGGGACCCGAAGGCTCCTGCGGAAGAGCGGGGGCAGCCGAGGCTTCGTCACGACATCAGACTTCCGACCCGTTCGCCTCGCACGGCGGCGGCCATCGCCCCCGGCACCTCCATGCTGAGCACGATCACGGGCAGGTCGTTCTCCTGGGAAAGGGCGATCGCGGCGGCGTCCATGACTCCCAGTCCGCGGGTGAACACCTCCCGAAAGCTGATCGCCGGGATGAACTCGGCATCCGGGTTCTTGACCGGGTCGTCACTGAAGATGCCGGGCACCTTGGTGGCCTTGATGATGACGTCGGACTCCATCTCTATCGCCCGGAGCGCCGCTGCGGTGTCGGTGGAGAAGTAGGGGTTGCCCGTACCGGCGGCGAAGATCACCACCCTTCCCTTCTCCATGTGGCGCAGGGCTCGGCGCCGGATGTACGGCTCGGCGACCTCCTCCATGCGGATCGCGGTCATGACGCGGGTTTCCACGCCCTCGCGCTCCAGAAGATCCTGTAGAGCCAGCGCGTTGATCACGGTGGCGAGCATGCCCATGTAGTCGGCCTGCACCCGGTCCATCCCCTTCTGGGACGCGACCGCGCCGCGAACGATGTTGCCTCCGCCGATGACCACCGAGAGAGAAGCCCCGAGCGAGTGGATCTCCCTGATCTCGCGGACGAGGTTCGACACCGCTTCCGGATCGATACCGAAGCCGCCTTCGCCCGCCAACGCCTCGCCCGACAGCTTGACGAGGATCCGACCGTATCGAGGTGCGGGCGTTTCGGCGGACCGGCGATTCACCCCGGCTTCAGCTCCTCTCGCCTACCTTGATGCGCGCGAAACGCGCAACGGTGATCTTCTCGCCGATCTTCGCCGAGGTATCCCGGATTAGATCCCCGATGGTCCGGTCGGGGTCCTTGACGAAAGGCTGGGCCAGCAAGGTGTTCTCCTCGAAGAACTTCCGGAGCCTGCCCTCCACGATCCTCGGAGCGATCTTCTCCGGCTTGCCTTCCTTGCGGACACGCTCTTCGTTCACCGCCCGCTCCCGTTCGACCACCTCGGAGGGAATGTCGTCGGCGGAAATCGCGAGCGGCGCCATCGAGGCGATGTGCAGGGCGATATCCTTCGCAAGGCTCCTGAAGTCGTCGGTGTTGGCCACGAAATCGGTCTCGCAGTTGACCTCGACGATGACCGCCGTGCGATTGTCGAAGTGGACGTAGCTCCCGACGGTTCCCTCGTCAGCGGCCTTGTCCGCCCGCTTGGCGACCTTGGCCGCGCCCTTCGCCCGGAGCAGGTCCACGGCCCTCTCGAAGTCCCCCTCGGTCTCGGTCAGGGCGCGCTTGCAGTCCATCATGCCGGTCCCGGTGGCGTCCCGCAGACGCTTCACCTCTTTGGCAGAGATCATTTCAAGGCCTCCTCAGCCCTTGGTCGTCGAACCCTTTGGATCGGCCTTCTTCGCGTTCCGTCCCCGGCCGCCGGCCGCCGGGGCTTCCGCTCCGCCCCTCCCGCCCGTCTTCGGTCCACCGCCGCGCTGTCCGAGCAGACCGGGCTTGGGCCGCCGACGCCGACGCCGCCTCGGTTGGGGACCGTCGCGCTCCTTGCGCTCTCCGGTCTCGGTGGAATAGGTGGTCGCCGCGTGGCGATCGGCCTTCCTCTTCTCGGCCGGGACCTCGCTCATGGCCTTCTCGACCTCGTCCGCGATCCGACCGGCCAGAAGGCCTACCGAACGGATGGCGTCGTCGTTGCCGGGAATGGGGTAGTCCACGAGCCCGGGATCGGCGTTGGTGTCGGTGATCGCGACGATCGGGATGCCCAGCTTGCGCGCCTCGGTGACGGCGATCATCTCGCGCTGCGCGTCCACCACGAAGAGCGCACCTGGCAGGCGACCCATCTCCTTCACGCCGGCCAGGTGCTTCTCCAGCTTGACGCGTTCGCGGTCGAGCATCAGCCGTTCCTTCTTCGTGTAGAACTCGTAGCGGTTCTCGGCCTGACCCCGTTCGAGCTCGGCGAGCCTGCGAATCTGAAGGCTGATGGTGCGGAAATTGGTGAGCATGCCGCCGAGCCAGCGCTCGGTGACGTAGAACGAGCCGGAGCGCTTCGCCTCGACCTCGATGTTCTGGCGCAATTGCCGCTTGGTGCAGACGAAGAGAATGCGCTCACCCTGAAGGACGACTTCGCGAACGGCCCGGCACGCCTCCTCCAGACGGGTGAGAGTCTTGCGCAGGTCGATGATGTGGATGCCGTTCCGTTCTCCGAAGATGAACGGCTTCATCTTGGGATTCCATCTTCTGCGCTGGTGCCCGAAATGCACTCCGGCCTCGAGCATCTCCTTTAGTCCTACCTGGGACATCTCTTCCCTCCGTGGGGCCGATATACGCCCCGGTCAGAATATGGGCGTCGCCGCGAGGACGAGCCCGGGGTTCGGCTTCCTATCTCTTCGAGAACTGAAAGCGCTTGCGCGCCTTCGGGCGGCCGGGCTTCTTGCGCTCGACCTTGCGCGGATCGCGGGTCAGCATTCCGTTCTGGCGCAGGCTCGGTCTGAGCTCCTCGTCGTGAGAGACCAGAGCGCGGGCGAGCCCCAGACGCACGGCGTCGGACTGACCCGTGACCCCGCCTCCAGAGACCCGGACCCGAACGTCGAAACGGCCCTCGGTCTCGGTCACATGGAAGGGCTCCTCGATGCGGAGCCGGTGGGTTTCGCGCGGGAAGTATTCCGCGAGCGATCTGCCGTTCACGCTCCAGGCGCCGTTACCGGGCCGGAGCAGGACGCGGGCCACCGAGGTCTTTCTGCGCCCGACGGTCTGAATCCGGTCTTCGGTGGCGTCGTCACCGAGACTCGACAACACGCTCGTTACCACTACTTGATCTCCATGGGTTCCGGGCTCTGGCTCCGGTGGGGGTGTTCGGGCCCTGAGTATACCTTGAGCTTCTTTCGCATGGTGCGCCCGAGGGCGTTCTTGGGCAGCATCCCCTTGACCGCGAGCTGGATCACCCTCTCGGGGTGACGGGCGATCATGGTGCGGAAGGGAATGTGCCGCTCGCTCCCCATGTAGCCCGAGTGACGGAAGTAGGTCTTCTGCTCCGCCTTTCGTCCGGTAAGCGTCACCCTTTCGGCGTTCACCACCACGACGTGGTCGCCGACGTCTAGGTGCGGCGTGTAGCTGGGCTTGTGCTTGCCGCGGAGCACCGTCGCGATGCGGGTCGCCAGGCGGCCGAGGGGCTCGCCTTCCGCGTCCACCAGCCACCAGCGCCGGTCTATTTCGGAAGCTTTGGGGGTGTAGGTCTTCATTTATCGGCCTCGCCGCGCGGCCTCGTGAGGCTGCGGCATCGCATGTTCGGTAAATGGACAGCCTGCAAATCTATCGGAGAGCGCGGATGGGGTCAATAGCGGTGGCCGTGAGGTCCGGACCGTCGGGACATCCGGCTTCTCTTCTCCGTCGTACGAGCCTGTAATCTCGAGATCGCAAGGCCGTGTCGGGAGGCGGCCACTCACGCCCTCCCACTTCCCCGCGCCCGTCACCGCCCTTATTATACACTTCGACCCCAAGTTCCCTGAAACCCGCGCACTCCATGCCCAGCCGATCAACCTCCGCAGCGCTCGTCGCGCTCCTCGCCGCGACGGCTTCCGCACCCTTTGCCCTGCCCGCTCAGAGTCTCAGCGACGAAGAGCTCGCCCCCCTCGTGGAAAGGGTGGAGGCAGGCGTGCTCGAGCGCGCCAAGCTCGCCCAGGTCATGGTCGACAAGATCTTCTCCTTTTCCGAGCTCGGTCAGCAGGAGATCGAGACCTCGGCCTACATCACCGGCATCCTCGAGGAAAACGGTTTCACCATCGACCGCGGAGCCGCTAACATCCCGACGGCCTGGTTCGCGCGCTGGGGGAGCGGCAGCCCGGTGATCTCGTTCGGTTCCGACATCGACGGCATCCCGAAAGCCAACCAGAAGCCGGGCGTGGCCTATCACGACCCGCTGGTTCCGGGCGCTCCGGGGCACGGCGAAGGCCATAACTCCGGCCAAGCGGTGAACGTCGTTGCCGCGCTCGCGCTCAAGGACGTGATGGAGGCCGAAGGAATCCAGGGCACCCTCGTTCTCTGGCCCGGGGTCGCCGAGGAGCAGCTCGGCTCGAAGGCCTGGTACGTGCGCGACGGCTACCTGGAAGACATCGACGTCACCCTCTTCACCCACGTGAGCAGCAACCTCTCGGTGAGCTGGGGCCAGGGCGGCGGCACCGGGCTCGTCTCGGTGGAATTCTCCTTCGAGGGTGAAGCGGCCCACGGCGCGGGGGCCCCCTGGCGGGGTCGGAGCGCGCTGGACGCCGTCGAGCTCATGAACGTGGCCTGGAACTTCCGCCGCGAGCACCTCCGGCCCGATCAGCGCTCGCACTACGTGATCAACGACGGCGGCGACCAGCCCAACGTGGTGCCGTCGCGCGCCTCGGTCTGGTACTTCATCCGCGAGATGGACTACGAGGACATAAAGCGCAACTTCGAGACCGCGATCCGCATCGCCCAGGGCGCGGCCCTGATGACCGACACCGAGATGTCCTACCGCGTGCTGGGAGCGGCATGGCCCCGGCACTTCAACAAGGTGGTGGCCGAGACCATGCACAAGCACATCGAGGATGTCGGGCTGCCCGAGTGGACCGAGGACGACCACGCCTTCGCGAGCGCGGTCCAGCAGTCGGTGGGAAGCGTGCCGTCGGGGATGCCGAGCTCCCTCTCGCCGCTGGGCACGCCCGGACCGCGAAGGAGCGGCGGATCCGACGACATCGGCGACATCTCGTGGAACGTCCCGACCATCACCCTGCGCTTTCCGTCGAACGTGCCGGGGCTGCCCGGCCACCACTGGTCGAGCGCGATGGCGATGGCCACACCGATAGCGCACAAGGGAGCGGTGGCCGGCGCCCGGGTCATGGCCCGCACCGCCCTCCAGCTCTTCGCCCAGCCCGAGCTCGTCGACCAGGCCTGGACCTACTTCCGCGAGGAACAGTCGGTCGGGATGGAATACGTTCCCTTCATCGGACCCGACGATCCGCCGCCCACCCACCTCAACAAGGAGATCATGGACGCCTACCGTCCGCTCCTCAGGCAGTACTACTACGACGAGACCCGTTTCGCGACCTATCTCGAACAGTTGGGTATAACCTACCCGACGCTCGAGCGTCAGATCTCCGACCGCGACGGCAGTTGAACCTCCTGGAAAGAACCTCCAACCACGCCATCCTTAAGATGATCTATCGAAGCCCGCTTCACGGATCCGTCACCCTTCTCGCGACGGTCGCTATCCTCGGCGGCAGCAACCCTCCCGTCGCCGGCGTCGGCCTGGCGGTCGCCGATCCGGACGATGCGGCGGTCGCCGATACCGCCGAGGTCACCTGGCTCCTCCTGGCCGAGCTCAACTACCGCACGGGCGAGAAGAGCGAGGAGCTCGCGGCCCTCGACGGGAAGCTGGTCAAGGTGCCGGGTTTCACGGTGCCGCTCGAAGACTTCGCTTCGTCGGCCACCGAGTTCCTGCTCGTGCCCTACGTAGGCGCCTGCATCCACGTCCCGCCGCCCCCTCCCAACCAGCTCGTCTACATCGAGATGGACGAAGGCAAGCGCGCGAAAATGGACGGATGGAATCCGGTCTGGGTCGAGGGCGTGCTCTCGATCGAGATGACGGAGAGCGTCTACGGCGACGTGGGTTTCTCGATTTCGGGCCACCGCGTCTATCCTTACCTGAACTAGCGGTCCGGGCTCCCGGTTTCCGAACACCTCGAGCGGATGAAACACGCGATCGACCTCGCAGGCCTGCGTTTCCGCTACGGGCGTGGTCCGTGGGTGCTCGACATCCGCCGGCTCGCTCTCGCCAAGGGGAGCAGGGCGTTTCTCTACGGTCCGAGCGGCAGCGGCAAGACCACCTTGCTCGGCGTTCTGGCCGGCGTCCTGGTTCCCCAGGAGGGTCGTGTCGAGGTGCTGGGAAGGGATCTCGGTTCGTTTTCGAGTTCGAAGCGCGACGAGTTCAGGGCCGAGCACGTGGGATACGTTTTCCAACTGTTCAACCTGATACCCTATCTATCGGTGGTCGACAACATCGCGCTTCCCGCGCGCATGAATCCCGCTCGCAGGATCCGTCTCGACGCAGGGGTCCGTGAGACCGCCACCCGACTCGCGGAACAGCTCCAGATCGGCGATCTTCTGAAGAAGCGGGTCACCGATCTTTCGGTCGGCCAGCAGCAGCGGGTGGCCGCCTGCAGGGCGTTGATCGGATCGCCGGAGCTCGTCATAGCCGACGAACCCACCTCCTCGCTCGACTTCGACCGCCGAGAGGCGTTCCTGAAGCTCCTCTTCGCCGAGTGCGAGCGCGCCGGGTCCACTCTCGTCTTCGTCAGCCACGACCGCACGCTGGAGAAGATGTTCGGCGAACGCATCTCCCTCTCCGAAATCAACGGCGCGGCGTCCTGATGCTCTCGCTCGATCTCGCCCTCAAGTCGCTCCGCAACCGGGCCTTCAGCACCTCGCTGACGGTGGGGTCGATAGCCCTGAGCGTGGCGCTCCTGATAGGGGTCGAGAACGTCCGCGTGGGAGTGCGCGAAAGCTTCTCCAACACGATCAGCCAGACCGATCTCATCGTGGGTCCCAAGGGCGGAACCACCCAGCTCCTGCTCTACTCGGTCTTCGGGATGGGTTCGCCCACGGCCAATCTTTCCTGGGACACCTACCGATACTGGTCGGAGCACCCCGCGATCGAGTGGACCATCCCCTACGGGCTCGGCGACAGCCACCGCGGCTTCCGGGTAATCGGCACCGACGAGAACTTCTACCGCCGCTACAGCTATCGCGGAGGGCAGAGCATCGTGGTGGTCCAGGGAAGAGCTGGCTCGGAGGTGTTCGACGTCACTCTCGGTTCGGACGTGGCCGCCGAACTCGGATACGGGCTCGGCGACCAGGTGGCGGTCACGCACGGCATCGGCGAGATAGGGTTCATCAACCACGATCAGATGCCGTTCACCGTCGTCGGCATCCTCGAAAAAACCTTCACCCCCGTGGACCGCGCCGTCTACGTGACCATGGAGGGGCTGGAGGCCATCCACTACGGATGGGAACAGGGTGCGCCGCCCATGCCGGGCGAGGCGAGGAGCCCGGAAGAGATCTTGGCCATGCCGGAGATCGAAGTCACTCAGGTGACCGCGTTCTTCGTGGGCGCCACCAATCGAAGGGACGTGCTCAGGCTCCAGCGCGACATCGGCGCCTACGAGGAGGAACCGATGATGGCGGTGATTCCCGGGGTCGTCCTGAACGAGATGTGGAGGGGGCTCGGCTATCTCCAGACCGGGCTGCGTCTGGTTTCGATTTTCGTGGTGCTGGTGGGGCTGCTGGGCATGCTGGTCTCGCTGTACACTTCGTTGAACGAGCGTCGCCGCGAGATGGCGATCCTGCGCGCGGTCGGGGCCGGACCGGGGCGGATCGTCACCCTGCTGGTGATAGAGTCCGCGGCGTTGGCCGGCGCGGGCGCTGCGGCCGGCCTCGGATTGGTGTACGCCGTACTCGCCGTCGGTCAACCGATCATCGAAGCTCGGACAGGCATGTTCATCCCGATCCGTCCGCCGGGGACCGTCGAGTGGATCTTTCTGGGCGCGGTGGTGGCGGCGGGTTTTCTGATGGGTTTCGTGCCTGCGCTCAAGGCCTACCGCACAGCGCTCCACGACGGACTCGCCATCCGGGTGTAGCCGACCCGCGCCCGTGGAGCGCCCTCGAGCGCAGCGTCCGGCGCGGATGCGGCGGCGTGCCGCCGTCGGTGGCCTGGTCCAGGCAGCTAACCCTCGCGACTTAGACCGTGGCGCTCGATCTTCTTGTAGAGGTTCGATCGCTGCATGTCGAGCGCCCGTGCGGTCTCGGCAACGTTCCATCCATGCACCCGGAGCTTCCCCACCAGGAAGGCCCGTTCCGAGACCTCCTTGAATTCGGCAAGAGTCTCGGCCTCGAGGAAGAAGTCGGTCTCCGCTCCCCGGGCCCCTTCCGACGCCCACAGCCGCACGTCCGCCGCGGTCACCCGGTCTCCAGGAGCCAAGATGAGCAGGCGTTCCACGGTGTTCCGGAGCTGACGCACGTTACCGGGCCAGGGCATGCCCGTCAGGATTTCGACGGCCTTTTCCGTGAACCTGAGCCGCCTCCGTCCTTCGTCCGCCATGCTTTCGGCGAAGTGCGCGACCAGCATGGGAATGTCCTCGCGCCGTTCCCCGAGAGTGGGGACCTTGACCGGAACCACGTTGAGCCGGTAGTAGAGGTCTTCCCGGAAATGCCCTTCCCGGATGGCGGTTCCAAGATCGCGGTTGGTCGCCGTGAGCACGCGCACGTCCACTTTTCGCTTCCTGGTGCCCCCGACGGGAGTCACTTCGCCCTCCTGGAGCGCGCGCAGCACCTTCGCCTGGGCATCGAGCGACATGTCTCCGACCTCGTCGAGGAAGAGCGTGCCGCCGTCCGCCTGGACGAATTTGCCTGTCGCGCTGGCGATGGCGCCGGTGAACGATCCCTTGACGTGGCCGAAGAGGGTCGACTCGATCAGCTCCGACGGAATCGCCGCGCAATTCACCTCGATGAACGGACCGCGGGCGCGCTTGGAACGTCTATGCACTGCGCGCGCCACCAGCTCCTTGCCGGTGCCGTTTTCGCCCGTTATCAGCACGCGAGCGTTCGTGGGCGAAACGCGTTCGATCACATCGAGGATCGTCCTCAAGGCCGGTGAATTGCCAACAATGCGGTAGCGGCTCTCGAAGTCGCCCCGCATGCGCGCGACCTTTTCCTGGAGTCCCCTTACTTCGAGCGCGTTCCGAATCGTCAGCAGAAGACGATCGGTGTCGAGCGGTTTCTCGAGGAAATCCCGGGCCCCCGCTCGTATCGCCTCCATCGCGGTGTCGATGGTGCCGTGCCCCGAGATCATCACCACGGCGGCGTCGGGGTCCCAGACCCGCAAGTCGGCGAGCACCTCTAGGCCGTCGGCGCCCGGCATCTTGACGTCGAGAAAGATGAGGTCGGGCAGGAAATCCGTGGCGAGCTCCAGCCCTTCCTTGCCGTCTGCGGCGGTACGGACCTCGTGCCCTTCGTACTCGAGGACCTGGGCCAAAGCGGAACGTATGCCCTGCTCGTCGTCAACTATGAGTATGCGTGCCACCGCTCCTCCAGCGTCGTCCGGGCCGTATTCCCGGGTCGACTCGCGTCGTTTCGCCTCGTCAGGGGTCGCCGAGGATCAGGCGAGTTCGCGGACCTCCTTCACGAGCTCCGCCATCTGTTCCTTGGCGTCGCCGAAGAACATGAGGGTGTTCTCCATATAGAAGAGCTCGTTGTCGATTCCGGCAAATCCGGGTGAGAGCGACCGCTTCATCACAATGACGCGATTCGCTCGGTCCACATCCAGGATGGGCATGCCCGCAATAATCGAGCCGGGATCGTGCGCCGCCGGGTTGACGACGTCGTTCGCCCCGACCACGAGCACGGCGTCGGTGGAAGAGAAGTCGTCGTTGATCTCGTCCAGGTCGAAGAGCTGATCGTAGCTCACGTCAGCCTCCGCCAGCAGGACGTTCATATGACCCGGCATACGCCCCGCGACCGGGTGGATGGCGTAGCGAACGTCGACGCCGCGATCCGCGAGCATGTCGCCGATCTTCCGCAGTTCGTGCTGCGCCTGGGCCACGGCGAGTCCATATCCCGGCACCACCACCACCGAGTTCACGTAGCCGATTTCGGCCGCCACCGAGGCGGCATCCGTCGAACGCACCGGACGCTTGCCGATCTGTGACCGGTCAACGCCCGCGCTTCCCCCGAAGGCCCCGAAGGCGACGTTGGCGAGCGAGCGGTTCATCCCTTTGCACATGAGCTGGGTGAGGATGAGACCGGAGGCCCCGACCAGCGCTCCCGAAATGATGAGCACCATGTTGCCGATCACGAATCCGGCCGCGCTCGCCGCCAGACCGGAGTAGGAGTTCAGCAGCGAGATGACCACCGGCATGTCCGCGCCGCCGATCGGGATCACGAGAAGGATGCCGAGTGCGAGCGCGAGGCCGCAGAAGATCCAGAAGACGGCCAAGGGATCGAGAGCCGCGACGGAATAGAGGCCCAGAGCCCCCGCGGCGGCGGTGATCACCAGAACGAACAGGGCCGCGTTGACGACGTTCTGACCGGGGAAGGTGATCGGATTTCCGGTCATCAGCCCTTGCAGCTTGGAAAAGGCGATGAACGATCCCGAGAAGGTGACGCCGCCGATCAGGGTTCCCAACAGCATCGTGACGCCTGCGGTTTCCGCGCCCATCGATCCCGTCTCCGACTGCCTGAGAAACTCCGCCACCGCCACAAGCGCGGAAGCCGCGCCTCCGAAGCCGTTGAAGGCACCGACGAGCTGCGGCATCGAGGTGAGCGCGACCGAGCGCGCGAAGAAGGCGCCGAGCGCGCCACCGGCCGCGATGCCCACCACTATCCACGTCCACGACAGGACGTCCCGGCTGACCATGGTGACGACGATGGCGAGGAACATGGCCAGAGCGGCGAGTCCGTTGCCGCTTCTGGCCGTCGCCGGCGACTGGAGACGCCTGAGCCCGAAGAGGAAGAGGGTGGCCGAGAGCAGATAGAGGAGCTCGGCATAGAGCGGAAGGTCGTACATGGCCCTACCTCTTCCGGAACTTGGAGAGCATCCGGTCCGTGACCATGAAGCCGCCGACGACGTTGACGGTGGCCATGGCGATGGCGAGCGTGCCGACGACTATCTGCGTCGTGCCCTCCGCAAGCGAGGCGACCGTGAGCGCGCCTACCACGGCGATGCCCGAAATGGCGTTGGCCCCCGACATGAGGGGCGTGTGCAGGGTCGGCGGCACCTTGGTGATGACCTCCCGGCCGAGGAGCGCCGCGAGGATGAAGACGTAGAGGCCGATCATGAGCGGGGTCATCGGATCTCAGCCTGGCTGGAGGAGAGGGACCGCCCGGATTTTCGATCGTTCCGGGCGAAAACCGCCGCGCGCACCCGGTCGTCGGCTATCTCGCCGTCGCGGGTCAGGGTTGCAGGCCCCAGCACGTCGTTGTCGGGATCGATCGCCAGAACGCCGTGTTCTCCGATCATCTCGCCGACGAGCGCGACGATGTTCCGGGAGTACATCGAGCTGGCATGGACGGGGAGGGTCGCGGGAAGGTTGTCCGGTGCGATTACGGTGACCCCCGACTCGACGACGATCTCGCCGTTGCGCGCGGCTTCGCAATTGCCGCCATCCTCCCCTGCGAGATCGACCACGACCGATCCGTCCGCCATGGAGTCGAGCATGGCGCGAGTCACCAGCACCGGCGCCGGACGCCCGGGAATCTGCGCGGTGGTCACCACCACGTCGGACTTGTCGATGGCCGAGGCGATGAGGGCCAGCTCCTTGTCGTGCTGATCCTCGGTGAGCTCGGCCGCGTATCCGCCCTCGCCCTCGGCGGCAACCTCCTCTTCCGATTCCAGGAAGGAGGCGCCCAGGCTCTCGACCTGCTCCTTCACCTCCGGTCGCACGTCGAAAGCCTTTACGACCGCGCCGAGACGACGCAAGGTGGCGATGGCCTGGAGGCCGGCCACGCCGGCGCCGAGCACTAGAGCGCTTGCCGGGCGGATGGTGCCCGCCGCCGTCGTGAACATGGGCAGGAACTTCGGCAGATGGTGGGCCGCCAGCAGCGCGGCGCGGTAGCCGGCCACGGTCGCCTGCGAGGAAAGCGCGTCCATGGATTGCGCCCTGGTGACGCGTGGCACGAGTTCCATGGCGACGGCCGTCACCCCCCGACCCGCCAGAGACGCGGCCAGAGCGGGGTTGCCGAGCGGGTCGAGGAACGAAACGAGAATCGTCCCCGCCGAGAGGGCGTCCACGACCTCCGCCGAGGGCGGGTTGACCCCGAGTACGAGGTCCGCGCCGACCAGCGCTTCCGCTTGGTCCGCGACGAGCGCTCCGGCAGCCCGGTACTCCGCATCGGCGATGCCCGCCCCCATCCCGGCTCCCTTCGACACTCGCACCTCCAGCTCCTGCCGGACCAAAGTCCGCGCACCTTCGGGCACGAGTGCGGTTCTGCGCTCTCCGGAGCGGGTCTCCTTGAGGACGACGACCTTCATGCGCTGCTCCTTTGCTTCCCTGGAGGTTGTTGGGTCGCGGCCATGCCGTTCCCCGGAAAGGGCGAGTCGGTGCGGCCGGTGTTCGGGGCCGGAGGGTCGGTCACGCTCCCAAACTATCGGATGGCGCCCGTTTGCGAAACCGGGCTGGCCGATCGCGACGGGCGGCCGACCTAAGGGCGCGGGGCGTCCGGTCTACGAGAACGCCGGGATGAGGTTTTCGACGATCACGTCCATCGTGAGTCGCTCGTAGAGATCGGCCCCGCCGTCACGGCTTGCGCCGCGCCAGTCGTTCGTAGCCACCACGACGAGCCGAAGGTCGGGCGCGATGACCACGAACTGCCCGCCGTAACCCCAGGCGAAACTCATTGGCGTGGCGCCGCCCGGGACCGTCCACCAGAGATAGCCGTACGAGATGCCGCCCAGGGATCCCAGGGAAATTCGCCAGTCGAAGCGTGTGGCGAGCGAGGCGTCGACCCAGGATTTCGGCAGCACCTGCCGTTCGCCGCTACGCCCGCCCTGGAGATAGAGCTGGCCGAAACGGGCAAGATCGCGGGCGCGCAGGTCGATTCCCGCGCCTCCGTTGTGTCCGTCGCCGATCGGTTCCCAGATGGCGTGGGCGACGCCGATGGGATCGAAGAGGGCTTCGTCACCGAACTCCGGAAGCTCCGTTCCGGTGGCCTGCTGCAGGACCACGCCGAGCACGTGAACGGAGCCGGAGTTGTAGTTGTACAGCGACCCGGGTGTTGCCACCAGGGGACGCTCCAGCACGAAGCGCAGGTGATCCTCCGCGCCCAGCCACTCGATGTAGGAGCCGAATCCGCCGGTCTCGTCCCATTCCAGACCGCTCGTCATGCTGAGGAGGTGACGGACGGTTATGGCCTGTTTCTCGGCGGCGAGTTCGGGCACTAAGGGAAGAAGATGCGGCCCCGTCGCTTCGTCGAGGCTCCCAATTTCCATCCGGGCCAAGGCGATCCCGGTTAGCGCGGAGACCACGCTCTTCGTTACCGACCGGACATCGTGGAAGGCCTCCGGCCCCGCACCTCCGAAGTACTCTTCGACGACGAGCCGTCCATCCTTGACCACGAGAAGGCTCCGCAACCGATGGTTTGAGCGCGCACGGTCGATTCCGAGTTCGACCAGATCCTCCGAGCCGCCCGCCTCCCGAACCGTCGCGGTCTGCCACGGGCGCGAGAGATCGAGAATTCTGAGCGGCGGTTCGGGTTCGACGCTCGGTGTGGCGCACGCCGCCAGGCCGAAAATCGCGAGGGCCGGGAGCTGCCGGAGCGATCGCGTCACCGAATGAGCGCCACCGCGGCTCGCATGCGGTTCCGATCTGCCGCTAACTCTTCCCTCCCGACACTTTGATCGCCCCAAAGACCTCGCGGAGCATCTCGGCGTTGTAGCCGACCACGAGCTTGTCGCCGACTCTCATGCTCGGCGCCCGCAGCTTTCCGGTCCGACCGACGACGAGCGCGGTCAGTTCATCATCGGCGGGGCGGTCCGCAGAAGCGAGGTCCACTCTCGCGAACCGGCGTCCCTTCCCCACCAGGAGCTCGCCGATGCCGGCGAAGAGCCGAGGCGCCTCGTCGGCGAGGACGGGATCCCTGGCGGCGCTCCTCGTCTCGACGGTCTCGATCTCGTTCTGCGCAAGAAACTCCTGCGTAAGCTTGCAGCTCAGTCAGCCTGGGCGGTGGTAACGCCACTCGACCGTCCGGGTCATCGCTCGCTCCTGGTCCGGGGCATGAAGGGAGTGGCACGGTTTACCGCGCAGACAGGCGTCGGACGCGACCGGGACTCCCATTTTTCTAATATAGCAGGGGTCGGCCCTCGAAAAGCTGCTTCGAATATCGCACCGACATCCACTCGGGACCCCGTGGTTTGAACATCGCGAAAGCTGCACGGTATGGAGTTCGGTCCAAGCGTCGTATTCCCCACACCGGTTTATCAAATGCTCAGACGCGCGCTGGCCACCGCAGCGGTGGCGGTCCCGCTCTTCGCCCAGGCGGGCTCTCACCTCGCCCCTCTCCACGGGCAGACCTTCCCCACCGACGACCCGGTAATCGCGGCGATGTGGGAGGAGGGCATGGGGGAGCGGAGCCAGGTGTTCGAGCTCGCTCAGGCTCTTCTCGACTCCATCGGTCCGCGCCTAATGGGCACCCCCGCCTACGACCGCTCCGCCGACTGGCTCATCGCGAACTACGGACGATGGGGAATCGACGCCGAACGGCAGGAATACGGCACCTGGAACGGTTGGGAACGAGGCATAACGCACATCGACATGCTCTCGCCCCGCGTGCGCTCCCTGGAGGGGACGATCCTCGCGTGGAGCCCCGGTACCGACGGACCGGTGGAGGCGGAGGTCGTCGCTCTGCCGCAGTTGAACTCCGCCGCCGACGCGGAGGCGTTCCTGGCCGAAGTGGACGGCAGGTTCGTGGCGGCGTCCTTCCCGGAACCGACCTGCAGGGAGGATCAGTCCTGGCTCGACCACGCGCTGCCGGAAAGCTTCGAGAGCATGAACGCCCGGAGAGAGGAGGAGCGCACCGCCTTCCGAGCCGGTCGATTCGCACTGGGACCGCGCTGGGGCGAACGCCTGGAGGCGGCCGGCGCATTGGGAGTGTTGACCGGCAACTGGTCGCGAGGATGGGGAGTCGACAAGATCTTCTCCACTTTCACTAACCGGGTCCCATCCGTGCACCTCTCCTGCGAGGACTACACCCTGGTCTATCGCCTAGCCTCTCACGACCAGGGAGTCCGCGTCCGTCTCGAAGCCGAGGCCGAATCTCTAGGTGAGGTGCCCGCATTCAACGTTGTCGCCCGCCTGCCCGGGACCGAGCTCCCCGACGAGTACGTCGTGCTCAGCGCTCACCTGGACTCGTGGGACGGGGCATCGGGCGCCACCGACAACGGTACCGGAACGATCATGATGCACGAGGCCATGCGAATCCTCGCCGAGACCTACCCTGACCCGCGGCGCACCATCCTGGCCGGGCACTGGGGCGGCGAGGAACAGGGACTCATCGGCTCCAACGCGTTCGCCGCCGACAATTCCGAGGTCGTGGACGGACTCCAGGCCGCATTCAACCAGGACAACGGCACCTGGCGCGTCGACTACGTCCGCATGCAGGGATTCCTGGGAGCCGGCGAGCACTTCGCGCGCTGGTTCGAGATCATGCCCCCCGAGATCACCGGTCACATCGAACTGGACGTTCCCGGAGTCCCCGAACGGGGCGGTTCTGATCACATGTCGTTCATCTGCAAGCCGGCTCCGGGGTTCCGGCTCCAGTCCAACTACCCCGACTACAGGCAGTACACATGGCACACGAATCGGGACACCTTCGACAAGATCGTCTTCGACGACCTGAAGAACAACGCGACCCTGGCCGCGATGCTGGCGTACGCCGCTTCAGAAGACCCCGATCGTTTGAACGCGACTCCGCGCGCGCTGCCCACGAACCCGCGCACCGGCGAACCTGGAAGCTGGCCCCAGTGTCGGCCGCCGAGGCGTTCGGCGGGCGGGTAGCGCGACCCGCAGACCGCCGAGGTTACGCGGCCCCGTGAACCTGGGGCGCTTTCGTCTGACCCCGGTAGCGGATTGGGATCGTCTGGATTGGCTGCTGGCCGGCATGGTGCATCCGCGCACCGGCGAGGACCTGACGGCCCGTGCGGGGTTCGGAACCTTCACGGAAACCGACCGCGCCGCCGTCGACCGTAACTGGCTGGCGCTGTCGGCACACCTGGCCCGTCCAGTCGTGCTCGGGCGGCAGGTCCACGGCGCCGAAGTGCTGGCGCACCGGGCGGGCGTGGTCGCTTCAGGCGCGACCGACGGGAGCGACGGCGATGGAGCCGCCTCCCACGACGCGGCCGACCGCTCGTCGGCCCCGGGGCCGGAGCACGACGGCCTGCCCGGTCTTCGGGTCACTCCCGACGCCGACGGCCACGCGACCGACCGTCGCGGACTCGTCCTCTCGGTGACCGTCGCCGACTGCGTTCCCGTCTACGTCGTCGATCCGGTCCGCCGGTCTGTCGCCATCCTGCACGCCGGGTGGAGGGGGGTGGCGGGCGGGGTGGCGGGGCGCGGGATCGCCGCCTTGGCCGAGGTATACGGAAGCCGCCCGCCCGACCTGCTCGCCCACCTGGGACCGGCCATCTGCGGCTCCTGCTACGAGGTCGGCCCCGAGGTGTTCGACGCGCTGGCTGAAGAGGCGCCGGACGCCCCTGCTCCCATCGACCTGCGCGGGGCACTGAGCCGCCGGCTGGTCGGGGCCGGCGTCGCAGAGCGGAACATCTCTGTCAGCCGCGAATGCACGCACTGCGGACCCGAGCCTTACTTCTCGCATCGGGCCGGCCATAGCGGCCGGAATCTGGCGGTGATAGGAGTGCGGTAAGGCCGTCAGGGCGACGCCAGGCGGGCCGCCGTTCGCCAACTGCGCGGTCCCCACGTCGCGGGCCAAGCGGGGCCTTCCCGGTAGGGCTTGCCCCGACAAGGCCCGCAACGGGTGCGGATTTCGGAGAAGCCCGTCCCCGTCCGGGGTCGGTGGCCCCTCTATGAGGCTCCCATCGCCTCGGACTTCGCGCCGATCCGCCCTTCTAGCAGCCCGCAGCGAAACTCCCACGAGCGCCGAGAGCGGCGAAGCGCCTCGCCGGCAAGGCGCAACCGCCGTCAAGACGCCGACGATACGAAGCGCCCCTAGGCGGTGGCCCTTCTACCAAATGACATCACTTGACACCTCCACTACCTGGACCCCTTCGATTTCGCCTCCCCATACCAGTAGTCGGTAGGGATTGGAAGGGTCGAACCTTCCGTACGAATAAACCGGAAGGCTCCACGCGCCGAGCCGTTCGCCATTGCGACCGTACACCTCGATCGACCGTCCGGAGACTTCACGATCCGCCGTAAGAGCGAGGGCACCCAGCGTCAGTATCCGCGAATCGGGCAGGACCAGGAAGTCGTGCATGGAGACTATGTTGACACGCGGCAGACCCTCCGTGATCTTGAACGCTTCGACGTGGAGCTGGGTGAGAACCGGCGGTACGCATCTCTGGACCGTCTTGCGGTAGCCCGCAACTCCCGGTGCCTAAACCGAGGATTGGGAAACTATGCCGAGGTGGACCCGTCCGCGCGGACCTATCCGCAGAATTCCCATCGGCGGCTGCCCACGCATGTCGGGAGATACCGAGAGGCCGAGGTCGTCCCAAGTCGCCAGCGCGCGCACCGAGTCGAGCTGGGGGAGCACCTCGAATATCCCACCTTCCGGGGTGCCGCCGGTAACCGTCAGACGCTCGCCATCGAAAACGGCGTGCTCAGGGAACGGCAGATCAACCCTTCGCTCGTTTCCCGTCCCGTCCGCGTCCATCCACATGAAGGACGGAGGTCGTGAGTCGAACACGCCAATTCGACGGTCATCGGGAGCCATGGAGAAAAACGCCACCGGGTCACGGTATTCCAAGGGACCGTCGGCGCTCCGGCCCAGCCTGCGCACCTCGTTCAGTTGGTCGTCCACCTGAACAAGTTGTTCCTGGTACCGGTCGTAAACAAGCCACCCGGTCTCGATACGTTCCGCCTGTTTCGGGTAGAGTTCGGTATTGTGGGCCTTCACCGAATAGTTCAGCTCGACCCGAGGCGTTTGACAAGCTGTGAGAAGCTCCCGCTGATCGGCGTTGGTTGAGAAAGCTGAAACCTGACCTGTTCCTGAAACACCGAGGCTGTCCCTGCGGCCCCGACCGGCACTCCGATCACGGATATGACGACAAGACAAGGTACGGCACACCGCACCACGCCCGAGAGCGACCGGGTCAGCTCATTTGGGGATGAGGTGAGTGTGAAGCTCATTGTTGCTCCCGGGCGATAGTGCCGAGTAAAGTGTGGTGAAGGCTCCGAAGGTCATCGTGACCATTCGAATTGTGGCGAGGAAGATAAGATGTTGGCGCCGGGGTGGGAAGGGCCGTCTTGGCCAACGGCAAACGAGCCTGAACCTGAGGGTTCCAGCGAGAGATGAGCCTGAAGGCCACGGTCTTCCACGGGCTCGTCGAGGCGGTCGGACTGATCCGCCCGTCCCTCGCGCACGCGCGCCCGAGCAGCTCCCCTGGAGACCGCCGGGCGGATGTCGTAGATTGATCGGATGACCGAGCGATCTGCACGAAGACGACCCGGAAGTTGAGGACCGCCGAAGGAGAGGCCAGGCGCGCCTTGGCGCGGCTGCGCAGATCTGTGCTCAAGTCGGAACGGGAGCTCGAAGCGCTTCGGGGCGCCCTGGAACATGCCGAAGGCGAAAATTTCCCCGCTGACGAGTACGAGCGGGTGCAGGGTCGTTTCGAGTCCGTGCACGACTGGTTGAACGCGGAGGAGATGCGGCTTCGAGCCAAGTTGCTTCGGGCCGGGGGCCTCGAACCGGGAAGGATCGGAAGGTCCCCTTGACCGAGGGCGACCTTTGAAGAGACGCGACTTCGTCGGCGCTATGACGACCTTGGCCGGCGGCGTCATCGGCTACGGCCCCGGGCTCGGCGGCGATCGCGCCGGAT
>LXNJ01000322.1_pt1 | contig 34760 bp, 26 predicted proteins | sample 809081 | NCBI WGS metagenome assembly LXNJ01 (sample SAMN04870510, study PRJNA318959) | sponge metagenome | biome: sponge; feature: marine sponge reef; material: water | host: Petrosia ficiformis | place: Greece: Milos, Mediterranean Sea | collected 2013-05-29 | depth 5-7 m | reverse complement strand
CCGCGGTGCCGGCTGAAGCCGGCGTTCCAAGCCGCTTCTGCGGTCCTGCCCGGTCCGAGATCCGTTACTCAACCAAGCCGCATTTTCACAGCAACTGGCGCGGGTGCCGGCTGAAGCCGGCGTTCCCGAGGAGGCCGCGCCGCCTTCTGCGGCGCAGCCCCCTCAGACGACGCCCTGGTCCATCATCGCGTCCGCGACCTTGAAGAACCCGGCGATGTTGGCGCCTACCACGTAGTTCCCCACGGCGTCGAACCGCTCCGACGCCTTGATGCAGGCGTCGTGGATCTCGAACATGATGTCGCTCAGCCGGTGGTCCACCACTTCGCGCTTCCACTGGATCATCCCGATGTTCTGGGCCATCTCGAGACCCGACACGGCGACACCGCCCGCATTCGCGGCCTTGCCGGGCCCGTAGAGGATCCCTGCGGCAACGAACTGATCCACGGCGTCCGGCACCGACGGCATGTTGGCGCCCTCGGACACCACGAAGCAGCCGTTCGCCAGTAGCGTCGCGGCGTCCTTCGCGCTGATCTCGTTTTCGGTGGCGCTCGGGAAGGCGCACTCGGCGGGGATCGCCCAGAGCGGGTTGTGGTCGGCGCCGAGGTCCGATTCGTGGTAGCTGACGCCCGGGAACTTCTCCGCGTATTCCCGAATCCGGCCGCGGCGGACGTTCTTGAGATCCATGACCCAGGCCAGCTTCTCGGCGTCGATCCCCGTGGGATCGTGAATGAACCCGCTCGAATCGGACAGCGTGACCGCCTTCGCCTCGAGGTCGTTCAGTTTCTCCACCGTGAACTGGGCGACGTTGCCGCTCCCCGAGACGAGACAGGTCTTGCCCCGGAGGTGGTCGTCCCGGGTGTTGAGCATCTCCTGGGCGAAATAGACCGCCCCGTAGCCGGTGGCCTCCGGACGGATCAGCGAACCGCCCCAACCCGGGCTCTTGCCGGTGAGGGTCCCGGTGAACTCGTTGGCAAGCCGCTTGTACTGGCCGAAGAGGAAGCCGATCTCACGGCCGCCGACCCCGATGTCTCCTGCCGGAACGTCGGTGTAGGGGCCGATGTGGCGCTGCAGTTCGGTCATGAACGACTGGCAAAAGCGCATCACTTCGGAGTCGCTCTTGCCCTTCGGATCGAAGTCCGAACCGCCCTTGCCGCCGCCGAGCGGCAGCGTGGTCAGGGCGTTCTTGAAAACCTGCTCGAAGGCGAGGAACTTGAGGATGGAGACGTTGACCGAAGGATGGAAACGGAGTCCTCCCTTGTAGGGCCCGATCGCGCTGTTCATCTCGATCCGGAAGCCGCGGTTCACCTGGACCTCGCCGGCGTCGTTCACCCAAGGCACGCGGAATTGCACCAGACGCTCGGGTTCGACCATGCGGTCGAGGACGCGCGCCGCGCGGTATTCCGGGTGCCGTTCGATGACGACAGCGACCGAGTCGATGACCTCGCGGACGGCCTGGTTGAATTCGGGCTCGTTCGGGTTCCGCGCCGCGACCTGGTTCAGGACAGATTCGATATAGCTCATGGACCCTCCGAGTCCGCAGCCCGTGAACAGGGCAACGCGGCATTCGACCGGCGATCCATCCCGGCTGAAACGCTTCGCTCTCAGTTGCGAATCCGTCGGAATACGCTTGGTATTCCTGATTCGCGCCTTGTCAGCCGGGCGCCTCGCCGGTCTCGATGCTCACGCTGCCCTGTCCAAGGACTGCGGGTGGCGCGGATTGTAGGGCTCAAGCGCCGGGATTGCTCGTGCTATTCATGAATCGGGCGCTCCGGAGGTGCGTGAGGACCACTCCCCGGGTGACAAACTAGGAATTGACATGCCGCTCCACGGCGCTCTTTCGCCGGCCTTCGCCGGCCTGCTCGGCTTCAAGATTCACGAAGTCCTCTTCGTGCTGAGTCACTACGACTCGTTCATCCTGGCCGAGGACGGGCAGCTCGACGACCGCGTCCTGTCCGGGTTCCTGGACCTGAACCTCCGCATCCTGCCGAGCGTGACCCAGGTCGAATCGGGCGCCGAGGCGCTCGACCGCCTGGCGCGGGCTCCCGACCGCTTCCAGTTGGTGATCGGCTCGCCGGACCTCGGCGACATGGACATCGGGACCTTCGCCCACCGGCTGCGGCACGCCGGACAGGAGACCCCGGTCACCCTCTTCGGCTACGACACCCGCACGGTCCGCGAATACCTCACGCGGCACGGTGGCCACGACCTCGAAAAACCCTTCGTCTGGCAAGGCGATGTCGGGATTTTCCTGGCGATCGTGAAGCAGCTTGAAGATCGCCGGAACGCCCCGCAGGACACCGCGGATCTGGGCGTCCCCGCCATCCTGCTGATCGAAGACAGCATCCGCTACTACTCCTCGTTCCTGCCGGTGGTGTACCAGGCGGTGTTCGAGCAGACCCGGAAACTCGTTCCCGAGGGACTCAGTCTCACCGAGAAGTTCCACCGCATCAAGCGGCGCCCCAAGATCCTGCTCTGCGACCGCTACGAGGAGGCCTGGGACTCTTTCACCGCCTACCGGGATCAGATCCTCGGAGTGATCTCGGACGTGGAGTTCCCCCGCGAGGGCCGGCCGGACTCCCAGGCGGGCGAGCGGTTCGTCGCGGAGATGCGGAAGGTCCGGCCCGACATCCCCGCAATCCTTCACTCGCGCCGCCCGGAGAACGAGGCGCTCGCCCGGAGCGTCGGCGCCGACTTCCTGCTCAAGGGGTCGCGGGATCTCCTGCGCCGGATCCGGCAGTTGATGCGGGACCGGTTCCACTTCGGCGATTTCGTGTTCCGGATGCCGGACGGAACCGAGGTGGGCCGCGCCGCGGACCTCGACTCCTTCGAGCGGGCGCTACCCGGGGTGGCGCACGAGGCAATCCTCGAGTCCGCGAGGAAGAACGAGATCTCCCACTGGCTGATGGCCCGGGGCGAACTCGAACTCGCCGCCCGGCTCCGCGATGTCCGGATCAGCGACTACGGTCCCGGCGACCACATCGGCCGCGACGTGGCGAAACGCCTCGCCAGGCGCCGCCAGGAGCGGAGCCGTTCGGTGGTGGCGGACTTTCCCCGTGAGCACTTCGACCCGAGCGCCAGTTTCCTGCGCATCGGCAGCGGGTCGGTGGGCGGCAAGGCGCGCGGGCTGGCGTTCACCAACTCGGTCCTCGCCCGCTCGGGGATCCACGAACGCCACCCGAACACCATCATCGCCGTGCCGCAGGCGGTCGTCCTGGCGACGGGGATCTTCGACCGCTTCATGGAGGAAAACGACCTTCTCTCCTTTGCGCTCGAGGTCTCGAGCGAAGCGGAACTCCGCGAGCGCTTCGACCTGGCGCGCTTCCCCGAAGAGGCGTGGTGGGACCTCCGCCGCTTCCAGGAAGAGGTGCGATATCCGCTCGCGGTCCGTTCGTCGAGCCTGCTCGAAGACTCCCCCTACCAGCCGTTTTCCGGCGTCTACGAAACGGTCCTGGTCGCGAACCAGGAAGAAACCGCACGGGAACGCCTCGACGCGCTGGCCCGGGCCATCAAGCAGGTGTACGCCTCGCTCTTCCTTCCGAGGGTGCGCAGCTTCCTCGACAGCACCCCCTACCGCCAGGAAGAAGAGAAGATGGCCGTGATTCTCCAGCGGGTCGTCGGCCTCCCCCACGGGCGGCGCTTTTACCCGGACATCGCCGGAACCGCCCGGTCCCAGAACTTCTATCCAACCGCACCGCTGCGCGCCGAGGACGGGATCGCGACGGTCGGGCTCGGACTCGGGGAACAGATCACGAGCGGTGGTCCGGCGGTCCGCTTCTCGCCGCGCCATCCGCAGCATCGCCTCGGTCACCAGAGCGCCCAGGATGCGTGGCGCAACTCGCAGAGCGAGTTCCTCGCGGTGGATCTCGAAGCCGGATCTCCGAGCGGCGGGAAGGGACTTCCCCCGCTGCTCATGGGCTCGCTCGCCGACGCCGAGGCCGACGGGGTACTGGGACTGCTCGCCTCCACCTGGTCGAAGGACTCGGGAGCGCTCTACGACGGCATCTCGCGCCCGGGAAGCCGGCTCCTCACCCTCGCTCCTCTCCTCAAGATGCCCGACGTCTTCCCGCTCGCGGACATCCTCACCGAACTCCTGGAAATGGGCGAGGAGGCGTGCCGCGCTCCGGTGGAGCTGGAGTTCGCGGCCAACCTTTCGGTTCCGCGAGGCAGCCCGCGCGAGTTCGGGTTCGTCCAACTACGGCGCCTCCAGCAGACCCGGGAGCCGCCCCCGGCGGAGGAGGTCGCGGTAGCGAGTGGCGAGGGTGTCCTCTGCCGCAGCTCCCAGGTGCTCGGCCACGGTCAGATCGAGGGACTCCGCGATCTCGTGGTGGTCCACCGGGACACCTACGACCGGCTGAAGAGCCGGGAGGTGGCCCGCGACGTCGCGCAGCTCAACAGCCGCCTCCAGCAGCAGAAGCGTCCTTACGTGCTGATCGGGGTGGGGCGCTGGGGTTCCCGGGACCGCTTTCTCGGGATTCCGGTGACCTGGGAACAGGTGAACGGCGCCCAGGTCATCGTGGAGGCCGGGTTCCGGGACCTGATCGTCACGCCTTCACAGGGGACCCACTTCTTCGACAATCTGGTCTCCCACGGGATCGGCTACTTCACCGTGAATCCCGAACGGGGCGACGGAGTCCTCGACTGGGACTGGCTGGGCACCCAGCCCTCGGTCTGGGAGAGCGGCCCCGTCCGCCACCTCCGCTTCGAAACCCCGCTCCGGGTCCGCATGCAGGGCAGCCGCGGCGACGGCTGGATCCTGAAGGAGTCGCCGGCCAGGGCGGGCGGCTGAGATTCACCCTTCCCAGGGGAGGATCAGCCCCTACGGAAATATCAGATAGATCGCGGCGATCGTCGCCAGCGCGAGCCCGCCCTTCCAATAGACGCCGGGCAGCGGCGTGAGGTCCACGCCGGTGACCGGAGCGGGAGGTTCTGCGACCTCCGTCCGCGGCCAGCGCCAGGCGGCGAAGGCCAGCCCTGCCACCAGGATCAGGAAGCTGATCCCCATGTGATGGAGGAACGCCGTCTCCGGCCAGGCCAAACGAAAGACCGCGTAGATCGGAATCCCCGCGAGCAGGCCGGCGCGGGCGGCGAACGCCGGCACCCGCTTCGAGACCACTCCGGCAAAGAACACCGCCACGATCCCGGGCGTGACGAAACCCCAGACGGTCTGGATGTAGCGGAACACCCCGGGGAATCCGCCGATCAGGGGCGCCCAGAGGCAGGCGGCGACCACGAACACCGTCGAGGCCACGCGAGCGATCCTCACCGAGGACTCGCCGTCCGCTTCGCCGGATTTCTGCCGGCCGAAGAGCCGGGGGTGCACGTCGAGCGCGTACATCGTGGACGCCGAGTTCAACATCGAGTTGAAGGAACTCATGATCGCCCCCGCGAGCGCGGCGAGCAGCACCCCGCGGAGCGCCGGCGGCAGGAGTTCCCGGACCAGCACCGGATAGGCCTGGTCCGGATGGACGATCTGGTCGCCGTAGAGCTGCACCGCGAGGATCCCGGGGAAGCAGATCAGGAAGGGCACCAGGATCTTGAGCCAGGCGCCGAAGATGGTGCCCCGCTGCCCCTCGGCCAGGCTCCGTGCCGCCAGGGTGCGCTGGATGATGAACTGGTTCACTCCCCAGTAGAAGAACTGCGCAATCCACAGCCCGCCCACGAACACCGCCGTCCAGGGGACCTCCGGGTGGTCGGCCGGCAGCACGGTGTGGAGCCGGTCCTGGTTCTCCGCAAGGAAGCGGGCGGCCCCGGCGAGCACCCCGTCGTCCCCGCCGAGCGCCGAGAACCCGAGCCAGAGCACCATCGCGCCGCCGGCGAGGATCGCGATCCCCTGGATGAAGTCGGACCAGACGACCGCCCGCAGCCCGCCGTAGATCGTGTAGACGCTTGCCAGCAGGCCGATCCCCCAGACCCCGAGCAGGGTGGCGGCCAGCTCCGCGGCATCCGGAGAGAGTCCGAAGAAGCCGCCGAGCAGCTCGGGCAGCAGGAAGATCGCGTTCATCGCCACCGCCCCGGCGTAGAGCACCGTCGCCATCGCGACGAACACCGTGGCGGCGGTGAGGAGGCCGGCCAGGATCGTCCGCGCGCCCCGGTCGTAACGGCGCTCGAGGAACTGCGGCATCGTGAAGACGCCGCTCTTCAGGTAGCGGGGGAGCAGGAACCACCCGATGACGATCAGGGCCGCCGCGGCCGTCCACTCGTAGCTGGCGATCGCGAGGCCGATGTCGGTCGCCGCCGACCCGGACATCCCCACGAAATGCTCCGTGGAGATGTTGGTGGCCACGAGCGACATCCCGATCGCCCACCCGCCCAGATTCCGGCCCGCGAGGAAGTACCCCTCCGCCGTCCGCCGTCCCCGCGACGCCCGCAGCGAGACGAAGATCACCGCCCCCAGGAACAGGACGAAGGTCACCAGGTCGGTGGTGGAGAGCGGCATCCGGCCCGGGGATTGTGCGGCAACGGGACGATGCAGGAACGCCGACCCCCACGGGGGCACCGCTGCGCGACAGCTCGGAGCGCCGGCCTCTGGCCGGCATCGACCGCCGAGAGGCGGTCGAAACCCGACCAATCCACCCACCCTCACAGGACGCCGCAAAGGGAACGCCAACAACCGGTGCGACAACGGCTTGGAACGCCGACCTCTGGCCAGTTCTCCCGGTGGGGGCCGGCACCGCTTTGCAGAGCGCAGCGCGGAGTGCCGCCCCGCGCGAAAGAGGAGCCGCTCTTACCCGCCGAACGCCCCGCTGATCAGCCTCGATCCGCCCACGAACGTCCCGATGATGCTGCCGATCGTCGGGAGGATCAGCGCCAGCGCGATCTTGAGCGCCCGGTTGCGGAACCAACGCCGGGGGACCAGTGCATCCGCCTTCAACTCGCGCAGCTCGAACACCCGCGGCGGCCGCACCCAGGCCTGCACGAACGCGGTGACGTAACCCGTCCCTATCACCGGCGTCAGGCTGGTAAACGGCGCGCACAGGAACGCCGCGAGGATGGTGAGCGGGTGCGCGAGCGCGAGCGCGGCGCCGGCCGCCGCCGGAATCGAGTTCACCGCGATCCAGAAGATCGCTCCCTCGGAGGCGGCTTCCGCGCCCCGCACCGCCCAGGTCCAGCCGAGGGCGCCCAGGATCACCACCGGAATTGCGAGCCCGATGATCCGGCCGACCCTGCCTGGCGGCGGCACCTCCGCGAGGGGCGCGGTCAAGACCTCTCCCGGCTGGAGCAGCGTCCGCTCGACGCCGTCAAGGTGCCCCGCCCCGATCACGACCACCAGCCGCCCGCCGGGAACCGCCTTCACCGCCTCCCCGATCCAGGTGTCCCGCTCGTCGATGACCACTTCCTTGAGCGTCGGGAACGCTTCCCCCAGCTCGCTGACGAGCCGCGACACGACATCCCCCGAGAGCAGCTCCTCGATGTCCTCCTTCGTCGGTTCGTCGGCGCCGCCCGACTCCAGACCCCCCGCCATCAGCTTGACCTTCTGCCAGAAGCTGGCCCGCCGCCAGACCCGGAGCAGAGTGATGCGCACCTGGCGGTCCACCAGATGGACCTCCGCCCCCACGCCTTCGGCGGTCTTCGCCGCTTCCCGGAGTTCGGCTCCCGGCTCCACCCCGAGCCGGAGCCCCATCCGCGCCTGCCAGGCGCCGAGCGCCACGCCGGCGAGTAGCGGCAGGAGCTTCCGCTCTCGCACGACCTGCTTGAGATCGAGCCGCTCGATGGCTGCCGGATCCATGAGCGCTTCGTAGCGGGCGTCATCCAGCTCGATGCACACCCCGTCGGGCTGCTCGCGCTCGATGGTCTCGCGCACGAGGCGCAGCGAGTCCGGGGAGATGTGGGCCGTTCCGACCAACACCACCTCGCGTTCCTCCGGCCAGTCCGGCCGGCGGATGCGGCGAACGAGCGGGGCCGCTGGTTCCGGGCTCATTCGGGTGTGAGGCGTCCTTCGTCATCCACCAGCCGAACTCGACTGGGCAACTCTTCACCCCACTTCCACAACACCAGGTTCCGCTCGCCCGGCCCTGCACCCCGGTAGTAGGCCGGCACGATGGTTCCCGTGAATCCAGCGGCAATCAGACGGTCGGCAACGATCTGGGAGGCAGGGATACGCCCTTCGCGCATCTCACGTTCCCAGGTTGGACAACAAAGGTCGGTTTCATTGATCCCGAACGCAGCGCACTGGGACGTATCCGCGGCGTCGAAAATCGGCTTGGAATCTACTCGGTAGGCGCACAACAGCACGGGCTGCATCGGCATTCCGATGACACTCGCCTCGCGCATGGCGGTGCCCGGCTGCAGCGACGCATAAAGAGCCGCCATCCCGATCCGGTTGAAGCGCCCCCCATGGAGGCGCGCACCCTCTCCAGATACCGGAGGCCAGTACCAGCGCGGGTCGTGCGCGCGGTACACCAGTCCGCGAAACCGCACCGAGGCCGCGTTTAGCTGTATCCACCGGCCATCACCCGATCGAGGTGGGCGTGCACCCAGTCGGCGTGGCCTTCGCGGACGAGTTGAACAGGCGTCATGCCGCCGAAGCCCATGATTGGTTCAGAGCGATACCAGGCATAGGCGTAGAGCGTTGACCCGCTCAGTTCGGACACGCGGTGGAGAATCTCGAGCATCTGCCGGAGACGATTCTGGGTCCTGGGCGCGCCAACGCGGGTTTGGCGGGACAGGGCATCGCGCGGCAAACCGAGCGTTTCCGCGATCTCCGCCTGGGTGGTCCTGAGCGCTTTTGCGACAAGAGCCGGAGAAAACTGTTCGCCCTGCACAAACTCGTGTATCTGCATCAGAACCTCCGCGAATCGCGAGCGTCCGTCAGTTCGGTCGAATCGGTTGATCCCACTTGATTTCACGCATTATAGCGTGATTCTAGATGTACAGGATCTCGCCCGAGTTCGCCTAGTCTGGTCTCCGCGACGCCGCGATCAGGTTACCGAGCAGCCGGTACGCCCCCGGGACCCCCTCCGGGAGCTGCCGATGCAGGGCGTAGGCGAAGTAGGTGTAGCGCCCGTCCCCGACCTCGGCGGTGAGCGCCCCGCCCCGCTGGGGGTCCTGTCCGGTGTCCTGCGTCTCGAAGAGCGCGGTGTACGCCTCATCCCACGCACTCCAGAACTTGGAGCCCCGCTGCTCCACCCATCCCTCGAAGTCGGCGGGGCCGATCCGGTGCGGCCAGGTGAGAAGCGGGTGGTCCGGCTCCAGGATCGTGAACGGGCTGTCCTCCTCGGACACCTCCTCGGACCGCCGGGGGAGTTCGCCGGGATAGGGCGCGTGCTCGTTCGGGATCAGCTCGTTCGTGTTGTAGAGCACGACCAGGTGACCCCCGTCCCGCGCGTAGTCGAGGAGGCGCCGGTTGGCCCGGAGCAGGTCGGGACGGACCGCGTAGGCCCGCGTTCCGGTGACCACCGCGTCGTAGCCGCTCAGGTCCGAGTTCAGAAGCGCCGCTTCGTCCAGCAGCGTCACCTCGGCTCCGAGGGCCTCAATGCCCGCCGGCACCTCGTCGCCCGCTCCCACGACGTAGCCCACCCGGAGCCCGTCCGGCATCGCCAGTTCGACTCCGGCGACCCTCAGCGCCGCCGGCCGCACCAGATAGCGGAGCGGCAGGTCCCGGTGGGCGATCCGCTGGTAGCCGATTGCGGACTCCGGCTCGCCGGAACCCGTGTCCAGGGCCGCGGTGATCTCGTAGGCGCCCGCCGCCATCCCATCGGCGTGGACGGTGAAGCGGACGCTCGACTCCTCGCCGGCCCGGTCGAAGGCGACAGCGGCATCCGCGGGGTGCGCCCGGAAGCCCTCCGGCAAGCGGAGGGCGACCCGAAACTCGCCGGCCTGGTTTCCGGTGACCATGACATTGGCTTCAAACGCCGCGCCGTCCGCTCCCGCGGGAAAGGCGGCGAAACCGGGATCGAACGCGACCGAGACCGGCGGCAGGATCTCCAGTTCGCGGCGCTCGTAGCCGTAGGGGAGATTGGGCTCGAAGCGCTCCACGGCGACAGCGAGCGGGACCGGGACGGTCTCTCCCCCGTCGCCCGCGGGAATCTCCACGTCGAGCGTCGCCGTCATCGCCGGCGGGGGCGCACCGCGCGTCCAGTCGCCATTCGTCCGGTACCGGCTCTCACCGAGTCCGGAACGCTCGACGGGGGGACTGAGCACCGGGGCGTCCGCAGCCAGGGTTGCGACGAACCGGTGGGTTGCTCCCTCCACGTCACCGGCTTCGACTTCGCCGGGAACTTCGAGGGCGACGCCGACCACGCGCGCGGGAGCCAGTACCTCGGCGTTCACCCGCACCTCGAACCGCTGGCCGGGAACGACCGGGCCGAACGCCGGGGGCGGCGCGAACGGAGAAGCATCGGAGTCGGCGGACGGCTCAGTGGCAACGGCCTCGAACGAGACCCCTGCCACCGACCGGATCGCCGCGACGAGCTGTTCCTCCTTCCGCTCCAGCTCGTGGCGGACATCGAAGAACCCGGACGGCGAACGCTCGGAGAGCAGTTCCCGCATCTCGGCGAGCGCTGCACCGAGCCGCGGGAGGCTTGATTCCGGGGCGCTCCAGTCGAAGCCGGCGGCAATCCCCCGGAATTGCTCGTCGAGCCGCTCCAGCACCGCCATCAGGCGACCCGGAACCACCGGACCGAAACGCGCGGAGAGCGAAGACCGCTCCGGACTCAGCATGGCGAGGAGGTCGCTCTCGGCGCCCGGATCCCCGTCGGCGCGCATCAACCGCCCGGTTCGCCGTCCGGAAACCGGTCGAACGACCCCGCGAGTCTGCGATCGCTGGTAGGACAGCCCCACCGCGTTCAACTCGGCGAACGAGTGCGAGAGCCAGGGCCGCGATCCCGAGACGTCAATCTCGAATGCTCCCTCTTCATCCCGGGCCCGCTGGAAGAACGCGAGCGGGAGATGCGGTCTCCGTCCCTCCCGGGCCGGGAAGGCGCCCATGTCCGGCGCGCCGTCGAAACCCCGCGCCGCCATCCGGCCGGCGAACTGGTGCTGGCCGTGACCGTCCCGCGGATCGCCGGTGAACCGGGCAAGGATGACCATCGGGCGCTCCCGGCGTACGACCTCCACCACGTCGGCAGCAGCCGACTCCTCGTCCCAGGACCGGAGCGCTTCCTCTAGATTCTTCGAGTAGCCGTAGTCGGCGAGCGGCGTGTAGTAGATCCGGTCGAGGCCGTACCAGTTCCCGGCCACCTCCAGTTCGGCGGCCCGGATCAGGCCGAGCCCGTCGAACAGCTCCGGCCCGATGGCGTTCGCCCCCGCTTCACCCCGGGTGATGCTCAGGAGCGCGGTCCGGACGCCGTGCCCCCGGCTGAGGAGCGCCAGGAGGGCCCCGTTCTCGTCGTCCGGATGCGCGGTGACATGGAGCACCGACCCGGTGGTCTGCAGCTTCTGGATCCAGTGCCAGACCTCGGCCGCTCGTCCCTGCCCTGGCCCGGCCGGCTGGGCCCCGACCGCGCCAGGAAGCGCAAGGACCAGGGAAACGACCGCCAGACTACGAAACAGACGAAACCACCGCATGGCCCGAAAGTGTAGGGGGGGACCCCCGCGCCGTGAACAGAATCGTCAATCCATCTCGTCGAATGCGATTTCGTCGAGCTTCTGGCGTTGCCAGTGCTCCGTGTAGTGCGTCCTCAGCGGAGTTTGGGGACCGTGACCCAAGTCCTGGAGGAGGCGTTCCAGCGACCGGAGGCGCTCCGTGAACCCGAGGCGCACTCCACATCGCAAACTGGCCGCGTCCGGGCCGCAGAAGACCCAGTCGTCATCACGGCCGATCGCATGGGCCCAGAGAGCCTCCTCTCCTTCATCCAGATAGAAGCCGAGAGTGCGGTCAGCCAGCTCAGCCAGATCGTGACCCTCAACAGAATGCACCGTGGCGAGTTGGTCCAGTAGCCGGGCTCGGCTGATGCCCACTTCCTTCCGTCGGCGTTGGGCACCCGCCTGGGTCTCGTCGACGCACTCATCGACAGTCTCTACACGGTACCCGCCGGTAAGCGCCTTCCACGATCCGACGCGGTGGCATTCCAGAATAACGTTGGTGTCCACGAGCACCGTCCCGGTGTGTGGTGGCATCGGGTTTCACAGCTCCACGGAACAGGGCACCTCATGCGCCGCAAACGCGTCCGCGAGGTCCTCGACGGTGAGATCGAGCAGGCGAGCCGTCCGGCGGATGGACACCAGTCCCCGGTCGATCGCGCCGCCCATCACCTCCATGAACAGCTTGGAGAACCGGGCGGGAGGATCCCCCACCGCCGCTCCCCTGCCGTTGTAGCGCAGCCTCTCTTCCGGGAGGGACCTGGCCACCCGCTGCGACAACTCACCGAGGGCGGCGAGTCGCCACCGCAGCGCCGAGGAACTCACCTGCAGGCGGTCTGCGACCGAGTTCAGTCGGGAGATCAGCTCGGCCTGCGGCAGGTGACTCCAGCCCCGGAACGGCTCGAGGACGCCGGTTGGCAACAGTACGGCTCCCGCGAAGTTGTCGGCGAGCTGCTCGACCCGGTTCCTCGTCGGCCCGTTGATCTCTTCCGAGTGGTCGGGCGGCATGGCGTCCCACGTAAGCAGGTGAAACAGCTCATGGGCCAGATCGAAGGATCTCCGGCCAATGACCTCCCGCCGGGAGATCAATGCGGCTTCGAGTTCGGGGAGCTGGCAGGCGGCCCCGGAAATCCCTTCGGGGGCATCCACCATGAGGACGAGGATGCCGAGCTTCCGTTCCATGACCCGCGCCAGACGCGCAGCCGGAACGTCGCCCAGCTCGAATCTGGCGGCGAAACGCTCGCCGGCCTGCATCGCGTCCCCATAGCTCGACCGCTTAGTCAGTCCGAGAGTCCTCCGGAGGAACCGGGTTTCCTGGCCGACCTCCGGCGCGAGAGACCGGAACGCCGCAATCCACTGGCCCGCACGCTGCTCGTACGCCGCAAGGTCAGCCGAGTCCACCCCCTTCTGCCTCCACGAGAACCGTCCTTCGCCGACAAGGCGGAAGGGATCGGTGAAGTAGTCGAGCGGGACATTCAACCCGTTCATCACGAGCAGCAATTCCTCCGCCGTCAGGCGCCGGGCACCGGTTTCGACCGCGGACACGGTCTGTCGATCGTTGAACCCGAAGACGCGCGCCAGTTGCTCCTGAGAGAGGCCGCGCTCCTCCCGAAGCGCACGGACGCGGCGACCGACGGGACACATTCCTGTACGTAGCTTTTCTCTGGTTGGTCCAAGTGCGGGTTTTACTTGCATATATGTATTTGCATGGATTATATGCACTAAGAGATCTGCGATCAAGGGATCCCTAGTTGATCAGTTCCCAGTTGGGTGACGTCCCATCTTCGGCTGTTGTGCCGGCACAGGTCTGATGGTCCATCGCCCAGTCCACGTCCCCGCCGATGGCAACCCGCCGTGCGCCGCGCGCACGGCGATGCCGACTAGAGACGGATCGCCGGTTTTCCCGGTGGGGGCCCCTTACCTGGGGCGCGGTACGTACCGGGTCTGGGCGGCTTCCCAGGCGCGGACCCGAATCCGCGCCGCGTCGAAGAGGCGCTCGTAGTTGCCGCGGCGGAGCTTCTCGCTGGCTTCGGGGTCGAGTTCGTCCAGAAGCGAACGCCAGGCCTCGAGGGCGCCCTGATAGGAGGCCGCGTCCTTCGCGACCACCGAATCCGACCCGATGATGAATCGGTCAGGCCAGGCGTTCACGAGGTCCACCCAGCCGGCAAGACGCTCCCGCGGCGCCACCATCTGCCGGGCCACCACGTCCCAGGACAGATCGAAGTAGAGGTGGTTCAAGCCTTCGTCGCGAAGGATCTCCTCCAGCAGGTTCACGTAGTCGCCCGTCGGCTCCACAAAGCGCCCGAGGCCGGCGTGCGCCCACAGGATCGTGGTTCCGGGGTGCCGCCGGACCACCTCGACGAAGGAGTCGAAGTGCGTGGGCCGCTCCCCCTCGTGCGGGAGGATCACGTCCACGTCGTTGTGGATCAGGGTCAGGAGCCCGACCTCACCCGCGAACTCGAGGATGCGGTCGAGCGCCGGGTTGCGGAGACTCGCCGTGTGCCCGACCGTCTTGGGAGTCACCACCTCCTTGTGGATGGAGAACTCCCCGATCCCCGAGAACACGCCCGGATAGAGGCGCAGCACGCGCCGGATGTGGTCCGTCGCGTACATGTCGGTCGGGTTGAATCCGGTGATCATGGGATCGAACCGGTCCTGCTGCTCCGGCGGCAAGGCCAGCACCGCCTGCGCCACCATCGCGTCCACGAACGGGTAGTAGTAGAGCGCCGCATCGGAACGCAGGTAGTAGTCCGGAGCGCGGTCCCCCGACTCGAACCAGTCCCACTTCTGCTGGAGGGGAATTCCCATCAGCGCCGCGCGGCCCACGACCTCTCCCATCATCCCCAGGAACTCGGGGAGCGCCGTTTCCCGCTGGATGTAGTCCGTGGGGTGGTAGTGCGCGTCGTGGAAGGTCGGCGGCTGAGCCGCCGCGGGAGCGGCAACGGCGAGCAGGACGGCGAGGAGGAGGCCCGTCCTCCAAGAGCGCCATTCCAAATCGAGCATTGAGGGAAGCCTAGCGGCAGACGCACCGTGAACGGGTAGCCTCTCCGGCTCATGCCCTCCCCGACGCCGCGCCTGCTCGTCGCCGGGGAAACGTTCGAGGACCTCATCTTCGCGGAGCTGCCCCGCCTGCCCCGGCCGGGCGAAGAAATCCGCACCGACCAGTTCCGCCGCACCTTCGGCGGGGGCGCGTTGATCTCGGCCGCCTGGGCGCGGGCGGAGGGCCTTGACGTGGACCTCCTGTCGGCGCTTCCCCCGCGGGTCAGCCGGGTTCTGGAGACCGAGGGCATCGGCTACCGGAATCTCCGCAAGCCGCGCGAGCCGCACGCCGTCACGGCCTGCCTTTCGTTCGGGCCGGAACGCAGTTTCGCGACGTTCAACGGGATGAACCAGGAACTCGAGCAGCGCATCTACGTCGCCCTCCGGCGTTCGGGGTCCACCACGCCCTTCGGCGCGGTGCTGATGGCGATGCCGCCCCGGGTCTGTCCGGCGTGGTCCGAACTCCAGATCGCCGTGCGGCAGGCAGGAGAGACAGCCGAGATCTTCTGGGACTTCGGCTACGACCAGGACCTCCCCCGGCGTGACGGCTTCCCCGAACTGCTCGAACAGGCGGCCGGGGTGTTCGTGAACGGTCAGGAGGCGGCCCTGTATGACGGCCCGGGCGGTTTTCTCCGGCGGGCGGCCGACGCCGGCACCCTCGTGATCGTGAAGCGGGGGGCGGACGGCGCGGAAGTCTTCGGGCGGCCGGAAACGCGGGTGGCGGCGCCGATCCCGCTACGCGGCATCCGCGACACCACGGGGGCGGGCGACGCTTTCGCCGCCGGATTCCTGGCGCGGAGGCTCCGGGGCGGGTCGCTCGAGGAGCAGTTGACCGCCGGCAATGTCTGCGGGGCGCGCTCCGTCCAGCACCTCGGCGGGCTGCCCAAGCGCCCCTGGTCGCCAAGCCGGCCGTGAGGGTCGCTCTCCTGGGCGGGGGCGGCCTGCGCGCCCCGCTCCTGGCCGGGGCGCTCGCCGAAAGCGGCCTCGGAGTCACGGAACTCGCCCTCTACGACACGGACCGGGAACGCCTCGCGGCGATCGCACCGATCATCGAGGCGAGCGCGCCGGGCATCCGGGTGCGGGTGAGCCGGACCGTGGCCTCCGCCATTCGCGACAGCCGCTTCGTCTTCACCGCGATCCGGGCCGGCGGACAGGAAGCGCGCGCCCACGACGAGCGCGTGTGCATCGAGGCGGGCGTGCTCGGCCAGGAGACCGTGGGAGCGGCGGGCGCCGCACTCGCCATGCGGAACATCCCGGCGATGCTCCGCCTCGCCCGCGTGGTGGAACGGGAGGCGCCGGAGGCCACGCTCATCAACTACACGAACCCCGCCGGGATGGTCACCGAAGCACTCCTGCAGGAGACCTCCCTGGAGGTGATGGGGATCTGCGACACCCCCGCCGAACTCACCGACCGGGTTGTCGGGCTCCTCTATCTCGATCCCGCCGCCTGCTCGGTCGGCTGGTCCGGCATCAACCACCTCGGCTGGCTGACCGCTCTCGAAGAAGCGGACCCGACGGGCGCCTTCCCCCCGGAAAACCGTCTCGAAGACCTGTTCGGTGATCCGGACCGCCTGCTCCGGATCCACCGCGACGGGCTCTTCGAGACCCCCGAGATGGCGGGAGCCATTCCTTCGGAGTACGTCTTCCTCCACCTCCACCCGCACCGCGCGGCAGAGCGCACCCGCGCCTCCGGGACCACCCGGGGAGCGGCCATTCTCGATCTCGAAGAAACCCTCTTCGCCGCGCTCGCGGCGACGGCCGGAGACGCGCAGCGGGCTCACTCGGAGTATCGGCGGTTCGTGGGCGAGCGCGACGCCACTTACTTCCAGATCGAGTCCCGGGGCGATGCCCGGACGGACCGCGGACGGCCCAGCGAAGGTCCCACCGGGTACGACCGCATCGGCCTCCAGGCGATCGAGGCGCTGCTCGGGCAGGCGCCGGAGCGGATGGTGGTGAACACCTCGAACCGCACCCCCCTCGGCGGACCCGCGGTTCCGGAACTCCCCGCCAACGACGTCGTGGAGGTTTCCTGCCTGGTCAACCGGGACGGGGTCGCGCCGATTCCGCAGCCGCCGCTGCCGGGCGCCGCCCGCGAACTGCTGCGGCGGGTGAAGGCTGCCGAACGCGAGTTCGTGCGGGCGGCGCTCGCGGGGGATCCGGGCATCGCCGCCGAAGCGCTTCGCGAGCACCCGGCCGGCGGCCCCGAAGCGGCGCGGATCTTCGACGAACTCCGGACAGTCGCGGAGGAAGTCTGAGCGTGCTTTCGCTACGATGGCGGCTAGCCGTTACGGGACCTTGATTCCGGGATTCAGAGCTTCCGGACGGCGGGGATTCATCATGCTCCAGGTGACCCGACTCCCGGCGCTGCTCGCCGGGCTGCTCCTCTTCACCCTCGCCGCGCCGCTCGCCGCCCAGCCTCCGCCCGACCCGGGCGACCCCTTCGGGGAGGATCCCTTCGGCAACCGGTTCGCGACTCCGGACGCTGACGTCGACGCGATGGTGCGAACGGCGTTCTTCTCGAGAAACAGCGCCCAGCGGACCCGCGCCCTCCGTTTCCTCGTGGAACGCGACCAGAAGGACGTGATCCCGGCGTTCATCGCGGTGCTTCGACTGCTGCCCGACGAAGACGGACGGCTGCTGGACGCCCTTCAGCGCCTCGCCCGGGCGAACATCCCCCGGGACTGGAAGGCGTGGACCGAGTGGCAGGAGGAACACACCGAGGTTCGTCCCTACCGGGGCTTCGTCTCCTTCAAGGCGGACATCCTCGCCGGCATCGATCCCAATTTCCGGGACTTCCTCCACCGCGGAGTGCGGCACCGGATCCGGATCGAGGAGATCGTCTGGGGCGGCGTCAAGAAGGACGGCATCCCCGCGCTGGTGAACGCGGAGCAGATTCCCGCGGCGGACGCCACATACCTCACCGACCGCGAGCTGGTCTTCGGGGTGAGCCTCAACGGAGACTCCCGCGCCTATCCGCTCCGCATCCTGGACTGGCACGAGATGTTCAACGACGTCGTCGGCGGCGTCCCCGTCTCCCTCGCCTACTGCACGCTCTGCGGGTCGGGAATCCTGTTCGACACCCGCGTCCCCGGACGCCGGAAGCCCCTCGTGTTCGGCTCCTCGGGACTGCTCTACCGGTCCAACAAGCTGATGTACGACACCGAGACCGAGTCGCTCTGGAACCAGTTCACCGGGGAGCCGGTGGTCGGAGAACTCACGGAATCGGAAATCGTGCTGAAGGTCCTTCCGGTGGTGATCACGAGCTGGAAGGACTGGCTTGCCGCACATCCCGGCACCACGGTGCTCTCGCTCGACACCGGTTTCGAACGGGACTACCGGCCCGGACAGCCGTACGGGCAGTATTTCGCGAGCCCCGAACTCATGTTCCCGGTGGTGGTCCGGGACCGCCGGCTCGACCCCAAGGACCGCATCTACGTGCTCCGGGACGGCGACAACCAGATGGCCTGGGCGCTATCGCTCTTCGCGGGGGGAGCTGCCGTCCACGACCGGGTGGGGCCGCGGGACGTGGTCCTCATCGGGAACGCGGAATTCGAAACGGTGCGCGCCTACGAGTCCGGGGGCCGGACGTTCAGCGTCGTGGCGGGCGACCCCGCGCACGTGGAGAGCAGCGGGGAACTCTGGAGCGTCAGCGAGGACGCCCTGACCGGCCCAGCCGGCGAGACCCTGGCGCGGCTGCCGGGGCACATGGCCTACTGGTTCGCGTACCAGAGCTACAACCCGGGAGATCCGGTCCGGGTGGAGTAGCGGCTTCCGCGGCCGCCAGCGCGCTCGCAAACCGCGGGTCGGCGGTCAAAGGACCCACATCCAGGCGGTACGCCAACGCCAGATAGAAGACTCGCCCGACGCACTCCACCGTGACGCGGGTCGCGGAGTCCGTTTACCACGTCTCCGCCATCCCGGGGACGGCGGCGTAGGTTTCGCCCGCTGCGCGGTCGATGCCCGTCTGAAGACCACGTCTGAATGAAGACCGGCGCTCCTTACTTACCCGGCTGCGAAACGAGCCGGAGGTAGGGCTTCGGCGACCGCCAGCCCTCCGGGTACCTCTCCCGGGCCGCTTCGTTCGAGACCGCCGGGACGATGATCACGTCGTCGCCGTCCTGCCAGTTCACCGGGGTAGCCACCTGGTGGGACGCGGTGAGCTGCATCGAGTCGAGCACCCGGAGCACCTCGTCGAAGTTCCGTCCCGTGGTCATCGGGTAGGTGAGGATCAGCTTGACCCGCTTGTCGGGCCCGACGACGAACACCGACCGGACGGTCATGTTGTCCATGGCGGTGCGGCCCTTCCCGCCCAGTGCGTTCGGATGGATCATGTCGTAGAGCTTCGCCACCGCGAGGTCGTCGTCACCGATCATCGGGTAGTCCACCGCGTGGCCCTGGGTCTCCTCGATGTCGGCCTTCCAGCGCTGGTGATCCTCGACCGGGTCCACACTGAGCCCCATGACCTTGCAGTTCCGCTTTCGGAACTCGTCCTTCAGCCCCGCCATGTAACCGAGTTCGGTGGTGCAGACCGGGGTGAAGTCCTTCGGATGAGAAAAGAGGATCGCCCAACCGTCGCCGATCCAGTCGTGGAAGCTGATCGTGCCCTCGGTCGTCCGGGCGGTGAAGTCGGGCGCGATGTCGCCGATGCGGATAGCCATGAGGTACCTCCTGAGGCTCGAAGAGCGCCGGGCGCTGCCCGGCGCGCCGGAACGATAACCCCACAAGACCCGCGGTTCGTGACACGCTTACGTCCAGCATGAGCGCACCCGGATCGGGCGACGGCCTCGAACGGCGCATGGGGCTCCTCGGGGCCACCTCCACGAACATCATCGGGATGGTCGGGATCGGCCCCTTCCTCACCATCCCGCTCATGGTCTACGCGATGGGCGGGCCGCACATCATCTGGGCGTGGCTCGTGGGGGCGCTGCTCTCGCTCGCCGACGGGCTCGTCTACGCCCAGCTCGGCGCCGCGCTGCCCGGCAGCGGCGGGCCCTACATCTACCTGCGCGAGGCGTTTCGCCCCTTCGGCCTCGGCCGGCTGATGGCGTTCCTGTTCCTGTTCCACATCCTCCTGGTAGCGCCCCTCTCGCTCGCCGGCGGCGCGGTGGGTTTCGCCGACTACCTCGGCTTCTACCTGCCCGAACTGAGCGGCGTTCCCCACCATCTCGCGGCGGCGGGGGTCTGCCTCCTCGTCCTGTTCCTCCTCTACCGGAACATCGAGTCCATCGAACGGGTCTCGAAGGCCATGCTGGCCCTCGTCCTCGCCACCACCGGCTGGGTGATCGTGGCCGGCCTCATCGAGAGCCCGGGGCTTCCTTCGTTCATGCCCCCGCAGGGATTCGACGCCGGCTTCTGGCCGGCGCTCGGCGCGGCCTCGGTGATCGCGATGTACAGCTTCGGGGGTTACAACCAGGTCTGCAACATCGCGGGCGAGGTCAAGAACCCGGAGCGCAACGTGCCGCGTTCCATCCTGCTCTCGATCGCGGTGGTCGCGGCCATCTACATCGCGATGACCACGGTGATGCTCGAACTCATCCCCTGGCAGGAAGCCGAAGCGAGCCGCACCCTCGCCTCCATCTTCATCGCCCGGACGGTGGAGGATCCGGGGCTCGCCCAGCTCGCCGGCTCAGTCATCACCGCACTGATCCTCTTCGTCGCGGTCGCTTCGGTCTTCGCCTTCGCCCTCGGGTATTCGCGGATGCCCTACGCCGCCGCCCGCGACGGCCAGTTCTTCGCCATCTTCGGCAAGGTGCACCCGACCCGCGGCTTCCCGCACGTCTCGCTCGTCTGGCTGATCGTCGTCTCGATCCCCTTCTGCTTCTTCAGCCTGGGCGAACTCATCAACTGGCTGATGCAGGTCCAGATCCTCCTGCGCTTCGCCTGGCAGTGCGTCGCGGTGCTGCTGATCGCCCGCTACCGGCCCGACATCCCCCAGCCCTTCCGGATGTGGCTCTACCCGATCCCGGCGCTCTTCTCGCTCGCCCTCTGGATCGCGCTCTTCTTCACCGGGCCACCCACCGGCGTCTGGTTCTCGCTCGGATTCCTGGGGCTCGGCCTCGCCGCCTACTGGGTGTTCCGAAGGCGGCAGGAACACGGCACCTCCACTACCTGACGAATCCGCTCCGCACCCTCGGGAACAGCGCCCCGGTCGACTGCTGACGGCGCCGGTGTTTCCGAGTCCTGACCATCACCGCTGCACGAGCTTGCCGTCCCGATAGATCTCGTCCCTGAACCCTCCGCTCCTCATACGGATGCGCCAGCGGCCCTCGCGCTTGCCATCGACGTAGTTTCCGCGGGCCACCCCCATTCCGGGGAAGCGATGGACGAAGGGCCCGTGTCTCCGGCCGGCCACCATCGGACCCTCCTCGACGCTGCCGCTCACGTAGGTGAAGACCCACGGCCCTTCCGCGATTCCGTCCACGTAGGAACCCTCGGCCACATCCCCGTCCGCCTCGCGGGAAACCCACGGTCCGTGCCGCCGGCCATCCACAAACGGCCCTTCCTCCACGCCGCCGTCCGCGTCACGGAGGACCCACTCCCCGTGCCGCCGGCCGTCACCGCGGTAACGCCCGGACTCTTCTTCACCCGCGACCCGCTGGTTCGCGCGCTTCAAGCGGCGCCGCCGGGATCTCGCCTGGCTTCGTTACTTCTGACGGCCTGCCGGCGCTTCCCGTCTACCGCAGGCGGCGGATGATCGGCTTCCCCCAGAAGTAGAGCGCGGTGAGATCCACCCCCCGCGCGATCAGCGTCGCCCAGGACGCCGCGTAGACCCCGATCATGTTCACCGGCTGGATCAGCACCCAGAGCACCGACAGGACCGCGACGGTCTCGATGAGTCCGGCCCAGGTGATTCCGCGGGTTTCGGTGCTCCAGACGAGGAGCGCCCGGTAGAAGGCGAGCATTACCGAGAAGATCGGCATCGTTACCAGGATCTGGAGCGCCGGCACCGACAGATCCACCAGGTTCGGGGGCAGTCCCGCCACGTGTCCGAACCAGAGTCCGGAAAGCGGGGTGAGGGCCATCACGCCCTGCAGCACGCACGCCCCCGCCCCGAGACCCATGGCGAAGCGGACCAGCTTGTCGAAACGCTGCCGGGACCCGTCCATGAACGCGATGGCGACCTCCTGGAACGAGAGCCCCATGCTGCGGAACACGAAGGCGAGCGCAGCGACCACCGGATAGGTGGCGAGCGATTCGAGCGCCAGCCGGGAGTGCCCGAGGAACAGGTTCACGAGCGGATGGATCGCGAGCGCGATCACCGAGCTGACGAGCAGCGGGATGTAGAAATGGAGGATCTTCGGGTTGGTCAGGGGTTTGCCGTTCCGGGGAGTGGCGAGGACTTCCCGCACGCAGTCGGCCACCATGAAGCGGGTGGCGACCGCCTCGACCAGCACCGCCACCGAGAGCGCCGCCCCTCCGATGAGCGCTCCCGGTATGTCGGCATCGAAGAGGAGCCACGCGCTCACGCCCATCCCCGAGACGCGGATCATGGTCCCGTAAGCGATCCGCCGGGTGTGTCCGTGCCGGACGAGGAGCCCCTGGTAGAAGCGCCGGAAGCCGATGGCCGCCGGCCAGGGCAGGAGTACCAGGAGAGCCTGCCGGCTCAACTCCGCGACCTTCGGATCGAGGCTCATCACGGTCTGGGCGACCCACGGATAGAGCGGCGACAGCGTCCAGGCGAGCATCAGCAGGGTCAACCCCAGGTTCAGCGTCGCCCCGAAACGGCGCAGCGAGCGGAATGCCTCCCGGTCCTTGCAGAGCGCCGTGGAGGCGCTCAGCATCATGATGATCGGCGCCTCGATGATCAGCGCGAAGGCGAAGGCGACCCCGAACGCCGCCAGGTTCACCGTCGCGTCGGGGAGCCGGGCCACCACCGCGGCCACCAGCAGGCCCTCGACGGACATCATGATCCAGGTGGCCGCCATCGGCAGCCACACCCAGAAGATCCGGCTGGTGGTCAGCGGCGCCCGCGGCGGGGCCGCGACCGGTGTCTTGCCGAAGGTGGGGGTCACGCGGCGCTCGCTTCCCCGAAGGGCCCGTCGAGGTCCGCCTCGCGGGCCAGCGCGTCGGCCACCGCCAACCCGTCCAGCGTGGGTTTCACCCGGCCGGATCCCGGGTCACCCTCGATCCGGACCAGGCCGCGGGCCTCCCAGTCGCGGAAGAGCGGCCAGTTCGTCCGCACCACTTGCCGCCCGTAGCGCGAAGCGAACATCCCGAGGTCGAGGCCGTCCGTGGTCCTGAGGCGCAGGAAGAGTTCTTCGAGGGCGCGCTCGCCGGGGCCAAGCCGTTCCCGCCCGGCGGTGGGGGGTTCTCCGCGGAGGACTGCCTCCTCCCAGTCTTCGACGGCCCGCAGGTTCCAGAACCGTTCCGCGCGCTCCGGCGCGAAGGAATGCGCCGACGGCCCGATACCGAGATACTCGACCCCGGCCCAGTACTTCTGGTTGTGGCGGGACCGAAACGCGGGGGCCGCGGCGAAATTGCACGCCTCGTAGGCCGCCAGGCCGCTGTCCGCGAGGGTCTCGTGAACCACCCGGAAGAGCGCGCTCGCGTCTTCGGAACGAGGGGTGAGATCCTCCCCGCGGGCCTGGCGGCGACCGAAGGGCGTTTCCGGTTCGATCGTCAACTCGTACGCGGAGAGGTGCCTCACCCCAGGCAGCCCCGCTGCGGCCTTCAGTTCCGTCCGCAGGGAATCCGCCGTCTGTCCGGCGGTTCCGAAAATCAGGTCGATCGAGATCCAGGGAATCCCGGCCTCGGCGAGCCGGGAGACCGCGACCGTGACGCCCGACGCGGTGTGCACGCGGCCGAGGAACCGCAGGCGGGAGTCGTCGAGCGCCTGCACCCCGAGGCTGACGCCCCAGACCTCGTCGGCCGCCCACCGGCGGGCCAGACCCGGGTCGCGGACCAGATCCTCGGGGTTCGCCTCGACGAAGACGAATGGCGACCGAGCGGCGAGGCCTCTCTCGACGGCCGCGCCGACCGTCTCCCGGAAGAACCCGGCGGGTGCCAGCGACGGAGTGCCGCCCCCGAAATACACGGTGTCCGCTCCGGACGGCCCATCCCCGAGTCCTGCCCGGAGTTCCAGCTCGGTGAGGATGGCCTGCCGGTAGCGCTCGAGGCGCTCGGGTCCGGACCGGCCGAGCGGCGTCACCGCGAAGTCGCAGTAGGGACAAATCCGCGAACAGAAGGGAACGTGGACATAGAGCCCCGGAGCGTCCCGTGGCTCGGGCGGGGGTTCGGGCGGGGGTTCGGGCGTTGGGTCCGGCGGCTCGCTCACGCCGCCGGGCTCGACTTCAGAACCGCGACGAAGGCCGCCTGGGGAATCTGCACGTTTCCCACCTGCTTCATGCGCTTCTTGCCTGCCTTTTGGCGTTCGAGCAGCTTCCGCTTCCGGGTGACATCGCCGCCGTAACACCTTGCGGTCACGTCCTTCCGGAACGCCCGGATGTTCGTGCGGGCGATGATCTTCCCGCCGATGGCCCCCTGGATCGCGATCTTGAAGTTGTGCATCGGAATCGCTTCGGCGAGGCGCTCGCAGTAACCGAGCGCCCGGGGACGCGCCTTCTCCTCGTGGACCAGTTGACTGAGCGCATCCACCCGCTCGCCGTTCACCAGGATGTCCACCTTGACGAGCTTCGTGGGCCGGTTGTCGAGCAGTTCGTAGTCGTAGCTGCCGTAGCCGTGGGTCACCGTCTTCAGGCGGTCGTGAAAGTCGAAGAGGATCTCCGCGAGCGGCAGCTCCGCCTGAATCTCCACCCGCCGGGCGGAAAGGAAGTTCATCCGGCTGGTCGCCAGGCGCCGCTCGGTCAGCAGCTCCATGACCGGCCCCACCGCACGCTCCGGAATCAGGATGGAAGCCCGGATATACGGTTCTTCAGCGCCATCGATGATCGCCGGATCCGGGTAGTACGCCGGGTTTTCGACCTCGTGCAGCTCCCCGTCCCGGGTGGTGACCCGGTAACGCACGCTGGGAGCCGAGAGGAGCAGCGACAGCCCGTGTTCCCGCTGCAGCCGCTCCTGCACCACGTCCAGGTGCAGGAGTCCCAGGAATCCGCAGCGGAACCCGAAACCGAGGGCGGTGGAGGACTCGCGCTCGTAGGTCAGGGCCGGATCGTTGAGCGCCAGCTTCCCGAGGGCGTTTTCGAGTTCGCCGTAGTCGTCGGTTGACATCGGGTACACCGAACTGAAAACCACGGGCCGGGGCTCGCGATATCCCGGGAGCGCCGCCTCGGCGGGACGGGCCGCGTCGATGAGCGTGTCGCCGATCGCGATGTCCCGGATCCGCTTGATCCCGCAGATGGCGTACCCCACCGCCCCCGCGGAGAGAACGTCCACCGGTTCCCGGCGAAGCCGCAGGAGTCCCACCTCTTCCACCACGTGCTCGCGTTCCCCGCGCATCAGGCGCACCCGGTCGCCGGGACGGATCTCGCCGTCCACGACCCGCACGAGCAGCACCACTCCCCGGAAGGTGTCGTACTGGGCGTCGAAGATGAGCGCGCGGAGCGGGTCCTCGAAGTTGCCGCCGGGAGGCGGGATTCGCGTGACGATCGCGTCGAGGATCTCCTCGACGCCCTCCCCCTTCTTCGCCGAGGCGAGTACCACCTCGAACGGATCGAGTCCGAGTTCCTCGTCGATCTCCTCCCGCACCCGCTCCGGATCCGCGGCCGGCAGGTCGATCTTGTTGATCACCGGCACCACGGACAGGTCGTATTCCATCGCCACGAAGTGGTTGGCGACGGTCTGCGCCTCCACCCCCTGCGCCGCGTCCACCAGCAGCAGGGCTCCGTCGCAGGACATCAGCGAACGCCGCACTTCGTGGGAGAAATCCACGTGGCCGGGAGTGTCGATCAGATTGAGCTGATAGGTGTCCCCGTCCGCCGTCTCGTGAAGGAGCGAGACGCTGTTCGACTTGATGGTGATTCCGCGTTCGCGCTCGAGGTCCATCGAATCCAGGAGCTGGTCGCGGAACTCGCGGTCGCTGACGCCCCCGCAGCGCTGGATCAGCCGGTCGGCTAGGGTGGATTTCCCGTGGTCCACATGGGCGATGATGCAGAAGTTGCGGATCCGCTCGATCGGCAGCGGAGCGGAGGACAAACGGCGATCAGGGACGCGCGGTGGGCACGAGCGTCACCGTGTGCCGCTCCCCGTCGCGGAGGAACCCCACGGTCAGCGGCTCACCGATCCGGGCGGCCTCCAGCGCGTTCATGTAGTCGTAGATGTTCAGGACCGGAGTGCCCGCGAACTCGACGATGACGTCACCCTTCTGAAGACCGGCCTCTTCGGCCGGCCCGCCCGCCATGACCCCGCCCAGCAGCAACCCCTCGATCTCGGTGGCGTACTCGGGAATGGTGCCGGTATAGGCCCGCATCGAAGCGCGCGAGGTAGAGGTCTCCGTGGAGCGCTCCACCTGGACGAAATCGGGCGCCGGATCGCTTTCGGCGACCCGCCGCGCAACGAGCCCGGTGAACCGGGCGATCCGGGCGAGGCCCTCGTAGTTCAGCTTGTCGGCGGTGTCCGACGGCCGGTGGTAATCGCTGTGGGTCCCGGTGAAGAGATTGAGCGTCGGGACGTTCTCGCTGTTGAACGCCGAGGAGTCGGTGGGCAGGTACGGATCGTCGGACAGGGCCAGGTCGAAACCGCCCGGGATGTTGGCCCGCTCCACGATCCCCGGCCAGACGCTCGAGGACCCCATCGCCTGGACGGTGAGCCGGTTCTCCTCGAGCCGGCCGACCATGTCGAGGTTGATGTAGGCGACGAGCTCGCTGGGGCTGACCTCGTTCCGGATGAACGCGCGCGAGCCCAGGAGGCCGGATTCCTCGCCGGACCAGAAGCCGATCAGGACCGGCCGGGCGAGCGGGGCCTCGGACGCGGCGCGCGCGAGAGCCAGCACCGCCGCGGTCCCCGAGGCGTTGTCGTCGGCGCCGGGATGCACGGCGGCCGGCCCGTGGAGATTCAGCGAACCGCTCCCCCCCATCCCGAGGTGGTCGTAGTGCGCTCCCACGGCCACGTACGGGGGCGCGACGCTGCCGTCGGCCGCCGGCAGGACGCCCACCACGTTCGCTCCGCTGCCCCGCGTTCTCTCCAGCTCCACCGTCAGGGTGGCGAACCCCGTCAGGGGAAAGGAGCCGGCGTCTACCTCACCGCGGTCGAGCGCCTGCTGCACCTCGGAGAGCGTGATCCCGCTCCCGGCGAACAGGCGGTCGCCGGCCGCCCCGTCGATGGAGACGGCGAGGATGCCCTGGCTCCCCGGCGCCGAGATGTCGAAACCGTCGGGAGCGAACTCCCCCGCCCCCTCGGACTCGGGGCCGGTGATCATGACCATGCCCACCGCGCCCCGGTCGCGGGCCGCGGACGCCTTGGACCGGAAGTCGGCGTGGCGGTTCAGGATCGCTCGCGCCTCGTTTTCCACGTCGTCCGGGAAGTAGCGGAGGACCACGACGACCTGGTCGCGCAAATCGTGACCGGCATAGCTGTCGTATGCGTAGCCCGCGTTCTCGGGCAGGCTGATGCCGTAGCCGGCGAAGAACAGGTCGCCCCGGGCCTCACCGGTTTCCGAAAAAGCGAACGCGCGGACCTGGTCGCTGCCGAATCGCTTGTGTCCCCCGGCGCGCAGCGACGAGCCGCGATCCTCCACCCCGGAAATGAACGGGAACGGGATTCCCAGTCCCTCCGCTCCCGGCAGGGGCTCGGCCCCGGCTGCTTCGAGTTCGGAAATCAGGTAGCGGCGGGCGGTGGCGGCTCCGGGAGTGCCGACCGCGCGGCCCTCGGTGCCCGGCCCCGTCAGCGCGGCGACATCGTCGCGGAGTTCTTCGGGAGTCTGGGAGACAGCCGGAGACGATCCGAGCCCCGCCAGGAGGACGGCGCCCGCGAGCCCCGGAAACGTGTGTTCCGGGCGCCGGTTCAGCGGGTGTGCAAGAGCGCGAAGGATCATTCCGGGGTCTCCCCGCCGCCGGCGCGAACCGGGGCCTCGCGGAGCGCGGCACGCGCTTCTTCGTGGTTCCAGTCGGCGAGGTAGATCTGGCCCCCGGCCTCCCCGTGGCGGCTGGAGGTCCAGGCGAGGCCGGCTCCATCGGGGGTCGGTACCGGGAGGCCGTCGAACCCGTCGGTCGTGGTGATCCGGACCGGCTCCTTCCGGCCCGCCACGTCCACCATGTACACCTCGAAGTTGCTGAATCCCAGCTTGTTCGAGGCGAACAGGACGTACTCGCCGGAGGGGTGGACATAGGGCGCCCAGCTCATGGCTCCGAAATCGGTGAGCTGGCGCTGGTCGGCGCCGTCGGGCTCCATCGACCAGATGTCGGCGATCAGCCCGTCCTCCGAAAAACGGCGCCAGATGATCCGCGACCCGTCCGGAAAGAAGAAGGGTCCGCCGTCGTAGCCGGCGATGTCGGTGAGCCGCCGCTGCCCGCTCCCGTCCGCCCGCATGATGTAGATCTCGGCGAAGTAGGAGGGGTCGATTTCGGCGAGCCGGGACTCCCGGTCGGAGAGTTCGCGATCGAACATGTCGCGCATCGAGGTGAAGACGATCCACTCGCCGTCCGGCGACCAGCTTCCCTCGGCGTCGTAACCCTGGGCGTCGGTCAGGCGGACGAGTCCGCCGTCCGAGCGGCGCTCCACGAAGATGTCCATGAACGGGTCGTAGTCCCACTCGTAGCGCCGCTCCTGACCGCTCTCCCGGAAGTCGATCTCGGCCTGCTGCAGTTCGAGCGAGCGCGGATCGAGGTGCGTGGATGCGAACAGGATGTCGCCGTTTTTCCCGGAGATGAAGGCGCAGGTCGTCTTCCCCTGTCCGGGCGAGACCCGCCGCGTGTCCCCGGTCTCCAGCGAAAGCAGGTAGATCTGGAAGAAGGGGTTGCCGGGTTCCCGCTCCGACTGGAAAACCATTTCCTTGCCGTCGGGCGAGAAATAGCCCTCCCCAGCGCGCCTTCCTTCAACGGTCAGGCGCCGGATCCGGCTCAGAAACCGCGACTCGTCCTCGACTTCCTGCTCCGCGGCGGCGGGAACGGCCAAACCTCCGCCCAACACAATTGGAAGTACGAACACGAGGCGGCCGGATACGCGCCGCAACGACTGGAACATGGGAAAAACGAGGGCTGCAAACCGGCCGGTTCGGTAGCCGGTGATTGTACCCCGCACCCATGACGCCGCCCTCCCGGCCGGCACCCGCTGCGCCACGGCCCAGCGGAACCGCACCACCCCACCCTCCCTCACAGCCAAGACCCCGGGAAACGTCACCAACCCGGACGGCCCAACCGGTACGGAACGCCGACCGCCGGCCAGACCTCCCGGTGGGGGCCGGCACCCGCGGGTCGCAATGAAGTGAACCGAGCGATCATCCGGGCCGGACCCCCGGCAGAGGACGGGATCCTCCGCCGCCAACGGACCGGTGTCGAAACGCCCATCCGTCACCGGTATGGTTCCAGACCGCCCCTCATGAATCCGCCCAGCCGGTTCGTCCCACTGCGGGAACTCAGCCGCATGCGGAGGGACATCCTCCGCGATCGGAAGAGGCTGCGCACCCAGATCCAGGCCATTGTCGGCGCTGCCGGATTTCGGATCGGCAGTGCGCTTCCGGATCCTCTTGACCCCGACGGACTCCGCATCCTGGAGGGTCTCGCCGCGGACACGCCGGCGCACACGTTCCTCAAAGGCCTTTCCCCGTACTTTGGACACGACGAGGCAGATCTGCGGAACGCCCTGACGGCTCGCCTGGATGACATCGGTCGTTTTCTTCTGACCGACCAACTGCAGGCCTGGAAGTCAGCGACTCGCAGAATCGTTACCTACGACGCCCTCATCGCCGAAGGCCTGCGCGATTTCCAGGAGCCTCTGGACCTCCTGATGACGATTCCCGGTGTCGACCGCGAGGCGGCCTGCGCCATCCTCCTTGAACTTGGCCCTGACATCCGCGCCTTCGAGTCCAGCGGTCAATGCGTGGCGTTTGCCGGCCTTGCCCCGGGCAGGAGAAGTGGTGGGGACCACGAGGGGCGTGGCGCCGCTCGCCGGCGTAGCCCCCCCTTGCGCGGGATCCTGATCGAGTGCGCCGAGGTCGCCACGCGTGCGGAGGGGACCGAGTTCCGACGCTACTACGAAACCGATCGGGATCGGAAGGGCCACCAGCACGCGCTTGTCGCCACCGCCAACAAGCTGGTCCGCGTCATCTACGGGGTTCTCGCCAATCGCGCTGCCTACCGCGATCCCCGGCGCCGGGAGATGTCCACCGAGACAGATTCGGAGCCTCGCAGCGTCCCGTAGCCCTCCGACCTCGGCGCGCCACGGTCCCTCCTCCCCGACTACTCCTGCACGTGCGCCGGGCCCCGCAGCGCCCGGCCGGGAAGCGCGCCGGTGTACACCCCCTCGTCCACCACCGGGGTCCCGTTCACCAGGACGTAGCGCATGCCCACCGAGTAGTGGAACGGATCCTCGAACGTCGCCACCCCGCGGATCGTCTCGGGGTCGAAGATCGCGAGATCCGCGAAGTGGCCCTCGGCGAGCGTCCCCCGCTCCTCGAGGCCCAGAATCTCCGCGGGAAGCCCGCTCAGCTTGCGGATCGCCTCCTCCCAACTGAGGAGCCCCTCTTCGCGCACGTAGGTCCCGAGAAGACGGGGCACGGTCCCCAGGTGCCGCGGATGGACGAGCGGAGGAAGGTTCTCCGAGTCGAGGTCGATGGTCCCGCCATCGGTTCCGCCGGCCACGTACGGCTGTGACAGCACCTGCCGGAGGGTGTCCTCCTCGTTGTTCCAGTCGATGACGATGCCGCGGCCCCCCTGCTCGAGGACCACGTCCATGAAGACCTCCTCGGCGGGCTGGCTGCGCATCTCCGACACCTCCTCGACCAGCTTCCCGTTGACCTCCGGATCGTCGACGCCCAGCCGGACGCGGTGCCAGCCGATGTTCGCGAGGTAGGGCGGCTCGGTGACGAAGTCGCCGGCAATGCGCTCGCGCATCTCCGGGTCGCGGAGCCGTTCGAGCATCGCCTCGACGCCGCCTTCCTGCGCCCAGGCGGGGATGTAGCTCCGGAGCCCGGTGATGCCCCAGGTGTAGGTGTAGCTGTCGCCGGTGACCTCCATTCCCCGGGCCCGGGCCTCGTCGATGAGGCCGAGGAACGTGTCCGCCTCGGTGGAGGAAGTCGAGTTCAGGTGGAAGAAATGGACCGGAGCGTTCGCCAGTTCCCCAATGGTGAGGGCCTCCGTGATCGCCTCCGGGTCAGTGCCGTTCATGGTCCGTGCGTGGTTCGCGAAGATGCCGCCAACCGCGGAGGCCTCGGCGACGATGGCGGCGAGTTCCTCGGTGGACATGTAGATGTTGGGCACGTAGCTCATGCCCGCGGAGACTCCGAACGCCCCCTCGGCCATGGCGTCCCGCACCAGGGCGAGCATCTGTTCGAGTTCCTCGTCGGTGGGCGCCCGGTCCTCGTATCCCAGGACGTAGGCCCGGACCGAGCCGGAGCCGACATAGGACGCCACGTTGATCGCGATCCCGGTTTCCTCCATATGGTCGAGGAACCCGCCCAGGGTCTCCCACTTCCCCTGCAGTTCTTCCGGTAATCCGCTCTCGATGCGGCCGCCCACGGGACCCATCGAGGAAGTCTCGCCATAGATCTCGGTGGTGAGCCCCTGGAACGCGAACGAGGGGCCCTGGCCGCCGTCGAGGAGGCGCCGGACCTCGGAGTGGCTGTGCATGTCGACGAAACCGGGCGCCACGTAGAGCCCGGCCGCATCGATCGTTCGTTCCGCGCTGCCGCCGACTTCGCCGATCGCGGCGATGCGCTCTCCCTTGATCGCCAGATCGGTGACGACGCCCGGCGTCCCGGTCCCGTCGAAGACGGTGCCGCCCTGGATGATCAGGTCGTAATCCGGCGGCCCGCAGCCGAAGAGGCACGCGGCGAGGACGAGCCCCGGAAGGGCAAGGCGCCTGGGTGTGCGGTTCCGGAAATTCATCGGCGTCTCTCCCGGGAATGGGACCCCGTGTCGGCGCGGTGGGCGATGCGCGGCATCAAGGTCAGCATGATGTCCGAAATCAGCATCGCGGGCCACCCGGGTTTCCCCGGCGCAATCTGACCAGACTCGTGATCGCCATCGTCACTCCCTCACTGCTCCTGGCGTTGTCCATACCGCGGATCCGGGGGTCGCGCACACGAAGCCGCAAACTCCCGGTCGCCTGATCAGGTCGCATCCCTGCGGTCCTCCGACCTGCCCAGACCCGTGGTGATCGCCACCAGGATCACACCCAGGAGCGCCCATGAGTAGGCGTTTGCCAGCCCGGCTTCAAGGGCGGACACCCTCGGCACGCCGAAAGCCTCACCGGAGGCGGTCGCCGAGGCCGCGAGGATGGTCGGAATGAAGAAAGGCAGGAGAAACGGGTAGGTGCAGACGGTCATGTCCAGGAGGTTCGCGCGTCGGAAGCGCCCCACGCCGGCGCGCCTGCCTGAATCCCGGACCAGGTCGCCGACCGCGAGGATGGCCATCACCGAATGCGTGGTCAGCATTACGGCGGCGCTCGTCACGGCAAAGATGCCCAGCTCCGCCCCGCGTGCCGTCGGTGCGGCCCGCCAGAGCCCGCGCGCCCGGGCCAACCGGTCCACGAGACCTGCCTCCTGGGCTGCCCCCACGATCCCCATGAGGAGGATGGTGAAGATCACGATACCGACCGCGCCCTCCATCCCGTCCAGAATGAGCCCGCGGGCCTGGAAGGACTCGGCGTCGATGTAGAGCAGGCCGGCGGGGGTGACGAGCCCCAGCGTCAGAGCCAGGGCCACCGCTACGGCCACCCCGGCGAAAAGGCTCTCCACCAGGCCGCGCCCCCGCCACAGCATGAGAAACGCGGCTACGGGCGCCAGCAACATGGGGAGCGCGGACGGGTCGCCAGCGAGCACCGCACCCGGGACCAATGCCGCGGCCGGGGGCGCCTCGGCACCACCAAGCAGCGTAAGGATGAGAGCGGCGGCCAAGCCGGCGGGCAGTGCATAGCGGAGACGGCTCCGCACGACCCCGCCCATGGGCGCGTTTTGGCTGATCGCGGACGCGATGGTTGTGTCTGAAACGGGCGAGACGTTGTCCCCGAAGGTGGCGCCGGCAAGGATCGCCCCGATCAACACGACCGGGTTGGCCCCGAAGACGCCCGCCGCGGGGTAGAGCAGCGGCGCGCAGATGAGGATCGTCCCGAGGCTGGTGCCGGTCGCGGTTGAGAAGAGAACCGCGATGACCAGGGCCAGCAGGACGAAGCCGCCGCCGCTCACCCCCAGTTCGGCGCCCGCCCACACCAGGGAGTGGACGAACCCGGATTCGCGCAGCACGGCCGAGAAGATGCCCGCCAGCAGCCAGGCCGCCACCATGAGCATGACGATGGGGCGCGACATCCCGCGCAGAGCCGCCGCGCTGTAGTCGGAGGCCCTCTTGGCGAGCAGGAGGCCGGCGCCCAGTGCTGCGACCAGGACGGGCCACAGGCCGCGCTCGTCCGGCGCGCCGGAAAAGCCCAGCCAGGCGGCGCCGGCTGCGAAGACGAGGATCGGGAGCGCTGCTCCCGCCAGGCCCAGCCGGAAGGCGAGCGGCTGCTTTGGAGGGTGGGCCACACGGTATGATCGAGGATCGTCCCCCGAGGGTCCAGCGGCGGTGCCCGGGCCGCTGCGAGGAGGGCAGGCAGATGCGTCAAGACGACAGGTTCGAGCTCTACGACCTGCGGGTGGAGGTCGTGGCCGGCGAGCGCCAGATGGTCTGCAACCACCGGGAAGGGGACTACTTCGAACTCCGGGGCGAGAACCTGTCCTTCCCTGCGGGGCAGAGCTTTCCGCTCTATCCCCTGGCGGCGCTCCTTCCGCTGCTTCCGGCCAAGCAGCGCAGGACCCATCCCAACGACTGGATGACTTCCGACGCCGAAATCGCCTGTCCGGATCCCCACTGTGGCGCCCGCTTCCGCATCACCCGCACTGGCACCTCGGCCTTCCGCCACAGCGAGGTCACTCGCGTTCCCCTCACCCGGCCGGGATGACTTTGCCGCTGCCGGCCAGCGGGCTGGTACGTGGCTGTTGGCAGTTGTCGCGAGGACATGGGCCCGGGTGGAGCCGTGAGGCGGCCTTCGCCGCTCTCGACGAGGCCGCCGCTCGGCCGGGGCCACTCTTCCTTGACTGCGCCGACATCTACACGGGCGCGGAGCAACTCCTCGGCGACTGGTTGGCGGCCCGTCCCGCGTCCGCGAGGCAGGTGGTCGTGTTCACCAAATTCGTACCGGATCTGGACGCGCTGGCCACCATCGACCGGAGCTACGTGCGCGACATCGTCCTCAGGTCCCGTGACCGGCTCGGCGTGGAGGCGCTGGAGTTGGTCCAGTTCGCCTGGTGGGACCTCTCCCAGCCGGGGTGGCTGCGCGCGGCGGAGTGGTTGACGGAGCTCGGCGAAGAAGGGGTCGTGCGCAACATCGGTGTGACCAACTTCGACTGCGACGCACTCACTGCTCTCCTGGACGCCGGAATTCCGGTGATCTCAAACCAGGTCCAGTTCTCGCTGCTGGACCGGCGGCCGCGCAAGGGCATGACGGACTTGTGTCTCCAGCGCAACGTGACACTGCTCTGCTACGGGGCGCTCGCGGGCGGCTTGCTCTCGGATTCGGCCGGTGCCCGGGCGCTGTCGCGCTCGCTTGTCAAGTACCGCCTCATCGCCGACGAGGTGGGGGGCCGCGCGGTGCTGGAGCGGGCGGGCGCAGCGCTCGCGGAGGTGGCCGGCCGGCACCGTTCCACCATGGCCGACGTGGCGGTGGCGTATGTGCTTCGCCAGCCCGCGGTCGGCGCGGTGATCGTCGGGCTGAGCCGCAGGGGCCGGACGGTGGGCGCGCGGCGCCTGCGCCTCGAACCGGCCGACGAGCGGCGGCTGGAGGCGGCGGTTCCCGGAGAGGTGCCGGGCGAGGTCTTCGGGCTCGAACGCGACCGCAACGGCCCGCACGGCCGCATCATGAGGTACAACCTCAACCGGGAAGGTTCGGGGCGGGTACGGGGAGAGTAGGGGTGAGCTGGGGGGGCTGGGACCGGAGTTCCACGCGTCGCCTGTGTCGAAATCGTCACGTTACGTCAGGCCGGTAGCCCGGACTTCTCATCCTCCGCGTCACCCTGGCGCTCGCAACGTGGACGCTCTTGAACGTGATTGGCGTGATCCGTTCCGCGGCCCTCTCGGGCCGCGGGTGCCGACTGAAGTCGGCGTTCCAAGCCGTTTTGG